>ORJL010484072.1_pt1 | contig 10992 bp, 12 predicted proteins | sample 1779941 | NCBI WGS metagenome assembly ORJL01 (sample SAMEA104232317, study PRJEB22302) | groundwater metagenome | biome: forest; feature: aquifer; material: groundwater | place: USA | collected 2011-08-07 | depth 5.8 m | reverse complement strand
GACATGGGCCCCGGCGCGGGCGTCCACGGTGGCGAGGTCGTTGCCGAAGGTTCCCCCGAGGCGATCATGCAAAATAAAAGATCGCTCACAGGAAAATATCTCTCCGGCGAAAAAAAGATACCGCTCCCCATGACGCGCAGGCGCGCGGACAACCGTTTTATCACCATTAAGAACGCGCACGAGAACAACTTAAAGAACATCGACGTCAAGTTCCCGCTGGGGCTGCTCACATGCGTCACCGGCGTCTCCGGTTCCGGCAAATCGACGCTTGTGAACGAGACGCTCTATAAGGGATTAAGTCAGAGACTCTATCGCTCAAAGATAACTGCCGGCAAGATGGACGAGATGGGGGGGCTTGAGTTCATCGATAAGGTGATAGACATCGACCAGTCGCCCATCGGACGGACGCCGCGCTCGAACCCCGCGACGTACACCGGCGTCTTCACGCACGTTCGCGACCTCTTCGCGAACCTGCCGGAGGCGAAGGCGCGCGGATACAAGCCCGGGCGCTTTTCGTTCAACGTCCCGGGCGGGCGGTGCGAGAATTGCGAAGGCGACGGGCTCCTGCGTATTGAGATGCAGTTCATGCCGGACGTCTATGTCACCTGCGAAGAGTGTGAGGGCCGCCGGTTCAATCGCGAAACGCTTGAGATAAAATTCAAAGGCATCTCGATCGCCGGCGCACTTTCAATGAAGGTTGAACAGGCCTTCACGTTCTTTGAAAATATCCCCGTTATTCGCAACAAACTTCAGACGCTTCTGGACGTGGGGCTTGGGTATATCGAGCTTGGACAGGCGGCGACGACGCTCTCGGGCGGAGAGGCGCAGCGCATCAAGCTCTCGCGCGAGCTTTCAAAGCGCGCCACGGGCAGAACGCTCTATTTAATGGACGAGCCGACAACGGGGCTTCACTTTGCCGATATCCAAAAGCTTCTGGACGTCCTGCGCACGCTGGTTGACGCGGGGAACACGATCATCGTTATTGAACATAATCTGGATGTGATAAAGAACGCCGACTGGGTGATCGATCTTGGGCCAGAGGGGGGCGAGCACGGTGGCGAGATCGTATCCGAAGGGTCGCCTGAGGGGTTGACAAAAGAGAAGAGGTCATATACGGGAATGTATCTGAAAGAGGTGCTGTAGTTGCCCGATTTATCGGGCAATCTGGAGTAGCACCCTTTAGGGTGCGCCAACTGAATTCATCTAGCGCAGCCTAAAGGTTGCTACTCCCTTCTGGCCCCATAAATGGGGCAACTACAATGATGCAAAAAAGAATAGTTCTATTTTTATTTTTTGTTCTTACATTTTTAATCCTTTCCCCAGCTTCCTTTGCCAAAAAAGCCCCCGCCGTTGCAGACAGCGAACAAGACGCGCTTGGCAATACGTGCAGTCAAAATGGCAAGTGCACCTATTATCACACTGAAACCCTTCCCGGCGGGATCACGGCAAAGGTAGAGGTCGTCTCTCTTGGCGCCTTCAAGGGCGATATCGACAAGATATTCGAATATGCCTTTGGCGATGTTCGCCGTGTTGCGGGCCTTTTGAACGCGAACGACCCAACGAGCGAGGTCGCAAAGGTCAACGCGAACGCCGGCATTGGCTTTGTCGAGATCGGGCCGGAGTTCCAACTTATAATGAAGGCGGCGAAAAAGGCGTTCCTTTGGACTGACGGGACGTTTGACATCACAACCACGCCGGAGATCGGCAATTTCAACAATATCAAGTTCACAAACAACATGGTGCTTTTAAAGAAGCAGGGGATGCGGATCAACTTTGATAACATCATTCATGGCTTCATTGCGGACCTTCTTATCCGGGCGATCTATAACGCCAACGTTGACAACGCCCTTGTCGAGGTTGGCCCGACCAGCCGGAGCATTGGCACAAGCGTTGTCGGCGGATGGCGGACGCAGGTCGATGATTCAAGCGGGGGCTATGCCCGCCGAGGCATGACGCTCGACACCTCCAATGTCTCCGTCGGGACGGTCACCGCAGGCGTTAACGCGCCGACCGTTGATCCACGGTGGGCGATACCGGTCTTAAAGATGTGCAGGAGCGTGACCATCATCTCGCGCAACGCCGCTGTTTCGGAGGCATTAGCAAATGGGATCTATATCTGGGGCCCCGAAAAGGGGATGATGCTCATCAACAGGCTTCAGACTGTCCGTGGCGTGATCGTTGATAACAACGGAACCTTCCTAAAATCTCAGGGGATGTAGTTGTTTGTCATCCCCGCGAAAGCGGGGATCCAGTGCGTTCAGGAGATTCCCGCCTTCGCGGGAATGACAAGCGTTATTTCTGCCATTTCATCACCGCTTTATTATGCTCGGCCAGTGTCTTGGTGAACTCGTGTGTCCCGTTATTTCTCGAGACAAAGTATAGATAATCTGTCTGCGCGGGCCAGAGCGTGGCCTTGATAGAGGCAAGGCCGGGGTTGGCTATCGGCCCCAGTGGCAGGCCCTTGTGGACATAGGTATTATATGGATGCGGATCGGCAAGGTCCGTCCTGCGCAAGTTACCGTCAAAATCCTTCAGCCCATAGATCACCGTAGGATCGGCCTGCAAGGGCATGCCTAGCTTCAACCTGTTGTGATAGACAGAAGCGACGATCGCGCGCTCACTCTCGGCGCCGGTCTCTTTTTCAACGATGGAGGCGAGCGTCACAACCTGAGCCTTGTTCATTCCCAGTTCCTGCGCGCGTTGGTCGAATTCGGGTGTCCAGACATTTTGAAATTCGTCATAAAGCCGCTTGATGACCGTTTCTGCCCCCTTTGGGCGCTCGATGAAATATGTGTTTGGAAAGAGGAACCCCTCTGCCGAACCCGTCTTGATGCCGAGCGGTTTTAAAAAGAACGGGTTGTGCGATGCGAAGACGAAATTTTCCCGGAATCCCGGTATTGCAAAGGGCTGTTGCGCCAGATAGTCCGCCATCTGAACCAGTGTCCAGCCCTCGATCAACGTGATCTTGTATAGTTTACATTCTCCCGTTGCCAGCTTGCGCAGAACGCCCAGAGATGAGAGCCCGGACTCGAACTCATATTCGCCAGCTTTAATCTTTTTATCTATCCCTTTGAGCCGGGCATATCCAGCGAAGATGAACGGATTTTTTATCACCCCTGCCTGTGAAAGTTGTTTTGCGATCATGATGAGCGGCGTCCCGCGCTGGATGGTCAGGGTCGCGGTTTCGTGTTCGATCGGGTCTTTGAGCGAGATATACGCCAGCGTCCCGCCGATGACGGCGGCAAGGATTGTGGCGACGATGATGATAAATAGAAATTTCTTCATTTATTGAAAATCCCCCCAGTCCCCCCTTTGGAAAAGGGGGGCAAGGGGGGATTTGCTCCCCCCTCCATCCAACTCTCTAATATCACAAGCGCCGCTATCATGTCTATCTTGTCCTTTCGTTCGGAGTGTTTAACGCCGGCGTCCTTCAGGCGCTGGTGGGCGTCGTTCGTGGTCATGGTCTCGTCCCAGGTTTCGATCTTCACATCGTCCAGATTCTTTTGTTTCAACAGCCCCGTGACCTTCTCTTTCAGTTCAAATATTTTTTTAGCGAGCTCAGTAGGCTGGCCATCATCATTATAAGGTATGCCAAAGACAAGGACGCGCACCTCATTATCGCGCACGAGCTGAAATATCCGCGCGACATCGCCCCCCATCCCCTTGCGCTCAAGGACGGTCAAGGGTTGCGCGATCGTTCCGGTGGGATCGGTCAGCGCCACGCCAATTCGTTTAGTCCCAACATCCAGTGCCATTATGCGCATAAAAGTGCGGCAATTGTAACCTGTCGGCGTTTTAAGGTCAAGGTAAACACACGAGAAAATAAGGAAAGAACCCCTTCTTTAGAACTATTTACTTGTAAAGAACCCATTCTCTTGTTATAATAGCAACAACAAAGGGGGTAGTTATGTTTTTGAGACTAATTGAAGCAAAACTGGCAGACTGGAGAAATTCGACATCGAGAATGCCTCTTGTCATTCGAGGCGCAAGGCAGACCGGCAAGACCACTCTTATCAGGGAATTTGGCAAACAATTCGAACAATTCATTGAATTAAATTTGGAAATAGAGGCCAACCAAAGGATATTTTCGAGCGTGAAGGACATTAAAGAAGTGCTTTTGAGCATCGAATCCGTGACCGGCAAAAGAATTGTTCCGGGTAAAACGCTTATTTTTTTGGACGAGATCCAAAATTGCCCGACCGCGATCACAATGCTTAGATATTTTTACGAGAACGAACCGAATATCCACGTTATTTCGGCGGGCTCGTTATTGGATGTCAGGATGAAGAAAGAGGGCTGGTCTTTTCCCGTTGGCAGGGTCGAATTCTTATATCTCTTCCCCGTCACGTTCGAAGAATTTTTGAACGCCCTTGGCGAAGAAGTGTTGCTGGATTTCCTGCGCGGGTTTGAGCCTAACAAAAATATTCCCGTTGCTGTGCACGAAAAGTTGCTAGGCCTCCTTGCTGACTATATGACAGTCGGCGGGATGCCTAAGGCAGTCAATGAATATCTGGTGTCTGGGAGCTATATCCCGGCAAGAAAGGTTCACGAAACATTAATGGCGTCTTTTAAAGATGATTTCGCAAAATATTCCAGCGGGGCCGGTATTGAATATTTAACGGCGGCTTGGAACTGCGTTCCGTTTGAAATAGGCAACCGTATTAAATATTCTACCATTGGCGGACAGGATGCCCATTCACAGTATATTTCAAAGGCCTTTGATGTTTTGCATGACGCAATGCTTGTGGAACGGATATTTCCGACAACGCAGGTCAAGCTGCCGCTGGTAAAAAAGACAAGATCTTCGCCAAAGTTGTTGTTCGTTGACATCGGTCTGTGCACGCACGTGCTGAATCTTACACGCGACCAGATAAAGGACAAGCTTATCGACCCGCGATATACCGGTGCGCTTTGCGAGCAGTTTGTGGGACAGGAATTGTTGGCCAACGATTTTTACAGGCGTAACGAGCTTTATTTTTGGATCCGCGAGGAAAAGGGAGCAAGTGCCGAGCTTGACTATACGGTGCAGTTCGGCGGAGAGCTCGTTCCTATAGAGGTGAAATCGGGGAGCCACGGCTCACTCAAGTCTTTGCACCAATTCCTGGCGCGTAGCGGAGGAAAAACCGGGATCCGACTGTATCAAGGGCTGGCGGCGAGTGAAGAACACGATGTCGTCCTTCCTACCGGCGAGGGCTTGAAATATCGGCTGACATCGCTTCCGATCTATCTGACTTTCAGAGTTGGAAGTTTTTTAACCTTCCGTCTGTAAGCTCTTCTCCACGCGATCGGCACAAGGCCCAAGAGGGCGAGGAGAAATGTAGCGGAGGCCTTCAGGCCTCCATTAATTGTGGAACCCTCCGCCAAACTTCCGGCGGACAGGTGAAGGGTTCCGCTACGTATTGAACCCATCACACCCGCGCCGCCGTTGGCAGCATTTTAAAAACATTGATTATTTTTAGTAACTACTCACATGCATCAATATGAACAAATGCGTCAGTTTCTTTAGTCCAGCCGATATTGCCATCTTTATCTTGGATTATAGCCCACCATTCGTATTTAGGTCGCGATATAATCTGTAACGCTTGCAAATTCGGCGGTGTTCCCAAGGCATTATCCGGAAGGGAGATTTGATCAGAATATGCCTTACCTTTGTACCAAAATAGATCATAGGCTTCACCCTGATAATGCAATATATACACAACCTCCCCCGGTTGAAGAGAAAGCTCAGACGATTTGCTATCGGGTGTGTACCTGATCTGAAGGGGTTTGATAATTTTTGTTATTCCATATTTTGTTGTGATCACAACCCCCGTTAGTCCCCGCACTGACTGTCCCTTCTTAACACGGAAACTGACTGGTGATTTTTCGGATCGCCTTTTATAGGCATTGAGATTCCTTGTTGCAGTCCATTCTTTATACGTGCAGCACTCAAATGGACATGCGTCCCAATCATAGTATGGGATCGTTGGCTTATCGGAGACATTTTGAGCAACAGCCAAGCTTGTTGATAGCGCAATTATTATCGTTGTAGTTAGTATTTTTATAAGAGTAATAAAGTAGCCGATACGCATTTTATCTATAGCAAACCAGATCACGGCATATATGGTAGAATACCCGGGTCGAAACCTGGTTGTCCTCATGGTACAGGGTTCAACTGAAAGTGGAAATGTGTTCCGGGAATATTTGGCCCATTCCCTTCCTCTTGTCCATAACCATTTGAAAAACATTGTTCAGCATTATCTCTTGATAAATCTGGATTGCTGTTTCGACCTATATCGCATGCCTCTCCGCGAGCGTGTGAACTGTTAGACCTGTTACGGTTACCACGACCACCTGTGATTGCCGTGTCTCGACCTGTACACTCATCAAAGCATTCGAGGGCGGAATTTATTGCAGGCGTGAAATCACAGTTAGCACCGCCGACACAATGGAATAACCCCCATGGATCCACCCGCCTCAGTGGATTATTTTCCACATACGCATAGAAGTTTAAGCCGCCCGGCTTCTTCTCGGGGTCGGTTGCGTCCAGCGCAAAGGCAACTTCGGCGCCGTCGTAAACAAAGGCCACGGCCTTTCCATCTGCGGTCTTCCCTATCCGACACCCAAGGGCGTTATAACTGAAGCTTACCGTCTTCCCATTCTTTGCCACCCAGACCAACTGGCCGGCGCTGTTCCATGCATATGCCGTCGTTATATTATTAACCTTCTGGCTCGTAAAATTCCCATCTGCATCGTAGGTGAATGTGGCACTCACCGGCCCGGATATGCCAGTCAACCGGTTTGCAGAGAATCCACTCGCCTTTGGTGTTTTGCAATCTTTCATAAAATTAATCGGCTATCCAAACTTCTGTGAAGCCCTTTCCATTCCAAAAATAAGCTGCCGCCGGTCCTTCAGGATAGGCCAAACTAAGATAAGTTCCGGGCGTCTTATACATTTTCGGTTTCTCTTTCTTTCCTTTACCAGCCAGCGTTTCTGTTACGGTGTCCCCATAATGGCACGATAAAATCATATTGTTTCCTGTTGGTATCACATAGGTGATATAATTGTGTTTATTATTCACTAGAATGAATAATTTCGTCCCTTCCTTTATTTCAGCTAGAAAAGCTATATCGGATTTATCATCGTCGTTTAAATCAAGTTCACAGCTAGAAATATATTTTATTGGTCGGGTATAATTATATGAGATTCCATCGTGTGTAAAAGAAAAAAAACATAAGACAAAAGTGCTTAACATTATTAGAATTCTCATAAAATTAATAGATATTGCCATGTATCACAACTCCACCACAGATAATATCTACTCACAACTCGTAGAAGTATTAGGAACTATAACCGGTGCTACCGTTGGTTGTGGATCATACTCAACATGGATATGATCCGTTTCGTCTAAAATACCATAATTGGAACCCAGTTCTCTTCTGAGCGTATCCACAGCTTGTTGCCGTTGTGCAGCAGTAAAACCCCACACTCTCAAATCAACAGCATTACCAGTATAATGGCGCGAATTGGCAGCAGTATGTGTACCATTTGTTGTAAATGTTACAGTAGCATCATGATTAACGATATTATCATAAATACTGTCAACATCATCTTCGATATTTGTAATAGCCGAGGTCAAATCAGTGCCGGTTGTCCCATATTCTGATGCAAAGTTCCACAACCCCCACGGATCCACCCATTTCAATGGATTATTCTCAACATACGCATAGAAGTTCGTGCCGCCAGCGAAACCGATCGGGTCTTCGCTGATAAAGCGGCCGAGTGAAGGGTCGTAATACCGCGCACGATAATAATACAGCCCCGCCTCTGCGTCCCACTCACGGCCGGTGTAGGTATATGTGCTCGCAAACGGCAGGCTGCCGGTCTGGGCAACGAGCTTGCCAAAGCTGTCGTATCTGTTCGTTGCAAGTTCTTGACCGGTGGAGTTCGTCACAGAGGTAACGCTGCCTAGGCCATCCACATGATAATAATAATGCTCGCCGCTATCCGGTGTGTCGCCAAATACCGCCGCTAGGTGATTGTCTATCCCAGGCCCATGGACAAAATATCCGCCCGGCTTCTTCTCGGGATCGGTTGCGTCCAGCGCAAAGGTAACTTCGGCACCGTCGTAAACAAAGGCCGTGCCCTTGCCATCTGCGGTCTTTCCTATCCTGCGCCCAAGGGCGTCGTAGCTGAAGGTCACCGTCTTTCCGTCCTTTGTCACGCCAACCAACTGGCCAGCGTTGTTCCACGTGTATGCGATCGGGACATTATTTACCGTCTGGCTCGTCAAATTACCGTCTGCATCGTAGGTGAATGTGGCACTCACCGGCCCGGATATGCCGATCAGCCGGTTCGCAGAGTCATATGTATATTTTTCACCGTTCGGGCCCGTTAAACGATTGCCCACGACATCATAAGTATATGCCTCGGTTGAGTTCGTGGCGGACAATAGCCTGTCTAACACGTCGTAGCCAAATACTCTATCGCCCCAATTATCTGAAAGCTCAGTCCTGTTTCCGGCCTTGTCATATGAATCAAACGTCATGGCTATTCGTTAAGCAATTAACGTGCCAAGAGGGATGATCAGTTAGTTGATTGATTTTATTGAATTTTATAAGTAGGTCAAACAAAGCGCATTAAAAAAACTGTTCAATTTTCGTCAGTTTTGGCAAGTTTCGTAAATGATAACTCAAACATTGTTAGTCTGTTTTATCGCTGTCTTGACCGTTGGCTTTGTCAATTTCAACCTTTATTCTGTCTAAATTTTCTTTTGCTTTTGACAGGAAAGACAACCCCTTTTCTTTTATCCCCTTAAGCAAACCATCACTGATATTCTCCAAAATGGAAATACGGTTTTTTATCATGAACATCTTGAGGTCAATTTTATCTGTTGTTTCTAGCGGAAGCATAACCAGCATACTTTTCAAATTTGAATCGGTAATTGACTTATCTTTTACTGTTTGCAAAAAAACGCGAGGTTGAGTCTCAAAAAACAGGCCGAGGCTTCGATATAAATCCTCCAATTCTCCGCCATCCAAACATTTAGATGTCGCCAGCAACAACCCCGCGCGAAACGCCACCTCATTGCCCTTGCTAATAAGTTCAAAGAGTTGAAAGTCTTGTTCTTCTGTAGGTATAACCTTTCGATTTTCAGGATTACCCAAATCGCATGATTTCCCGAGTTTGTCTACTTTATAAAAAGCTGGACAGCAACGTTGCACACCGGCAGTAATGTTTTTTCCCAGCCTTACAAGCGCACCGTTGTCTGGCTGTTTCAAAAACTCATCCCAATAAGATTGGCAATGGGCATTGATAGGAATGTTTCCCCAAAAAAGTGCCAACATTAACATCCACCATTGTTTTTTAGATGCTCTCATATCACGGCCCCGTTGCACTTCCGTTGACATTTACCGTTATATTGCCACTACCATCAGCAGAAATGATATTATTTATGCTATTCATCGCATTAACACTGTTTCCAACGAAATCCGCTGATGTTGTTGTTCCAGCCGCAAAACACCCCTCAAGTTCACCGGGGGCATTTGCATTATGAATTTGGATATTGGTAGCGTTTGGAACATTGGTCAGCTCAACCCTGTTTGGTGTGTGGTCCGTTCGCATTGATGCAGGGTACGTGCCAGAAGGAACCGGCAAATCTGCGTTGTCCGGTGGTGATCTGTTTTCTAAAGTATATCCGGAGAATGTCGAAGTTGTGACATTGCTTGTAACACTGACCGTCCCAACTATAGAATTCGTAGTGTAAGTAGTTCGATTGATATTAATTGTAACATCAAGCCCCCACGGATCAACCCATTTCAATGGATTATTCTCCACATACGCATAGAAGTTCATACCTCCCGCAAAGCCAATCGGGTCTTCGCTTATGAAGCGACCGAGTGAAGGATCATAATACCGCGCACGATAATAATACAGCCCCGCCTCTGCGTCCCACTCGCGGCCGGTATAGGTATATGTGCTCGCAAACGGCAGGCTGCCGGTCTGTGCAACGAGCTTGCCAAAGCTGTCGTATCTATTTGTTGCAAGCTCTTCGCCTGCCCCATTCGTAACGGCTGTAACGCTTCCAAGGCCATCCACATGATAATAATAGTGCTCGCCGCCTGCCAGCGTATCGCCAAACACCGCCGCCAGATGATTGCCAACGCCAGGCCCATGGACAAAATATCTATTACATTGTTTACTTGGAATCGTCATATCAAATTAAGAAGGCGATTGATTCATTTTGCTGGATTTATAATAATTCCAAAGAGATAATAAAACGAATAAAATGATCCAAACTATCAAAATTGGCACTACGCCAAATTCGATTTTGTCTTCTCCACCAATAATAACTACTAAAATTGCAGGAACAATGCCCGCGTGCCCATGTATTGTTGGGGTAAAACCAATGGCAATAAGGCCAGTGAAAATGAGGCGCTTGATAAATAAGGATTTCACATTTTTAGATAATTTCCGCCAAATAAGTAAAAACAGCATTCCCGGAAGCGCCATTATAAACAGAGCCACAAAAGGCACTAGAATACGTTCCATAGTTAGAACCTCCTTTGTAAACATTCTACCTCAAGCAATCCCTCGTATTTTGACGCGCTTGACTAAGCGTTCCCTTGGATGGAAATATATCTCCCCATATATGTCTAACAGTTTCCCAATTCAGCCCAAAACTGCGCCATTCCTGTCCTGCATGTGCCGGCGTGACAAGGTCTTGTGCGGCATGAATGGCTGCCGCATAATTGCCCGAATTAAAATTTTCTTGAATATATGCATTTGTAGCTGCCATTGCCTGTTGTGGGGTTTGATATATGCTATGAGCAATTTCGCCTTCGCCAGCCATTGCATGTTGTCTAGTTGCTTCCCAATTTGTCCCTTGTGTGCCGGGATTAAAAAAATTAGAATCAACAGCCATCACATTCGCCGCTATATTTAAACTGGACAACACACCATATCCCGAATTGCGAGCCTCCGAATATGTAATCCATCCATGATAGAAAAAT
>ORJL011442966.1_pt1 | contig 10995 bp, 10 predicted proteins | sample 1779941 | NCBI WGS metagenome assembly ORJL01 (sample SAMEA104232317, study PRJEB22302) | groundwater metagenome | biome: forest; feature: aquifer; material: groundwater | place: USA | collected 2011-08-07 | depth 5.8 m | reverse complement strand
TTATTGGCTAAGAACAAGAATTCTCATAGGAGAGAATTTGGATTTTATATCAACACAATTATCCAAATTGTCTATATGTCCAGAATTGCGTCAAGATAGACTAAGATTATAATCAAAATCCATCCAGTCTTTTTAGAAAAAAATGCCCAGCCCATAATAACTTAGTTATCCCCTAATTCTCCTGATTGTTTGAAGTTTGGTCAGAATTTTCTTCTTGGTCCTGGCTATCCTCTGATTGTCCTTCTCTATCTCCACTCTTCTTCATGCTCATAAAAGTCTTGAGCAAAAATTTAATGTCGCTTGCAGAATCTTCAGGAGAGATTTTAGCAGAATTCATTAATCCTTTTAGCTTAAAATACATCTTTACCCCATTAACCATTTCTTTTACTTTTGCTATGGGCTGCATTTTCCTATCCCAAGGTGGAGATTCTAATCTAGCTCCGCGCATATCTTTCTCAGAGGCATAAATCATCTCATAAATTCTTTCAAAATCAATTTCTATTGTTGCGTCTGTTGCAGGAGCTTCTTCAGGAAGCATTGGCTCTATTTTTAGAATATCATTTTCATTAACCTGCACATATAAATTAAAAACAATTTCTTCTGTTGCGAAATCCTTAAATTGAACAGCAATGTTAAGGTTTCCGTTATATTTCTCGCTTATTGTTTTAATTTTGTCCATGAATCCGGAATTTTGCTTGAGCATTTCTTTCTCTTCAGCAGTCATTCCTTCTTCTCTTTTTCTTTCTGCTTTGTCTTCAGGTGGTCCAGGGAATTCATGGTTTTTCATTGCTTTTTTCATTTCAGATTGTATAAACGCTTTTGGAGGAAATACCCAGACTTTCATATAAGGTGATATAACCTGAGCTTCTTTTTCTGCTCCTGGTAATTTTACTGTTTGAACCTCTTCCCAAAATTCAACGCTTCCGTACTCGCTTTCATATTTAAAGCTAATAAGATTATACGCAGGAAGACTATCTATTTCAAGGCACTGCATCATCATTCCCATTTCCCGTGAAATATCAACATCCTTCCAGTAAAGCTCAAAAATTCCGGATACATACTGCTCCCAGTCTTCTGCACCATTTGCAAGATATTTTTCAAAGAACCATGTGGCAAACTCTTGATTAAGCCCTTTTTCTAGTTCTGCTCTCTGTATTTTTAAATTTTCAAAATTCTCCTTGCACCAGTCTCCTTGTCCTCCTGTGTAATATTTTTGCTTTAGAGGTTGTATCTGCTGGAAAGGGTCGCCCCAGCCATCGAAGTATATAGAAACTTCTTTTTTCTGCTGGCTTGTCCTGCACATTCCTCCAACTTTAAACACACCCTTTTCTTCTTTTGGCATCTCTTTCTGTTCTTGCTGCATATTCTCCATTTGATTGTTGTTTTGATCATCAGGATTATTATTTATCTGATTATTATTTTGATTATCATCTCTTATGTCCTCTCTGGGCATTGGCTGTTCTTGATAGTTTTGCTGACCTTGCTGATTTTGTTCTCCATCAGGCATTTGTTCTCTTCCCTCGCCAGGCCTTAGATTTTGGCCTTGTTCTCCTGTTGCAGGTTGATTCCTTTGTTCTTGGTCTTGTGGCTGTTGCTGTTCTCCTGCTGGCTGTGTTTCTATTGTAGGTGTTGGAGTTTGTACATTTTCCTGTGTTCCTGATTCTCCTGTTTCTCCTTCAAATCCTGTAATAACAAATCCAACAATATTTCCTGTTATTTCTGAAACTCTAGAGAAAAATTTGATTACTCCGCCGGTTATTGGAACAACAGGTTCGCTCTGAGAAGTTTGCTCTTGCTGCGTTTCTTGCTGCTCCTCTTCTTCTTGCTGATCTCCTTCAGAAGTTTGCTGCTGCTCTTGTTGAGTTTCAGTTTGAGGTGTTTCAACAACACGTGGAATAGTAACACAAACACCATTGCTGCAAACATCATCTGCTCCGCCGCAGTCTTCTCTTACTGTACATTGAGTTCCAACAACAGGAGTTCCTGTTTCAATAGTTTCTTCACCAGTTTCTCCGCTCTCAGTTGAACACTGAACATTTGTCTGCCGCCATATTCCTTCAACGCAAGTATCTGTTGTTATTTGCTCTCCTGTTTCGCATTTTACAACTTTATTTTCTCCATCATGGCATTCTGCTTCTCTGCATTCTTCTAATGTTGTTGTCTGGCATTTTCCTTCAACGCATTCTGCTTTTCCGCAAAGAGGCGGAACACAATCTGTTTCAAGAGTGCATGAATCTAATTCGTTCAGACAAACAGGCTCTAAGGGACATCCGTTTTCATCGTTTCCGCTGAAAATAACCCTGCCAGAGCACTCAAGAGGAGGATATACCTGACAAATTGAACAATCCTCCTTGCAAGATTCCATTTCTCCTGATTCGCAAACATGATTGCCGCAAATAGACAGATTAATTTCCTTAACAATCTCTTCCCTGAACTGGCATGTGCCCCTAATGCAGTACATATCCTGCGTTTCTTTGGTTGTTGTTCCGCCTATTGTTTCATTTCCAGTTCCTGAAGCAATACTTGAAACAATTGTTCTTTTTCCAGAACCGCATATTTTTCCAGAGCATAAATTATCAGAGCAGTCTATATTGCCGTTATTATTATCGTCAATAACATTATTGCATATTTCTTCGCCACGCTCCTTAAACTCTTCAACAAGCCTTTTCTCAAATTCTATCTGTGAATAAAAAAATTCCTTTTTTTCGTATCCAGAAAATAATTCTGTAAAGAAAGTTTTTCTTTTGTCATAATTTGCTTTCATCATGCTCTTCTCGAGTTCTTTTCTTTCTTTTTCTTCTGTTCGCCAATCAAAATTTTTTCTTTCTTCTTGAGAAATTGCCTCTTGTCTTTCACGGAACTTCTTGTCAATTTCAGGCCAGATATTATTTGATTTTTCATTCCAAGCCCAGTTTAATGCCTGCATTTTTGAGCTGAGTGAAAAAAACTGGTTATAATCTTTTTGCTCAAGCGCTTGTTTTATTTGCTCAAGAGTAGATTTTATTTCTGTCTTGAAAGATTCTTCGCTTAAATCTTTGAAATCCTGCTGTGAAAAGCTGTTAGATTGTTGTTTAGGCATTCTAAATCCTGGTCCTCTGCCCTCAAGATTAAAATTAAGTCCTATCCAATTCCATTGGCAATCATCGCAAAGCTCGAGCCTGGCAATAGCTTCAAAATTATCGCCAGAGAGAATTGTTATTTCCTGTACGATTGTTTTCTGCGGTTCTTTTTGATTCTCGCTTCCAAAAATGCCAATCATAATATCTATGCACTCTCCGTGATTCTGCTGATAATATTGATTAAATAGCATCTCTGCATTTACGCTCTCTTTAGCAAGGTTTTCTGCGTTTTCTGCTGTAGGATTTTTATTGAATATGTCGGCAAGATTTTTTATTCCAGCTATTCTTGAAGCCAAGTCCAGCTTATCGCCCTCTTTCTTAAAAGTGACTTCAAAGTTCAATCGATATATTAACGATTCTTGACCTTCTTTTTGGAACAAGCTCGGCCATGAATTAATTCTCATCTGGATTTTATTTCCATCGAAAATTATTTTTCTCCATGCAGGAATATTTTTTTTCATATTTTTCTCTTTTTCTTCATTTTCAACCCACACCCAGCTCGTAGTTTCAGTAGGCTCTCCTAAAATCTCTCTAAGTTGACTATCTGTAAGTGTTCCACCCATTTCCTTGTTAGTAGCGCCGAGAAGTTCATTCATCCTTTGCTTAGAAGCACTAATGTAAACCATTAGCTGAACATAATTTATATTGCCTGTTTCATATTCCTGCGCATAAAAAGTAACCCTTTTGAGCTCGTCTTCAACAGTTCCAACAGCAGAAGCAGTTGCGATAAGAAGCGAGCATAAAAGAACAAAACCAAGTGCTAAACTAAACCTAAAAATCTCTCTTTTTTGCATGCCCTATTATAATATAGGTTCTTAATAAATCTTCCGCTTTTCCGAATTCTTATCAACAAAACTTCTTTGCCATCCAACCAATATATAATGCTCCCTTGGATTTATCAACATGAATTAAATCCGCAAGACTATAGATTAGATCTGTGCCAGCATCGTATCCAATTCCATCTACTTTTGCATCATGCCTTTCCGGAAACTTCACTCGATTTTCCCATGCCTTTTTGACTTCTCTTCGTTTAAAATAATCTCCACCATCACAAAAACTAGCAGCAAGAACAAGCGGAGTCATAATCAATTCAAAATCTATGTTACAATTTCTAGGACCATGAAAATTCGCGTTCTTTAAAGGCTCGACTAAAAAATTATACACTCCTGTCTTTGCTTCCATTTCTCTTTTTGCATAATAGGGCATAACTTGTTCTATCAATGCCCTTTTAGCAATATTTTGGACCTCGCTATTTTTTTCTAACGGCGGAAAAAGCAGTTTATAATAAAAAATATCTTCAGGTTTATAGGAGTCTAATCTCAGAAAATCCTTAACGAGCTCGGGAATATTTTTCAAGCACATTTTTATTATAACTAGTGCCCCCTCAAACCCCAATCAGGGTCATCAAACCATCCAGTAATTCCTAATCTCTTTTCCATTTCAGAAAGCATAAGCTTGCGCGCCCCGCCATCCCCTTCTATTCCTTTTTTTACTTCTTCTCTTCTTCGAGCCATATAAGAAGGAATAAAATATCCAATAAACTTATCCATCCTTGAAATATATTTTTTATCCATGATGTTTAATTAGCTTTATTGGTTTTTAAGGATTATTCTACTTAAATACAGTCACTATAATCTATAGAAGACCGATTTGTTCCAGGAAGAGGTTTTGCTCCTCTTATCATTACTCCGCCAGAAGTTAGATAAATTGCGCCAGGTAACGACGCTTTCATTTCGTTTGTTTTTTTAAAAGTATCTGCTTTGTAGAACGTAATTCTATAATATGCTCCCGCTGGCGCTCCTGTCCTATTTATATTATTTGCATCAACCAACTCTAAAGTCATTCCAAAAGGCATTCCCTCCAATTCTGCTTCTAAACTATCATTAAGCAGTTTTACATCTAACCCCGAGAGGGTTCTAACTTTTATATCTTCACCTTCTTTTAATTTTTTAACGCCCATGAGATACGATTAGTTTTTATCTTTTTAAAGATTTATGCAATCTAATATATCTTTCAATTCTCTCTCGCCCTAAGATATCCCATCATATATAAATTCGAGGCAAAATGCGCGTTTCTTGTTGGATGTTTTCTTGCTCTAGCTTGAGTATCCGAATTTTCAACCAATACGGCGGCTAATTCTTCTCTGCTCTCTAGAATATCCTGAAAATCAAGCGGCTGTTGAGGAGTAACTGCTGTTGATATGACTGCCTTTAGTTTGCTATAAGAATCTTTGTCTGAACTAGAAATAACTAGGAAATTCTTGTTTGCTTCTGCTGTGACTAGTGTTTTATCAGCCAATTTTGCAAAATAAGCAGGTGTGTGAATAAAATTATCTTCTTCGTCTGCAACTTCAATAACCGTATTCCCCACTAAAAAATCAGCAAAACAACGCCTCATAGACCTTTCTTGAGTTATTTCTCTGTAAGGAAACTGGCGCCTGAAAGGAACATGTGTTTGTTTCAAGAATTCTTCGACTTGCTGCTCGAGTTTTGAAGTTATTATTTTGCTCGATTCTCCTGTGAATTTTTCATATTTTTCGCGGAATCTATCAAGAATATCTGCAACTTTGTTTAATCTAAATCTTAAGTCTATCAAATATTCTACTGCGCAATCTTCGTCGCTTTCAACATAAAGATTATACGCTCTTTTCAGATATCTTGAATCCTTTAGAGTAAATGAATGATTGCACAAATTAATCAGAGCGCACTCGCTTCTTCCAAACATTTCGATTGCGAGTTCGCGAATTTCTTTTTTCCAAGTATTTGGATATAATCGCATCTGAACAGGAAGCTCGGTTAGATAAGACTTAAGTATTTTCTTTTTCTGCTCTATCTCCCTATTTAGCTGAGAGTTTTTCGGAAGGCTGTTTTGTATTGCTGCTTTTCCATGAGTCCCAGTTATTTCTTGAAATTCTCCTTCAGAAATAACGCGAGAAGCATAAATATCTCTTCTGTCTGGCTGAAAATCTCTGAAAAAATCAAGAACAGTTTCTGGGGCAATTAAGCCTTGAGAATATTTTTCCTCAATGCGCCCGCGTTTTATAATTTCTAGCGCTATTCTTTTATTTAAGTCTAATTTAAATGAATCTATAGAGAATAAACTAAGAAATTCCTGTTCTTGTTTTGAAGAGGTATTTTGCATACAAAATCGTAAGCAATAAGGTTTTTAAACCTAGTTTTTGTTAGGATTTCATAAGCACGTACTGGCTGAAATAAACCCGGAAAAACTCGTGCGCTTATTATAAAAATTTACATAAACAAAAAATAATGATAAAACTATTAGAAGTACTTGGATTTAAGAAAGAAAGCAGGAATGTTCATTTAGAAAGACAGAAACCAATTTGCAATTTATCTCCCAAAAATGGATATTTTAATGCGCTAGCTTTAAAGCTAAGTGACTATGCTAAAGCAAATAATTATAAAGGGATAGCCCAAATTCCTAAAGAAGAATTCGAGAAAATTGATAACCTAATACAAACAAGGTTGGGTATTAGAGTTATTTATCACCCCTCATCTATTTAATCTGCATAAATAAAATACAAACATGAAAGAAACAGTAACGATAAGAATACAACGAAATGACAATAATCCTAATAAGGAGATAGTCGCCGCTTCTATAGACTATGCCTCTCAAATGGGTCATAATGAAACTATTCACGACTCAGAAACTAGAATTCATGATTCTGGATATACATTTAAATACGCGCATCGCAGAGGTTCATTAGATTAAAATGCCACGAAAGAAAAAACTTGAAACAACCGAAGCTGTTACAGATGCAGAAGTAAATGATGCAGAAACAGAAGTAGCTGTAATAGCAGAACAGGAAATAGAAGCTAAACGTGTGGAGATAGCAGAAGCAGAGAAAAAAAGCGAGGAAAAAGCTGAGAAAGGCAAAGAAGAAGCTGAAAAAGAAAAAAAAGATAGTGAAGAAAAAGCAGACAAAAAGAAAAAAGAGAAGAAAAAACTTTCGGAAACCGAGCTCAAGAGGGTTATGACAGACACTAAAGAAACACTTGTTCCACTTACAGATTATATTGCTTGTTCTGTTCATCTTGGAACAAAGGTTATAACACCAGACATGAGAAAATTTGTTTATAAAAGAAGGGCAGATGGTCTAGCCGTATTGAACACTAATTTAATCGACGATAAAATCCGCGAAGGCGTCAAGTTTTTAAATGAATTTTCTGCAGAAGATATCTTTATTGCCTGCAAAAGAGAAGCTGGCTGGCCTGCTGTTGAAAAGTTTGCAGAAGTAACAGGAATCAGAGCATTTATGAAAAAATATCCTTCAGGAATAATTACAAATCTTCGCTTGGAAAATTTTTTCGAACCAAAATTAGCAGTTATCTGCGATCCATGGGTTGATAAAAACGCGCTTAATGATGCAAATATTATAAGAATTCCTGTTTTAGGAATTTGCGACACAAATAATTATGCCAAAGGCATGACTCATGTTATGGTTGGAAATAATAAATCCAGAAAATCAGTAGGCTTGATTCTTTTCATACTCGCGAGAGAATATCTCAAGGCGCAGGGAAAAACTAAAGAAGCAAAAGCCCTTAACATGGAAGATTTCACCGGAAAAATCGAAGAGATGCAAAGCGCTTCCCACACAGAAGGCAAAGTTTATGATGCAAAACCTTCTGCTATTGATGTTGCAGAGAGTGTCAAAGAAGGCGTGTGATTCGTGCAGTCAAAAAAACTTAAGAATTTTTAAAAGTGAGGCTACGCTTATTCTGTTAGTTTAGTAATTCCAATAATTCTCAATACGACTTGCTATTAATCTCTCGCATTGTTAACCTTTTCTTGTTAAACCCGCTCTGCCCCCTTACTCTTAACTTCATATAGCAAAGCTTATTACATTATCAATAGAGGACTTTGATTTACCCCCATTTTCGAAGAAAATATCCTCAAAGACTTCAACTCCTCGGGAGTTGAATGTATCAGAGAATTTATTCTCTGAGTCCTCTTTGAGAGTTTAGGATTTTAGGGTTATTCCAAACTATCAATAGCTAAAAATTAGCGTAAGCCTCTCTAAAAATATGCCTGCAAAGCACTAATCCAACATATTCACAATATTGCAAACATTTATAATATCCAAAAGCCATTATATATCTTAGATAGTTTTAACATGGAACAACTAAAACATCTAATTGAAGCGCAGCAACTAACCCCTTCGCTTTTATTTTCCCTTTTTCTTGACGCTGAAGATATAAGAAAGAATCTCTGGAAATATTCTGATAAATTAAAAGGAAAAATTCTTGCAACTCTTTTTTACGAGCCTTCAACAAGAACACGGCTGAGTTTTGAAACAGCAATGCTGCGACTTGGAGGACAGGTTGTTTCCACAGAAAATGCAAAAGAGTTCTCGAGCGCAATAAAGGGCGAGAGCATTGAAGATACAATGCGGGTTATTTCAGGTTATGCTAATGCTGTTATAATAAGGCATTATGAAGAAGGAACAGCAAAAAAAGCCTGCATGGTTTCAAAAATACCAGTAATAAATGCAGGAGACGGCAAAGGCCAGCATCCAACCCAAGCTCTGCTTGATGTTTATACAATATATCGCGAGCTTGGAAGGCTGGAAAACATTAAAATTGCAATGGTTGGAGATTTATCTAACGGAAGAACAGCTCGTTCGCTTTGTTATCTGCTAGGAAAATTCAGAGGCATAGAAATAATCTTTGTTTCTCCTGATAATCTTAAAATGAAAGATGACATTAAGGAATATCTAACTAGGCATGATGTTTTGTTCTCAGAAAATAATAATCTTAATGAAGTTCTGCCCGATATAGATGTTGTTTATATGACGAGAATCCAAAAAGAAAGAATTACTCCTGAAGATTATGAAAAAGCAAAAGGTAAATTTGTGATTGATGAAAAAAATCTTAATCTGCTGAAAAAAACTGCAAGAATTCTTCATCCTCTTCCGCATGTCGAAGAAATAAGCCTTTCTGTAGATGTAGAGCAGAATGATGAGCGGGTTGCTTATTTCAGGGAGAGTGAAAACGGATTGTATATAAGAATGGCTTTGCTGAATAGGCTACTAGGAGAATAATTGCGCGTAATAAATAACGAGTTTTTAAATATTGCTGGAAAGAACTAATTTTTGTTAATGTAATAAAATCTAGGGATGAAGTTTAAACTTAAGCAAAAAAGGTTGAAGCAGCGGGAAATTAATAGCAAGCCGAATTGAATATAGTTGAATTAATACTAATTTTTTAAGATAAGCGTAAGCCTAACTGAAAATCTATTTCAAGCTCTGCTCTATATCAATCAATCTATCAACTTTCGTTAATCTTTCCTTTCCTATAACAGGAATCTTAATAAAATCACACTGCCATGCAAAAGCAAGTTCAGCAATAGTTGAATCTTGAGTCTCTCCGCTTCGATGCGACATTATTGTCCTTATTCCTGCTTTCTTGCATAAGTCAATGACTTTTTTAACTTCAATCAAGCTTCCTGTCTGGTTAGGCTTGATTATTACTCCAGTAACAGCTTCCATCTTTATTGCTTTCTCAACTCTCTTAATGTTTGTTACAGTTAAATCATCGCCAACAACAAGGCAATTAACATGCTTAACGATTTCAGAGAATCCCTCAAAATCCTCTTCATCAAGAGGGTCTTCAATATAAAATAAATTATATTTTTTAGATAAATTGATAATATATTCTATCTGCTCCCTCTTTCCGCGTGAAGCTTTTTTATTATTATAGTTATATTCTCCATTTTTATAGAATTGCGAAGCCGCTACATCAAGTCCAATATCAATATGAGTTCCTGTTTCATCAAAAACATTATCCGCAATATTCTTCATTATTTCTAGAGTCTTTTCATTATCCTCTTCGGTTATCCATGCATTTTCATCATTCTTTTTTGGAACTTCTTCTGCTAAATTTTTTAGTATAGCTGCTGCATTTTCGTGCGCTTTTTCATTAATAACTCGGCTAAGTGAAGGATTTTTATTGCATGTCACAAGAAATTCCTGAAAATCCGGCTTTATTTTTGCATTTGTATGCGCTCCGCCTCCGATTGTATTGCTGATAATGCGCGGAAAGACTTTAGCAATAGGATTAAGAAGTTGCCAAAGCTCCATGCGTTGGGATTTTGCTAAAGCCTTAAGAATAGAAGCTTCAAGGCTAAACAGTGTGTTTGCTCCAATTTTTTTCCTGAACTTTTTCTCAATTTTCTCGAGGTCCTCAAACTCATTTATCTCAGGAAAATCCCGAGTCTTCAGATTATTGATAAACTCAACATCCTCATCAAGAGTTTTAAGATAAGAATGTATTTCATAGCGTCCTTTTGATTTTCCAGCAGGCGCAGAAGTTCTAGCGTTGTTTACTTCTATAAGTATGGTTTCCTCTCCCCGGGAATCTAAAATTATGCTTGCGCGTACAGCTTCAATTTTCACTTCTTCATCCTCTTTTTCATGATAAAAGTAAGAATAAAGAATATAAAAATGTTAGCTTAAGGGTTTTAGAGAAGTCTTGCATAATTCTTCAAATAAAAAACTAATAACTTACCATAACTTGAAACGACTTGTTGTTAATTTCCCACGAGCTCAACTTTTTCAGACTTATTCAAGAAGCCACCTCATATTCCGAAACTTATAGAACTAACAAATATCTAAGAAGTAATAATTCCAATAATCTCAATTCGCACAGGCTCCTCAAAGTAAGGCTTATTCAGGCTCTCCTGCATTACTTGCTCAAAACTTCTGCTCCGAAACTTATAGAGTTATAGACAATTTGGATAATTGTGTTGATATAAAATCCAAATTCTCTCCTATGAGAATTCTTGTTCTTAGCCAATAACATAAAGTTTATATTATATTTAAGCTTTGTTATTCTGTAAAACATACGACACTCTCCTATTC
>ORJL011082640.1_pt1 | contig 10995 bp, 10 predicted proteins | sample 1779941 | NCBI WGS metagenome assembly ORJL01 (sample SAMEA104232317, study PRJEB22302) | groundwater metagenome | biome: forest; feature: aquifer; material: groundwater | place: USA | collected 2011-08-07 | depth 5.8 m | reverse complement strand
CGCGAGGCCTTGGCGGAGACGGCGTTTCAGCCTCATTTAATTTTTTCGACAGCATTGCCGCCAGATTGACCCTGCCGAAAAAAATCGAAATAGACCCCGAACTTGCAGGATTAATTGCCATGGCTTCGTCCGTTGCCACAAGGCCGGAAATGTCGGCGGCACTGGTCGCTGCCGGCATCGAATATTTTGCGTCTGACGCTGCGGGAGCGTCGCCCGATCCAAAAATTGCCCGCCCTGCGGCCGGCGGAACGGATCCTTTCACGAAGCATGGGCCGGTCTTGATTCCATTACAAAGAGGACACGAAAACGTTGAAACAACAACTATTGATGTACAATATAGGCTTCAAGTAGATGTGTCGTACCCCCAACATCACGATTTCTTAGTTAGAAAGGGGCTTTCTGAAGCCCAATATGTGTTAGATGTTGGAACAGGAAATGGATATTTTGTCGGTTTGCTTGCAAGAGATCATCCGAGCACCAAATTCACAGGCATAGACAAAAACGCCTCAATGATAAAAATAGCCAGAGGGATTAATAAAGGGTTTAGTAATGTTTCTTGGATTGTCGACGATGTCTTGAAGCCAACCTTTTTTCAAGCAAACGAAGGGAAATTTGATGGTATTTTAATGCGCCTAGCGGCATTTCACAATCCTAATATTGAAGAAATTCTAAGATCGTTAAATAGATTGCTTAGGCCAGGGGGCCATATTTGGATTATTGATGTGGAGATGGATTACATGAAATGTTCTCCTAAACATTTAGCTTTCACAAGATTTAAGACACTGGTCGGAAAGCTTTATGAAAAGTTTGGTTTTGACGGGCATATGGGTTCAAAATTATCAGGCTTGCTTATGAACGCTGGTTTTAATATGGTAAATAGTGAAGTGGCCCCAATGTCAAACCATGTTGTTGGGCCAGGTAGATTTAAAAAGCTTATGTTGCATGAGGCGGAAATTTTATCGTCAGTTATGCCAGACGTTGTATCAAAGCAAGATATGCTAGATATAGAGGCGTTTGTAAACACGCACTTAAAGGATCCTGCTTATACAGTATCATACGGCGTAGTAATGATATCCGCCCAAAAGTAGTAACCAACTATGAATTTAACAATTAATTTGACTCGAAAGTGTAATAAAAGGTGTAGTTACTGTTACATCAAAAAGAGCAAACAAGAAATTGATTTTAGGCGTTTCAAAGAGATTGTCAGCAAGGTTGATCCGCAAATTGTGACATTGACTGGGGGGGAGCCATTTCTTTATTCTAAGATAAGCAAAATAATAAATCTATTAAACCAAAGAGGATGTTGTGTAAGGATTTTCAGCAACGGGAGAGTGCCGGCAAAGCAGATTTCGAATGTATTGCATGAAAAAGGGGCCGAATTGTTCATAAGTTATAATGAACATGATAAAAAAACTTTAAAGAATTTAAGACTGCTAAACAATAAGGGGGTTAGTATATGCATAAATCACGTTTTCAAGAATAGTTCCATATCTTATCATGAACGGTTGGTCTCAGAGATCGGTTTTATAAAAAAGATTAATTTCCTTTATCCCTTAAAAATTGGAGTTGCGAACATCAAAATGTTTTCTCCGACCGAATGGTATAATAAACTAGAAAAAATTAAACCGATTATCAGCAATGCAGGAATGAACGGATTTTATGAGACATCATTTATCAAGGCCGAGCATTCGGTTTTAGAAATCGAAAAGGTATATCCATGCAAGACAGGTTTCTTTCTTGATACAAATGGCCTGATATACCCGTGCTGTTTTATGACAGAGCATTTTAAAGGCAGAAGTGTTCCATCATCAATTCTTAGCCCGTTCAAATGTGAAATTTTAAAAAAATACAGGTCCGAGGACCCAAATTATAAGCGAATTTGTCCCTTGATTCTTTCAACATTATGATTATCATGGTGCCGCATATTGAGGTATCTTGGTCATGAACGTTAGAATAGAGAAAAAGTACAACTCAACGGAAGATCCCGGAATCATTAAATATATCTTAAGATTATCCGATGGCAATTATATTGAGTCCGTACTAATACCATATAAAGATCATTTAACCCTTTGTGCTTCAACTCAAGTAGGATGTCCTGTAAAATGCCGATTTTGCCGTACTGGAAAGGATAAGTTCATTCGTAATTTGAAAATGAGCGAGATAGTGGATCAAGTCAGGGTCATTGGAAATGACATCAGTGGTCATTCAAATATAGATATCGTTGCTTTTATGGGAATGGGTGAACCATTACTGAACTATAACAATGTCGTAAAGAGCGTCCGAGCATTGAAACAACGCTCACCTTGGCCTATAAAGCACTTTTTTATTTCGACTGTAGGAATAGTTCCTAAGCTGTTAAAATTATCAAAAGAGAAGTGTCTTAATATAAATTTATTCATTTCATTGAACGCAACTGAAGATCGTTTGAGAAGAAAAATGATGCCAGTCCGGCCATACTATTCCATTAATCAGATATTTGATGCCGTTGACCTTTACTCAAAGAGAGTAAGAACTGAATTTAATCCGACCATTTCCTATCTTCTACTGAATCGAATTAACGACTCTCGCCAGGATGCCAAAAGGATAGTTAAATTGATTTCTGGAGGACCATATACTGTTTATCTTAAAGAATATTGTGAAAATGATAAATTGGAATTTAAGCGTTCTAATAACATGAAAGATTTTAAGAAAATTCTGGATAAGGCTGGAATAATAAACATAGCCAACATAAGTAAAGGAAAAGACGTCCTAGCGGGGTGTGGGCAGCTAAGGCATCGTTTTTTACAAGCTCAAAACCCAGCATGAACTCCATTGAATACCAGCCAATAGAATCGATCAAGATAAGTGAACCCAGAATTGAATATTTGCGTAAGAAGATAGAAAATATCTTTAAAATGGTCGAACTTTGTTCAGATGGAAAACCCGTAAAAATCGATGGGTTTTGTCTGAAGGACTTAGGTCATTGGACCGTCCCTTCATATCAGAACACTTTGAGCCTTTTGGAGCCTTTGGGGAGACGGTGCAATCTTGATTGCAAATTCTGTTATCTCAAAGGCAATCCACCGGATATAGCCATTGCTAAATATCATGACCACATATCTGATGAAGAGATGGACACTCTTTTGCGATATTATAATCCTAAAAAGAACTACGAACTGTTTAGGAACGTATTCGAAGTTAAGGAAATACTTTGTCACCCAAAGGTATTTTTGTATCTGTCAAAGATAAGAAGAAAAACTAAAAAACCGATTTTTATTGTGACCAACGGGACGACATTGAATGAAAAGAACGTTGCCGCGCTTGCCAAATTAAGGCCGATATTTATTGTTACATCGCTTAATTCTAGGAATATCTGTTTGAGATCAAGATTAATGAAAGATGATCGGGCCCGAATTGCGATCGAAGCCCCAAAATTACTTAAAAAATATAAGGTGCCGTTCGGAGTCAGTATTACGCCATGGCTGCAAATAAATGAAGATGATTTAAAAAGAACGATGATATATGCAGATAGAAGTTTCGCCAGTTTTATTCGTGTCATTTTGCCTGGCTATACAAAATTCGTTTCAAAGAAACCCTTATTTAAAACGCACGAATTATGGAGGAGCATTGTTGGCATTATTAAGGAAATGAGACCTCAATTGAGAACGCCTTTATTTTGTGTTCCATCGGTTTACGAGGTCGATCATTTGAATGGTTGTAAAAACCAAGCGGTCATCCTGGGTTGTATAAGAAACTCACCTTCAAACCTTTGCGGAGTTAAAGCAGAGGATGTTATTGTTAAGATCAATAAGTGGAAGGTCGCCAACAGATATGAAGCGAAGATGCTATTGTATGCTATCAAGAACGATGATTTTTGCAGAATTACGGTAAAAAGGGGAGAACATTTGCTAGATATGGTTCTTAAGGCTAGAGAACACGACTATCCTTATTATAAAGATGCAAATACTTTCTACGAATTTCCATTTGGTATCGTAATGCCAATGGGTTTCGACCACAATATTTTGAAGGAGGTCATATCCTTGGTTAAGAAACATAAGGCCAAGAATGTTGCGATACTCGCATCTGAGTTGATAGCTCCGATTTTGAAGGCAGAAATTAAGAAGCTTAACCTGAAAAGCAGGATATCAAAGGGGTTTCAGGCGAAGATAAATGTTCTTTTGGTCAAAAATCATTATCTTGGCGGAAATATGATGATCGGAGATATGCTTGTTGCAGAGGACTTCATTAAGACTATCAGAGCGGCAAATAGAAGGCATCGGAATAAATATGACCTTTTCATTTTATCATCATCGTCGTTTGATCTGCTTTCTAATTGGAGAATGGATATTAAAGGCGATTCGATTTCGAGCATAGCCAGTAAAACCGGTGAACAAATTGAATTTATAGGTTCGACGATGATCGGCTTTTGAAATAATGTTGTTTCATACGGGGATGCAATTTTGAACGGAGGAATAAAATGAAAGATTACAAATTTCGATACCGGATCGAATCCAAAAAAAGAGGATCGACCAAAAAAGCGAAAGAACCGGTTAAGGAATATTTTAGAAATGAAATAATAAATATCCTAGATATTGCTATTTTAACAAGCCAAGGCCGAGAACTCAAGGTGGATGGCTTTAAATTTATTAACGATCCAAAAAAGGTTTTTCCAATATATAAAAAACGGACAAAATGAAACATGCAGACATTGTATTTATAGAATATCCGACAGTTGTGGACAGAGAGCCATTTTCGCTTGGTTTTAGGTACATGGTTTCCTATCTCAGAAGCAAGGGAGTCTCGGCGGAAATAATATTTCCTCCCAAAATATTGCTCTCTCGAAATAATCAAACAGGCTGGCCAGAGATGTTGAATTCAATAGAACAGATATTCTGTGAAGGATACAAAAAGCAGAATAATTATTTTTATAAATCCATTGTAAAAGGGATATTGGACCAAATTCAGGAACTGAAACCCCTTATAATAGGTTTTTCACCATATGATAAGTTCTTTGTCCCAATATTGGATTATATCAAGTTTTTGCGGATAAAAGGGGTAAGATCACACATTACGATTGGCGGCCATTATGCAACATTGGCAGCGAGACAAATATTGGAAACTGTTCCAGAAATAGATTCGGTCGTTTGTGGTGAAGGAGAGTTGACAATTTGTGAACTGTTGGAGCGAGTCAAGACACGGGCTGGCCTCAACGGTGTTCCAGGGTTAATATATCGCGACGGCAAAAAAATAGTTTTAAATCAACCGCGACGATTAATTGATGATTTAGATTCCATTCCCAGTCCCGATACAAACGTATTTGCTGAGCGCTTAAATAGAAGAGAAATGAGTTTTTTTTCGCCTTCGGTATCTTCAAGTAGAGGATGCTATGGGAATTGTTCATTTTGCACAATAAGAGAATTTTATAGTCAAGGGGATGGAAAGAGGTGGCGAACGGTAAGCCCAAGTAAATTTGTCAGCGAAATTGACTATTTGTCAAAGAAATTCGGCTTTAAAAAGTTCAATATAGTTGACGACGATTTCATAGGCCCTGGCAGGATCGGACTTGAGCGTTTCAGGGAGATATCAAAACAGATCAAACATAAAAAAATGCGAATTAGTTTTGTTATTAATGCACGTGTTTGCGATCTAGATGAGAATAAGATTAAAATGCTTAAAGAGATTGGATTGAATAGCGTATTTCTTGGAATAGAATCGATGTCCAAAAATTGTTTAAGCAGATTCAATAAAAGATTGAAAGTGGAGAACAGCATAAAGGCCATATCGCTATTAAAGAAGTATGGGATATTATCGTATTTTGGTTTTATTTTCTTTGATCCACTTATAAGCGTGGAAGACATAAAGAGTAATTTAAAGATCATAGACATCATCAGGGCAAAGAAAGGTGAAGAGTATTTTTTCCCATATTATCCATTGTTCCCACTTATCGGAACTCCGGTGTTTAAGCATTTAAGCCGGGAAGGACTGTTAAGGGGCGACTATATCAGAGGATTCACGTTTAAATTCAGGGATAAAAAATCGGAATTCATTTATAAGTTAATTAAGCCGTTATATGGAAATATTGAATTTATAAGGTTTCTCATCTATTTTATATTTGGTTTTCCATTCAATATTGTAGGCGTGGAGGAAAAGTTAAGAAAGCTGAATCAAAACAAAGCCGAGAAGGCGATTCGGGAACTATTTGAGATTGATGAATACCTTTTGCTAGATTACACTTACCAGACAATTAAAGATGCTATAAAATTACTTGAGAAAAGCAAGGGTGGTGTTTGTAGAAAAACAGCTAAAATGATGCGCTGTGACGTCAGAAATGTTGTTGGGAGTCTAAAAAACAAAGCGGTGGATATCTTTCTAGATTATTTGACAATAAATCCCGACTTTGACACCAAACGCGATGCGGTAGCCCGCAAATGCAATACTGATGCGGGGTCATGTCAAATATTTTCAAAAACGTAGTGAACAATCTTCAGTTTAGGTATTGATTTGGCGTGATGTTTGTCTGGAAAAGAGTAGTATGTGTTTGTGTTCATCAAGGTCACCAAAAATTCTTCAGGGCAATCATACTATCATCTTGTAGAGAGCTATCGAGAGCAAGGGAAAGTGAAGCAACGTACTTTGTTGGCTCTCGGTCGTGCCGGTGAAGACCGGATGGAAGAGGTGGTTGCCGCCATAGCAAAGCACAAGGAGATTTTCACGATACTGGAATTGGCCAAGAGCATATCAGTGGAAGACACCCACATATTGGGGCCGCTTTTGATCTTGCAGCGCATGTTTGAAACAAGTGGCATAGATGGCGTATTGAAGTCAGTAGCCAACAAACACCCGAAACTAGGGTTTGATCTGCGCAGCCTTGTTTTCACCATGGCAGTGGCTCGGTTTGTGAGGGCGGGATCAAAGCTTAAAGTTTACGAGCATTGGCAGGATCGGTTTTATCCTGAAATGGTCGAAGATAATATTGAGCTTCATCAGCTTTATCGAACGCTGGATATTTTGGCATTACACAAGGAAAAGATCGAGGCGGGATTATTTTGGCACGGCAGGGATTTATTCAGCACAGAAGTAGATGTCGTGCTGTACGATCTAACGACCTTAAGATTTGAGAGTACAAGGACAGATCTAGGTTCACTTCGCAAATTTGGATATAGCAAAGAGCGGCGCAGTGACTGCACACAGGTAGTGCTCGGCCTGCTTGTCACACCTGAAGGTGTGCCGATCGGGTTTGAAGTTTATCCCGGCAATACTTTTGAGGGCAAAACGATCGGCGATATCATCGACAAGTTACGCGGAAAATATCGAATACGGAGGTTTATTTTCGTAGGGGATCGGGGATTGTTTTCGAGAAAGAATCTTGATGAGCTTCGCGGCGAAAACAAACTTGGAGAATTTATCGTCGGCATGAAGCTCGGCGTATTCAAAGATCGCCACGGCGAATTTTACGATATCAGCCGATACAGCTGGATCAACGATGATCTGGCGGTTTATGAAACAACACACGAAGGAGATCGTTGCATCATAACATGGTCAAGGGCACGCGCTGAACGAGACCATAAGGCACGTGAAGACATTCTGGATAAGATATGGGCCCGCCGGTTTGAAAGCCTGCCAGAATCGCCGGTTTGAGGCAGGCCATGGGTGAGCGATTGGCGCAGGGAATGAGGTTTTGGGCAGGGCGGTGCGTCTCGCCGTTTGCGCAGATCAAAGAGGCCGGCGTTTACGGGCACAAAGAGAAACAGTTCCCGTACGAGAGCGGCGTCAGGCGGCGTGATCGCCGTTTGTCCGTCAGCTCATGTTTTTAATTGTTGTCGATGGGTTTCTCGATAGCTTTTTCCCTCCAGGTGAAACACTTCTGATCGTTCGACGAGGCGGTCTATGATGGCGTGCGCGATGGCGTCGTTGTGAAAGATCTGGTTCCATTCTCCGAAAGGCCGGTTGGTAGTGACGATGGTGGATCGCCGCCGGTCGTGCCTTTGCGAGATGATCTGGAAGGCCAGGTTGCTTTCCATTTCGCTCATTCGCACGTAGCCAACCTCGTCGAGGATGAGGAGTGCCGGTTGCGTGTAATGCTCCATGGCATGTTTTAAATCTCCGGTGGCATCGGCGGTGGAGAGCGCGAGGGTCATGGCGCTCATGCCGGTGTAAAGGACGCGCACGCCTTTCTGGCAGAGGCGGTATCCCACAGCCCTCGCCATATGCGTTTTGCCGAGCCCCGATCCTCCGACAAAGAGCGCATTCAGACCCTGCGCGGTCATGTCTGACTCGATGAGCTTGAGATACCGATTCTTGATCTTTCGCACGGAGGGATTGTAGTCGAAGTCAAACGCCTCCACGGTTTCGATCCGCTCGAATCTGGCCTCCCGGATCCGATAGGCTACTGTTCTCTCCTGTCTTGCGGCCATTTCGGCTCTTGCGAGTTCGGAGATCACGTCTATGATCGCCTCACGCGATCGAGGATGCCTGTCGATCGCAGTTTCAATGCCAGACGCAAATACGTCGAGTTTAATCGCCTTTAGGTTTTCGATCAGGGCCTGCATCTTTCTCCTCCTTTTTCTCCTCTTCTTCCTTCTCCTTATCGGGTTCAGGTTGCATCAAGATGGCGTCGTAGCTTTTGAGGTCGGGCACGACCGGGGCCACCTTGAGTCTGGGATCTGAAAGGGCTATCGGCTCCGGCCTTTTATCGGCCGCCGATACATCCCGTGTGAGCATTCGTTCCAGATGCACCGCCCCGACGAAGCCGCCGGAGAGCGCACTGCCCATCGCCTTCTCCACTGCCTCTGTTCCATAGACGGTGATGAGCACCATGAGTCGGGCGAGTTCCGACCTAATGGATGTGGTCTGCGCCGGGAGGATATCCACATAACGTGCGGCATGGGGCCCAAGCGCCTTGATCGCTTGAAGGTCAGCATTTGCCTGTGCCCCGGGCTTTAACTCGCCAAGACCGTCTTCGTGTTCCTTGTGAACGATCGACCTGCCTTTTAGCCAGCAACGCGGATGCTTGGCCACGCGCTTATTTGCGAGGAAGACGCGCACATATGCCTCGTCCGCCCGGACCGTCACGATCCTTCCGGAGAGCCTCCATGGGACGGAGTATTCGTTGCCGTCGAAATCGACGCGAAACTGATGCGAGACCTTCGGACTCTTCACCTCGTCGGTGTCAAACGGGCAGGCCGCCGGCATGAGAGTCTTCTTCTCCTCCGCAAAGAGGAGCTCCGGCACCTTGCGTGTTACAGCGTGGGTTCTCCGGTTTGCAAACTCGTCCCGCCATTTGCGCGCCTGAGCATTAAGGTCCTTGAGCTCGGCAAAGGCCCTCCCGGGCCAAAAGTTGTAACGAATGTAACGAACACCGTCCTCGACCCGCCCCTTTTCGTTGCCACAGGCCGGATTGCAGGCCACCGGATTGAAGCGGTGATGGCCGGTATAGGCGAAAAACCGCGGATTGAACCGCACCAGCCTTCCTCGTCGCTCGGCCACCGCCGTGGCAAGATTATCGTACCACACCTCGCGGGGCACGCCGCCGAAGAAGGCAAACGCATTCTCGTGGCAACGAATAAAACTCTCGAAATTCGCCGACAACGTAAATTCCAGATACAGCATTCTCGAATGGCACAGGACCATCACAAAGCAATGGACCTTTCGTCCCAGGCCGAAGACGTCTCCAAACTCCCCCCAATCCGCCTGCGCCGCATGGCCCGGCAGAAACTCCAGTGTGAGATACGCCGCAGGGTGAGACGACGGCCTGCATGCCGTGAGATAATCTTTGAGGATAGTGAGCCCGCCCGTGTAGCCGGCGCCGCGAAGCCTCTGCAGGATATTGACCGATGACCTCGCAGGGTCTTCCCGAAGGAGCGCGTCTATTTGCGGATAATGGCAGGTCAGGATCGACCCTCGCTTCTTCTCCTCCGATCGCCCAAGATGCACCGACCGGCGACGGATGATCGCCCCAACCGCATCGCGACTGATATTAAGCCGTACAGCGATGGCGCGCTTGGTCTCCTTCTCTGCAAAGAAAAGACGGAGAACATCAGACTGTGTCGCAGGATCGATCATGGGCGTTCCTCCAATGAGCGAATGAGCGCCTTGAGGGCATCAGGGACGATCCCGTGGACGGACACGGGCGCAGGACTTGGCGGACGATCCTCTAGCAGCCGGACGGGCGCCGATACGCATGGACGGGGAGATGTAGCCGTCGGCCCAGCCCGGGTGAGGGTTTCGCCCCGCCAGTACGGCTGCTGATAGCGAACAAGGCCGGCTGTGAGCAATTCGCACCGCGCATCGGTAAGCGCCAGGCCGGACAGACGCAGGATATCCCCGATCAGGGCGTCGGAGTAAAAACTCCTCCCCTCCCGGTCACCAACCACAACCAGGAACAGGTAGAGCGCCAGCGCGGCATGCGATAGCCTCCCCAAATAACCACCGTGCAGCAGGGCGTGGTCCACGATCGAGTAGCTCCGGGCCTCTCTCATAGCGCGACGGATACGCCAGGTGCGGTCGCTAGTCCATCTGCACTTGCAGAAGCCAGCCCGTCACCCGCAAATGCCGCTATGACGCCATCTCCAAGGGCGAACTGCGCTTGCAGATCAGCCCCCTGAAAGGACCGCCCCGGTGCCTGTAGATGCCCTAATTACGGGTATTCCACGGGGTATCTGCACTTGCAGACCCTCACCGCTCATCAGAAACCGCACCCCAATGTCAGCAGATGCCAATTCGACGTGCTTTGCAGGGCCTATCTCCACTTGCAGAACACCGCCACGCTTGCGGACCGGACGCTCTACTCCGTTTCTGGAATCGGCTAGAAAATAATCAGGGTTTTTCTGCCGCCATAGACGATCCCTCCTGATCTTGAGTCTCCTCCCGCACAACAGCCCGCACGTCTTCTGCCTTGCCCCTACACGCTGGTCGGGACAAAAATACCGCCCACAGATCACACACCGCCGCCCCACCGCCACGTCATCGAGTGTCTTCATGCCCACTGTATCGGCTGAATCACAAAAGAGGTGCTAT
>ORJL010714947.1_pt1 | contig 10995 bp, 8 predicted proteins | sample 1779941 | NCBI WGS metagenome assembly ORJL01 (sample SAMEA104232317, study PRJEB22302) | groundwater metagenome | biome: forest; feature: aquifer; material: groundwater | place: USA | collected 2011-08-07 | depth 5.8 m | reverse complement strand
CGACGAGCAGGAAGAGGATCGCCCCGACGCCCGCCGCGGGGCCGACGACGTCTCCTCCCCCCCTCCACCAGAGCCCCGCCCCCGCCGCCGCGATCGGCAACGCGAATCCCGCGTTCATCCGGAAGAAGTTCCGAGGCATCTTCGTCCACGGCACCGCGAGGAGCGAGGCGACCCACCCCGCACCGAAGGTGTAGACGAACAGCCCCATCGCCTGCGTCGAACTCACGCGTTTACCCGCCCGGGTGCCAGACTCCGCACGACATCGCTCCGTGGCATGATGAGACCGTGGCGATCGCGACGCGGGTAGGCTCGCGGAGCGAGGAGAGGCGGGTCCTCAGGGCGAGCAGGTCGGCGACGGCGATCATCGCCACCCCGTCCACGACGTGGCGGCTCACGATGATATCCGTCGCGCCGAACCGCGCAACGGTTTCGCGCATCTCCCACGTCCGCGGGGCGCGGATCGCGGGGCACTCCGCGGGCTCGTCGCAGTCGACCGGGCAGATCCAGTCCGCGTGCGACAGGCAGAGCGTCCCCGTCTTCCCGACGTGCTCGGACGGCAGCCCGCTCCCCCGGGGCGGCTCCGCAGGCTCCCAGCGCGCCTTCGGCAGCGCGCGCCGGGCCCATTCGAACGCGACGTGGGGCGCGAACGGCGTCGGGATGAGGCGGTCGTCCGCGCCCGCTACCTCCACCCACCGCGAGAGGAACTCCTGCCACTCCGCGCGCTCGTACCGGACGGCGTCGAGCTCGCCCAACTCGCGGCGGCAGCGCGGCACCTCGTTCCGGTCGACGACGAGGAGCTCGTCGAAGGCGAACCGACCCTCCGAGCGCGCCCGGACGAGGCGCGAGACGTGGAAGACGCCGAAGCAGCCTCCGCCGAGGATCACGATCCGCATGGAATCAGCGATGCGAGAGGGGCGAAGGGTGATCGCCCCTCTCCCCTCGCCCCTCTCCCCTCGCTCCTCGCTCCTCGCTCCTCGCTACTTCGCCGCCACCGGCTCCTTCTTCTTGGGCGGGAGCACGGGGAGGTAGTAGTTCGGGTTCCGGAGGCTCGGCGCGGGGGCGCCGTCGGGCCAGCGGACGATGATCGCCTCCTTGTCGGAGCAGACCATCTCGCACAGGCGGCAGCCGACGCAGTCCTTCTTGTGGGTCACGTCCGCCACCTCGAAGAACCGACCGTCGACGTTCTCGGTCTTCATCTCGATGCAGTCGAACGGGCAGATCTCGACGCAGGCGATGCACCCCGTGCAGTTGCTGACCACCACCTCCGCGATCGGGCGGTCCTTCGGGTCGACCTTGAAGGTCTGGACGCCGTTCTCGTCGTAGATGCAGTTCACGGGGCAGTAGCTGCCGCAGACCCCGCAGTCGATGCAGAGCTCCGGCTCGATGACGTGCAGCTCCTGCACGTTCCCGCTGATGCAGTGCACCGGGCACTTCTTGGCGCAGATGGTGCAGCCGATGCAGTCGTCCGCGATGAAAAAGGCCATCTCTCTGTCTCCGCTAGGAGGCCGCCGCCGCCGCGACGATCCCCGCGTCCTGGTAGCTCTTCGCCCGTTCCGCGTAGAGCGAGGTCTTCGACACCCCGACGTCGATGTGGTCCCACGGGAGGACCTCCTCGTACCGCCGCTCGCGCAGCGCGTACCAGTCGGGGTCGAGGCCCGCCTCCTTGAACGAGTCCATCCAGTACCCGAAGAAGAACTGCTCGTCCCAGGCGTCGAAGCGGCAGCCCCGCTTCCACGCGTTCCAGATCACCTCGCCGATCCGCCGGTCGCCGCGCGAGAAGCACGCCTCGACGTAGTTCCGGTGCGGGTCGTGCAGCTTGATCCGGATCTTCTGGTTCCGCCGCACGCGGTTCCGGATGTGGTTCGCGATCTCCTCGTTCCAGCCGATCGGCCTCGCCGCCTCCCACTGGTACGGCGTGTGAGGCTTCGGCACGTGCGGCGAGAGCGTCGCGTTCACCTGGAGGAGGTCCCCTCCGACCTCACGCCCGATGCGGCTCACCGCGTCGAGGAGGTCGGCCGTCTCGTCGTAGTCGGCCATCGTCTCGCCGGGGATGCCGATGAGGAAGTAGAGCTTCACGAGCCGCCAGCCGTGCTCCGCCGCGGCGCGGACCGCAGCGAAGAGGTTCTCGTTCGTGATGTTTTTCCGGATCACGCTCCGCATCCGCGTGCTCCCCGCCTCGGGCGCGAGCGTGAACCCCGCCTTCCGGACGCCCGCCATGATCGCGGGGATCCGCTTGGTGTTCTCGTCGATCCGCAGCGAGGGGAAGCTGATCCCGACGCGCTTCGACCGGAACCGCGCGTTCAGGCGGATCGCCAGCTCGTCGAGGTGCGGGTAGTCTCCCGTCGAGAGCGAGGTCAGTCCGATGTCGTCGTACCCGGTGTTCTTGTAGACCTCCTCGGCCAGCTCGACCAGGCGATCCACGCTGCGGATCCGCAGGCGGTTCTTGAGCACCACCGACTGGCAGAAGCGGCAACGGTGCGGACAGCCTCGCATCACCTCGAGATCGATCCGCTCGAAAACGACCTCGCCGAACGGCACGACGGGCCTGGTCGGGTAGAAGGCGTCGTCGAGCGTCCGCGTGGTCACCTTCTTCACCCGCTCGGGGACGCCCGGCTCATTCGGCTCCACCGCCGCGACCGTCCCGTCGAGGTTGTAGCGGACGTCGTAGAGCGCGGGGGCGTAGAGGCCGTCGAGGCGCTTGACCATCTCCGCGAGGCGCTGCCGCCGCGGCAGGCTGCGCAGCTCCTTCACGAGGTCGAGGAGCTGGTGGATGACGTCCTCTCCCTCCCCGATGACGAAGAGGTCGACGAACTCGGCGAGCGGCTCGGGCTCGGTCGCGGTCGGCCCGCCTGCGATGACGAGCGGGTCGTCGTCGGCGCGGTCGCGCGAGCGGATGGGGATGCCTCCCAGGTCGAGCATGTTCAGCACGTTCGTGTAACTCATCTCGTGCTGGAGGCTGAACCCGATGACGTCGAATTCGCGGATCGGCGTGTGCGTCTCCAGGCTGAAGAGCGGCACGCCCGCCTTGCGCATCTCTTTTTCCATGTCGACCCACGGCGCGAAGGCGCGCTCGCAGACGGCGTCGGAGCGCTCGTTCACCGTGCCGTAGAGGATCTGGAAGCCGAGGTAGCTCATCCCGATCTTGTAGGTGTCGGGGAAGGCGAGACAGAGCGTGACGTCGACCGTGCGGTGGTCCTTCTCGATCGAATTCAGCTCGCTGCCGATGTACTGCGACGGGGAGTTGACCCGGTACAGCAGCGGCTCGAGCTTAGACCAGACCGAGGTCATCTAGAATACCTTCGCTTCGATCCCCGTCTGCGAGCGGAGCCGTTCGGCGATCCGCTCGAGCGAGGGCCGGTCCACCTTCAGGAGCCCCGGCGCCGGCGGCGTCCGGTCGAGGCTGTACATGTGCACGACCTTCGGCCGGATCCGCCCCACGCGGGCGACCCAGTCGCCGATGTCCTTGTCTCCCGTGTTGTCGATCCTCCCGCGGATGAAGCAGCTCTGCACGGTGCAGTCGCGCAAGAGCCGCGTCCAGGCCTCCAGGCGGTCGAGGTCGAAGTCGACGAGCGGGAGGTCCACCTTGTAGTGCATCTCCTTCGAACCCGCGTCGACCTTGACCATCCTCTCGTCGAGGCGGTCGATCGCGTAACGCACCGCCTCGCGGCCGAGCTCGGTCCCCGCGGTAAGGACCCCCGTGCGCGCGCGAGGGAAGTACCGGTCGCGCATCTCGAGGATCGCGTCGATCGCCTCGCCGAGGCGCGGGTAGAGGGTCGGCTCGCCGTTGCCGCTCAGGATGATCGCGTCGGGGATGTTCCCCTCCGCGAGCAGCTCCGCGAACCGCAGCCCAATCTCCTCGCGCACGTGCGCGGGGGCCGGGTAGTCGGCGAAGTCCTCCTCGCGCGTCGGCACGGGCTCACGCGTCCAGCCGCACTGGCAATACACGCAGTTGAAGGTGCAGTGCTTGCGCATCGGAGGGAGGAGATTGATCCCGAGGGAATTCCCCTGGCGCCGCGTCCGGAACGGTCCGTAGACCACCCCGGGCTTGAGGTCCCAGTCCTTGAATTCGGCGTAGAGGGGCTCGACTTTCGGGAGCATGGTCCTACCTGCCAGGGAATCGCGGCGATTCTAACCCCGGGCCCTGCTTTCAACAACCACAACGAGCCAGCAATCGGGTTGCCAGGCCCGGGGGAAGCCGACGGTCGAAGCCCCACCCATCCCCTTGTATCGACGTCGGTTGCGAGACGGGCTCGCCGACGAGCTGAAGGTCTGCGCGCCGCGCCCCAGAATGGAAGCCGACCACGCGGCCCCGATTCCACTCTGGATTACGCACCAAGGCGCGTGCGGACGGCGGCGATGCGCTCCGCGAAGGCGGCGTCGGCGATGGCAGGCGAGGCGCCCGCGGTCGCGAGGTCATGTCCGAGGTCGACCCACGAGACGCAGCCGTCGTAGGCCTTCTCCATCGGGAGGGCGTGGGGCTGTGGGAGGCGATACGCGCGGAGCATGAGGACATGGACGCCGCGGGCCTTGCCATAGTTGTAGCGGTACTCGACGGCGGAGGGGGCGAGCGGGTGGAGACCCTCGAGGCCCTGGAGGCGATCGAGGGAGTCGACCCACTGGGTCGCCTCGACGGTGCAGAGGCCGGGGAGGCGGAGGGTCGCGTCGGGGACGAGGCGCTTCTCGAGCTCGGCAAGGCCCTCTCGCGCGCCGGCGACGATCTCGCCGGCCTTCTCGTGATAGAGGGTGGGGAAGAGGAAGAACTCGCGGTGCTCGACCTCGAACTCCCCCTGCTTCTCGAAGATGCCGCCCTTGCGGAGGAGGAGGACCTGCTTGCCTGCGAGGAGGGCGTCGACCTGGAGGGCCCATTCCTTCAGCGCATAGCGGGCGGTCGGGTTCATGGCGGTTCTCCGATGTAGGGGCAGGATGCTACCGAGGGGAGGCGGCGGAGTCAATCCGGAGGACGCGCCGGGCTGACGATCCACGAATACGCACGAAGGCGCACGAATGGGGGCGACGCCTGCGCGCCGCTACGCCCTGCGGCGGCGAGGGGCCTTCGCGCGCTTCTTGTACGGTTCGCAACTCGCGATGTCCTTGAGGGGAAGGTCGAAGTCCAGCGGGTGGCCCTCTGTCTTGATGTAGATGCTGTACAGCCGCACCATGACATAGCCGTAGTCGGGGATGCGGTACTTCTTCCCCGTGTTCGTGATGATCACAAACGGAATGAACGGCTCTCGCAACGTCCACTCGCGGAACTCATCGCGCGTCATGCCTTGATCTCCAGTACCGGAAGTCGCATCCAAGCAATGGCCCGCAGGGGAATCCAGACCTCATGTCTCCCGTCGGGCTCCTGGTAGACGAGATGGAGTACCTGCACAACGTATTGATCTCTCGTCGCCACGTGGAAGGTCTCGCCGCTGTGGGTGTGGATGTCGAACGGCCGAAACGGGTATTCCCGCGCCAACTTGTTCAGGTCGTCAGGCCTCATCCGGTCCTCGCCCCTCCAAGCCGACGAATATGCTATTCCGCCGGCCAGTGACCGTCAAGCTCGCCCAAAATTCGCGACGGAGGGCGGACGACGCGATCAACGCCCCTCCGCCATTCGTGCGGATTCGTGTTCATTCGTGGATCCTTACAGCCGCATGACCGCCTTGTGCAGCCTCTCCCCGATGACGACGAGCATGCTCACCGGCACGGGATCGTTCGGGTTCGCGTGCAGCCGGTGCACGTCCGCCGAGACCTGCGCGAACGCCGTGTCGCGCCCGAGCGTCGCCTCCGGCCCGATCGCGATCGCCTTCTCGGTGAGCAGCAGCATCGTCCTCCGCAGCGACGCCCGCAGCGACCGCAGCGCCTGCGCCTCCCAGCGGTCCGTCGACGCCTGCATCGACATGCGGATCAGGAGGTCCGCCAGCCCCGTGTTCTGCCCGCAGTAGAGGTATGTCCTCGCCACCTCCTCCACCGGCCTCTTCGTCCGCGTCACCAGCTCCGTCACCGGGAACGCCTTCGAGTACTGGCTCGCCCAGGCCACCTCGTTCGCCAGCTCCTTCGGCATCCCCGCGGTCACAAGCCGCGCCTCGTTCGCGTCCACGCGCCGCATCGCGAACGTCCCGATCGACGGCAGCAGCCCCCGCACCACCGCCATCGCCTCGCGGTACGGCGCCCCCGACTTCTCGATCTGCTGAGGGTCCCCTACCCGCTCCGCGAGCGTGTCCCCCACGCAGAAGTGCAGCAGCCAGCTCGCCGCCACCTTGATCCCGTCCTCGAGCCCCACGATCGCACGGTACCTCGCCGTCGCCGGCGCCTCGCACGAGAGGACCCTCTTCCGCAGATCGATCCCCCCGAGCCACGAGTCCACCGCCGCGTATGCCGTCGCCACGTCCGCCACCCCGCGCTCGCAGTCGCTCGCGAGGTCGACGAACATCGTCGCCCCCGTGTACTCCATCAGGTGGTTCGTCCAGATCGTCGCGAGCAGCTCTCGCAGCAGCATGTGCCGCCCGATCGTCTCCCGATGCCGCTCGAACACCGCCTTCGGGAAGTAGCTCGCGAGGAGGTGCTCCCGCCGCGGGAAGCGCTTCACGTCCATCTTGAGCAGCTCGCCGAAGACCCACATCTTCGCGAACGCCATCAACTTCCCCAGCTCCGGCCGCGTGAACCCCTTCGTCAGCCCTCGCTCCTGCAAGTCCGCGAGCGTCGGCAGGTCCTCACGCACGGGGTCCATCACCCCCTTCTCCGCGAGGAACTCCACCGTCCGCAGGAAGAGATACGGGTCGCTCTGGCTCCGCACCTCGTCGAGCGTGAGGAGCATCGCGTGCGCCCCGTTGTCCTCCACCACCCCGTGGCACACCTCGGAGCAGATCTCGCGCAGCAGCACGTTCCGCTCCGGCGTCGTCATCCGCTTCTCCGCGACCAGCGGCGCGAGCAGGATTTTCAAGTTCACCTCGTGGTCCGAAAGGTCCACGCCCCCCGAGTTGTCGACCGCGTCGGAATTGATGAGCCCGCCCTTCAGCGCGTACTCGATCCGCCCCTTCTGCGTCGCTCCGAGGTTCCCTCCCTCCCCCACCACCTTCGCGCGGACCGCGCGCGCGTCGACGCGCACCGCGTCGTTCGTCTTGTCGTTGACCTCGCGGTGGTCCTCCGTCGAGGCCTTGACGTAGGTCCCGATCCCGCCGTTGTAGAGGAGATCGACGTCGAGCGTCAGGAGCGCGCGGATCACCTCCTCGCCCCCCATCTCCGCCGCCGTCGTGCCGAGCATCTTCTGCACTTCGGGGGTCAGCTTGATCGCCTTCTCGCTCCGCAGGAAGACGCCGCCGCCCTTCGAGATCGCCTTCGCGTCGTAGTCGGCCCACGACGACCGCGGCAGCTTGAACATCCGGTCCCGCTCGCGGAACGAGGCCGCCGGGTCGGGGTCCGGGTCGAGGAACACGTGCATGTGGTTGAACGCGCCGACGAGCTTCATCGTCCGCGAGCGCAGCAGGCCGTTCCCGAAGACGTCGCCGCTCATGTCGCCGATCCCGACGACGCGGATGACGTCCTTCTCCGGGTCGACGCCGAGCTTCCCGAAGTGGTGGCGGATGCAGGCCCACGCCCCCTTCGCGGTGATCCCCTCCACCTTGTGGTCGTACCCCGCGCTGCCCCCGCTTGCGAAGGCGTCGTCGAGCCAGTGGTGGTACTCCGCCGACAGGCGATTCGCCGTGTCCGAGAGGTGCGCCGTCCCCTTGTCGGCCGCGACGACCAGATAGGGGTCGTACTCGTCGTGGCAGACCACGCCGGCGGGCCTCGCCTCCTTCCCCTCGATCCGGTTGTCGGTGATGTCGAGCAGCCCGCGGATCAGGACCTCGTACATCGCGTCGCCGTAGGCCTTCCGGTCCTGCCCCGCCTTCGGCGTCCCGCGCACGACGAAGCCCCCCTTCGCGCCGACGGGCACGATGAGGACGTTCTTCACCTGCTGCGTCCGCATGAGGCCGAAGATCTCCGTGCGGAAGTCGTCCGGCCGGTCGCTCCAGCGGATCCCCCCGCGAGCGATCTTGCCTCCGCGCAGGTGGCACCCCTCCATCTCCGCGTGGTGGACGAAGATCTCGTAGAGGGGCCTCGGCTCGGGGCAGCGCTCGAGCTTCGCGCACTCGATCTTGAACGAGAAGTAGTGGAACTTGCGGTCGGAGCGGAACATGTTCGTTCGCACCGTGGCGTCGATGAGGTTGAGCAGCACGCGAAAAACGCGGTCCTCGCTTGCGTCCTGGATCGCGCGCATCCCGTCGACGATCGCGCGGCGGGCCGCCTCGACCCGCTTCTTCCGCTCGTCGCTGTCGGCCGCGCCGAACCGCGGGTGGAACCGCGCGTGGAAGTACTCCACGAGCGCCCCCGTCAGCGCCGCGTGGAAGTGGAGCACGCGCTCGACGACCGAGGTCGCGAAGAACGGGCCGATCTGCATCGAGTAGCGCGTGTACGCGCGGAGGACGTCGACGTCCTCCCACGTGAGCCCCGGGCGCAGCATCAAGCGGTTGAGGGGATCGCTCCGCATCTTCCCGTCGAACACCGCCGAGAGCCCCGCGATGATCCGGTCCTTCCCCTCGACGTAGTCCCCCTCGCCGCTCGCCTTGTCGACGCGCAGGCGGAAGGTGTCGATCCGCAGGCTCGTGCCGTCGGGGAGCTTGACCTCCGTCGGGGCCTGGTCGAGGACGCGGAAGCCGAGGTTGTGGAGGATCGGCAGGATGTCGGAGAGGAGGAGCTGCCCCGGCCGGTAGAGCCGCAGCCTCGCCTCGTCGACGCCGCCGCGGAAGAGGTCGAACTGGATCGCGCCTGTCGTGCGGAACTTCTCGAGGTGTCGCACGTCGGCGATGGCGTCGGCGACCGGGGTCGCCTCCTGGTACGCCGCGGGGAACGCCTCCGCGTACTGGTTGTAGAGCTTGCGCGCCCCCTTCCCCGCGCTCTCTGACAGTGCCTGTCGGAAGAGCTGCCGCCAGGGCGTGCAGAGGCCGACGACCTCCTCCTCCAGGGCCTCGCGCTTCGCGTCGCGGACCTTCGTGCAGCGCTCGAGGTAGAGGGATAGCGGGACGATCTGCCCCTTCGCGGCCTCGGTCTGGACCTCGATGTAGCCGGCGCCGAGGGCTTCGGCAAGGCGCGCCTTGACGCGCTCGACGAGGGCCTCGCTGTACGCCTCGCGCGGGACGGCGACGAGGGCATAGGCGCTCGCGCGGTCGCGCATGAGGTCGAGATGCGCGGCGGCCTCGTTCCTGGACTCCGCGTCGAGGGAGCGGTGGACGACCCGCGCCAGCTCCTCGTCCTTGCTCTCGAAGAGGTACTCGAGGGGGATTGCGTTGAAGGAGTAGACGCGCGCCTTGTAGAGGTAGCTCTCGGGGCGGATCTCGTCCTGCTCCATGAGGCGCGCGAGGCGGCGCCTGAGGAAGGGGACCTCGGAGCGGAGCGCGGCCTGGGCCTTGCGGGTAAAGAGGCCGAAGAGGACGACGCCTCCGTCGGGCTTCCCGTGGTCGTCGAAGCGGCGTAGGAAGGCCATCTGCATGAGGCCCGCGCGGTGCATGCGGGACTCGACGGAGGACTTCCTGAGCTGGAAGACGGCGGAGCCGCGGGAGGCGGCCTGAAAAAAGGAGCGGGCCTCGGCGAGGAGGGGGTCCTCTCCGCTCTCGAACTCGAACGCGGCGCCGAGGCAATTGGCGCGGTCGAGGACGACCTTGTCCTTCTGCTGGGCGAGCTGGGTCAGGTCCATGTAGAGGAAGTGCTCGTCGAGGAGCCAGTCGAGGAATTGCTTCCCCTCTGAGAGGTCGGTCTCGCCGGGGCCCTGCTTGAGGTTGGCGTGGGCGAGGAAGTCGTAGGCGTTGGCGAGGTCGCGCAGGGCGCGCTTGAAGCGGAGGTAGTCGCGGACGCTGGCGTGGGCGATGCGGAGGCGGGCCTGGACCTCGGCGACGAGGCGCTCCTGCTGGGCGGCGTCGGCGAGGCCGACGACGAGGAAGCGGGTGACGGAGTCGTAGGTGTGGTCGGGGTCCTCGTTGCGCTTGAGGGAGGCGGCCTTGCCGCTGGCGTCGCGGTGGACGGGGACGAGGATGTTGACGGAGGCCTGCTCGCGGAGGCCCATATGGGCGAGGCAGAGCTTGATGGTATCGACGATGAAGCGCTGGTCGGCCATAACGGTCTCGAGGGCCATGGTGCCCTCGGCGGCCTCCTCGGTGAGGTCGCGGGCGGGGAGGAGGCGGACCTTGATTTCGCCTGCGGGGCGGTCGCGGAGGAACTGGCCGAGCTCGGCGACGGCGTCCATGGCGCGGGGCTCGGAGACGCGCCGCATGTAGCGGTCTTCCATGCGCCGGAAGTAGATCCAGGCGAGGTCAGCGAGGTCTTCGCGGCGGAGGCCGGAGGCTTTGACGTGTTCTTCGGTGATGCGGGAGGACCAGCGGTCCCAGGTCATGGTTCCCTGCTCGGAGTTGACGGGCACGGGGGCACCTCAAAGTGGGACGGGGAAAGTCGGGTCATTTTGCCCGAGGTGCGGGCGTGGCGCCACCGGAATCGGGATCCACGAAGACACACCAAGACACACGAAGGCGTTGGCGCGCTGGAGTAGCGCCTGCAAGGCCTCCCTGGAGTAGCGCCCGCCAGGGCGCTATGGACTGACGCCCGCCAGGGCGACATGGACTGACGCCCGCGAGGGCGTCAGTCGAATCGTGGGAGAGACTACGCCTTCTGGAAGAGCGGGCCGTGCGCGTGGTCCCAGGCGGCGAGGAGGCCCATGGCGTCGAGCTCGCTGTTCAGGTCCGGCTCGAGATGCTTGAGTTGCCGGAAGACTTCCTTGTAGACGTAGTCCAACCATCGCCCTGTGAGCATCAGTCGGGTCCCAGGTCCGAGCTCGTGCGCCTGTGCACTCGCGGCGGAGACGATGGCGGCGAGCTGAGCCCGACGCACCCCGACGCGCAGGGCCTCCTCCTTGGAGCGACCGATGGCAGGTAGCTCCGCCGAGGGCCTGGGCGGCCAGGTTGTCACCGGCGTACGACGACT
>ORJL010120035.1_pt1 | contig 10997 bp, 10 predicted proteins | sample 1779941 | NCBI WGS metagenome assembly ORJL01 (sample SAMEA104232317, study PRJEB22302) | groundwater metagenome | biome: forest; feature: aquifer; material: groundwater | place: USA | collected 2011-08-07 | depth 5.8 m | reverse complement strand
ATTGCATACGTGGATGTGATGGTAGCAGCGCTGTTTTTGGTTTGCTTGAATTGTTTGTTTTTATTGCGTAAACAACTTTCATACAGAGTTGTTGTTTTATTTAGTTTGGCTTTCGGATTATTTTTAGGGATTAAGACTATTTGCCTGCCGTATGGCGCGTTGCTGTATATAATGTTTCTTCTTATTATTTTTAAAGAAAAAAAGTTTTTTATAAATTCCATTATTATCTCAGCCGTTTTTATTCTTATTTTCGGCGGTTTCAGTTATATCCGCAATTTTATATTGACCGGTAATCCCATGTACCCTTTGGATTTTAATTTATTCGGCCGTACGCTATTTAAAGGTGTTATGGATATGACGACTTACCGGGCGCATTTTAACCCTGAAGATTATAAAATCACCAAGCTGTTATTTCATGAGGGGACAGGGTTACAATCATTGTTGTTTATTTTTCCCGCGGTTTTTCTGGCTTTGCCGGTTGTTTGGTTACGGAAGCGCAGGGAATTGGATTACGTTCGGGTTTTATTTTTAATATTTCCGGTTTTGATCTATTTAATCTACCGCTTTATAATACCGCTTGCAAATACGCGATATTTATATCCTTTATTCGGCTGCGGGATTATCTGTGGAATTTACGCTTTAAAAAGCTTGAACTTTAAAGGGAAACCGCTTTATATTGCGGCAGTGATTTGTGCGTTGGCATCTGTTCCGGAATTAGCCAAACGTACGGAGTTGGTATTATCGGTTGTTATAAGTGTTTCTTTTATTTTTTTATTGCCGGTTTTATTGAAAAAAACAATTTTGATATTTAGCGCTGCAGCTTTTATCATAATTTTATTCCCGCTTGAAAAATTTTATTTGCGAAATGAATATCCTCGATACCTGAAAATGGTGAAATATTCGGGGTTTTGGCCGGATGCGGCCAGGGCCTGGGAGTGGTTAAATAATAATACTCAAGGCGATAATATCGCCTATATTGGCAGGCCGGTGCCTTTTCCGCTTTACGGGACGGGTTTTAAGAACAATGTTTATTATGTTTCCGTAAATAAGACCGAGCCGGTGAGGCTTCATGATTTTTCGAATAGCCGGTATGGGTGGGGATATGACTTTATGAGTTTGCATGAAAACTTAGAGGCTCATCAAAATTACCGCGGAAACGGCGACTACGCAACTTGGCTTAAGAATTTAATCAATAAGGATACGGATTATTTATTTGTTTATTCGCTTCATCAGACAAAAGAAATAGTATTTCCTGTTGAAGATGGTTGGGCTGTCGGACATCCGGAGAAGTTTAATTCAGTTTTTTTAAACGATACTATACATATATATAAGGTTATAAGGTGAGATTTTCAATCGTAATTCCGGCGCATAACGAAGAAGAGAATATCGGTGAGGTTTTAGCTAAGATTGAAATCGTATTGTCCGGGCTTGATTATGAACTTATCGTGGTCAATGATCATTCAATAGACCTGACCGGTGAAATAGTGAAGGAATTGGCCTTACGGTATCCTAATATACGATTGGTTGAAAATGTCCGGGATAAAGGCTTTGCCAATGCTATTCAAACCGGATTCTCAAGCATCAATACAGAAGTGGTTATTCCGGTAATGGGGGACCTGTGCGATGATTTGGCTTCGATTAAATCGATGCTTGTAAAAATTGAAGAGGGGTATGATATTGTTTGTGGTTCCCGTTATAGTAAGGGCGGAGAGAGGTTGGGGGGTTCGAAATTCAAAGGGTTTTTATCATCAACTGCCGGAAGGTCGCTGCATTTTATTTTAGGGATACCGACAAATGATATCGCCAATGCTTTTAAAATGTACAGGAAGAAAGTAATTGATGCCGTTAAGCTGGAAGCAAAAGGTTTTGATATATCTATGGAAATACCGGTGAAGGCCTATTATATGGGCTTTAAAATTGCGGAAGTCCCTACAGTTTGGCGGGAAAGGACGAAAGGTAAATCCACATTTAAGGTTTTTAAGCTTTTGCCCGGTTATCTGAAGATTTATTTTTGGGCTATCTGGAAAAGGATCATAACGCCCGGCCTTACTGGATAGGCCGGCGTACATTTGCTATGTAAACTTAGGAAGGAAATAGATTATGCCGATTTTATCAGTAATTGTTCCGGTTTTTAATGAATCAAAAACAGTTAAAGAGATTTTAGATAAAATTAATTTGGTTAATATCGATAAAGAAATAGTTGTTGTTGATGACGGTTCAACCGATGGCACGGAGAAAATACTTAAAAACCTTCACGCCAGCAATATGAAAATTATATATCATTCTACAAATCGTGGCAAAGGCGCTGCTTTTTTAACCGGGTTAGCCAATGCAACCGGAGAGTTTGTAATTATTCAGGATGCTGACCTAGAGTATGATCCGGTGGAATACTTAAAATTATTCGACGCCATAAAAGACGATAAAGCGGATTTGGTTTTAGGGGCAAGATTTACTAAAGGTTACACAGGTTTGTATATGCATCGGTTAGGCAATAAATTTTTAACCGGATTTTTTAATTTGCTGTTCGGGACTAAAATCAACGATTATCTTACTTGCTATAAACTTTTCCGCCGCGATGTCGCAAATGCTTTGGATTTGAAGTCATCGACTTTTGATATTGAGGCGGAGATCGTGGCAAAGTTTTGCCGTAAAAGTTTGCGTATAGCGGAGGTTCCTGTGTCGTATTATCCTAGAAAATATTCTGAAGGAAAGAAAATTAGATGGAGCGACGGAATACATGCTATTCTGGCTATAGTTAAATATCGTTTCGGAGATTAATATGCAAAAAACAATTAAAGCCTTGGATTTTATTATTTATTGGTCAATTGTGCTTATTCCATTTTTTATGGCAGTGGCCCCTGCTCCGATGAATGTTTTTATGGGGCTTTTGATTGTAGCGTTTGTGCTAAAGAAAATCCTAAAGAAAGAAAGTTTATTTATCGGCCTGTCAATAAATACGCCGCTGCTATTATTTTTTATTATTACTTGTGTATCGGTTATAAACGCGGTTAATTTAAGCGATAGTATTCGGGGTGGCGTGCTTAGGCTGCTCCAATATATTTTAATAACCTTTGCCGTTATTGATGGATTAAAAGATAAAAAGCATTTGCAAATAACTGTCATTGCGATAATTTCCGGTTTGTTATTTACTTTTTGCGATGAAATCTGGCAGGTATTTACCGGACATGATTTTGTGCGCGGATACGAACCGGTTTTAAATATCGGGCTTGTACGCGCAACCGCATCATTTAAGGATTCCAATACCTTAGGCGTATATTTGAGCGCGCTCATACCGATAGTTTTGGGTTTGGCATTATATTATTATAAAGGGGTAAAGAAGTTTTTTATGATTTTGCTGACCTTTATCGTATTGGTGGCAGCCGCATTTACATATTCGAGGCCGACACTTCTGGCAATATATGTTATCTTATTGTTTTTTGGCATTATCCGCCGCGATAAAATGTTGATTACTATTTTTGTAATTTTTACTTTAGTTTCGCCGTTTTTATTGCCGAAAACCGTAAAGGATTGGGCAAGGGCAGTGGATTATAATCCTATACGTTTTATGTGCAACGATGACCGGATTGCCGTTTATCTGCATTCTTTGAATATGATTAAGGCGCATCCTTTTATCGGGGTGGGCGCAAACTCTTTTATGTCCAGCTATAAATATTATAAGACATATCCGGAGTACCTCGGAATCTCGACTTTGGATGAGATGAAGGCACATAATAATATTTTACATATGGCAGGCGAGGTTGGACTTATCGGCTTGGGGATATTTTTCTGGTTTTTGTTTATGCTTTTTAAAAGCTGCAGTTTTATTTATAAAACGTTAAAAGATGATTATACGCGGGTTATCTCGTTATCATTGTTAGCCGGCATCATCGCATTTTTGATTAACGGGCTTACTGAAAGCAGCCTTTATTATTCACGCGTTGCTTTGATATTCTGGTTTATTGTGGGTTTATCTTTGGCATTAAGGAGATTTACCGATGGCCGAAATTAGAAAAAATATAAAAAACATATTAGTGGTGCGCAACGATCGGTTTGGAGAATTCTTGCTTAATATTCCGGCATTGCGTGCTTTGAAAGAAACTTATCCGGATGCAAAGTTGATTGCCGCAGTTAATCCTTATGTGAAAGAATTGGCTGCTTGTATTTCGTACATCGACGAAATATTGGAATGGCCTGCCGGAGACCATGATTTTCTGGAGAAATTCGATCTTATTATGCGCCTAAAAGAAAGAAATATCGATATGGTTTTGATTTTAAATCCTACCCGCCAGTGGCATCTTATATCATATTTTGCAGGAATACCTATTCGCGTGGGGTACGACCGTAAAATGGGATTTTTATTGACTGACAAAATTAAGGATGATAAGAATTTAGGGCTACGCCACGAGGTCTATTCTAACCTAGAAATAGCCGGATTAATCGGCGCATATACAGAAAATAAAACGTTATCTATAAATATAGATCCAAAAGAATCAGACGGGATATTGAGAAAGTTTAATATAAACCCCAACGATACTTTGTTTGCGGTACATCCTTGGACAAGCGATCCGATTAAAGAGTGGTCATTGGATAATTTTGTAGCTTTAGCCCAAAAAATTAATTCGTATGCAAACGGTAAAATATTGATAATTGGCAGAAGAGAAGAAGTTCATCGGAGTTTTCCTTTGTTTGGATGGATGAATGAGGTGGTTGTGGACTTCACCGGAAGAACATCGTTGAGGGAATTGGGCGCTTTGCTTAAAAGATGTAAGTTTTTGGTATCGGGCGATAGCGGACCGGTGCATCTGGCTTCTGCAGTAGGTACTCCGGTACTGGCAATTTTCCGTAATGATATTCCCGGAAAGGGGCCAAAAAGATGGGGGCCTTGGGGTAATAATAATGTGGTTGTAGAAGCCAACAGCCTTGCTGCGATAACGGTTGATGAGGTCTTTGAGTGTTTAAGAAAATCCTTCTTATAAATCCTTTTGGTATTGGTGATGTTTTGTTTACGACCCCTGTTGTCCATACTTTAAAAGAGAGCCTCCCCGGAGTAACTTTGGGATATTTATGTAATCGTCGCAGTGCGGATGCGCTCAAAAATAATCCTAATTTAGAGCGCCTCTTTATTTATGAACGCGATGAATTTGAAGAAATAAAAAAGAAGTCTCCATTATCATGGCTAAAAGAACTGTTTTTATTTTGGGGAAAGATAAAAAAAGAGCGTTATGACTTGGTGATTGATTTTTCTCTTAATCCGCAGTATAGCTTTTTTTCCTGGCTTTGCGGAATAAAAACCAGGGTAGGTTATGATTTTAAAGGACGGGGAAAATTCTTAACTAATAAAATAGTGCTTAACGGTTACGATCAGAAGCACATGATTGAGTATTATGGCGATTTATTAAAATTAATCGGTTTAGAATTAAAGTATAAAAAACCGGAATTATTTTTTTCTAAAGATAATCAAGATTCAATCCGCGGGATATTGAGTAAGGAGGGGATAGGTAGCCAGGATAAAATAGTAGTACTTGCCCCCGGGGCAGGAAAAAGCTGGGGTAAGGATGCGTATTTAAAACATTGGCCTGCGCAAAATTATTCGGAATTAGCCGATAAAGTGATTGAAAATTACGGGGCAAAGATTATAATAGTTGGGGATTATTCGGAAAAAGACGTTGTAAAAAGCGTAATTTCCGGAATGCACCATGTGGTTTTAGATTTGTCCGGCAAGACTTCTCTTGGGGAATTAGCCGCATTATTTTCCGGCGCCAGCTTGCTTGTTACTAATGACGGAGGGCCATTGCATATGGCTGTTGCCGTCGGGGCTAAGACTGTATCAATATTCGGCCCGGTAGATGACCTGGTTTATGGGCCGTATCCTTTAAACGATAAACATAGAGTGGCAAAGAATACCATATCTTGCCGGCCCTGTTATAGGGATTTTCGCATGTTTCCCTGTGCAAATGAACAAAAATGCATTCACGGATTAAGCGTTGAGGGTGTATTTGACTTAGTAAAGGAGTTAATTTAATGCGTATTCCTTTTGTTGATTTGCGTTTGCAGTATAAAGAAATAGAAAAAGACATGAATTTAGCGTTTAAAAATTTAGTCAAACGCGGTGATTTTATTTTAGGCGAAGATGTGGGTAAATTTGAAAAGAGGTTTGCCGCATATTGTGGTTCCGGTTTTGGGTTGGGAGTAAATTCCGGCACAGACGCGCTTTTTTTGGCTTTGCGCAGCCTTGATATAGGAGAAGGCGACGAAGTGATCGTGCCCGCATTTACCTATATTGCTACGGCATTCGCGGTTACTTATACCGGAGCAAAACCGGTTTTTGTAGACATTAATCCTGAAACTTATAATATTGATACCGATAAAATAGCCAAGGCAATTACTAAAAAAACCAAAGCAATTATCCCGGTGCATCTTTATGGCCAGGCTGCAGATATGCATCCGATCATGAAGATCGCCGCTAAATTTGGTTTAAAAGTCATTGAAGATGCCGCGCAGGCACATGGCGTAAAATATAAATATCCTGATGGCAAGATCGCTAAAGTCGGCTCGATCGGCGATGTGGGGTGTTTTAGCTTTTATCCTACAAAGAATTTAGGCGCGTTTGGTGACGGCGGGATGATCACGACGAATGATGAAAATGTATATAAAAAATTATTCAAATTACGCGATTACGGGCGAAAATCAAGGTATGAGCATGTTTGTTTAGGATACAATTCCCGCTTAGACGGTATGCAGTCTATAATCCTATTGGAAAAATTGAAACATATAGACGAATGGAATAAAATGAGGCGCAAGTGCGCAGGAATTTATAATGCGAATTTTAAAGGGATACGCGAGATTGTTACTCCGAAAGAAATGCCTTATAGCAGTCATATTTACCATGTTTATGCCATACGGGTTAAAAACAGAGATGAAATAGTGCCGGTTTTGCAGAAAAAAGGAATAGGGGTATTGGTGCATTATCCCGTACCGCTTCATTTACAGGAAGTTTATAAGAACCTGGGTTATAAGAGAGGGGATTTTGCGGTTGCGGAAAAAGTTTCGGCTGAAGTTATGTCTTTACCGATGTATCCGCATCTAAAAGAAACGCAGATCAAAATTGTTTGCGATGCTATTAAGCAGCAGCTTACACCGGACAATTTCCGTTAGTAGAGCGGCATATCCGCTGTTTTGATGGCGGGGTGCTAGATATGTCCGGGTGTTAACAGGAGAGTTAATGGATAAAGGAAAATTTCCGATCTCGGTTGTCGTTTTAACTAAAAATGAAGAAAAAAGAATTGCTGCTTGTCTTGATTCGGTAAAGTGGGCGAATGAGATTATTGTTATTGATGATGAAAGTACGGATAAAACCTTAGATATCGTGCGTACTTATACTGAGAAGGTATTTGTACGTAAAATGGATATCGAAGGCAGGCATCGCAATTGGGCTTATGCAAAAGCTGCTAATTTATGGGTTTTGAGCCTGGATGCCGACGAGATAGTTACTCCTGAATTAAAAGAGGAAATATCTCAGGTATTAAAAGAAAGCCCGAAGGAAAATGGTTTTACTATACCTCGGCGTAATTATATCGGAGACCGTTGGGTTAAATACGGAGGATGGTACCCATCGCCGCAGCTAAAGCTGTTTCGTAAGGATAAATTCCGTTATGAAGAGGTAGGGGTACATCCGCGCGCGTTTATGGATGACCCATGCGGGCATTTAAAGTCGGATATAATCCATTATACTTATCGTAACTTTGAGGATTTTCTAAGTAAATTGAACAAACAGACCACCTGGGAAGCACAAAAATGGTATGATCAAAATAAACCGATGCGTTTTGGCAGGTTTCTTTGGCGCTCGATCGACAGGTTTACACGTACATATGTGGGTAGAAAAGGCTATAAGGAAGGCGTGCTTGGTTTTGCGATTGCTTTCTATGCCGGGCTATATCAGCTTATCAGTTATCTTAAGTACCAGGAATTGGCAGCTCAAAGGAGCTCTAAAAAATGAGAATACTTGTTACGGGTGGAGCGGGTTTAGTAGGTTCACATTGCGCGGAATTCTTTGCTTTGAATAACCCAAAGAATAAAGTTATTGTTTTGGATAACCTGATGCGTTCTAAGATTTTCGGTTATGATAAGGCTTCAGTTGAGTTTAATTGGAATTATCTCAAGGGTTTTAAAAATATTGAACGTATTAAAGGTGATGTACGCAATGAGAAGGATGTCGCAAAGGCAATAGGTAAAGGCGTTGATGTGGTTATTCACACCGCAGGCCAGCCCGGAGTTCCTTCTAGCGTGCGCATGCCAAAAGAAGATTTTAGTATTAACGCATACGGCACTTTGAATGTCCTTGATAGCGCGCGAAAGAAATCCAAAGATACGGTTATTATTTATTGTTCGACCAATAAGGTTTACGGTGAGAATGTTGATAAGATACCGTTAGAAGAAAAAGCTAAGAGATATGTTTTTAAAAGTATAAAAGGCGTTTCAGAAAATATGTGTACGGATTTAACCGGGCATACGCCTTATGGCGTATCGAAATTGGTAGGAGATTTATATGTGCAGGAATACAGCCATATTTATAAAATGAAAACCGGAGTATTCCGCATGTCTTGCACGTATGGAACGAGACAATTTGGTTTTGAAGACCAGGGCTGGGTTGCTTGGTTTATTATCGCGACTTTATTAAATAAACCTATTACGATATATGGAAATGGCAAGCAGGTAAGGGATATGTTGTATGCCGATGATTTGGTAGATGCTTTTAACCGGTTTATTAAAAGCGACCTTAAACGCGGGCTTTTTAATATAGGCGGCGGGCCAAAAAATACTATTTCACTCCTAGAATTCTTAGATTTGCTTAATGAATTCATGGGCCTTAAGCCTAAAGTAAAATTTTCTCATTGGCGGCCTTCGGATCAAAAAGTTTATATTACGGATACTTCAAAGTTAGAAAAAACCTTAAACTGGAAAATTAAGACCCCGGTCAAAGACGGCATAAAAAAATTGGTTGAATGGGTAAAGGCGAATGAAAATTATTTTCTTAGATCGTGACGGAGTAATAAATAAATATCCCGGCGATAAGAACTACGTGACCGGTTTAAAGGGTTTTCGGTTTATTCCTAAATCAAAGGCAGCTATTGCCAAGCTTTACCGTAAAGGCTTTAAATTGATAATTGCTTCTAACCAGGCTGGAGTAGGCAAAGGGGTATTTACACAGAAAGCCTTGGATATAATTACCGCAAAAATGTTGAAAGATATACGTAAAGCAGGAGGGGATATTCATGAAGTTTGTTATTGTACTCATCGGCCCCAAGACGGGTGTTTCTGCCGCAAGCCTCGGCCCGGGATGATTAAAACTGCGCATAAAAAATACCGCATAAATATAAAAGATTCATTTTTTATTGGGGATACTATCCGTGATGTAAATACTGCCAAAGCTGCCGGCTGCAAATCAATTCTTGTGCTTTCCGGGAAAGAGAAGTTATCCAATCGCAAAAACTGGAGTCTTGAGCCGGATTTTGTATTCAAGAATCTTTATCAGGCAGTGGAATTTATCTTAAAAGAAAATTAATCAATGAAAATAGTCGTAGCTTATGCCTTAGCCGGTGCCGGGCATTTTAAGGCAGCGGAATCTGTTTATGAATTTTTTCGTGAGAAAAATCCTGCTTTAGAAGTTGAATTAGTCGATGTTTTACCGCTTTCCGGAGGGCTTTTCCGTAAAAGTTACGCTCCAGTTTATGATTTTATGGTTAACCACGCTAATTGGCTGTGGGCTTTGGGTTTTAAATTAACCGGATTAAAATTATTTTCAAAGTTAGTTTTTCTTTTTCATTCCCTGATTTGCCGGGCGAACACGGTAAAATTAGCGGACTTTCTGATTAAAGGAAAACCGGATTATATTATTTCTACTCATTTTCTTCCTTCCGTGGTTGTTTCTTCGTTGAAGGCACGAGGTAAAATCAATTCAAAGCTTATTACCGTAATAACTGATTTTGGGGTACATCCTTTTTGGATCGCGCCTTTTACGGATATTTATGTAGTGGCATCGGAATTTACCGCAAAGCAATTGGAAGCTAAAGGTGTTAATCAGGAAATTATAAGAGATTGGGGTATACCGGTTAGTTCTAAATTCTTAAATCCTCCTGATAAAAAGAATTTGTACGTAAAATTCGGTATACGCCCGGATAATTTTACTGTTTTGATCGCAACAGGCTCTTTTGGCATAGGCCCGATTGAAGAGATGGCCGATTCTTTAAGTGTGGATAATCAGGTTCTGGTTGTTTGTGCCCGCAATAAGAAACTGTATAAAAAATTAAAGGCAAAAGAAAATAGTAATCTTAAAGTTTTTGGTTTTGTCAATAATATGGATGAATTAATGGCAGTTTCGGATATTATTATCGCTAAACCCGGTGGCTTGAGTATTTCGGAAATATTAGCCATGGAATTGGTGCCTCTTTTTATTTCTGCTATACCGGGACAGGAAACACATAATCTTGAGGTTCTCATAAAGCATGGTATAGGCGAAGAGATAAACGGCCCAGAGCAAATACGCCAGATAATAAAAAGTTATAAAAATGATCCGGGCAAAGTTTCCGGGGTTAAGGAAAATATCCGAAAGTTTAGTAAATCATACGCGGTCGGTGAATTATATGAGTTTATTTGTTCAGGTAGTGATAAATAGGCCGGTTGAAGGGCCTTTTGATTATTCGGTTCCTCAAGAGTTGGAAGCCCGGGTAAAAATCGGCTCTCGCGTGCGGATAAATTTTGCCGGTAGAAAATGCGTAGGTTATATTGTCGGTTTGAATAACGAATCTAAGATTGAAAACCTAAAACCGGTAATTGCGCTTATCGACGATAGCCCGATTCTTAGCTCAAAGATGCTTTTGTTTACACGCAGGCTTTCTGAATATTACTGTTGTTCCTGGGGGGAGATGATAGAAACTGCTTTGCCTCAAGAAATAAGGATGGGCAGGCCTGCCACTGTTGCAATGGCGGACAGGCCCGTT
>ORJL010794468.1_pt1 | contig 11000 bp, 12 predicted proteins | sample 1779941 | NCBI WGS metagenome assembly ORJL01 (sample SAMEA104232317, study PRJEB22302) | groundwater metagenome | biome: forest; feature: aquifer; material: groundwater | place: USA | collected 2011-08-07 | depth 5.8 m | reverse complement strand
TTTTTGCTGCGCGGCAGCGGCCTTTCCGCAGGCATCACCCCCGTCCTGTCCGACTCCTTGGAAAGAAAAACCCTCCCCCAACCACAAGCGCCCGGTCAACTCAGCTGAGCAGAGGCCGGGCGATCCGGTTAAGCGCCATCGCAATCAGCGGGGGACATCGCGTGATGCCTTTCAATTCAGGCAACTCGCCCGGCTGGACGCCTTTGACCAGGAGCTGGGAATGGTGTTCGGACAGAGCAACGGGCACGTATTTCGATGTCGGCTCGTCCCCCTCGTTCTCTTCCACTTTCTCCTTCAGAAATTGGATATGACGCTCGAAAAGTCGGATGCCTTTGATCGCATCGACGGGCACAATTTGGTCCTGCCCGTCGATGACCTCAATGCAAACGGTCCCCCCGCCTTGCAAGAAAACGGTGTCCTTCGGTGCCATGATCCGATACACGGCTCGGCAGAATGCGGTATTGCTGCGCGTGGGCAGGATGACCGTCTTCTTATCCCTGAATTTCCATCCATTCTCTTTGGCGTGGTGGAAGACCGTCCCCAGGGAGATGCCCGCGTCAGGATTATCATCGAAGCTGTCCCAACGCTTGCCGTTTTCGTGCTCATCGTAACCGCCCCCATGAGCCGACCACTCGTCGAACAGCTCCCAGGCATCATCGCCCCACTTCGACTTCAGTGCCATTCCGATATCCCGCCAAGTCTTTTCGTCCGAGGGGTCGATGAACTCCAGTGCCGACACCACCTTCGAGGCGTCATGATCGTCTGGGTAGAGCTCCAGAAAACGCCGGACAACATCTCGGTCGAGATCGAAAAACTTTTGGGCTCCCTTTTCAGTGGCGCGTTCGTCTCGGCTGGTGTCGGCCTTTCCCTTGCCAGCGCGCGAAGTGGTCGCTTTTTCTCCCAGCTTGGGCTTTTCCTTCTGCTCGATCTCCGCTATTTCCTCGTCGGACAGCAACGGCAGGGGAATCGCGCTGTTATTATATCCCATTTCCGGGTCATAACTCACGAAGCACAACCGCGAAATGTCTGAACAGGCTTGGTCGATCTCCACGCCGTAACGGCTGTGGAAGTACGCGCGAACTGAGTCGAAGGCCCTTTTGAAGTCGGCGACTTCAGGGGGTATCCGCACCGGAACTTTCAAGCCGTCGCCCGATGGGCTATCGAGCACGGCAAAGACATACGGGTCGCGCTTGAGCTCGTCTTTGAGGGTCTTGAGCCGGGGGCCAAGCGTGTCCAGGTCGGCACAGAGCAACCCGGAAGCCTTCTTGATCGCGTCCGCGTTGCGACGAGCAAATACCCCCGAAAACATGACTGCTGGCAACACCTTCTTCAGGGGCGCGATCTTCTTTTTGGGATAGTTTGCGAGCGACTGTTCGACCATTTGTTCGGCCTTGTCAGGCTTAGCACCCTTCTCCAGTGCCGCCCGACGTTGTTCCTGGATGAACACTTCACGAAACTTCGGGTCGTTAATTTGGGCCTGGGCCTCTCCGTAGGTGGACCGTATCGCCACGACCGGGTCCTTCCAGAGCCCGGATCGGATACCCTCCAGCACCTTGCCGACGGCGATATCTCTGGTGACAGTGTCTGTGGCACCGCTCACGATCGAGACGATCATTTCAGAGAGCGGCGAACCCGTGGGCGGAAGCACCTCTGGGGGCGTGGTCGCGGTGCTTGCCGCCTGCGGGGATGGGGAATTGCCAGGCGGAGTCGGAGCAATAGGCGCTTGCTTTGCGTCGCCTGAAAGCGTATCCTTCGACTGTAGATCGACGGTTTTTTGAGACTCGGCCTGGGTAGGAACCAGGCCCGTTTTTTTTGTTGGGCTCATATGGCCAGTTGCTCCGAATGGCAGCCAGCACTCGCCGTGCTCATGCGTGCCAAACGTTCTGTGATCTCCTCAAGTGATTTCGGTGCGTGCGGCTGGAGGACTGCCAGGGCACGGTTGGCCTTGCTGGGCTGATCTGCCCCGTTGGTTGTGTCGCGGGCCAAGGGCTTTCGGGGAAAAAAATGCGTCCGCGAGGACCTCGCGGCGCTGCTCCTTCAGCCCCTGGATCGTTGCGTCGATAAGATGCAACCGCTGCCGAGCCTCCTTGCACGCGAACTCAGCGCGCCGATGAGCCGCCCAAGCGCTCTTCTGGGTTTCCTTTGCGGTTTCACGTTGCCCGACCATCGCCCGCAACGAATCGTCCACTTCAGCAGGCCGTCCGAGTGCGGGAAGGCGCAGCGGCTCTCCGGTCCACCGGAGGAGCTGGGGAGCATCCGGCTGCTGCTCGACCCGAAACCGGATGTTGCCGACGAGCCAGCGGCACACCTCAGTCGGCGCGTCATCGCAATAATCCCTGAGGTCAACGTAGCAACCGGCGTTGTGGATCAGAGCGGCGGCCAAACGATACCACGGGCAGTGGTCGGTACCATGGACGCTTCTCCAATTGATGTGGTCCAGACCGAGTCGCCGGTATCTCAGGACCGTGAACCGGCTCTTAGTATGATTGACGATAGGCGGATTTGCTTCGCTGGGCATGTCAGGGGGTTTCATTATTTGTCATTTGTGAGGTTCTCTCGCCCGGCGTTACGGTCATGCAGCGCCGGGAATCTTCCGGAGAGGAGTTGACACTTGTCCAACGCGTGTCTCATATCCCCCCAGCTCTGGCAACCCGATCCAGTTCGCGGCGAGTAACGCGCCAGTGGCGTCCTACTTTGAGAGCGCGGAGTCTTTTTTCGCGAATCGCGCGCCTCACCGTCTCAACGTGGACGCGCCACCTTTGGGCGACTTCCCCTGTGAGGAGGAGGTCCCCCACTTCTGGAGCTTGGTTTTTGTTCTGCACGACGCAAACCTACACCAAGCCACGCGGGAGAATTTGGCGGATTTGAGCTGTGCGCCTTGTGTGGATGGGCCAGTTCCCTGTTTCGGTGCTAGAAGGACGAGGGAGTTCCCGGAACGTGATGTTTCAGACTGCCGAGTTCCCAAAAGCGGTCCGCATATTTTCGCAACTTTATTTGACAGGGTGGCGCAGAATCGTATGCAGCCGTCCAAGAGACCCAGCGGAACGGCGTCAGATATGATCGGAACTGGCGTGGCGTGCGATGGCCGTGAATCACGCCTGGTTGGATTTTGCCCTGCCCTTGGGGATGCGTCCGTGATGGATTCGTAGATGATCCTGAAGAAGTGCGTTGATCTGCCGCAAAGTCAGCGTCTTGCCATTTATGATCTGTTTGGCCTGTTCAGGATTGAAAAGACGTTTGATGGCAATCCTCAACCCCTTTTCGGTGCCAATGCTGCCGACCATCGAAATGCCAACGGGGCGGTTCACGAGGTCATCGTGACGGAACACGACCGGTCCAAACGGCTTCGGGACAGGAATCCGCCCTCCGATGTTCTCGGCAGGTGCCCCAGAAACAAGCCTCGTCAGTGAGCTCTTTCCGCTGGCGGCTTGCTTCTGGACAGCCAGGACTTCCCTCCAGGAATACTCCCCGCCCAGAATGTCATCAGGCCTACGATGGAGCCGCGACAGCTTGTTCATGGATTCCGCTACCACTCGGTGGGATTCTGAACGCTCAGCTTCGCTCAACAGGGCCTGTGCGCCTGACAGGAAGTCCTTGGGTTCCCTCTTTTCGTCCGGGCGCTGGATGCTGTGGTTGATCGCCATCAATGTGGCGAGCATGGCTACGTCAACGCGGCTTGGTCGTGACTGCTCCGCCGTGACCGCGCACTCATGCGCTCCCTTTGTTGGTACGGCTGCTCCCTCTAGTTTCGTCCGCAGTGGCGTTTTCCTCACCCACGACTCCTTCGCAATCACGTTTGCCTCCCCGGGTGGATGGGGCCGCTCCTTGGTGGCATCGTCAGCGGGAGCTGTGGGTGGTTTTGTGGTGGATTTCATTCTAGGCTACGTCCTTTTGTGGCTGGGCTTGAAGTGGGTTTTGGGGGGTGGGCTGGGCGAGCAAGTGCCCCAGCCCCACCGTGGCCCGCCCTTTCTTCCCGACGTAATGCCTGACGGACGTGCTGATGTCTGAGTGCCGCAGCGCACGGCTGGCTGCGTAGATTCCGAACTTCTGGTTCACCAGCGAGCCGAACTCCTTTCGGAGTTCCTGGATTGGTTTATTGGCCTGAATGCCTTTGCTCCGGAGCCATCCTACCAAATGGTCGAAGACGTGATCGCAGCGGTAGTATTGGCGGTCAAGTCCGGCGCGCGGCGGCAGGTGCGAGTTCAGGACGAACGGCGACTGGCTGCCCTTCATGAAGATGCGCAGCTCATTCAGCACTTCGGAATCGACGTCCACAAAATCTTCGGAGTCCTCGGTTTTGACATCAAAGTGCTCGGTGGTGCCGATCCAGATGCGGTTGTTTTCCCAGTCGATGGCGATCCATTCCAAGAGGTCGATTTCCGAGCGCCGGAGGCCGGAGAGCAGGCCGAGCAAAAATGCCTTGTAGCTCTCGGGATGCTGGTCGCGCAGCTCGTTCTTGGCGGCGAGAACCAAGAGCTCCGGGTTTATCCTCGATTTGTAGCGCATTGATCCCGCTTCTTCCAGTTCCACGCCGTCGAACGGCAGAGGTTGAGGGAGGCGAAGCTTGATGAACTTCAGGATGCCCTTGCCAAATAGGGACCGCGAGCAACGAAGGTAGGAGTTGACCGTGCGTCTTGCGCTGGCCTGGGCGGTGGGACTGTCACTAGCGGCCCTGAGAAAGCCCACTTTCCAGGCTTGAACCCGGTCGGGCGTAATCGCGGACAGCCGGGCCGAGTCCACAGCGGCGACCCAGTTCTTTTGGCCTCCCGCCCGATAGTCATACTTCGCCTTGTCGTCGCCGAGTTTAAGGATGGCGCTGGCGATGGTGCGGAAGGAGCTGGCATAATTGCGGAACGTTTTCGGCTTCAGGCTGGCCTTGGCCTTGACTTCGGCGAGGAAGTCGCCCAATGACGGGTCATCCAGGCGGGCGATCATTTCCGGATTGAAGATGGCCTCTGCCGCTGCCCACCCCTTGGACACGATGGCCAGGTAAATATCTTTGGCCTTGGCGGCGGCTATATCCTTGTTGGTCGAGCCGAGTGAAAAGGTCTTGCGGCGGCCCAGGTGTTGAATCTTCACGTTCCACTCGTTGACCTCATGGCGACGGCCTTCACGAGTGTAACAGTTCCGATACAGCCTCCGCCGCCAATAATTGACATGCGCTTTCCCGAGCCCTTCTGACTTTTTGTCAGAAGACTTGATGATCTCCTCCTGCCCATCGGTGGTCGAATCCAGCTCCATGTCCACCCGCACCCTCGTCTTCGAGTGCTTGGACACTTCTTGGACACTTTTGTTGTCGTGTCGGCTCTCGTCGTGTTGTGTCACGGGATTCATCAGTCGTTACAAATTCCAAAATATGGCCATGTTTATAGCCAATAAGCGCTTGGTGAGGCTATTCCAAGGAATTTGACACCACTCGGCGTCCATGTCAAGAGAACAACTTCGGATCAGAAGGTTACAGGTTCAAGTCCTGTCCGACGCACCATCTATCCGACAGACGGCGGATGGAACGGCCACGAAAGATCGAGGCCCAGGAGGGATTTCCCAAAGGAGCCTCTTTGTGGTAGGTTCAATTGAGCACGGGTTGTCGATATGCCTGAACAACATGAGAACAAGCATAGCAGCGCTGGATGGCTGCGGATCCTTGCCGCGGGAGTCCAAGCCCAACGTTGGTTGCCGGAGGCTGTCTGCGTGGGCGGCACTGCGGCGGCTCTCTATGCTGGACACCGACTGTCCTACAATACCGACCATTTGCTGCCGAAGCTTCGAGATCAGTTCGATGAAGTCCGCGCGATGCTTGAGGCGCATGCCGAGTGGAAGACCGCCCGCGTGACCCCACCGGTGTTGATTCTTGGGCGAATCGGTGGAGTGGAAGTCGGCTTTCGCCAGCGCAGGCGGGCACTCCCGCTCGAAACTCAAACCGTCGCGACGCCTGTGGGGCCCCTGGTTGTCCCGACTCTCGATGAACTCCTCTGCATGAAGGCGTTCTTGGCGTATACTCGGCGGGCAACCCGGGATTTCCTGGATTTCGCAGCCTTATCCGAGGTGCTCCCGGAGGGGGAGGTTCTGCCCTCGCTCCTAAGGCTCGATGGGCGCTATGGCGAGACGCAGACTGCTTCCGTGGCGCTCGAAGCTGCTAAGTCCTTAAGTGCCTGCGCGCCTTTCGATCTGAATGAATCTGAGCTTCCGGCCTACAAGGGCTTGGTCCGAAAGTGGCACGTTTGGGAAACGACTCGGGCCATCTGCCACCGTTACGGTGTTTCCCTTGGCGAAGCCCTTGTGCGCGAGCGGAGGACGTAATCTATGCAACACCGGCACCTTGACACTCAGGGATGGTCCGCGGCAGCAATCGATTCCGTCCTTGACCGCGGCGACCTTGATGACTGGCGGCAGCTCTTTGCGGCCGTTCGGAGCAACCAGGAGGTTGCGGACTTGGTGTTTCAGGTTGCGACCGATCATGACCTTGGCGGTGCTTCCATCCTTGCCAAGGCCCTTGTCGAGCGCTCGAAAGCCCCGGCCAACACGACAAAGCCGCCGCCCGGCGCCGGGTCGTAATGGCACCTGAAACAATTGAAGCGCACGCCCTCAAATGGCTATCGGACCCTTCCACTGGGAGCGCCGGCATCTTGCCGGCGCGAACGTGCCTCTTCATCCACTCGCCGGCAGGATGCCCCTATCCAGTCCGAGCAGGCGTCCCGAACTTCAGAACATCCTGGCCGCCTGGCCATCTTAGGAGACCGACCCGTTTGCGGCGAGAAGGCAGGGGAATCCGAGATTGTGAAGCTACGGCGAGCGGAGGCGGTAGAAGCGGGCGGGATACTTTGTCCAGAGCGGATCGCTGAAGTAGGATGCGCCGTCGGTGAGGGTGTTGGTTCCCACCGGGGACCAGGCGGGATTGGCCAGGTTCGTGCAGGCTTCCTCCACGATGACCAGGTTGCCGGTACCGGTGATGGTGAACCCGAATTTATCGGCCCGCACGCCGAAGCTGGCGTCCGTCGGCTGGACCTGCGGGTTCCACAGCACGGTCGGACGACCCCCAAAGGTCGGACCCCAGCCCGTGGTGCTGGTCAGCCCGGTGCAGCCATGGAATGCCTGAACCCCAATGCTGGTTACGCTGTTGGGTAAGGTGACACTCATCAGCCCGGTGCATTCGCTGAACGCTCCCTTGCCAACGCTGGTCACGTTGTCGGGCAGTGTGGCGCTCGTCACCCAGGTGATGGTAGAGAATGCGTAATCCCCGAGGCTGGTGACGGTCATTCCGTTAATGGTCCTCGGTATGATGACGTCGCCGCCGCCGCCAGTATATGCGGTGATGTTGATGGTGGATCCAATCACCTCGTAGTCATACTCACCGTTGTTGCCGGCGTTTCCAGCGCAAGGCAACGACAGAACCAGCCAAACGACACCCCAGGCAAAGATGCATTGGGGATGTTGGCGCAGATCAATCAACCTGGTATGGACTGTCCTCATAAGCAATAGTAGTGAATAGCTCTTTTCTTTTGCACATTTCGCTTCGTGTGGGATGGCCACGCCACATTCTGATGAACCGCTACCATGGCTCGCGAGCAGGTCTTTCAAGGTCACTCGACGCGGATTCGATAGAACCCCTGCTGACCACTCATGTTGCGGTCGATTAGCACTTGGACTGTTCCTTCACCGGGCAGATTGGTGATCACTGTCCAGGTGGGGGTGTCGAGATTCGGTTTGAACTCCAGGGAGTAGGCATGCCCGGCGACCGTGGTCAAAGATAAGGAGAATTGGTTCGTCGTGTGGAGGGCCTTGATTCCCCCCAGCACGGCCAGACTTCCGGTGTTCAGGGCATTTCCACGGTACTTGGGCCACGGACTCTTCGCCAGGCCGCCCACGGAACTGCTTTCGACCGCATAGACCTTCCCGTCGTCCGATCCGAAATAGACTGTTCCATCGACCCCCACTGTGGGGCAGGTGCGCATGCCGCCCCAAGTATTGAACGCCCACCTCTGGACCCCAGTTGCTCCATCCAAGGCGTAGAGGCTACTGGGATAACCGGATCTTTCGTGGTAAAGCCACGGGACAATTTCCAGCCATCCGAGGCTACGTAAACCTTGGCATCGACTCCCAACGCAGGGCTGGAAAACAGGAAACTGCCAACCGGCGATTCCCATCTCACCGACCCGCCTCCTCCGTCAAGTGCGTAGAACCTTCCGTCTAGCGTGGTAGTCCAGGGGTCGCTCACAGCCTCAAAAATAAGCATATTCTATGCCGAGAATCGCCTCTCGCATTGCCCGACAGGGGCGCGAAAACACCAAGATGCCCTTGTCGAGCGCTCGAAAGCCCCGGCCAGCGCGACAAAGCCGCCGTCCCGCGCCGGATCGTAATGGCACCGGCGCCTATTTCGCCGCCTGCAATGCCTGTCCCAGGCCGGTCAATCCAATCGCATCCGTCTCAGAATCGAGTGGAAAGCGTTCGTTACCGGAATAAACGACGAACCGTTTGTTTGGCTTGAGATCGGCGCAGGCCAGGTGAAAGCCACGCTCCACCTTGGGTGCCGAACTTCGTTTGATTTCAATGGCCCACAGTTTTCCGCCGGGCAGCGTGATGACGAGATCGACTTCGGTCCCGTTCGATGTGCGATAAAAATGCGCCTCCGTTCCGTCGGGAGCGCCGGCAATCAGCGTCTCGATGATGAAGCTCTCCCACGTCTGGCCCACAACTGGATGGGCCAGCAGCGCCTCTTTGTCCCGGATGCCAAGCAGGGCATGAGCGATGCCGCTATCTCGCACATAGACTTTGGGGGATTTGACCAGCCGTTTCCCTATGCTGCAATGCCACGCGGGCAAGCGGCGCACGAGCAAAAGGTCCGCCAGCAGATCGAGATAACCCGCGACGGTCTTCCCATCCACGCCCAATCCGCGCGCCAAGTTGGCGGCGTTGAGCGTTTGCGATTGGTTGTGTGCCAGCATCGTCCAGAACCGCCGCAGGGTTTCGGCGGGTATCCTCGACCCGAATTGCGGAATATCCCGCTCTAGATAGGTTCGGATGAAGTTCCGCCGCCATTCCATGCTGAGAGCGTCGTCCTCGCCGAGGAAGCTTCGCGGGAAGCCCCCGCGAACCCAAAGGGTTTCGAGCGAGGCGGGTGCGACCTCCAATGCATCGAACGGACCAAGTTCCAAATAGGAAATGCGGCCGGCCAGGCTTTCGCCGGACTGCCTCAGCAGGTCCATGGCCGCTGACCCAAGCAGGAGAAATTGCCCATTCGGTTTTCCCTTCCGGCGGCCGCGGTCAATGACCCCGCGCAATCGTTGGAACAATTCAGGAAGGCGGTGAACCTCGTCGAGGATCACTAACTCGTCTTCATGATCGGCAAGGTATCGGACGGGATCGGACAACTTGGCCCGGTCGGCTTCCTCCTCAAGATCCAAATAGACCGAAGGCCGGGTTTCCGCCATCTGGAGAGCGAGCGTGGTTTTGCCAACCTGTCGCGGTCCGAGCAGGGCCACCGCAGGGGAATGCCCGAGCAAGTGGTTCAGGCGGTCACTGAGGCGTCTTGATATCATGTATGCAATTATGGAGATTACCTCCATAAATGCAAGGCGTTTCTTCAGAACCCCGCGCCAGGCAGTTTCTAGGAGTGCGCCAGGCGGCGTGGGCACATGGGTTTTGACCCGCCGGGATGCCGAGGCCGACCGAGCAGGGGAACACCACCCCGGAGGCTGCGAGGGGCGACCGAATTCACGCCGAAGCCACGCCTTCGGCAAACTTGGGCCACGGACTCTTCGCCAGGCCACCCACGGAACTGCTTTCGACCGCATACACCTTCCCGTCGTCAGATCCGAAATACACTGTTCCATCGACCCCCACTCCACTGTGGGGCAGGTGCGCACGCCGCCCCCGGCATTGAACGCCCACCTCTGGACCCCAGTGGCTCCATCCAAGGCTAGAGGCTACTGCATCTTGAAGCTGGCCACGCTTCCGAATCCTGACGGTCGCACCCAAATCGCCACTCCAGGCGCATTCGTCAATCTCCCGGAGGTGCAACGCCTGTTGCCAGGGCTGTGAACCAGCCAATCGCCGTCGGTTGTCCATCTCACGCACCCCAGGTTCCAACATCGCCCGGGCTCGCGCCCCAACGCGCCTATCGGACCTTCCACTGGGAGCGCCGGCATCTTGCCGGCGTGAACGTGCCTCTTCATCCACTCGCCGGCAGGATGCCTGCGCTCCCAGTCGGCGGAGGGGTCGCGGAAAATCCTCGCCTGTTCGCCCTTTTCGGAGAGCGTAACAGCAACATTCTTCTTTGTGGACTAAGAGAAGTATGAAAACCGTCTGCGAGCATGCCTCAGGCATGACAACGGGAATTGGTCCGTGTCTGGAGTTGGGTTTGTTCGCGCTGGCGTTCACTTTGGCGCTCATCGAGCAGCCGTGCGGTGGCATTCCGCTGAACCGTGCAGCCCGTCAGCTCGTCCAACGCCGTCTCGAATTCCGCATCGCTTGCGTTGGTGGCTGACGTCTCAACGACAAGCTGGCTCTATTGGCGCCAGAGTTCGCGGCGTTCCTCCAGGGCCAGGCCCCGGATTTCTTTCATTACTTGCTCGGCTGCCAATGTCATTTACGGTAAGATGCCGCACTGCCCCAAACAGGCGATCGCAATTCGGTGAGGCTCCCAACCCATGCACGAGCAGAACCCGGAAACCGACGCGGGAGTCTCCGGAGTTCGGGAAAAAGTAGATGCGGCTGGCTGACCGGCAGTAAGAGTTGACGCCGATCCACAAGCCCCAACAGCCGCCGCGGACCACACGGGCTGAGCCTGCGGCAGGCCCCCCCGGATCGAGGGGAGCCCCGCCGGGAAGCCGCTCCAACCACCAGTCCTGGCACCACTCCCAGACATTCCCGTGCATGTCATACAAGCCCCAAGGGTTGGGCAACTTCTGCCCCACCGGATGTGTCTCTCCACCGCTGTTGTCTTCATACCAGGCGTACTTCGTGAGGTTCGTGTAGCCTGGGTCGTCCCCATAGCTGAACCG
>ORJL011131572.1_pt1 | contig 11002 bp, 6 predicted proteins | sample 1779941 | NCBI WGS metagenome assembly ORJL01 (sample SAMEA104232317, study PRJEB22302) | groundwater metagenome | biome: forest; feature: aquifer; material: groundwater | place: USA | collected 2011-08-07 | depth 5.8 m | reverse complement strand
GGCCCGGCGGCTGCCCGCGAGACTGCGAGCCGGAACGCCTGGGCCGGTTGCGCGAGCGGCTCGAAACGGCGCTGGCCGAAGTCCAACAGGCGGCCGCGTGGCTGTGGGATGCCGCATCAGTGCGGACGCGCTTTGAGCACACCGGCCACCTGCATGCGAAACAAGCCGCCGAGGTTGGCCTGGTCGGTCCGGCGGCGCGGGCGTGCGGACTCGTGCGCGACGTGCGGTTCGATCACCCGTCCGGCTGGTTCCGCTTTGCCCAGGTGCCCGTATCGGTCTGGCCGGACGGCGACGTCTTTGCCCGCGCCCGGGTGCGCTGGCTGGAGATCCAACGCTCCGGCGAATTTCTGCGCGATCAGTTGGGCGCCGCGCCCGAAGGCGAAATGCTGTCGCCCTCTCCCGCGCCGGCCCCGGACACGCTCGCGGTGGCGCTTGTGGAAGGCTGGCGCGGCGAGGTCTGCCACGTTGCGCTGACCGGCTCTGACGGGCGGCTGCGCCGCTACAAGATCACCGACCCGTCCTTCCACAACTGGATCGGGCTGGCGCTCGCCTTGCGTGGCCAGGCCATCTCGGACTTCCCGCTATGCAACAAGAGTTTCAACCTAAGCTATTGCGGTTTCGACCTGTAGCACCGTCCGACACCCTATGTTCATCGACGATACTTTGCTGAACCGTTTGAAGCGCGGTTGCGAAACGATGGCCTATCCCGCCGGCCCGGCGCCCGCCCTGCCTGATCGGCACGGTGGCGCGTTGCGCGTGGAGGCGGCGAAATGCCAGGCCGGCTGCGCTGCGTGCGTCCCAGTCTGCCCTACCGAAGCAATCACGCGGCCGCCGAGCCACTCCGTCTTGCTCGATCTGGGCCGCTGTATCTTCTGCGCCGAGTGCGTCAAGGCCTGTCCCACCGGGGCCATCACCCAAACCGGCGACCATCGCATGGCGGTGAGGCGCCGCGATGACCTCGTGCTGGGCGATCCCGACCGGGAACAAGTGCGCCTGGCAGCCGCCCTTAACGAGAAACTGCGCCGGCTCTTCGGGCGCTCGCTGAAGTTGCGGCAGGTTAGCGCCGGCGGCTGCAACGCCTGCGAGGCCGACACCAACGTGCTCGGCACCATTGGCTGGGATCTCGGGCGGTTCGGCATCCAGTTTGTGGCCTCGCCCCGCCATGCCGATGGCCTGCTCATCACCGGTCCCGTCTCAAAGAACATGGAACTGGCCCTCAAGAAAACCTACGCCGCCGTGCCCGATCCGAAGATCGTGATCGCCGTAGGCGCTTGTGCCATCGCCGGAGGTCCCTTTATCGGCCACCCCCAAGTCAACAACGGCGCTGGCGCGTTAGTACCCGTGGACCTGTTCATCCCCGGCTGCCCCCCCCATCCCCTGACCATCCTGGACGGGCTGCTACGGCTGCTGGGCCGGCTTGAGGGTTCTGATGCGTCGGCGAGTATGCGTAGAGCATAGGAGAGCGTGAGCACCGCGCGCCGGGGGCGCCGGCATCCTGCCGGCGAGTGGATGAAGCGGCACTCTCCGCGCCGGCAAGATGCCGGCGCTCCCAGTGAGAGGAATCGTCAATGGCAACCTCCGTCCTGGAAGGGTCCGATATTGCTGCGATACGCAAGCGGCGGAAATCGCACGGGCGCGCTGCCCCGCGATGCCACAATGAGACGGGAGCCCAGCGCGCGGATGTCCCGGAAAATGGCAAAGTGGTCAGTTGATTCCGAATTCCGGGCCTCCTGCACGGAACCGGAGCTTGTTGGGTTCTGAGCCTCACGCTCGGAATACGGTGCTCAAGATGCGGTGCGAAGCCCTTCATCGCCAAACAGTCTCGTACTCATGTGACCCTGCCCTCCGCAAGGTTCCTGCGTTTGGGCCTCCGACCGAGAGTAAGCAACCCCCGATTTATGCGCTCCATCGGGCTCTGCAATTTGCGACCGTGCCAAGCAAAACTGCCTGAACGGGCCTATAGTGGCACGTATGAAGGCCAATTCTGAATCATTTGAGGCATATCTGAAGTGTCCCACGAAATGTTGGCTTCGGTCGCGAGGCGAGGCCGGACAGAGAAATGCGTACGCGGAGTGGGTGAAAGGGCAAGACGAGACCTACCGCGCCGAGGGAGTGCGGCGGTTGCAGGAGACGCTGCCGGAAGGTGAATGCGTTGTTGCTCCGCCCACGCCAGATCTCAAAGCAGCCAAGTGGCGGCTGGCGATTGACCTCGCAGCGCAGGCGTCGTCAACTGCGGGCTTGGGCACCGCTTCGTCGCCAGAAGGGACTTCGCGTAGGACGCCAGCGCAGGCTGCGGACGGCACATCTGCGCTACGACCCCAGCCGATCACTTGGAGTCTGGAATCGCGGCTGCATGCGGTCGAGCGCCTGGCGGTGGAGGGCCGAGGCAAGAAGGCGCAATTCAGTCCGATTCGTTTCATTTTCAAAAACAAGCCGACACGGGATGACCGCCTGCTTGTGGCATTTGACGCGCTCCTCTTGTCCGAGTTACTGGGGCGCGATGTCAGTTTTGGGAAAATGATCCATGGTGACAACCACGCGACGCTAAAGATCAAAACCGCGCGCCTATTGGGCAAGGTTCGGAAGTCGGCGGCGAAGATAGCCGAAGTACTGACAAGCGGCTCGCCGCCGGATCTCGTTCTGAATCCGCACTGCAACGAATGCGAATTCCGCGAGGCCTGCCGGCAGAAAGCCTTCGAAAAGGACGATCTGAGCCTGTTGGCAACCATGACAGAAAAGGAGCGCAAGAAGTTCCGCAGCAAAGGTATCTTCACCGTCACCCAACTCTCCTACACCTTTAGGCCGCGCCGACGGCCCAGACGAATGCGCGACAAACGGGACAAGTACTACCACTCGTTGAAGGCCCTGGCGATTCGGGAGAAGAAAACCCATATTGTTGGCAGGCCCGAACTGAGAATCGAGGGAACACCCGTCTATCTGGACGTCGAGGGTCTCCCCGATCGCGATTTCTATTATCTCATTGGTGTGCGAATCGGCCACGCCGAATCGCCCATTCAGCACAGTCTGTGGGCTGACACCGCCGCGGACGAGGGCAGGGTATGGAGAGAATTGCTTGCCATTCTCGAAACCGTCGAAAAACCGGTGATGATTCACTACGGTAATTTCGAAAAAATCTTCTGGAGACGCATGAGCGAACGTCATGGCAAACCGTCCGACGGCTCCAGATCGGCCAAAGCGATGATCTCCGCCATCAACTTGGTGTCCTTCTTCTTTGCGCAAATCTACTTTCCGACGTACTCTAACCACCTCAAGGACGTGGCCTCATGGCACGGCTTTTCCTGGTCCGACTCGAGCCTGTTTGGTCCGAACTCGGTTGCTTGTCGCTGCGAGTGGGAAGCATCCCGTGACCCGCTGACAAAACAACGCCTCATTACTTACAACGTTGAGGACTGCAAGGCACTTGAACTCCTCCATTGCCTTGCCAGCAGGATCTGTCAGCGTGAGTCCCCGGAAGCAGCCCAGCCAGCCAGTGATGTTATCGCTGTGGACAAGCTCAAGCCCCTCAAGCGCTTCAATCTCATCAGCAAGGATGGCGCAGCGATTCCAGAGTTCAAAGAGATCAATAAGGCGGCTTACTGGGACTATCAAAGAGAACGGGTTTATGTTCGATCCAGCAAGGTCATTAGAAGAGCATCGCAGCGGATCCCTAAGCGCAAAACAAGAAGTCTCCCGATCCAGGGCACAGTAGAATATCCTATCCCGAGTTGCTGCCCACGCTGCGGCGGCGCTGATCTCCAACTGAAAGGCAAGACAGCCCTGCTGACGTACGATGTCAGGTTCATGCGCAGTGGTGTCAAAGGATTGGTTAGACGGCAGGTGTGGCCGCGGTATTATTGCGCGCAATGCCGGGAGCTCGTCCGTCCAGATGGCACGCAGTTCTTCACTATTCGCAAGTATGGGGTCCATCTTCGCGCCTATGCCACAAATCAGTTGCTAGAACTTAGAATCTCCGGTGGTAAGGTGGCAAAGTCCCTTAATCAGATATTTCACTTTGCACTATCAGGCTCGTTAGTCTCCTCATTCAAGTCTGACTTTGCCCAGATGTACGGCGACACAGTCAAGGCGTTGACCGCTCGGATTGTAACAGGAGCGTTGGTGCACGCTGACGAAACCCAAGCCCACATGGTGGGAAAGACAGGATATGTATGGGTTCTGTCCAGTTTAGAGGAAGTTGTTTATCTTTATAGTGACTCGCGTGAAGGGGACATGATATGGTCGCTGCTGGAGAGCTTCCGTGGAGTACTGGTTTCCGATTTCTATGCCGTCTATGATTCAATCAAGTGTCCGCAGCAGAAGTGTTTGATTCACCTTATGCGAGATATCAACGACGATCTGCACAAGTATCCTTTTGACGAGGAGCTGAGAAAGATCGCTCAGGCGTTCGCCGGACTGCTTAAGCCGATGGTTGAGACGATAGATAAGCACGGCTTAAAAAGGCATTTTCTGGCGAAATACGTAGTTGCAGTCGAAAAGTATTATTCTTGGCTTACAGAGGCACACTTCGCCTCCGAGGTGGCCGCTGCGTATGAAAAACGATTCTGCAAATATCGCGATAAGCTTTTTGTTTTTCTTAAGCACGATAACGTTCCCTGGAACAATAACAACGCTGAGAATGCGATACGGGCATTTGGCGAGCTTCGCGACATCATCAAAGGGGTGACCACGGAGAAAGGGTTGCGGGAGTATCTTGTTCTCTTGAGCATTTGCGAGACCTGCAAGCGGAGGGGAATCAGTTTCATCGATTTTTTGTGCTCTGGAGAAACCGACCTTGAACGGTTTCTATCAGGGAAGAGCGTGCCGTCGAGAAGCGTTACGAAGCAACGAGGGGTAAAGGCCGCTGCCTCGCAAACGCAGGAGCCCGTACGGAACGCGGCCATACCTGAATCCCCAGGACGTCAGCCGGCTTCCTTGGAGCAATGGCAGGCTGAGTATGAGACAGAGAGGCGCGAAAAGGAATTAGAAGCTTGGAGCCGATTTGGCTGTCCAGGGAGTTTTCCGTGGCCTGAGATTGTAGGTCCACTCGTGCGGTTGGAGAAATATGACGCAATGCCAATCGGCGGGGCGCTTGCCGCACTGCCGGCTTTGGTTGAAAGCGGTCTGGCGGCTCTGGATCAGTTGTTCCCCACGACTGTGGAAAGAGCGATGCAGGAGAGTTCTATGGCACTGATCGCGCAAGCCTCAGTCTCTCGAAGTCCTTCCATTGAAGCCATCCAACGTCTTGCGCCAACTGGCTGGAAAAGGATCCTTTTTTCCGATCGCCTTCCCGACGATCGGGCACTAACCGCACTAATTAGGGTCATGTGTACCGCGCCACTTAATATTGCGAGGTGGAAGGCGCATTGTGTCATGCGACTTCTTGAGAAGCTTTCGAGCGTGGACGCTGTATTGTCTGTTAATGGCACCCAAGAACTCTACGTGGACTGGGAGAAAGGCGTCTCAGGTACCGACAGGGCGAGGCGGATGCTCCTGGTGCGCTGCAACCTTGTACCATGGGCACAGGCACTAAAGGGCCGGCCCTTCCTGCTCATCTGCGGCGTTCTGTCGAGTGCCCGCGGTGCCTGGCTGTGCAAGCGCATTCTCTCAAGCCTTCACGAGGACTCGGGCGGCTTGCGGATGACCCGGATGCAGCCGATGCTCTTGAATCAGCAGCGCGTCACTGTGATACTCGGGGCAGGCGGTCTGTTGCCTGCGTTCTTTGAGAGGCTGCTCAAAATGGGTTACCACGTGCTTTCCTACCTGCTGTCCGAAGAGCCGTCCTGGGCCGATGCCGACTTTATGTGGAAAGACGTAGAGGTATTGGGTGGCCAGAGCGTTCGGCTGCAGTTTGCCGAACGCGCTCTACCTTTAGCCGATGGAGTGTACTTTCGTGAGCTGAGGTGCCCGACGACCGACACTCGGCAGATACGCGTCATCTCCTCGGACAGCGAGCTTGACCTGGCGGCGCTTGCAGGCAACATAATGATCGAGTTTCGCGGGGTTAGTTTTCTGGACTACCTTCGTAGGCGCTCCGCGTTGGACGAGCTCTGTGCGGGCATTGTTAACCCCTCCCAGGAAAAGGCCAAAGTCAGGGATGGGGCCGGCACCCCCCGATCATCTCCAGCGTTCGGACCATACCATGCCGTCAGGGAGTTTCTGAACGCCATGAAACTGATCTCCTTCCGGGCGGAGAGCATGTTGGCACAGATTATTAGCGAGCGTGTCTCCCAACCCGACAAGGTTCTCCTGATGCTCCGAGAGCTTTTGAATAGCCCTGCCGACCTGGTTCCGAACCTCAAGCACGAGACCATGACGGTACGGCTGCACCCGCAGTTCTTCGAAGGGTGCGAAGAGGCTCTTCTCCATCTGTGCGCCGAACTGAACGCAACGGAAACCGTCTTCCCCGCTACCGACCTGCGGTTGGTCTATGAGGCTGCCAACCCACGGTGATTCCTTGACCCCGAGCCCCTGTCATGAAACGGGCCGCAACTTAGGCCGTTCGGCCGGTGGGACGTCCGGTACTTATTGCTCCCCCGCTCCCCGGTACCACGGCGAGTGTTTCTCCCTCCATTCAGCCATGTAGTCCTCAGCTTCCGCCTCGCTGATACAATGCGTTGCGACCAGGACGCAGAGAGAGCGGTGGGCGGTGGAGCGGGAGTAGGTGGCTTGGCAAAGGCGATCAATGCTTCTTCGGCTATTGTTCGACTGGCGCCGGTCGCGTCCCGAATCGCGGAAGTGGTTTGGACCAACTGCCTGGAGATCTTGCTATTGAAACCTCCTCCTCCTTGTGGCACAATTGAGGCATGAGTTATCTCTGTCGAATTCGCATCGACGAACAAATTCTGGACAGGGCCGACCAGGTGACAGCCCGGCTCGGCACGTCCACGCAGGAGATCGTCCGCGGGTTGGTGGCCAAGATCGCCCAGACGGGCACTGTCCCGTTGGAATTGGGTTTGGGCGATGACCGTTTGCTGTCGCCTTGGGAACAGCGGGCCAAGACGCTCGAGAGTTTTTATGATCCTGCCAAAACCTGGTGAGGTGTACTGGGTTGACCTGGGGATAGGCCAAGTATCGTCGCCGCCATCCGCAAGCGCATTGGCTGGATGATCGAGCTTTGACGTGCCGGGGCTGGCCCAGACAATCGGACTGTGATCGAGCGCACGCTCGGTGCGGATGGGGACAAGAGCGAACTGATGGGTACCCCCTCCCGTTCATTTGCGCTTGGATTTTGTCGTGCCGCCATCTGTGGCGTTTTTGCCGACGGCATGGAAGCCGATTTCCCGGCGAGGCTTGATGGGCGGGGCTGCGAGTTCGCGGATGGCGTCGAGCAGCGTGAGTTGAAACGTGAAGCCGGCCGGAAAACGGTCGAGATTGCGGCGGACGGCTTTGTTCAGGTTCTTGGTTTCGACGTTATAGAGCGCAGCCAGGCCATGATCAAGCATCACTCTCTGTCCACGAATGAGAAGGACGACCTGTTCGATTTGAGCTGGCTGCAGCAGTGATGTCTTGTCGTTCAGGCGCGGATTCCCGTCGGGTCGCACACGGTGATTTCCAGCGTATCGAACCGTTTTCGGTACGGCGGCACGGTTAGCGGGCTGACGAGGTAGTTGTTTCCCTTGGGATAATAGGCGCGGAATGTCTTGATTCCTGACGGCTCGAATTCGGCGGAGTTCCACTTGCATTCGATGGCATCCACTTCGTCGCGGTTTCGCACGACGACGAAGTCCACCTCGCGGCCGGCTTTGTCCCGCCAGTAATGCGGCAGCGTGTCCGGCAAATGAGCCTGCAGGTGTTCAAGGACCAGGTGCTCCCAGAGAAGACCGAAGTCCTCGGCGCGTGGGGGATCCCATCCGCGCGCGAAGCTGACGAAGCCCGTGTCGAACCCATACACTCGCGGCATGCGCACGATTTCCTTTCTTCCGCCGCCGTGGAACGGGCGCAGCAACGTGACCGCCTGGGTAATTTGCAGAGCCTCCGTATGGCTCTCCACCGTGGGACGTGAGACACCGAGGGCGGAAGACGTCTTGCTGGTATCCATCAGGCCGCCACTTTGGCGGAGCAGATACTCAAAGAGGGCGTTGAAGCGGTTCATGTCGCGAAAAGAGAAGAGCCGTTGGATGTCCCGCGCGAAGAAGGAATCCATCCACTCGCGGTAAAGGGCGGGCCGTTTTTTCTCCGCCAGCATCGCCGGTGGCAGACCGCCGTGGAACAGCCGTCTCTGGAGGCTAACGCCGAAACTGTCCAACTCGGCGAACAAGACCGGCACGAGATGGACGAGCCGTTTCCGCCCGGTGAGCGTGTCCCGAAACCTCTTGCTCGCCGCGAGTGTGGACGAGCCTGTGGCCAGGATTCGCAGGTGCGGGAAAACATCCGCGCCTATCTTGAGCAGTCGGCTGGGATCCTGGAGTTGGTGGATTTCGTCGAAGATGACGATCGGTTTGTCGCAGCCACGGTAGAACAACTGCGGGTCGCGCACCATGTCCTCGACGGCGGGCAGGTCGCAGTTCACGTAAACCGCTTTGTTCGCGTCGAGGCTCTGGGCGAGGGTGGTCTTGCCGACGCGCCGCACGCCCGCCAGCCAAGCAATGGGGGCCTCCTTCCAAGCCGCCTCGAGCCTCTGAGTCCAAAATGGGCGTTCGGTCATGATAGTGTAATGTACTAAAAGTCGGACTAGATGTAAAGTATGAAAGCAAAATGGTTTCTGGTTGGATGTATGACGCCCAAGTAACCTTGGAATCAGGCGGCGGTGTCGATTCTGAGACAACGGGCTCCATCTCCAAGAATGACGGCTTTCCCGGTGAGGGTGCGTTCCTGGTAAACGCAAGGACGCAAGGACGCCAAGGCGCGACAACAAGAGCGAGGAAGGTGCCTTGGCCGAACTCGAATCGCTTCTGGATGAGCGTATCCGCAGCGCGCAAAACGGCTCGATCAGTCGGCGAACGGTTGGGGCGATCTTCAGAGACGCCTACCGCGAACCTAAAAGCCGATAGCATGCTCGTTTACGAACTGTGAACACCACTATGTGTTCCACCTCGTCCGGGAAAAGCAATGCCCGCTGATCCTCGCGGTCTTGCATGAGAACATGGATTTAATGAACAGGCTTCGCGCCCGATTGGATTCCTGACTCCCGTTTGTGGTGAAATGGAGGGTACCAGACGGGGGGCCGTGCAGAGCAAGAGCGAACCCGACTGTGGGTGCCCCCTCTGTCGGGCAACGGCCTTGTGCCGGAGCCCTGCGCACTGGGAGCGCCGGCATCCTGCCGGCGAGTGGAGGGGGCCGAACTCACCGCGCCGGCAAGATGCCGGCGCTCCCAGTGAGAGGGCCCGGGAATAGCCGATGAAACGCCCGGCGCTCATTGCTCCCCCGCTCCCCGGTACCACGGCGAGTGTTTCTCTCTCCATTCAGCCATGTAGTCCTCGGCTACCGACTGGCTGATGCCATGCGTTGCAACCAGGACGCAGAGCGCACAGTGGGCGGTGGAGCGGGAGAGGGTGGCCTGGGAAAGGGCCAGCAACCCATCAACGATCTGTTCGTCGGGCGCGGCCTCGCGGCTGACGAAGTAGTCGTTGAGGAACTGGAGAGCGCCTACGGCTTCCCGACTATTGACCTTGCGAAGGCTCTTGCGGGCCAGGACGAGGGCCTCGGGCAGGTTGATCAGCCTGCCTGCGTGAGCCAGGATTTCAAAGGCCAACGCCCGCCGTCGGCCGCCTGCCGAGTCAGGAGCAAGCCTGAAGAGCAAACAATCAAGGGCATAGTAGCTGAGAACCTGGAGCGTCGCGAAGGCGGGTTGGGCGGTTGGGGGGGCTTGCCAGCCGGCATCCAGTCCGGGCAGCGTCTCGATCCCGGCGCCCTCCAGCGCGACCGCACACTGTCTGGCGATCGCGACCAGGTGCTTCATCAATTCCTCTTCGACTATTATCCGACCGGCGCCGGTCGCGTCCCGAATCGCAGAAGTGGTTTGGACCAACTGCTTGGTCATGTCGAGATCGGCAAGCATTGCGTCCTGGAACAACGATACCTTTGATGCCGCCGTGAGCAAGAGGTCGATTCGCTCGGGATCGTCCCGGCGCGCAATGGCGCGGTTGAAGTCCCCGATCAATAGATCAAAATCGGTTTGCATGGCCTGGGATTGGATCCGACCGCGGGGTTGTTCGGTCCCTAACAGCTCATGAACCACAGCACTTTTTGAATTCCTTGCCGCTACCACAAGGGCAGGAATCGTTTCGGCCAGGCTTTGGCGCCGAGAGAGGATCTGAGTAGGTTAATTGCATACAGTTGCGGAAAAACAGGCCGACTGACCTTCTAGCGGATTTTGAAGAACTTGCACGGAGAATCTCGCTCGCGGGTCGGGTCATCGGGTCAGTGGGTCGGCGCTCCACTGTCGAGCCACAGAAAGAACCCGACCACGGCGGCCACCATCACGGTGTCCCCTGCCACCGCAAGCGGAGTCTACACGACAAATGAGCCGACTCACGTCCGCTGCTATGGGCTGAGGAAGTGTCGCTGCAGTGTTAGGCGGAGGCGGCGTTCAGGCGAACGGACCCGCCATGGTGAAGACCGTCCGTGCGCCCCATCGGTCCCATCCGTCCTATCGGTCCCGTCCGCGAGCAGAACCGCCCGGGCGGGGAATGTCCTGGCGCAGGGGATTCCGCTTACGGGACCGGCCGACACTTTGCCAGGAGCCGTCCAGTGAGCCGCTGACATTGGCCAGTGAAGACTGGGCGCGAGGAGTGCGCGCTCGCCAATGCGGCGAAGGCCAGCTCGAGCGTGGCCAGATTGTTACGCGCGTTGTGGCAGGGCTCCCGGCGTTCTTCGATGGCCAGGAGCAGTTCCCCCATGGTTCCCTGGAAGCCGTTGGCAAACCAAGTTCCCTCAAGCCTGGGCGACGCCGTCCCGCGGGCCGCGGTCAGCGTCACGGTTTGCTCGCTCAGACTGGGTCCTTCGCTCAAGGCCGTTCCCTGGGTGCCGCAGATCAGCGTGCGGTCGCATTGCGCGAAGGTGCTGG
>ORJL010085191.1_pt1 | contig 11002 bp, 1 predicted proteins | sample 1779941 | NCBI WGS metagenome assembly ORJL01 (sample SAMEA104232317, study PRJEB22302) | groundwater metagenome | biome: forest; feature: aquifer; material: groundwater | place: USA | collected 2011-08-07 | depth 5.8 m | reverse complement strand
TTGTTGGTATAAAGTAGTTTTACGTCGGTAACAGACGCCCCTCCTGCTACAGGGCTCCAGGTAATTAAATATGTACCTTCGGCATCGACTACATCGCCGTTCTCAGGATGAGTGACATCGAATTGGGCGCCGATTTTAAAATCGTTTCCGATAGAAGTTACGTTGGCATTGCTTGCGTCAACAATCCTTACCCTGACATTATTACTGACTGTCGAAGGCAAAGGATTCCATTGAAGCGTAGAAGATCCACTGGAGCCTGATTGAGCTTTACTGGACACAGGAACAATCGACAGCCACTGATCACCGTCTAAACTATTTAAATCATATGATACATCAACATTAGCGATCGAACCGGTAAAGTTCCAGCCGATATTATTAGATGAGCCGGCTACCCAAGTAGTACCTGCGCCTGTCGGCGTAGTAAGCGATAATCCGCCGATAATCTTAAAGGAAAGTGAATCGGCCTTAACATTGGCGTTAGCAGTATCCACAATGCGGATCTTTACGTTATTATTCACATCAGGGACACTATTCCAGGAAACACCGGCTGTTCCCTCGGAAGGAAGCGCAGCGTCTTTAATTATACCCAAATATGTATCAGCGCCTCCTAAATCATACCTGACATTTACCGTGTTGATCTTTGTACCGGTATATGTCCATTTCACGAAATTAGCATTATTAGAAAAAGCGGTAACTGTAGTACTGGCATTAATAGACGCATCAAGAGTAATCACCGGCAAGATGCTAAACGCACTAGAAGTAACGGAAGTAAATCCATCTACTTCAGAATAATCCTCGAAATAAACCTTAACTTTAGCATTAGCGCTCTTTTCATCCGCAACTGAAGGCCAAGGATAATTGTTATTACCGTTCTGACAATCGATGGCATTGGCTATAGGATTAAACGCGCCGCCGTCAACGTTATATTTAATGCTAACTTTGGGCAATGCAGCATCGGTTTTAGTTGCGCTTATCGCTGACCAACTGATGGTTTGCGGAGTACCTACATTCCATGTGCCGCCGCTCGGCGAAGAAATGCCGGTGATCTTCGGCCGCACCGCAAAAGGAGAAGTTGATATATCCTCTAATTCCGTACCTACAGGAGGCACAGGGTTAACATTTTTAATCTTTACTTTATAGGCATTAGACACTTTAAATGGAGCAGTCCAATTCCCGGCATATGTAACATCGCCGTCTGCACCACAAGGATAATTACCGTCAACAACCACAGTATCGGTAAAATCGCCCTTTGCACTGTAACTTATCTCTAGATTACCCAAAGAACCTTTTTTATTCCAAGTGATTGCGATAGCATCGTTGATATAATATGTAGCTGGGCTGTCCGGCGCGGTCAAATCAAGTTTACCCTTAATAATATTATTACCTGAAGATATAGCCTCGACATTTGAGTTATTATAATCTGACACCCTAAACAATACAGAATTCGAAATAGTGTCAGGTATAGTAGGCCAGGTCCAGGTCTTATTAGGAGTTCCGCTACCTGCTGTCCCTCCACCCGGGCTGATTTCAATCCAATTTCCGCCGTTATATTTGTACTCAATTTTAAATAATGAAATATTTCCTAAGGGCGTCCATTCAATAACCTTATTTGCCCCAACTACCATATCGCTCTCTCCGGTATTCGGATGGACTAAAGTAATACCTCCTTTTAACTGGAACCCAGCGCTAAGCCCCTCTACAGCGGTTTGCGTTGCCGGTGTTACAACCTTTACTTTTATCTTACCAGAATTTCCGGCTGTAAGGTTGGTATCCGTTGGTATGGTCCAACTATAAGAATAGTAACCTTGGCCATCAGGGGCTCCGGAAATATCGATAGCTCCGCCTGTGTTGATCTTTACGTAGTTCAAAGGATTGCCATCGTAAGAATAATAAACATCCACAAATTGCAGTGTGCCCTTCTTCTTAAACTTAATAAGATTGCCGGATGTATTAACCAACCATGGCGTGCCTACTGTCGTAACATCGGTAATAGAACCGAGAATTGAAAAATTAGCTTCAGACTCATTTTTAGTATCATCTTCATTAAGCGGATTAAACTGGGTAATTTTAACACGGTTGGTATTATTTAAATCAACCAAGGCTCCCGGTACCGAGGCCCACTCATAACTGCCTGAATTAGTTTTTACTACTGCCGGATCGATTTCCTGCCAGTTATACGGCGGCGAACCGTCATAATCATTGGCATAATAAAGTTTAATCTGGCTTGCGCCGGTAATATTATAGTTGTTCCAGGTTATAGTATAAGGTAATTCGGAATAAGCGACATGCCCGGCTTCAGGATTAGTTATATCAAAGTTTGCGCCAACTTTGAAAACCGTGCCAATTGACTTAACTTGCAATTCATTTGCTGCGTCAGTAATCTTAACTACGCCATTGTTAGTTACAATATCCGGCATCGGATTCCAGGTAAACGTTGAAGCGCCGCTTGCACCGGCTTGTACTTTAGTCCCTATGGGCGTATTAGTATTATAATCATCAGCATTGCCGGCAATGTTGTCCGCGCCTTTACCTTCATTTGAATCATAATAGATTTTAACCAGCGGTATGGAGCCTGAGAAATTCCAGCTAATATCATTAGTAGTGGATTTGGCTTTCCAAGTAACGCCGCCTAATGGCGCTGTAAGCGTAAGCCCGCCGATAATCTTAAACGCGGGCGAATCCGACTTTACGTTAGCATTGCCTGTATCAACCACGCGTATTTTTACGATTGAATTTACATCTGGTATGCTGTTCCAGCTCACACCTGTTGAACCTTGCGCCACTGCCACGTTGTCCTGGACAACTCCCAAATAAGTATTAGCATTAGCTAAATCATAGCGGACATTGACAGTGGTGATTTTTGTGCCGGTATATGTCCATTTCACAAAATTCGTATTATTAGAAAAAGCTATCAGCGCAACATTGGCATCAATAGCCGGGTCAAGGGTTATTTGCGGCCTGATACTAAAAGCAGAAGTCACAAGGTTTACGGCTGTAGAATAATCCACAAACGCAACGCGCACAGTAGCATTTTCACTCTTTTCATCCGGAACTGACGGCCAGTTATAAGTATTGCTACCGTCAGTACAATCTAAATTATCCGCGCCAGTGATAGTATTATAGGTACCACCGTCAACATTATATTCAAGCCTCACCTTTGGAATACTGCCATCAGCTTTTGTCCCGCTGTTAGCAGACCAAGAAATAGTCAAGCTTGGATTAACTCCTGCCCCACCCACATACATTACCGGAGCCGGCACGGTGATCGAACTTAAAGACGGCCTAATCTTAAATGCCTGCGATGACGTATCAGTAAGCTGCAACTCAGGCACAGCAGTAACATTACTTATTCTAATTTTAGCAGTATCGGAAATTTTACGGTTTGCACCCACGATACCAGCAGCCCAGGTATAATCAACATTACCGTCAGCGCCAGAAGCATAGGCTGATTCAATGGTTAATGTGTCAGTAAAATTGCCCAAGGCCGAAAACTCGATTTTTAAATCTCCAATGGTGCCTGTCTTATTCCAACGAATAGTATTATTAGCCCCCAATGTCCAAGTTTGAGTTCCATCATCGGGAGTTACCAAGCTAAGTTGGCCCTTAAGCACATAATCAACTGTTGATGTAGCATTAACTTTAGCAGAGTTATCATAGTCGGAAACCCTGAAATCTACATCTTTAGAAATGGTATTCGGAATACCCGTCCATTGCCATTGTTTATAATTTCCGGAAGGCACGCCTATTACTCCGCCAACAGGAGTAATTTCTGCCCAGCTACCGGCATTATAACGATATTCCACTTTAAACTTCGCGATATTACCATTTGGCTTCCATTGAATATATTTGCTTGCGCCCACTGCCATATCAGTTGAAGCAGGATTGCCGTCTGCCACAACTGTCACCTCTTCGATACTTCCGATTATACTGTTTAAACCGGCCGAAGTACCGCTGACAGTCTGATAATTCGGATTATTTACGCTTTCGACTTTAACTTTAACATTAGCCGAAGGATTATTAGGAATAGGCCAGGCAAACGAACCTGCGCCGCCAGTACCTATACTATATCCGGAACCGCCTGCTATCGGAAGCCAGGTCGGGCTTGGTTGATCTCCGTCAATAGCATAATAAAGGTTAACCGTGCCAAGACTTCCGGTATAATCCCAGGTAATATATTTTGTTACCGCAATAGGCAAATCAATTGGAGTACCCGGCGGAGGATCTATAACATTATTCTTTATCTGAACATTACTAATTGAACCTTTAATATAAAAGAAGCTATCCGACTCATCAAGGCTTTCGGCATCCCCGACTTTTGAAATACGCATGACGCCTTCGCTAGTCATCATATCCGGAACAGTCCAGGTTTTTTTAGTTGCTGCTGAAGCCACGGAATTAGTAATCAAACCACCCTTGGCTATTAAAGTAGGCGGATCAGTATCTGTCCAGGTAACCCCTCCGTCAGTCGAAATATTTATCTTAAATGCCGCGGCACTTCCAAGAGGCGCAGCCCAGGTAATATCATAGTCCTGGCCTACCACGACTGTAGCGCTATTATTATTAGGGGCGGTCAAGCGAATAAGCGGTTTGATTTTAAATTCATAATCAGATTCTGACCAAACCGTATTTGTCGTATCTGAATTCTGTTTTACCCTCACTTTTGCATGTTCAGTAACGTAACCTGCAGGTATCTGGAACGAAAAAGGCTTTGTTGCATTATTAGTTACTATAGAATACGCACTTTCACGAGTGCCGTCAATATCGCCATCACCATCATAATATAGGGTCAGGTCTACGTTGCCCATTCCAGGGCTTGAAGCTGTCCAATCGATACTTAAAGGATTCGGATTATAGGTTGCATCATAAACTTTATATTTTTGGTTGGCTAAAGTAGGACTAACTGCGGTATAAGTTCCCCGAATCCTAAAATCGGCATTTGAAACGCCAAATGTTGCCATACCGTTAATAAGGCTGGCATCATTATCCAGACTTTCAACCCTAATCCTGGCTTTTGAAGTCGGTAAATCCGGAATAGTCCATTCCCATTTTGACCATGTGCCGTCAGTCTGATAATTATATGGTATAGACTCTGCATTAGGATATGTCGCATCTGGCCCAGTAATTATAGTACCATAACCACCATTACCGCTATCAGTATCAAGCCTGATCCTGACATTGCCCATATTGCCGCGGGTCTTCCACTTGATAAAAACCTGATTACCGATATATAAAACAGTGCCATTAGTAGGCTCTACGTCATAAATCTCACCTTTAACCTGGAATGACTGCGTTTCTGCGGTAACCTCTAGATCCGCATCGCCTAATTGTGCCAGACCGGTAAAGCGAAACTTACTATTCTTAGTCCCCCCAATATCGATAACACTCTGCCCAATAGAATCTGTAGCAGGAATTGTATAAGCAAAAGAGGTTGCTTCGGTAGCACCAAGAGGCTGCGGGCTGATTATCGTAGAATTTCCGGAATGAATATATTCTATTTTTAGATTACCGATACTTCCTAGTTTCTTATACTGAACACCTCCTGATACTGCGTTTCCTACTGTTAATGTCGAAGCTGAAGTCGGAGACACCGGTACAACTTTACCTTTAACCATAAAATGCGGAGAATCTTCATAAACATCATTAGAATATATCTCTGATTTCACGCGCACCGATACAGTCTTACCTATAATATCCGGGACTTCCCATAAGAAACCACCGAGATCACTTGTCGGGCCACCGCCTGCCCCGCCTTGTAATAATAATTTATTTGTATCCGGATACGTATCAGCTCCGGTATCATATCTTAATAATACATTCATACCTCCTATACCCTTAGTAAGCCATGTGATGTTTTTATCGGTAGCCACATCAGCCGGGTCGCTTACTTCAAGCGTTGGAGCAGGAGAAGCCACGCTTTGGAATTGCTTTCGTATAGTAACCGGGGTCCCGACAGTTGTAACATCATTAATACCATTTGGGTCATTTACCGACTCGATCTTTACTTTAATCTGGTCATTCTTATCCGTGTCAATTACCAATGCCGGGTCATGGGCCGCGTCTCCGGGAGTAGTCCCGATACATAAATCATTATAACCTACGCACCAGGCATATGAGCCATTAGTTGAAGGCACCGTGGTGATCAAATACGGATAACCATCTGCGCCATTATTCTTCGAATATTTAAGACGTATATTACCTAAAGAAGCACCTGTAACATTCCAGGAAATACTTTTCTGCTCGCCTATTTTCCAAGGAAGAATCGGATTCTTTGCTTCACCGGTAAGCACAAGAGCACCTTTAATGCTGAATAATCCAGAATCATCTTTAATATTTGCCTCATCTCCGACTAATTCAACCATAATCCTCATTGTAGTATAAATAAGGTCTTCATCGGGAATAGTCCAATCAAAAGTTTTCGTGGGGTTACCGTCAGAAGCAGCCGTAGTCGCGGGATTTAAATTGGTCCAAGAATTTCCGTCTTTAGAATATTTAAGCCTTACTGTCCCAGAAAGATTATTCGGGACAGGAGTCCAGGTAATATAAGCATGCTCTCCTATATTATATGTACCCTTGTCCAGGGTCACACTCTGAATATCTCCTTTTAAAGCAAAAACATCGGATGTATCGGCAACGCCTGAAACAGGATCAGGCTCTGTAGTTTTATAGACCTTAATTTTACAGTTAGAGCACTGCTGATCCGGTATAGGCGTCCAGCTATAAGTTTGAGTCCCGGTTGCGCCGTTTATCACAGGATCACCAGCACCGACTATTTTTACATCATACGGATCGGAACCGGTCTTAGACATATAAATATATAACGGGCCAACGCTTCCCTTTGTGTCCCATTGAATAGTATAACTTCCGGCTACTCTCAAAATATTATCCGGAGCAACAGAATTAGGTTTACTAACAGTTATACTTCCCTTAACTGTATAGGGGCCATCCTGGTCATAAACTAAAGTCGGATTAGAATCTTCATAAATCCTTATACCGATATCAGTGCCTATAATATCAGGAAGATTCCAAATATAAGGAGAACCACCTGGCGCAAGGCCAGCGGCAGAAGTCGGTGTTGACATAGTTACCCAACAAGGATCATTATAAGCATTAGACTGACAAGTAGAATAAGTTGTCGTGTATTTTATAGTTACATTACCCAGTCCTGCTCCCACGCCTTGCGACCAAGTAACATTAGTATCGGTTAATGCACGCAAAGTTGTAGTAGTTAACGGCCCGGTAAGATCAACTGAAGCTATAATTTCAAAAACTCCTCCGCTTGGCCCTATATCGGAAATATCAGAATCAATTGCCTTCTCAATTTTAATCTTACAACTACTACTTTTAGTAGCATTAGCAGGTATCGCCCAATCATAATAATACGGGTCTAATGCCGTGCCTGAACCACCTTGAGGCGCCTGGTTAGTAACTATAGCAGGAGAAACCCAATCCACGCCTGTATTAGCAGAATAATAAAGATTAACATTACCTACCGTACCGCCGGTAGTCCACTCTATCCTATTGGTGCGGCCAACAAGCCATTTTTCACCTATTGCCGGAGCAACAAGAGTTACATTAGGCCTTATTTCGAAATTAGCATTTGATTCATCTTTAACATTAGCAGAATCCGCAGCAAGATAAACTCTAATACGATTATTTTTTCCGGTCATATCCGGTACAGGATCCCAATTTACCTCGCAAGTATTATCGGTATTACAACTCGCGGCCGTCTGAGTTATGCCAGTATAACCAGCAAGATCATTATACGGTCCAGTTGCCCCATTCTGCGACAAAGCTATCGAAAACGTTGAATAACCCAAATCTCCTGTTTTATTCCAAGTAATTTTTCTAACACTGGCTCCAGTATCTCCTACATACCATAATTCCGTGCCATTAGGCGAAGTAACCGAAATTGAACCTTTTATCTCAAAATTCGCATTTGAATCGTCATAATTACGGCTGGTATAAACTTCTTCACACTGGATACGTATCCTTAAATTCGCGCCTATTACATTAACTGCCCCTGGATCAAGTGTATTAGGAATAGTCCAATTATAAGAATCTGATTTTGAAGATAAGCCAGTGGCAATAGTTAACGGATAACCGCCGGTTCCGCTATCTTTATCTAATAACAGTTTAACCTTAACCGAGCCATCAGCATGAGTACCGCCAGTTTCAAGCTCCTGAGCGTGCTCCCATTGAACGTTAACAACATCGCCCACTCTAAATGCCGGTTCGCCGCCATTAGGATATTTTAAATTTAATGGGGGGAATTCCGTAACAAACCAGCTAATAGCAGATTGCGAAGTTTGGGACGAAACCCTGGTAACAGTAAGTGTATTACTAGTAGGCGGAGTGCCTGCACTGGAAAGTTGCGCCCTATAAAAAAGCTCATCATTTCCTGTAGTATTACTATAAGGGGGGTTATTACCTGCTGCACCTAATGCACCGGAAGCAGAAATAATACCTATACTTCTATTGGTATAAGTAGCTGTACCAAAACCATCTCCCACTCCGGTAATACCTGAGGTTGTTGTGATTCCGGTTTTTCGCCCTTTTTGCGAAAACACATTATTCTTAAATTCAACCAAATACCACTTGATAGTTACGCCTGTAGCGCCTCCGTTACGCGCACGAGTAAATGTTAAAGTCGTAGCATCAGTTAAAGCACCATCTATTCCATAAATAGTCTCATCTCCATTTACCGCATCAGCCGGATTTATTGAAAACAATAAAAATGATTTTGCAGTGTCAACGCTGGTTACCGGCACTGTAACAATGGCCCCATCATCCGTATTCTCTCCGGCACCCGCAGAATTATTAAGTACTGCTGTACCGCTTTGCACACTTACATCATCTTCAGTAGAATCAAAGGCCACAACCTGATAACCCACAACATTATTATATCTATTCGCAGCCGCAGATCTTTCAATCCTTAAAGTCGTAGGCCCGGTTAAATAACTCATATAAACATTCAATTCATCCGCAGTAGTAGATGAACGATAAGCCGAGGTATTTGTCATCGAAAATGCCTTATTTACAGTAACAGAGGGGATGCTTATTTCCTTATAGGTTGAGGTTTCGGAAATTGTGGTCATGCCGGAAATAACATTCACCCCTGAAATAAATTCTACTATCATATACTCAACATCAGCCTGTGTTCCGGAAGTATACCGGGAAAATAGCAAATGGGTAGAATCGTCTATCAAGGCAATAAAATTATTAACCGTGGTAGTGGTAGTATTACAGGAATAAGTCGCAAATAACACTGATTTACTGGTAACCAACGGGTCTTGCGCTGTAACCTTGCCGTCTGCAACAAGATCAACTGAGCCGATTTCCGCAGTAGAATCAAAAAGATAAGAACCGCGGATTACGCGCTTGACCTGATACGCCAAAGCATCATCCGCAGGTAAAAACATATAGATGAAAAAAACTGCCATTACCGCCACACCCAGAATTATTTTCCGATAATTATTTTTTTTCATTTTATCACTCCCCTTTTATCCCTTTAATCGCAAGGGATGCTTCTTCTTCGCCTTCAGCAGGAGCAACTGGCTTAGGTGCAGCCGGCCTGACAAAACCTATTGTCTTTACCTGGTAATTTATTTTTTCCGTCCCTTTAGAATCTTCCTTTGTCTCATCATATTCAATACGCACAACATCTCCTATCTTTATTTCACCAAGGCTCTTCTTATGTACTAAGCGCACGGAATTTTTATCAAAAGACAAAAGTATCTCATATTCGCCGCCCTTAGCATCATCGCGTTTATAGGTAACCGCAATTTTATCTTTGCCTATCCAGGAAACTTCGCCCTGTATTTCTTTAGCTGAACGGCCGATAATTTTACGCGCGTCTTTTTCTTCTGCATTAACGGGAATAAAACACCCTAAAAATAACATTATTAAAATAGATGCTAAGGCCAGATTTTTCATGTTCATTTTTTCCTCCTATATCCAATACTCGTAAATGAAAAATCCTGCGCCACATTTTTTCCGTCACGCAGGCTTAATGTCCCTTGCATAGCCTCATCATTTACCTCACCATGCCAAAATAATGTTTGGCCGGATGAATTCTTTTGCATTGTATCCCAAATAAGCTGATTATCTTTTGTTACGGTAAGATTATAATTAGTAGGATTAAAGCCTTTTGACTCGTAAAATTTAGAAGTTATTTTACCATCACCAAAAGTAAGCTTATCTAATTCCGGGAATTCGCTTGAGACATTGGCTAAAGATTTTAATTCAATGGTCCACTCAGTGCTGTTTAATTCCGTAAGCCCTCTAGCAACAGGAGCAACCACAACAGGAGTAGGGATATTCTTCGGGCGGCTATTAGCAACTCTTTGTACATAAAAAAGCCCGATACCAATACCTGCCAAAACAATAGTTACGTAAAAACCTACAGGTAAAATCGGAGCACTCTTCTTTTCTTCTTCTGGTTTAGTAGTTTTATTTTTTAGTTGCTCTTCTATTCGCTTTACAAATTCATCCGAACCAAGAATACCGGTACGATAAAGTTTCCTCCCGAAATCATCCAACTCATCCTTCGTAACAGCAGAAAAGAAATCCGCATAACCTTTTTTTTCAGGATACCCTTCGGAAATCGCCGCCAGAACCTCCTGAACTTCATTCTCTAAATTCAATATTTTTAGAATACTTTCTTCTTTTTCCCGGTCATTCTTATTATATAGGTAAAGCAGGTGGCTGGTATAAACATAATCCGAAGGGTTAACAACCGCGCCTTTACGTACCGGTTCAGAATGCATATAAGAAATTAGATTTAAAAGATTGGGCTTTTTATCTACAACAACAGATTTAAACCTTTGCTGAAAAAGATGGCCACGGCGGCTATAGCGGTTATTGAAATATTTGGTATAGGAAGGAGTAAGGCTGTGCATAACCATAGAAATGGTCGAGCCTTCTTTTAACTCAATAAGTAAATTCAGCTGTTTAGGCAATAAACAAAAGGAGAATAGCTTAAAGCCATACTGCTCCTTATATT
>ORJL010666939.1_pt1 | contig 11003 bp, 2 predicted proteins | sample 1779941 | NCBI WGS metagenome assembly ORJL01 (sample SAMEA104232317, study PRJEB22302) | groundwater metagenome | biome: forest; feature: aquifer; material: groundwater | place: USA | collected 2011-08-07 | depth 5.8 m | reverse complement strand
TATCATTAATCTTACGGCTCTGGCAGATGGTTTCCATACCCTGTATGTCATTGGCCGCAATGCGGCAGGCACATGGCAGGGAGTGCCAACCACCGCTACCTGGTCGGTGGACGCTACTCCGCCTACTGCCGTCGTATCTCCGGCTAGTGGCGCGACCAATGTACCAGTTTACACATCAGTAACGGCTACCTTCAGTGAAGATATTGATATGAGCACCATCAATGAGTCCACGATGACACTGAGTCTGGGTGCTGTTCCGGTGCAAGCTTCCGTAAGCTATGACCCAACTACCCGGACAGCAACCCTGTCGACGTGGCTAGCACTGGAATACTCCCGGACTTATACGGGCAATTTGACTGGAGCTATTGCTGACCTTAATGGTAATCATCTTGTACCCGTAGGCTGGAGTTTCACTACTCAGTCACCGCCGGCAACCGTTGACCTGGCCTTATTACCAGCCAGCCAGTCAGTAAAGGCCGGTGGTACTTTTGATGTGACCATCCAGGTTAATACTAATGGTGAAGGTGTCTCCAGTGTATCAGCTTACCTTGATTTTGTCGGTGCTTATTTTGAGGTGCTGTCAGTTACACCTGGGTTGGTGTTGTTGGATAGTGTTACCACCACTAACGCGACCGCAAACGAGATAAACTTCTCTGCGGCTAAGGCAGCAAAGCCTTATCCGGCAGGGACCTTTGACCTGGCCACCATACAGTTCAGGGCAAAGACAAATGCCGTTGTTGGCAATAATTACGGAATCGTTTTCCATACGTTAGCTGACGCTAGACAGACGAAAGCGATGTACGAAGCAACTCCTGTGCTGCGCAGCACCACGAATACCACGATAACAATTGCAGACAACCCGCTGGTGTCTCTGGTAGTGCAACCATACGTCGCTATCAAACCTGCCGGTGACAGCCAGCAATTCTCAGTTATTGGTGTTTACTCCAATGCTACTCAAGGTCCCGTGACCGGAGTAACCTGGAAGAGCAGCAATAACCAGACAGCAACCATAGATGCCTCCGGAAATGCTACCGCCAAGGCAACGGGTTATACGACGATAACTGCGGAAAAAGACTCCCTGGTGAGCAATGGCGCCGTATTCATGGTAACAGCTCCGGAACTAAGAACTATAGTTGTCACGGCTAATACTACATCTGTTGCCGCTGGCAGGACGGCCCAGTTCAGTGCCAATGGTACTTATTCCGATGGCTCCTGGGATGACCTGACGGAAGTTGCCTCATGGGGGAGCGCTAACGAGAGTGCGGTTACCATCAGTCCTACTGGCTTGGCTAACGGCGTCGCGCAAGGTTCCTCGGTTATCACGGCTACATATAGTGGCAAGACCAGCAACCCCATAACCCTTAATGTAACGCCGAAGGCAGTAGATAGCTTTGTCATCGAGCCGGCCGGGCCGGTCATTTCTGCCGGTACCACCATACAGTTCAAGGCAACGGCTTACTACTCGGATGGCTCCAATGAGGATAGAACCTCCGATGCCACCTGGAGCAGCAATAATACGGCAGTAGCTAGCATGTCTGCTACCACCAAGGGCTTAGCCAGTGGTGTCGCTCAGGGCGCGGCCAGGATTACCGCGGCATGGTCTACTTACACTGCCAGCACGGTACTTAACGTCACTCCGAAGACGTTGAAATCAATCTCCATCCGTGAAACAGCGCCAACCATAGCTAAGGGCAGAACAATACAATTACATCTCGATGGCACTTACACGGATAATACAACTATAGAATTAACCAGCAATAACTTGACGGTCTGGTCAAGCCTTGATAGGACTGTAGCTACTTTATCAGCTACGGGCAATGTAACCGGTGTGAGCGTTGGCAGTGTTATCATCAGGGCCACCAACAGCGGTTTGCGTAGCCAGGTTATCCTTGATGTAACTTCGGCCGTTCTGGACTCGGTAATCGTTAACCCGGCGACACCGAAGGTGCTGGTTGGTGCTAACGTAACGTTTGAGGCTACCGGCGTCTATTCTGATGGTTCAAGCGCTGTCTTGACCGGCGCTAACTGGGTGAGCGGCAATACTACCGTCGCTTCCATCGACGCTGCTTCGGGTGTAGCCAACGCCAAGGCACCGGGTAGCACTATTGTCACCGCTACCAAGGATAGTGTGAGTGGCTTTACCACTTTAACGGTGACCTTGTCCACACTGGAGAAGATAGAGGTTAGCCCGGCCAACCCATCTACCGCGGCCGGAAATACCGTTCTCTTCAAGGCTACCGGTACTTACTCGGATAACTCCACCAGTGATGTCAGCGCGCTGGTAACCTGGACCAGCTTCAATCAAACCGTGGCTACCATAGATGCGACAGGTCTGGCGAGGACTATTGCGGCTGGTACTACTAATATTACGGCAGGCAAGGGCTTCATTAGAGGTTCTACCATATTGACCGTTAATCAGCCTGACCTTGTTTCAATAGTGGTAACCGCCAACACCACGTCTGTTGCCGCGGGCAGGCAGGCACAGTTTACGGCCACGGGTAACTACACCGACAATAGACAACGTAACATTACCAGTAACGTGACCTGGGCAAGTAGCGACAATGATACCGCTGCTATCGTTGCCGGTGGCCTCGCTACCAGTAAGGCATCGGGTACCACCGTCATTTCTGCTACCATGTCCGGAAAGTCAGGTACCTTAAACCTGACGGTGACGCCGAGAGAGCTAGTCTCCATCGCCATCGTGCCGCCGACAGCAACACTTGACGCTGGCCGCAATATACAACTATCGGCTAGTGGTACTTATACCGATAGTACCACCAAAGATATCACGGCTACGGTAACCTGGACGAGCAGTAACACAGGAGTGGCGGCGGTTAACAGCGGTAATGTAACCACCTCAACCGCCGGTACTGCCACGATAAGGGCAGCGCTGGGCACGGCTACGCCTGGTACCGCCACCATCACAGTAAACCAGAAGGTGATTGATGCCATTGAAGTGACACCGGTAAATCCGACTATATTTACCAATAGTAGTATCCGATTCAAGGCGACAGCTACCTTCTCCGACCGGAGTAAAGATGAGGTGACCAACAGCGTTACCTGGAGCAGTAACAATACCGTAGCTACCATGACGACTAGTGGGGTAAACCGAGGGTATGCTCGCAGTGCTAATGTCACCGGCACCGCGCTCATTAGCGCGACTGCCGCAAATGGTGTAACCGGCGCGACGACATTGACCGTAACTGCGGCGACACTGGTTTCCGTGCAGGTAAGCCCGGCTATAGCTTCACTCCCGGTCGGCAAAACTCTGCAATACAGGGCAATTGGCACGTATAGTGATAATACTTCCCTTGATATTACCGGATTTGCTACGATTACCTGGAACAGCAGCAAACCATCAGTAGCCGCAATCGGACCAATGAACGGTTGGGCTGCCGCACAGGCCGAAGGTACAACTACTATTACCGCTAAGGTGACTGCCGTAAGCGGTAATCCTCTGAGTCCTCCTGTAACCAGCGCGGGAGCAACCCTTAATGTCACCCCTGCTGAAATTGACCAAATCAAGGTAACGCCGGTTAATGCCAACGTTAATCTTGAGACGCCCAAGGTAATAACAAGGCAGTTCAAAGCTCACGGTATCTATACTAACGGTGGCACGCCGGATATTACCGGTAATGTAACCTGGACCAGCAGCAATAGTGCTATTGCCAGCATAGATTCCAATGGGTTGGCGACTCCTCATCTATCCGGTGAAGTCGTTATTACCGCCAACTATACCGGTACTTCCGGCACCAAGATTGGTACTACCACGCTCACGGTAAAGCCGGATGAAAAGGCACCAGTGGTGACGCTTACCTACCCGACGGTAGGTCTCGTGCAGAGCGAGAAGAGCTTAACTATCACCGGCAGCGTCGATGAGACCATGGCGACAGCTCAGGTCTGGCTGGATGGCGTTGCCTCCAATATGACACTTGATACTACCACCGGCAAGTTCTCTTATGGTGTGTTGCTGAAGAGCGGGAGCAATAATGTGGAGGTGAGTGCTACCGATGGCAGCGGCCATATCGGCCGGTCACCGACAATCTCGGTAACTGTTGATGTGAAGAAGCCTACAATCACCTTTAGCGCACCGGTATCGGGTACACTAACCAACGTCAAGCTCGTGAGTATCACCGGTAACGTGACCGGTGCGGATAGGGTTAACGTAATGTTCAACGGGACTTCATATCCGCTCACCGTCGTGAATGGCGGTTTCTCCCTGAGCGCTAACCTGATGGCGGGCCAGAATATTATTGCCGCCAGTGCCTATGCGCGTGAAGACGCCACACAGAGTGACCCGGATTACTTTGGGGCCTCTGGTATTGTGACTGTCTTGTATGACGCGGCGGCGCCAGTGATAACGGTTGACTCCCCTGTATCCGGTAGCCTGGTAAACAACGCTCTGGCTACCGTGACGGCAACCGTGGACGACCCACAGGTCAGTACGGCAACCTTAAAGCTGAACACTATACCTCAAACCGTAGCCGTGACCGGTGGTAAAATTAACCAGGCCATTACCTTGCAGCCTGGAGATAATCATATCTTCTTGACTGCTACCGATCAGGCCGGTAATACTGCTACTACCTCGGATATCAAGGTGACACTTGATAATTCTATACCCGGCATAACAGTAACCTCACCGACTCATCGTTCGTTGACCAATGTCGGTGCTCTGAGCGTAAATGGTATGCTGAGTGACACGACAATTTACACGGCTACCGTCCTGGTGAATGGGGCATCAAGTTCAGTTTTCGTGGACATTGATGGGAGTTTCAGCACTATCGTCCCGCTTAATCTTGGCGATAACATCATCGAAGTCAGGGCGACCGATTCCGCGAACAATACCGGTTCTTCCGGTAACATTACGGTGAAACTGGATGGCGATGCTCCAGGTCTAAAACTCGATATCTATGACCCGACCCAGGCGGTAATCATTACCGTAACTTCCAACGAAACGCTCAGGGAGCCACCGGTTGTGACGGTTGTCCCAGCAACAGTAGCGCCGCTGGCACAACCGGTAATGTTGCCTCTTGACGTGAATGCCTGGACAGGTACTTACGGCAGCGCCAATGCCACCATAGCTACCGATACTTATACGGTAACAGTGACTGGCATGGATATGGCAGGCAACGTTGCTACGGCCACCGGTAGCTTTGCCAAGACAACAGGCAGTTCCAACGGAGTCGACCCGGTAACGCTTAACTCGTCCGGAGCCAGGATTAATGCCTCGACTAACGGCGAGGTTACTACGGTAGACCTCAGCGCCAGCCGCCATAACGGTAATCCTTCCGGCGGTGTAAGGGCTCCTGCCGGTGTACCTAACGAGGTGGCTTTTGTGGAAATCATCGGTAACGGTGATTTAGTGAATAACCTGAGGCAGGTATACATCGAGGTGCCCTATGACCGAACCACTCTCGCACCAGGAACGATTGAGTCCTCGCTCAGGCTCTACGAGTGGAACGTAGCGCTTGGTATCTGGCAGCCCATACCCGACCCATATAGTGGCGTGAACATGACCGAGCAGTTCATCTGGGGCTACACGACCCACTTGAGTAAATATGGTGCCTTTGGTAAGGCGACGGTAGCGCCACCGACCCCAACCCCGGAGGCCGGAGCCGGAGCCGTACCAGATATACTGCCGCTTGGTACGACCGCTGTGCCGGTTGGTAGTAATGGTCTGGTGACAACAACGACCGTGGCTATTTCTCCGGATGCAAAGGTGCAGATTACCGTGCCTGTAGGCACCAAGGCTCTCACCAAAGAGGGTGTGCCACTGACGCAGGTTTCCATGCTTGAGATGGTGTCACCTCCGGCCGCACCCGTTAACACCAAATATATTAGTCTGGTCTACAACTTCGGACCTAGTGGTGCTACCTTTAACCCGGCGATAACAGTGGTGTTTAGTTATGACCCGACTAAGATTCCTCAGGGTGTGAGCGAAGACAAGCTGGTTATTGCCGGTCTGGATGCAAGTGGTAAGTGGGTACCTATAAGTAATATCGTGGTGGATAAGGCCAGGCATACCATCTCGGGTACGATAGGCTCTTTTACCGCATTTGTGGTCATGGCTTATACTAAACCCGCGGCCTTCACCGTGAGTGATGTATCCGTGTCGCCGGCCGAGGTTGGCGCCAAAGAGAATGTCAGTATTAGTGTGATGGTGCAGAACACCGGGGACATCAGCGGCAGCTACGAAGTAGTGCTTAAGATAAATGGCGTGAAAGTAGATGCGCAAACGGTTACGATAGGTGGTGGTAGCAGCACCACGGTGAGGTTTAGTGTGAGCAGGGATACCGCGGGAACCTATACTGTGGATGTTAATGGTCTCGCCGGTAAATTTGTCGTGACGGGGATGCCGGTACCGCCGAAGCCAGCCGCCTTTACCGTCAGCACTCTGACGGTATCACCCACAGAGGTGGGCATTAAGGAAAATGTAGCCATCAATATTTTGGTGAGGAATACAGGGGATGTCGCTGGTGCTTACACCGTGACGCTGAAGATAGACGGCATAAAGGTGGAGTCAAAGGACGTGACTCTGGCTGGTGGTGCCAGCCAGACTGTTACCTTCACCGTGTCCAAGGATACCGCGGGAACCTACGCGGTGGACATCAATGGACAAACCGGCAAGTTCACCGTTAAGCCGGCGGTAGGTCCTACGCCAGAGCCTCAGCCCAAGCCGGTCAGCTGGTTCCTTATCATGGGCATCATTGTCCTGGCGCTAGTGGTGGTTGGTGCCGTGGTGTGGGTGGTCAGGCGCCGAACCGCATAACAGGTTCATGACCTAGACTAAACAAAAAGGGGAGCCGAAGCTCCCCTTTTTGTTTAGTGTTGCTACTTGAGAGATATTTGGGACAGGTATACAATGAAGTTAAGAAGCGAGGTTACTGGTTAAGGTGGCTAGCATGTTTCGTGAAAAGAGTTTAATAAGGCATTGGCTGCGGGTAATGACCCACGTTTTACTCATAGCCAGCATCGCCGCATCCGTAAGTGCGTTAGCAAAGCTGGTCTCACCGCATAGCGTGGCCGCTGCCGGTGAAGGGGTAAGTGTAGAAGCCTCGGTTACCGTTACCGATGACAAGGCAGTTTCATTAGCGCCCGTACCAGGAGCTACCGTCCATTTCATAGTAGGCAACAAGGTCCGGGTGACCGCTTTTGGTATACCCGCTGACCTGAGTCTGGGCGTTACCGGCGGTAGGTTCTGGGTCAGTGGCATACCGGAAATTGCTATTGGTGCTTACAGTAACCAGGCGGCTGGTGCGGTATCGCCGCATAATCCGGACTGGGTGTGGAAATTTACCGTTGATACCTCCTCGAATAATACTAATACGGTAATTACTCCGTCTGACGGACTGGTGACCAAGACCAGCGCACCCACTTTTAACTGGACTTCTCTGGTCAATCCCGCCATCATACAATACGCTTTCGAGGTAAGCAGCAGCAGAGACTTTAGTACCGTGCTCCTCAGGGTAGATAAATATACGGCGGACGTAACGAGCTATACGTTGACTCAGGGTCAAGCGTTGACCAACGGGGTTTATTACTGGCGGCTTATTGCCAAGGGGACCCTGTGGGTGGTGGGTATGCCTTCCTGGCTTAATATCTCCCAGTATAACCCGCTCATCACCGCACTCCCTACTATCACCAAAGTGGAAACGGCGGATGGCAAACTTACCGTCAACTATGTCTATACCGTATACCCGCCCCCGCCCCCGGGTGGTGGGGGGGGCGGTGGTGGTGGCGTTCCCCCGGTAGTCACACCGCCGGGTACAACGCCACTGATGACTAATGCCGGTGTACTCACCGCGCTGGCCACGGCAGTTTCTATAGACGCCAAGGCGCAGCTTAACTTACCGGCAGGCACCAAGGCTTTAACCAAAGATGGAGCGCCGCTGGAAAAGATAACCCTCGCGGAGATGGCTTCCCCTCCAGCCGCACCGGCCGGGAGTAAATTTATAAGTCTGGTCTACGATTTTGGCCCTGATGGGGCTACTTTTGACCCGGCGATAGACGTTGTATTGGCTTACGACCCGGCTGCGACTGAAGGCAGGCTGGTTGTTGCCAGCTCTGATGCGACGGGTGTTTGGATACCTCTGGATAATATTGTGGTGAATAAATCTAACCATACCGTCTCGGGTAAGGCAAAACACTTTAGCGCCTTTGCGGTCATGGCTTCGGCTAATCCCGCATCCTTCATGGTGAGCGATGTATCCGTATCGCCGGCGGAGGGAACCGTGAACGAAAACGGCACTATCGGGGTCCTGGTGAAAAACACCGGGGACGTCAGCGGCAGCTACGAAGTAGTGCTGAAGATAAACGGCGTGAAAGTAGACGCTACTACGGTAACAATGGGTGGTGGCAGCAGTACCACGGTAAAATTTAACGTGGCCCGTAATACCGCGGGCACCTATGCCGTGGACATCAATGGCCTCACCGGAAAATTTGTCGTCAGGGCAGCGTCGTCGCCGCCGTCTCCCGCTGCTTTTTCGGTCGGTGCTCCGGCTATTTCACCCGCTGAGGGTGGTATCAAGGAGAACATAGCCATTAGCACGGTGGTCAAAAATACCGGTGGTTTAACTGGCATTTATACGGTCACATTGAAGATAGACGGCGTAAAGATTGAGGATAAGGACGTGACATTAGCCAGTGGTGCCAGTCAGAAGGTTGACTTTACGGTGTCCAGAGATGCCGCGGGAACCTATGTGGTGGATGTCAATGGCCTCACCGGAAAATTTATCGTGAGAGCGCCTTTAGCACCGGAGCCTAATTCACCGGTGCCCGTAAAATCGCTTAACTGGTTGCTCATGGGTAGTATCATAATTGTTGTCGTCATTATCGGAGTGACAATTCCTTTAATAATTCGTCGCAGAACATCTTGACATATTAGTCTAATAATGTTATAAGAATATATTAAGTAGTTTGAGAAATTGGTAAAAACTATTTTAAGAAATACAAGTAAAAGGAGATGGTGTTTTTAGTGAAAACATCAACGGTAGTAATAGAAGCCCCGGAAGAAAAACCCCCAAGTATTACGTCCCTCGAAAAAGAGGTAGAAGAAGAACCTCCGAGTAAAACGCGCCCTCTTAAGTACCAATTCTTTAGCCATGTCCCTCCAGGAAACTGGAATGACTGGCACTGGCACTTCCAAAACCGCATTTCGACTGTTGAAGAACTCATCAAGTTTATTCCTCTCTTGTCTAGAGAGCAGGTCCGTCTGAAGCTGGTAACCGCCAAGTATCCCCTTGCAATTACCCCCTATTACCTTTCTCTTATCAATCCAGATGACCCTAATGACCCTATCGCCAAACAGGCTGTTCCTTCTTTTCAAGAAGTGGCGCTGAGTGGTTTGGGTAGGGAAGACCCCCTGGAAGAGAAGAGAGACTCCGTTGTTCCCGGACTGGTGCATCGTTATCCCGACCGTGTGCTGATGGTGCTTACTGATATTTGCTCCATGCTTTGCCGCCATTGCACCCGGAAACGGGAGTGGCGACACGGTACCTGGGTACGCAGCCATGCTGAGATTGAGGCTATGTTGGCCTATATCCGGGGGAACAAGGCGGTCAGGGATGTTATTCTCTCTGGCGGTGACCCCTTGACCCTGTCTAATCGTCGGTTGGAAGAGGTTCTTGCCGCTTTGAGGCAAATACCCCATGTCGAGATTATACGTATCGGTACGCGGTTTCCGGTGGTTTTACCGCAGCGTATTGATGCCGAGCTCTGTAACGTGCTGTCTAAATATGGGCCAATATGGCTTAATACCCACTTTAACCACCCTAACGAAATAACACCGGAGTCGGCCGGTGCCTGTGACCGTCTTTTGCGCAGCGGAGTTCCGGTTAATAACCAGTCCGTCTTGCTGCGGGGCGTGAACGACACCGTGGAGACACAGATGAAACTGTGCCATGATTTGCTCAGGATTAAGGTGCGTCCTTACTACCTCTTCCAGTGTGATGATGTGGAAGGGACGGAGCACTTCCATACGCCTTTGGGCACGGGTATTAAGATAATGGAACAGATGCGAGGACACACCTCCGGTCTGGCTATTCCTACCTTCGTGGTTGATTTGCCCGGTGGCGGTGGCAAGGTGCCTGTGCAGCCAAACTATATACTTTCGCAGACCGAGGATGAGTTTATACTGCGGAACTACGAAGGGCGTATCTTTCGCCACCGGAATCCAAACTTGTCGGCAAGCGGTTCGATGAAGTGTAACCGCCGCGCCGATGGGCGTAATAGTGGTAACAATCAGCTAGCCTTCTGCCAGCTTTAGGAGCGCTATCGCTAGATGAGGATTGGGCTGGCATACGACCTTAAAGAGGATGTCGCGGTAAGTTCAAGCCAACCAGAGGATGCCCTGGAGGAATACGACTCACCGGAAACGGTGACTGGTATCGCTGCAGCGCTACAATCTCTAGGGCGTTCTGTGGTCAGGCTTGGCGGCGGCAGAAAGTTTATCACTAATATCCTGCAAAGCAATGTTGCCTTTGCCTTCAATATCGCCGAAGGGAGAGGTACGTACCGTAGCCGGGAAACCCAGGTACCGGCAGTGTTGGAGATGCTTGATATACCTTATTCCGGCTCCGACCCCCAATGCCTGGCAATTTGTCTGGACAAACCTCTGACTAAGAATCTCGTGGACATGGCGGGAGTGAGAACACCAAGCTGGCGGGTGTTTGAGTCTGAAGCTCAGCTGAACGAAATCGGCTGGGGCGATTTTCCTTTTCCTGTCTTTCTTAAGCCAGCCTACGAAGGTTCCAGCAAAGGCATACGTCTTGGCTCCCGTATAGAAACAGCAGCGCAAGCCACACGGGTGGCCACCGAGCTAATCCGGCACTACCGTCAACCGGTAATGGCCGAGGAGTTCATCGCGGGCGAAGAGGTTACTGTGGGTATAGTGGGGAATACACCCCCGGAGATTCTGGGCATCATGCATGTCATCCCCAGAGAAAAGTCACCATACTTTGTTTATTCTCTGGAAGTGAAGAGGGGCTGGGTGGGTCTGGTAAGAG
>ORJL011232106.1_pt1 | contig 11006 bp, 9 predicted proteins | sample 1779941 | NCBI WGS metagenome assembly ORJL01 (sample SAMEA104232317, study PRJEB22302) | groundwater metagenome | biome: forest; feature: aquifer; material: groundwater | place: USA | collected 2011-08-07 | depth 5.8 m | reverse complement strand
CGGCGAGGCCGGAGGACGGTGCCCGAGCCGCCGCAGCCGGTGCACAAGCCATTGAGCCCGGAGCCGCCGCAGGTAGGGCAGCGCTCTTGGACCTGAGTCTCCAGGATGCGGGCGGTCCCGGCGAAGGCCTCCTCCAGCGTTATCTCCACCGGGTATTCAATGTCCCGACCCTTTCGGGGCCGTTGAGAGGTCCGGCCTCGGGCTGAGAAAAGGTCCTCGAAGATGGAACCGAAATCTGCCTGGTCTGCGAACTCAAAAGGCACGCCTTCTCCGGAGTTGAAGTGGACGCCCGGCCCACCTCCCCGGGCGCCCTGCGCTTGGGCGAAGCGGTCAGCATCCTGCCAATGCTCGCCGAAGCGATCGTACTTCTTTCGTTTCTCCGGGTTCGATAGGACCTCATGGGCGGCGTTCATCTCCTTGAAGCGGGCCTCAGCGTCCTTGTTGCCGGGATTGATGTCGGGGTGGAACTGCCGCGCCAACCGGCGATATGCCTGCTTGATGTCCTTTTCAGTGGCATCTCGCCGCACCCCGAGTATCTGATAGTAGTCCTTTGTCATCGGCGTCCACCTCGCACATCTAGCCTACAATATCTACTAATGACTGTCAAGGGATATATGGAGCCGATTAAGAGTATTCTTCTTGTGATTGATGAGTCTTCTTGACAAACAACACTCAAGTATCTATAATCGTTCTCGGAAAGGGGTCCTGGAGACCTCGGTAGAAGGAGGAAACAGAGTATGAACATGATTCGTTGGGAACCTATCCGGGAGATGACAAGCATGGAGGAGGCCGTGGACCGCCTGTTGGACGAACACTTCTTCCACCCCTCTCGCTTCATTAGCCTGTGGGGAGAGACGGCCACCATCCTGCTCGATGTTTTCCAGACTGTGGATGCCGTCGTGGTGAAGGCATCATTGCCGGGGATAAGGCCCGAGGATGTGGACGTCACTGTCAGCGGCAACACCCTGAACATCAAGGGGGAGACGAAGACCGAAGAGAACGTGAAGAGTGAGGACTACATTCACCAAGAGCGCCGCTACGGCGCTTTCAGCCGATCGGTAGTGCTGCCGGCCGGACTTCAGGGCGACAAGGCGGAGGCCGTATTTGAGCACGGCGTCCTTACTCTCAGCATCCCCCGGGCTCCTGAACTGAAACCGAAGCAGATCAAGGTCAAGGCTATCTCGAACGGCAAGGTCAAGGCAATCGAGGGTAAGAAGTCCTGACCTTCCGTTCTGGCTGGAAGTAAGAGGCCCGTCCTTCCCCCGAAGGGCGGGCCTCATGCTTTCTTGGCTACGTACGTCTTGAGTCTCGACTGCCGTCCAATTATCCGGAGGTTGTCGGGGCGCTCCGTGCTTTCTCTGGTTGGGCCGGGTCGCCTCCCCCGGTCATTGCGCGCAGACTAGACTACGTTCGGCCCGGCCCGGCGACATCGAGCTAGTCACTCTCCGTTGCTGTTTGCGCCTCCGACGGTGGCCTTCTGCCCCTGCCCATTACTATCGGCAGCATAGACTAACTTCCGCACCGGGTAGTTGATCTCGATGCCCTCGGCGGCGAAGCGGGCGTGAAGGCGTTTCACGAACTCGTGTGTCAGGGGGAACGTCTTGCCCCGGTCCTTGGCCCTCAAGATGGTGATGAAATCAACGTTTGAGTCGCCGAACTCCCTGAAGAGAAAGATCGGCTGGAAGTCCTTGACTACGACCGAGTCTGGCAGGTCTTGGATGACCTGGCGCGCCACGTCCAGGGCCACTTGCTCCACGCGGGCCAGGTCGCTTTCGTAGGAGACGCCGCACTTTACGACGGCGTTCATATCGGGTGTGGGGGCCTGGAAGTTCGTAACAACGCTGTCCACCAGCTTGGAGTTGGGTATGATGACCAGGTTACCTTCGGGAGTCTGGATCTTGGTGGTCCTCCATCCGATGTCTGATACATTGCCCATAGGTCCGCCAGAGACCTCGATGAAGTCTCCGACTGCGATGCCGCCATCGGCAATAACATAGGCGCCGGCAAAGAAGGCGCTCAAAGTCGGCTGAAGCGCCAGGGCAACTGCCAGACCGCCGATGCCCAGGCCAGCGAGAAGGGGGCTGAGTTTCACGCCCAGGTTGTCCAGGATCAGCAGTGCGCCAATGACAAGGATGGCGGCGTTGATCAGGCGGCGGACGAGTGGGAGGAGCTTGTCGTCGAGCTTCGACCCTGTTCGGGTGGCCACTTCGTGGCCGTACCACTGGATGACGGCATTGGCAACCCGCTGTATGCCCCAGACGGCCACCGCCAAGGCGGTAGCAAGCCATGCCTTGTTTACCTTGTCCTGCCACGCGTCCAGAAAGGTGGTTGTCGTCAGTGCCGCAAATGTCCCGTGGACCAGGACGAAGACGAACAACGGCCTGGTTATGGCCGCGACCAGCGCGTCATCAAGAGTGGTCTTGCTCCTGGCAGCGAGCCCCCGGGCTACGCGTGTTAGAGCGGGGTGTACCATAAGCGCAACCAGTACTGACCCGGCGAGGATGATCAGCGCGACGATTGTTTCCCACAGCGGCGAACCCTGGGCGAATTCAGGCATCCGAATAACCTCCGGCACGAGATATCGAGCTATATCTTACAATATGACCGGAGCCTGTCGCGACGCAAGGGGGTGTTCGGCTTCTCGTTGATTCGGCTCCCCGAATGATGAAGACTGTTGGGCTGCTCGGGTGGCCGGTTGGATTGGGGTATAATCGTTGGTGGGTGAGTCTGATTGGTCCGAGTTCATGAGGTGCTGACATGGCGCTGTGCCGCAAGCTGGCCCTGGCAGTTGTCTTCGTCCTGCTGACCGGAGCGTGCTCCGCAAAGTCGCCAGCGCCAAGTCCCGTGCCCGACGCAACGCCCACCTACACCGCTACCCCGTCCCCTTCGCTGCCGCTATCTCCACTGCGAGTAGAACGCGTCTTCCCTGCGCTGACCTTCACACGCATCACCAACCTCATCCAACCGAACGACGGCTCGAAGCGCTTCTTTGCCACGGAGCAGCCTGGTCGCATCCTGGTCTTCCCCGATGACCAGGATGCGACCAGGACGGAGGTCTTCCTGGACCTGCGCGGCAAGGTCAATGAGGGCGGCAACGAGGAAGGACTTCTGGGCCTAGCCTTCGCCCCTGATTTTGCTTCCAGCGGCTATTTCTTTGTGTACTACTCGGCTGCCAACCCCAGGCGGTCCATCGTGTCCCGATTCAACGTTGCCAAGGCGGACTCCGACGCGGCCGATCCCGCTAGCGAGCTTATCATCATGGAGATACCCCAGCCCTTTCCCAACCACAATGGGGGGCAGCTAGTCTTTGGGCCGGACGGCTTCCTCTACATCGGTCTGGGCGATGGGGGCAGCGGGGGAGATCCCTTCCGCAACGGGCAGAACCCGGGGGTGCTTTTGGGCAAGATACTGCGCATAGATGTCAACGACGCTGCTCCGGGTCAGACCTATCGCATTCCGGCGGACAACCCGTTTGTCAACACGGCCGGCGCTCGGGGGGAGATCTGGGCTTACGGGTTGCGCAATCCCTGGCGCTTCTCCTTCGACCGGGACACGGGACGGCTGTGGGCGGCAGACGTGGGACAGAACCGCAGGGAAGAGATAGACATCATCGAGAAGGGGCGCAACTATGGCTGGAACACCATGGAGGCAAGCCTGTGCTTCTTGCCGACCAGTGGTTGCACTACTGCCGGACTGGAGACACCGGTGGCGGAGTACGGGCGCGAAGATGGCTGCTCGGTAACCGGCGGATTCGTGTACCGTGGCCCGGGCTTGCCTTCTCTGCAAGGGGCTTACGTCTACGGTGATTTCTGCTCGAGCAGGGTCTGGGGGCTGAGACATGATGGCACGTCTGTGACCGAACATCTCTTATTGGTGGACTCGGAACTCTCCATAACTTCTTTCGCCGAGGATGCATTGGGCAACCTGTACATCCTGTCGCGGAATGAGGGAGTTTACCGCCTGGTAGAATAGAGAGCACGTTTGAGGTCCATGGCACCCCCACTAACCCAGAGCCAAGACTGTCGGTTCGTGCTGTGATACTTGATAGCCAGAAGCGCGTCCTGCTGGTGCATGAGCCTGACGAGAGCTGCCCCGGCTTGGAAATATGGGTCGCCCCAGGCGGTGGAGTAGAGGCGAGCGAGGACCCGACCGAGGCGCTGGGCAGGGAGCTCCAGGAGGAGATCGGCGTGGCCGGCGCCCTGATAGGCCCCCATGTCTGGGACCGCCACTGCGTCTTCCGTTCCGACGGGAGGTCATACGACCAGCGAGAGCAATTCTACCTTGTGGACATCAACAGCGCCACGCCGGCGACGGGCGACCGCTTGTGGCGCTGGTGGTCTCTGGAAGACCTTCTCCAGAGGTCCCCGGGGGTGACCTTCTACCCGAGCCAATTAGCGGCGTTGCTGCCTCCGCTTATGGAAGGTCGGATTCCGCAACACCCTTTCGATGCGGGCGATTGACCGGGCGAATGTGTTTCTGCTGTCTGCTAATGTGAAAAGCGGCAGTCAATCGATGTTCTTGGGCTGCCCGAAATCCACCACCTAACCTATGGGACAGATTGCAGATGGAATGTGGGAAGATGACACCAATCCGGTGGGTTACGCGCAGCCGCCCAAACCTCCCGCCGCCCATCTGCGCTGCACCCACCCTACATTTGGCACACCCTATCAAGACACGCCTTGATGGTGAATCAAGGCTGCATGGTCACCTTGCCAGGTGCGAGGCAATCGGTTAAGGTTAGGTTATGCGTGGCCGAGACCGGGGGATGAGATGGAAAAGGTCAGTTCAATTGACATAACGCCAGAGCACGTCTACCTCTCACGACGGGCGTTCATGATCGGGGTGGGGGCGCTGGTCACCGGCACCGTGCTCTCATCGGCCTGCAAGCGGGTCGGCCTCACACCGACTCCAGGAGCTGGTGGCGACTTCTGTGACTCGACCACTGCGGCAGCCGCCAGGGACGAGCTCGGCGCCGCGCTGACGCCGTGCAAGGACATCACCAACTACAACAACTTCTATGAGTTCACCCAGAGCAAGGAGGATGTGGCTCCCCTGTCCCGGGGTTTCAGGGTGTCGCCCTGGACGGTGCAGGTAGGGGGGCTGGTAAACCGGCCGCGCACGTACGACGTTGACGAACTGGAAAGAAGGTTCCCTTCGCAAGAAAGGGTCTACCGGCTGCGCTGCGTGGAAGCCTGGTCCATGGTCATCCCCTGGTTGGGGTTCCCTCTGGCAAAGCTGCTGAACGAGGTGGAACCGACGTCGAACGCGAAGTACGTTCGCTTTGAGACGCTTTATGACCCGCAACAGATGCATGGGCAGGAGGACAGGTCGTTTCCCTGGCCCTACGTCGAGGGTCTTCGGCTCGATGAAGCCATGCACGACCTGACGGTGCTGGCCACGGGGCTCTACGGCAAACCCTTGCCACCCCAGGATGGAGCCCCTCTGCGGCTAGTGGTGCCGTGGAAGTACGGCTTCAAGAGCATCAAGTCCGTGGTGAAGATAGACCTGGTAGAGGACCTGCCCGTGTCTTTCTGGATGGAGTATTCTCCTCGGGAGTACGGGTTCTATGCCAACGTGAATCCCGATGTCCCGCATCCTCGATGGTCGCAGTCCAGCGAGCGTCGCATCGGGCAGTCGGGCAGAATGCGGACCCTGCCCTTCAATGGCTACCGCGACCAGGTGGCACACCTGTATTCGGGCATGGACCTGGAGAAGTTCTTCTGAGGTGCGACACCGGGCCATTTGGCTTCGCATAGCCGTTCACATGGTTGCTCTGGCACCCCTGGCCTTTCTGGCGTGGGACTGGAGTCAAGGACAACTGACCGCCAACCCTATCGAGGAGGTGCAGCGTCGGACCGGTAGGTGGACGCTCACCTGGCTGGTGGCTTCCCTCGCGTGCACGCCTGTCTACACAGTGTCGGGGATCAGGCAAGTGCTGCCGCTGCGCCGGACGCTGGGGCTATACGCCTTCGCCTATGCCGCCCTGCACTTCATGAACTTCGTTGGGTTGGACTATGGCTTCGACCTGGCGCTGATTAGAGAGGATATCTTCGAGAAACCGTATGCGGTGGTGGGGTTTGCCGCGTTTCTGGTCCTGATGGCCCTGGCGGCGACGTCGACCTCGGGGTGGCGACGGCGCCTGGGTGCCAACTGGCAGCGTCTTCACTTTCTGGTCTTCGCGGCGGCTCTCCTGGCCATCGTTCACCTCGCCTGGCAGGAGAAGGTCAACTCGCCCAGGCCGTACATCTATGGGACCGCCGTGGCCCTGCTGCTCTTGGCCCGCTTGCCGTGGGTAAGAAAGATTCTGGGCAGAGGCGCTAGTGAATAGGTGGTTGAGGCAACTCACTTTGGCCACGTCTTCAGGAGGTGAGGCGTGACAGGTCGGAGAATGGCTGTGGTGGGGGTTGGTCTATCCTTCTTCGCGGTCGTGGCAGGCCTGGCGGTTATGATGGCCGTCGCGTTAGGGCCGGTCAATCCCCTCATGGCTCTATGGGTGGCCGTTCCCGCGCCCGCAGTGTTTGCTACGCTCGCCAGGACGCCTCCCCAGCATCGCATGTTGCGGGGCGCGGCGAAGGTGTATCTCATCGCCTCCGCGTTGGCGACCTTCGCCCTCTGGGGCGCCGGCTGGATGGTGTCCGGTCAGCTTCACGAAGGCGCCCTCGCGCGGGATGAGAAGCTGCCGAAATACGACTTGAAAGTGACGGACCTGACGGCAGAGACCATCACACTCCGGACCGCAGTGGATGCCAAATACGGCGGTCCGCAGGTAGTGGACGGACTATGGGGCCTGCAAGGGCCCTCCACCTATTGCCAAGTGACCGGTGGGGAGCGCCATGGCGAAGGGACAGTGTGGCGCACCACGCATCTGGAAGGCCAGGTGAAAGTGGGAGACAGGGTGCGCCTGGACTCCTGGGTCTGGCCGGCCGGCGCGGCTCCCGCTGGCCCCATGAAGGCTGTGACGTATAGGTCTCCTCTGGGCGAGTTCCCGGCCCTGAAACTGGGTGACGGAGGGGATGTGTGGGCGATATTTGTTCACGGGAAAGGGGCCGGGACACGACAAGGGATCCGCGTCGCTCCGCTCCTCTCCGAGTTGGGTATCCCCTCGCTCTTCATTTCCTACCGCAATGATGAGGGCGCGCCGGCTTCAGCGGATGGCTTCTATCGTTACGGTCAGACCGAATGGCGGGACCTGGAGGGCGCCATCCAGTATGCGCTGGACAACGGTGCGGAGCGGGTGGTCCTCATCGGATGGAGCATGGGTGGGGCCATCGCAGCCAAATTCCTGTACACCTCTACCCTGGCGCAACACGTGGCGGCGCTGGTCATGGATGCCCCTATGCTCGACTTCGAGGCCACCGTTGACTTCGGCGCGCGACAGCGAGGCATCCCTTCGCTGGTTGTGGCGGCAGGCAAATCGGTGTCTCGCTATAGGTACGGCGTGGACTGGTCGAGCACGGACTACGTCGCCGAGGCTGCCGAACTGCCGGTGCCGACGCTTGTCATCCACGGCGAGCGGGACGAGACTGTGCCTCTGGAGACCAGCATGGCTTTCGCGCAGAGAGCCGGCGCTGGCCTGGTGCAACTCGACTCGTTTCCCGATGCCCCGCATGTAGCATCATGGAACGTGGATCGGCAGAGGTATGAGGAGACGCTGCGGACTTTCCTGACGAAGGTGCTCAAGTAGGCAGAGAGGGTGCTGGAGTGAAACCCGCCAGACAACGGCCACCCCCTGGTTCCATCGGGGCATGTCCAGGTCCTTCCGGCAAAAAACGAAGGGGGCGATCAAGGTGGTTTCCATGCCCTGTGGTGCCGTTTCGCGGAATGCCGGCAGCCGCGGGCCGCCGTGTTGACGGGCGCTGGCGGGCGGACTATAGTATCTGCATCACGTCCCCGCTGCGGCAATGTGGCAGAGCCAGGCTGGGCCGGATGACGTGCCCTGAGGGCTGGAAGCCTGTAGCGGACGTGAGCGCCATCCCGATCGAACGCTTGAGCACAGCGAAAGCCGAGGCATAGTTGGACTCACCAGAGGGGAGTACCCAGCAAGGAACCACCTGGCAAGCGCGCTTCCCCATCTTCTTCGGCTGGGTCATCGTCGGCATAGTCTTCCTGCGCTCCTTCGCCTCCCTGGCGGCGATATGGTCTACCTCTATCCTCTCGGTGCCTATGAAGCAGGACCTGGGTTGGAGCGGCTCCACCATCTTCTTGGGGATCACGCTCCGGACGTTAGGGGCTGCCGCCGGGTCTCTCTTCTGGGGCAAGCACATGGATCACCCCAGCCGGGCGCGGAAACTCGCCTTGGGCAGCGGCGTCATCTCAGCGCTGGGACTCATGCTCGTGTCCTTTGTAGACAGCCCCTGGCAGTTCTGGGCCATCTATGGCGTATTCGGAGGGATCCTGGGGGCCGGACCGGATGCTTTGCTGACCAGCGCCATCGTGCCCAAATGGTTCATCCGGAAGCGGGGTAGGGCGGTTGCCCTCTCCTCCATGGGCACGGGACTGGCGGCCTTCATCATGCCTCTCCTCGTGCCGCCCTTCGTATCCGCCTTCGACTGGCGCCCCACCTTTGTGGCCCTCGGCGTGAACACGCTGATACTCGGGGTCCTGCCGTCTTTCCTGCTGCGCACGCGCCCGGAAGATGTAGGGTTGCGACCGGACGGGGACAACGCGGACTCGGCGCGCCAGGCCAGGAGTTTGCCCGAGGTAAGCTACACAGCCGGCCAGGCTTTCCGGACGACAACGCTGTGGCTGCTGATGGGCGCCGCCCTCTTCGGAAGCTTCTCTCCCACCGCTTTCCCCACCAACTTGACTCCCACGCTGGTGGACCGGGGGTATTCCCTGAAGGTAGCCGGATGGGCCTTCTCGGCCTACGGGTTCACCAGCTTCACAGGGCGCTTCTTCTGGGGATGGCTAGCCGACAAGATCCATATACGCTACACTCTCCTGATAATCTGTACCTACACTGGACTGACCATCCCTCTGCTGCGACTACTGCCAGGCGACATGGTGCTGGCGGCTGGCGGCATCGCCGGCTTCGGCATAGGGGGATATGTCGGCCTCAATCAGGTAGTCTGGGCAACGTATTTTGGCCGTGAAAACCTGGGCGCTATCACTGGGAAGGTCAGGCCCATGATAACCCTGTCCCAAGCGTGGGCCACCACCATCATCGCCGGAATAGCCGACCTGACGGGCGGCCACGGGACCGGCATCGTTCTGATGGCGGCGACCTGGTGGGGCAGCGTTGCGTTCCTGTCGCGAGTCAAGCCGGTGAAGGTAGCGAAGGCGACCGAGCTGACGACAGCGTAGCTTGCGACGGGCGTGTACGGGCATTCTCTGGGCAGCCTTTACACCAGCCACGTTCATCCTGTATCTTAGCTCCGGCATTACGTGTAAGGAGCACCCTCCGTGTATCGAGCACCGCGGGGCACTCAGGACCTTCTGCCTGAGGTGCAAGCCCAGTGGAGGCATGTCACAGCGCGGGCCGAGGCTCTATGTAAGCTTTACGGCTACCAACGTATAGAAACCCCGGTCTTCGAGGAGGCCGGCCTGTTCCAACGCTCCATCGGCTCGACCACCGATGTCGTCGAGAAGGAGATGTACACCTTCCCCGACCGCAGCGGCGACGAGATGACGCTCCGTCCCGAGGGCACCGCCCCGGTGTGCCGCGCCTACGTAGAGCACGGAATGCACACTCGTCCCCAGCCGGTGCGACTCTACTACTTCGCGCCCATCTTCCGCTACGAGCGACCCCAGAAAGGGCGTTTCCGGCAGCACCATCAGTTCGGCGTGGAAGCGCTGGGCGAGGCGGACCCGGTGGTAGATGCCGAGATCATCGAAATGGCATGGAAGCTCTTCTCCGACCTGGGACTGAAAGACCTGGCCCTGCTGGTCAACAGCATCGGCTGCCCCCAGTGCCGGCCAGCCTATCTGGAGAAAGTCAAGGAGTACTACTCCCCTTTGAGTCCGCGCCTGTGCCCTGACTGCCAGCGCCGGCTGGCCCAGAACCCCCTTCGTCTCCTGGACTGCAAGCGCACCTCGTGCATGCCCCTGGGAGAGGAAGCGCCGCGTAGCGCCGACCACCTCTGCGCTGAGTGCCACGACCACTTCCACCGCCTGATGCACTATCTGGAGGACTTCGGGCTTCCCTATCGCATCAACCACCGGCTGGTGCGCGGCTTTGACTACTACACCAAGACGGTCTTCGAGATCCAGCCGCCGAGGGAGGGGGCGCAGAGCACCCTGGCCGGAGGGGGCCGCTACGACGGCCTCATCCAGGAACTGGGCGGCAGCCCTACCCCTGCAGTCGGGTTCGCTGCCGGCCTGGAACGGCTGATACTGGAGCTGGAGCAGCAGGGTATCCCGCTGCCGCCAGCCCCTTCGGCCAAGGTCTTCATAGCGTATGCAGGGGAGACAGCCAAGTTGGAGGCGGCCAGGCTTGCCTCCGAGCTGCGCCGCCAGGGGGTGCCTTTGCTCATGGCCACAGGAGACCGCAGCCTCAAAGCCCAGCTCAAGCACGCTGGCGCTCTGGGCATAGGTCACGTAGTTATCCTGGGAGAGCGGGAACTGGCTGCCGGGGTGGCCGTGATCCGGGACATGGCCGCCGGAGAGCAAAAGGAGGTCCCGCTTCAGGACCTCCCAGGAGCGCTGGCTTCTCTTTGACCAGGAATTGCATGACAATCGCAGCTACGTGCCACGGTGACGCGCCAATGGTCTGGTGGGGTAACCACCGAGAAGAACGTTCGACGGCGTAGAAGTAGACCTACGTGTCTGCTCTGCCCCACGGGGGGGCGCACACACAGGTGCGCCCCTAATCAGAAACACCCGTATCTAGAAGGCCATCAATGCCGGTGATACAATGATGTTGGATTGCGATAGGTGATGGAACCAATGTGGTCAAAAATGGAAGCTATGGAGAGCCGCTACCGCGAACTGGAAGAGTTGCTGGCCCAGCCCGAGGTCGCCACGGACTACGACAAGATGCGTACCCTGGCGCAGGAGAGGAGCTCTCT
>ORJL010582841.1_pt1 | contig 11006 bp, 12 predicted proteins | sample 1779941 | NCBI WGS metagenome assembly ORJL01 (sample SAMEA104232317, study PRJEB22302) | groundwater metagenome | biome: forest; feature: aquifer; material: groundwater | place: USA | collected 2011-08-07 | depth 5.8 m | reverse complement strand
TTTAAAACATGTTTATAAATTTACAGAAAACTAGTGAACTTATAATAGCTAGTTCAAATTTGCAGACAGTTGCAACTGGATTACAAAAGATTGTTGATGGAAATAAATTATCTGATTATGAATTGGAAGCATTTAATTGGGCTGGAGATTTATATGGCCGGCTTGATTGGCATTCGACCCTTCATAGAAATAATGAACATGGTGAACTAGAATCTTTAGCCAGTGAATTAAGAGATATTTTTTATAAAAACCTTCTTCAATTTGCAATTCTGTTAGATAACGATTATTCTGAAAGAACTTATCAAACTCTAAAATCACCTAAAGATTGCAAATTAAGTAATGAAGAATCCTTGCAAATTAAAACATTATTTGAAGCAATGCATGATTATGCTTTAGGCACTCTTCAAGCAGGGCATGGAAGAGTTTAATTTTTTAAAGCATTGATGCAGTCTTAATAAACTACCTATAATTATATAAGGAAAATATAATGGCTATTAAAATGCAAGTAGATTCATCAATTTTTAAAGCGTATGATATAAGGGGAGTTTATGGAAAAAATTTAAATGAAGATATTGCAGGAGCGATAGGACAAGCTTTTATTGTTGTTGTAAAGCCAGAAAGTGTTATTATCGGAAGAGATACGCGAATTTCAAGCCCTGCCTTGCATAAAGCATTAATCGAGAGTTTTATTGAAAGTGGAGTGGATGTTATTGATATAGGAATGGTTTCAAGTGATATGTTTTATTATTCTTGTGCCTTAAAAGAACTGCCAGGGATTATGATAACTGCAAGCCATAATCCTAAAGAATATAATGGTTTTAAGATGGTTAGAAAAATACCTTATCTTCTTTCTGGAGAAGAAGGAATTCAAGACATTAAAAAGATAGTTGAAGAAGACAAATTTCAAATTAAAGAGAACAAAGGCAGAACTGAAAATTTTAATGTTATGCCTTTATTCATTAATAAAATGCTTTCTCTTGCTAATGTGAAAAATTTCAGGAAAATGAAAATCGTTATTGACACTGGAAATGGAATGGTTGGGCCTTCTATAAATGAACTTTTTAAGAAAATTCCTCAAATAGAAATTATTCCTATGTATTTTGAGCCAGACGGGAATTTTCCTAATCATGGAGGAGATCCTTTAAAAGATGAAAATAGAAAAGAATTGCAGGAAAGAGTTTTATCAGAAAAAGCAGACATGGGATTTGCTTTTGATACTGATGGCGATAGATTTTTTTGCATTGATTCTAAAGGCAGATTTATTCCTGGGGATTTTATGACTGCAATACTTTCTAGCTATTTTTTGAATAAATATCCTGAAGAAAGTATTGTTTATGATATAAGGGCGTCAAAAGCTGTTAAAGATACAATAGAAAAGCAAGGGGGAAAGGCAATAGTCAATAGGGTAGGGCATGCCTATATAAAGAAAAGAATGAGTGAGGAAAATGCTATATTTGCAGGAGAAGTAAGCGGACATTATTATTTTAAAGATTTTTATTTCTGCGACTCGGGCATTGCTCCCATGATATATTTGCTTGACTATCTTAATAAAGAAAATTTAGATAAAATAGTTGAGCATTATATGAAAAATTATTTTGTTTCTGGAGAAATTAACAATAAAGTAAAAGATGCGCACATTATTATGGAAAGAATTAAAGAGAAATATGCGCCTGAAGCAGATATTATTCTTTCTATAGATGGCTTGTCTATAGAAAATGAAAATTGGCGCTTTAACTTACGGACTTCCAATACAGAGCCTCTTTTACGGCTTAATCTTGAGGCTAGCTCGCAGGAATTGATGGAAGCTAAAAAGAAAGAAGTCTTGGATTTTATTAAATTGTTTTAATTATTATTCCTGCTCAACTCTTGGAGCTAGGACAAAAGAGAGCACGACATTGCCTGTTGGAAAGTCCAAGCGCAAAGGATGATTATTTGAGAAGCTTAGCTGTGCTCTATTTGATATTTTTGCTCCTTTAGCGAATTTAGACATGTATTCTAAGGAGAAGCGTGCCATGCTTGTTGCTGAATGAATTTCTACCTCGTCTGAAGAGAACTCTGCACGCGCAGAATGCAAGCCAAATGCTTCCACTATGAACTTTGTAGGCTCTGCAATAAATGTGCAAGCGTCTGATACAATAGAGCAATCCTCAAGAACTTCTACAAGATCATCTGCGTTTAACTTTATTACTGAATTAAATTCCCATTGAGGCATTTCTTTCTCTTCTGAATCTATTTCTATAAGCGCTAAATTGAAATCTCTTTTTATCCTGTCTTGAATGCTTAATTTTATAGTATTTTCATTTCTTTCTATAACTAAAGAGCTTCCTGGCTTGCATCTACGAAGGACAGCGCGAAGATTTTCAAGGTTGATTCCTAAAATTTCATCTTTTTCAACAGTATATTCTGAAAATAAGTCAGCTGGAATTTTAAAATGAACCATTGCTACATTTGCTGGGTCTACTGCTGTTAAAGACAAGCCTTCTTTTGTGACTTTTATTTTAACTTCTGTAACTAATTCTGAAATTATTGAAATTATGTCTGAGAATAATTTCGGATTTTCAAGCTTAAGATGCATTGATTTAGGGGGAAAGTTTTATTTTTAAGGTTTGTTGTGATGTGATTCTAAAGTCAAAACTAATTTATTTAAGAAATTCTACATTATCTTTTCCTTTAAATGCGTCATCGCCTGTAAGGAATTTAGAATTTTTTTTCAAGGCAATAATATAACCTAAAGCATCTGTATATGAAATGCTTAATTTTTTATGCTCTAATCTAAATTTGCATGCATCAAAAATAGATTCATCTTCAATATCAACTAAAAATTCATAAAACTGCCCATAATATTTTTTAGCTGTTTCTTCATTAAAATCCCTTAAAAGAATATAAAACATTTCATATAGATTAAAAATTGAAGTTAGAAATTCTGCATCCAATAATTTCTTGTAATTAAGATTGCCTTTCACGATTTCTACTATAGCGTAAGTGTCAAGAAAGTATCTCATTTAGACCAATCTTCCCTTAATTCGTCTTTTAGCTTTTGGGAATCAATTTTCCAGTTTTTTAGTGAGCCAAAAATCTGTTTTATTGTTCTTTTCTTTTCTATTTTTACAATTACCTCTTCGCCTTCTCTTAAATTTCTTTCTTTTATTTCGTCTATGGGCACGACTATGCCAAAAGAGTTGCCCCATTTTTTTATTCTTGTCTGAATTATCATCTAGTTATACGTGTTGTATAATTTATAAATCTTTCTATTTAGCTAATTTTGTCCCACTACCGTTTATTGGACAATATCGCAAGAAAAATAGATTTATAAATGAAATAATATCTTAAAAGGTATGCATCTAAAGAATAAGAGAGGCTCTTCAATTGTGAGTATAATTGCAATAATGGGGGCTGTTCTCATTTTTGTCGGAGTTGCTTGGTTAATAGCAAAAAATTGGCATCAAATACCTGATATTGTTAAAGTTGTTATTTTAGTATTTTCCACATTGTTAGCTTTTGTTTTAGGTGTTGTTCTTAAGTCAAATAATTATGATGGGTCTGGAAGAGGGCTAATTGCGCTTGGTGCGTTACTTTATGTTTTAAGCTTGTTCTTGATTTCTCAAATATATCATTTAGCAAATAGCACTCAAAATTACTCGTGGCTATTATTTTTTGCATGGACCATTATAATGTTAACAGCTTATTTATTACATTCTCCTGAGAACATAATTATTTCTCTAATAGTGTTCTTCAATTGGGCTATTTTGCAATATTTTAGTTCAATAAGTGGCTCGGACTCAATTAACAATGGAGGTTTAGTTCTAGGAATTAGCTTAATCTTTCTAAGCGCTGGAACTCTTTTATATGGTTTAAGTGTTCTGCATAATTCGATTAAACATAAATTTACTAATATATATCGCTTTTGGACAGTTTTTTATTTTCTTTTGATATTTTATACTTTAAGCTTTCAAATGGTCTTGCCTATACTGGCTGAATATTCTTTTGAGGCTGGGATGTTTAGCATTTTTTTAATTTTATTTATTTTAACTTCTTTTTTGAGCCTCATAATAGGGCTTCTTGTTGCAAGTTCAAAAAGAAGTATTTCTATAAAAGAAACAGGGATATTTATTGTTGTAATGATTCTTTTGTTTGTCTTAATTTTATCAACAAAAATTGGGGCTGGACAGATGGGCGCATGCTATGCGGTTCAATGTTATAATTTAGAAAGTGCTTCTAAATGCAATAACCCTCCTGGCAATTTAGTATGTAAATGGCAGAGCTCTTCTAATGCTAAAGGATACTGCCAAGACATAAATTGTTATTCTTTTGGCAATGAATCTGCTTGTAACTCTGCGCCAGCCAAATTAAAATGCGAGTGGAATAATAATTATTGTAATCAAAAGACTATATTGGTGGAAGGGTTTAGGGATAATGAAAAATGTTTAAATTACCAGAATCAAAAGACTAATTGTTTGGAACAGAAAGAGTGTGATTGGAGGCCTGGCAGTTCATCTTTATACAATTCAAGAGGGCTACCAACAGGATTATGGCTATTATGGATGGTTGTTAATTTTATATTTATAGGGTTTATCGTTTTAGTTTTGGGCTATGGACAAGAAGTTGGAAGCTCAAAAATAATAAATTTGGGAATATTATTTTTTGTTGTTGAAATAGTTACCAGATATATTGGATTTTGGTTTGATTTTAGAGGATATGTTGCTTTTGGAATCCTTGCTATTTTGGGGGGAATAATGTTAATTTTAGGGGCATGGCTAATTCCGAAATGGAGAAGGGGTTTATTGGAAAATACTAGCAAAGAGGGGATAGTTGTAGAATGAAAAGAAAAGAGTTAATTGGGTTGATTATTGTGATTTTAGTTATAGCTATGATTATTCTTTCTTTTATATTATATAATGAATTGCCATTGCTCACTGGAGAAAGGATAGTTCTAGCAACAATGCCTGTTGACCCATTTGACCCATTTATGGGACAGTATATGGATATAAGGTATGAAATTTCTAATTTGAATGATGTTAAAGGATTTGAAGAGGGGGATAATGTTTATGTAAAATTAGAGAAAGATGGGGGAGGAATATGGAGGTCTAATGGCGTGTCTAAAATAAAGCCTACTGTGGGCGATTTTATCAAAGGTGATGTAATTAACGTATATGAAAATAGGATAAATGTAGAATATGGCATAGAGCGATTTTATTTTGAGAGAAATGCTAAAGTCTCTATTATAAATATTACTGTTGAAATAAAAGTTGCAAATTCTGGAAGAGCTAAACTAGTTCAATTATTACAAAATGGAAAGCCTGCTGAAATAAAATATAAAGATTTTGATATTAAAGAATAATTATGGCTCCATTATTACTCTAGCCAAGGATTTTTCTTCTAAAAGATAAATATCTGATACTTTCATTGTAGCAATTATAAAGCCTGGAACTTTGGGCTTAGAATGCTCTATTTCTGAATTTTTTAAATAATGTACTAAAGAATTAATTGCTTTATCTTCTGCTCCTTTTAGCCTTTTATAATTTTCAAGCCCATAGCCGAATTTACTATCACCTGCTTCATAGCAAATCCTTGGCTTAAGCATAATATCTAAACAAGTATCTTTAGGAAGGCTATCTAGTTTCTTTCTAAAGATTGCTCCTATTGGCGATTCTTCTGGCATTTTCTTCTAGATCTATTAGAGAATATAAAGTTAGCCTTGATTATTGTATATTATAACAAATAATATATAATGGGTGACTCTTGAAAAAACATGGAAGCAAAAGAGGAGAGAATTAGGCGCATTACAAGACTGTATTATTCCAATAAAAAAGTTCAGGAAGCTATTCTTAAATTCTCGCTTGGAAGAGAAGTTGTGCCTAAATATTTTGAAGCTTTTGGAAAAAGGCCAGACACTCTTCAATATATGTCTGATATTGACAATTTAGTCAGAAAGGGAGCGACATCTTTTCATGCATCTGAAGAAATATGGGAAGATCCTTTACAGATAAGCTCTGAATGGACAAGAGAAGAAATGAATAATGTGCGGAAGGGCTGGGACCTTGTTATTGACATTGACAGCAAGTATTTGGACTTGGCTAAAATATTAGCTATATTAATAATTGAAGCTTTAGAAAAACATGACATAAATAACTATTGGGCAAAGTTTTCTGGAAGCAAGGGCTGGCATATTATTGTTCCTGGAGAAGCTTTTCCTGAAGAATTTAATGGCTTTAAAACAAGAAATATGTTTCCTGAATGGCCCAGAGCTATTTGCAGTTATTTAATGAATTATGTTAAAAAAGATTATAATAGAAAGGCAAAAGAAGTAATGGGGGGCATTGAAAAAATAAAGAAAGAAACTAACCTTTCTGAAAAAGATTTTGTTGAGTCAAATTGTCCTCAATGTGGAAAGCCTGCTAAAAAAGGCAAATTAATTACATTAAAATGCCACGAATGCAGTTTTTCTATAAAGAGAAAAGATATGAAGATAAACAAAAGAAAATTAATGTGCCCTCAAGAAAACTGCGCTGGAAGCCTTGAAAAAGAAAATGAAGAAGATTATTTCCAATGCCCTTTCTGCAATGATGTTTCTTCTATAAACAAGAGAGAAAGCTCTGGAAAATACAAGGCTATTTTTACCAAGGCTGCAAGCGCTTCTGAAGATTTTGAAGAAGAAGTCAAGGGAAATGTTTTTGGAGCTTCTGATTTAGTTTTAGTAGCTCCAAGGCATTTATTCAGAATGCCTTATTCTTTGCATGAAAAATCTGCCTTGGCAAGCGTGATTGTAAGCAAAAATGAAATAGAAATTTTTGATCCTGTAAAAGATGCTGACCCTTTAAAAATAAATGTAAGAAATTTTATTTTACATGGAAAGACAGGAGAAGCAATTAATCTCTTGTCTGCTGCATTAGAATGGAAAAAGACAAATGAGCTTGAAGAAGAGAAAAGCCAGAAAACTGCATACAAAAGCTATGAGCAAATTGATTTGAAAGGCGTTACAGAAGAAATGTTTCCTTTGCCTATCAAAAAATTATTGAAAGGCTTGAAAGAAGGGAAGAAAAGAGGATTATTTGTATTGATAACTTTCTTGAGAAGCTTGAATTTTCCTCCGGAATATATGAATCAAAGAATAAGGGAGTGGAACAAGCTTAATGAGCCTCCTTTGAAAGAAGGATATATTAAAGGACAAATTGATTGGCATTTAAAGCAAAGAAAGCAAATACTGCCCCCAAACTACAGCAATGACAATTTTTACAAGGATTTAGGAATTTTAGATGAAAAGCCGAAAGCAAAGAATCCTATTGTGGAAGTTATGAGAAAAGTTCGTAAGAATAATTAATTTACTTTCTGCCAGGAAGTTCTGCTTCTGCTTTTTGCTCTAAGCCTGAAGATTTAGCTTCTGGCTTGATTTGCCTATATAAATCTTGCAAATATCTCATACGCTGTTGCTCTGTTTTATGATGTTCGTCCATATTTATTTTTACATTTTCAATTGATTCATTAACTTTTTCAAACTCGCGAATAACTTTTTCGTAGTGCATACAAGAAGCAAGAGCATATCCAACTACAACTCTAAATATATAAGTGCCGAGAGATGTTTTCTTATTATTTTGAATATTTTCTGATTCCATGATGCTTAATTCAATTTATACTCTTTAAAATCTGACTGGCAGGAATTGCCTTGCGCAACAAGCATTCTTTCTTTTTTCATGTCAATTATTATTGAAGCGATTGTTGACCATTTTTCGCCTTTTTTATTTGTTGCATGGCGGCATACAGAATGAAAAGGATAATGCTTGTGGTCTGAAAGTATTTTCTTAATTAGATTTATATCTCTTTTAGGGCTGTTTTCCAGCATTTCAGAAACCCTATTAAATCTTAAAAGAGAATTTTTAGTATGCTTACCTTTTAATTTTAAAGGGTGATTTGTATGCACAAACCAATCTTTATTCACTTCAATTACTGCTGAATTATTTAAAGAATTTTCTACATCAATAATCTTGTGCTTTGCAATTATCATTGAATTCATGCCCATTCCTCTTGGCTTTATTGTTAAATCTTTTATTGCTTCTTTGATATTTGCTGCGTCTGCCATTGAGCGCAACATAAGCGCTTCTGGAACACCGAGCCTGTGTGATGCATAAAGCGAATTTGCAGTGAATGCTATTCCGGCGGAATTTATAGAAGCTATTATAAATTGAGGCGGACCAAGATAAGATAAGAACAAAACATTTGGCTTTCCTTTCTGCTTTAATTTCAAGACATATAGCTTGTCAATAAAATCAGTTGTCCAGTCCTCATTATGCCCTAAATAAAGCCCTGCTTTTGTTTTTAAAAACAGGGTTGTGCATTTATATAAGAAGTCTTCTATTTCATCTTCAAAATTTAATGTAAAATATTCATTAAAATTCACGCCTGCGCCATCACTCATGCCTTTTATTTCATCAATGTAATTCTTGTAATGCTTGTGAGATAAATTCAAGATTTTTTTGCTGCGATGCACGAAATACTCAAATGGCTTTCCTGTAATAGAAGAATATTTTTTCTTGCTTATTTCCAGCAATTGCCATATCTGCTTTTTGCAGCGCTGGCCAATTTTATAGCCCACATTATAATTATCTCCGTTCACCTCTATAGAAGGAATTTCGTTTTTCATCCGAGCTTTATTTAAGTGTAAAAGATATATTCTATTTAAATTTATTTATTGAAGATATTGAACGAGTAAGAATATTTTTAAATGCTTCATACTTAAGATAAACATGAAAAAAGAAGTGATTGGAATAATTATATTATTATTCATGGTTTCTATTGCAGTAGCAGAAGAAAATGCAAGCTCTGACGCTAGTGTTGATAAGGCATATTCTTGCCTTACAAATTTAGTAAGTAATTCTAATGCTTTATCTTTGAAAGATGCTATTTTGGGAACTTTGGCTTTAGGAGCTAATGATAAGCTAAAATCAGAGATTGACAGCGAAAAAGGAAGTGGAGGATGCTGGCCTAAAGCAGGATGCAAGATTACAGATACTGCCCAGGCTTTAATTGCTTATGATAGGATTGGAAGAAGCACTAATGAAATAAAAGATTGGCTTTTAACTAAAAGCATTAGTGCGAAAGAATTAGCATGGTATGTTGAAGTTGATATTGCTGACCATACTGCCTCTGATTGCACTGTAAAATATGATTCAAGAGAGAATAAAATAAAAATAAATGAAGACATGAAGATAACTGGAAACCCTGGAAGCTGTTTTGAAATAGGATATAATGGATACTGGCTTAAAGTAAGGGATTCTTGCCTAGGAAAAGATTTTGAAATTTCCTGCGATAAAGATTTTATAACTGCATTAGCTTACCAAAAAAGAGCTGGAGGAAGTGTTTTTATTTCTTCTGAAACTCATGCTGGCTCAAGCGGAGGATGGACTCAAGAAAGAGTTGAATCCCAATGCTTTGGGACTAGTGGGCGATGCGATTATGAAGGAACATTGTGGGCTGCTTTGGCATTAAATAAAATGAGAATAAATGTAAAAAGCTACACGCCTTATCTTCTTGCTTTCTCTGAAGATAACCAAAAATATTTGCCATCTGCTTTCCTATACATATTAAATGGCGGAGATGATAGTTATGATGAATTAGTTGAAAAACAGAAATCAGGAAAATATTGGGAGATTGTTGGAAGCCCATATAACAGATTTTATGATAGTGCGCTCGGACTTTTGTCATTAAATGGACGAGCTGAAAGTGATGCTATCAAAGATTATTTCTTAAGTGTGCAGACAAAAGAAGGCTGTTGGAATAACAACAACATTAGAGATACTGGCTTTATTTTGTATGCTGGATGGCCGAAGGGAAATGTTGTAACTGAAGATGATAAAACGCCTTTATGTGAGAGCTCTGGGCTTTATTGCCAGCCTTCGTTTTCTTGTATTGAGGCTGGAGGACAAATTAAAGAAGGTTACAAGTGTGGAAGTTTCAGAGATTCTTGCTGCACAATAAGAGTGAATGAGCCTAGTTGCTCTTCAAGGGGCGGGCTTATTTGTGCTAGTGATGAAGAATGCAAGGACGGAGCTGAAGTGCCTTCTTTGGAAGGAAGCTGCTGCTTGAGCAAAGCTTGCATCAAAGTTGAGCCTCTACCTCAAAATATTTGCGAAAGTTCTGCAGGAGGAACTTGCGCTTCTAGCTGTATTGAAGGAGAAGAAGAAACAAGCGATAGCTGCACTGATAGAAGCGAAGTATGCTGCGTTCCTGTAGAAGAGACAGGCAGTTGGTGGACTTATGTGATAATACTTGTTATTTTGATTGCTCTTGTTATTTTAGGAATTGTATACAGACAAAAATTGCAAGTCTGGTGGCATAGCAGGAAACAGAAAGATGGGGGACAGCCTAGAGGGCCTCCAAGAGGACCGCCACGAAGCCCGCCAAGATTTGGGCTAGTCGTGCCTCAAAATAGATTTTTAGGAAGAGCTGCGCCTCCTCGTTCTATTAAATCTAGATCTCCTGAAGAAAAAGAAATGGAAGAAACTATGAGAAAGTTGAAGGAAATGAGCAAGTAAATTAAATCTTTAAAAACTAGAAGGCTTATAATTAAAAATGAAAGAATCAAAGTATATTGTGGCTAGTGTATTAATTCTTATTGTATCTTTGTCTTTTGTATCGTCTTATGGAGATATTTCTTTATCTCCTTCTCCTTCACCAACTGTAAGTTCAACAACTTCTCCTTCTCCAAGTCCTACAACTACAACTTCTCCTGTGCCTTTATGTAGCGGTCAGGCAACTTTATATATGACTAATAATTTTACACTTAATAATTTATCAATAAATTATAAAGACCCTAAATCTAAAAAAGAAGTTCAAGAGGTAATAAAACAATTAATTGATAATCTACAACATAATTTACAAGTATTGGACTTTTATCAATGCAAATTACCTAAAGATTGGAGTTCAACGTGTCCTTCAGATAAATGTTCAACTAAACTTAATAGTGAATTAATGTTGACAGTAACACCTATTTTTTCAGATATGGGAGTAAGTTT
>ORJL011224468.1_pt1 | contig 11009 bp, 11 predicted proteins | sample 1779941 | NCBI WGS metagenome assembly ORJL01 (sample SAMEA104232317, study PRJEB22302) | groundwater metagenome | biome: forest; feature: aquifer; material: groundwater | place: USA | collected 2011-08-07 | depth 5.8 m | reverse complement strand
GATCAGTGTAAGCGCATGCTCGGCCCGTTGGTCGAGCGAGAAACGTTGATACACGGGGGCGCTCATTTCTTGCCTCCCTTGACCCGGTTGTAAATCCGCCGCCCGGCATCCGAGACGACAAACAGGCCCATGCTGCCGAGCACGCCGGGAATGAAAATGCTGTAGAACACGTTCACGTAATACACCAGCGCGTTGTGCTGCGGCGACGGCGCGTAATGGCTGAGCCACGCCTCGGGGAAGTTGGCCGTGGCGCTGGGGTGGCACTTCTGGCAGGTGGTCAACAGGTTTTGGCGGATGACGGAGGAGTTCCGGTCGGTGACGGCTTTGATATTGTGGACGCCGTGGCAGTCAATGCACAGCGGCTTGTTGGTGAGCTGATCCGGGGTTTGCTGTTCAAAAAGCGTCCACGTGGTGCCGTGGAAGTCGGCCACATAGGTGTTGAGCACGTCCGTGTTGATGCCGTACTTGTCCATGCGCCCTTTGTTGGTGTGGCACCCGGCGCACAGTTCCGGCGACTTGAGCAGAAATTGAGACGTGCGCGGGTCGGCAATGGTGTGAACGCCGTGGCAGTCGGTGCACACCGGCACGTCCGGGTTGTTTTCGTCGGTCAACTGCGTGCCATGCACACTGCCGCGATACTGTTGGGCAATGCCGCTGTGGCAGCGGCCGCAGGTATTGGCGATCCGCGAGCGCGGTTCGGCGGGCGGCTGGGTATAGTGCGGGTTGTGGCAGTCGGCGCAGGCGGCAGCGTTCTCGTTGCCCGCATCGCGCGCTTGCTGATGGACACTATCCAGGTTCTTGGCCGCCTGATCGGAGTGGCACTGGCGGCACGTGGCCGAGAAGCTGATGGTGACTTCGCGCAGATTCTTTTCGGCTAACGGGTCGTGCGGGTAGGCTGTGATGCCGGTGTGGCAATTGGCGCAACCCACATTCCCCTTGCCGTGGAGCGAATCGGCAAACGCCTGGCCGTCTATGGTCAGGTAGAGCGCCTCGCCGCTCGGCAGCGCCAGCGTCTGATCGGGTTGGGTGTGGCAGTCGAGGCATTGCTGGTCCGTTAGCGCGTCGGGCGCGGGGGTCGCCTCTTGCCGCGAGGGGGCAGCCTGCGCGCCGGAAAATGTCAGGCCCGGCAGCAACAGCATAGCTAGGCCCACCACCATCCCTATTCGAATGAATAACGGTCTTACCATCGGCAAACTCCTGTAAAACAGTCCCTACGATAACTCAGAGCATGGAAACCAATAACGGATGATTGTCATCGGATATCGTGATAAAAGTACTCCAAACGTTGCGAGCCGGGCTTCCGGCTCGCAACAGTTTTTTGGTATGAGCGCCGGACACATCGCTGTGTCCGGCGCTGTTTTTTAGCGAGCGAAGTGCTACGGCCGCGTCATGCCGGCCACGCCCGCCGCATCCAGACTGGCGATAGAGTCGTACACGATCTGGAGGATGTACTTCGGGTTATGAGCAAACGCGCCCGGATCCTTGAGCGAGTACTGGTAGTTGTACGCAGACTCGAGCAGTTTCGGCGTCCAGGCGTTGTAGCGGATAGTCGCGCCCTTGTCGTCCTTGTCCGGCTTGCCGTCCTTGTCCATATCCACGAAGAAGTACGGATACGAGGCGGCGTTGTAGACGAGAGGCGTGCCCTGCTTCTCGGCGTAGGCCTGGATGACCGCGTACAGCTTGTCGCGCATGGTCGAGAGTTCTTCAAAGATACCCTCGGTGGTGTTGCCATCACCATCGTAGTCGGTCTTGTCCATGCGGATCTTCTGCAGGTCTTCCACACCCTTGACTTCGGTGTGGCAGCCCGCGCATGCGTCCACCTTGACGTTCAACGCGTGCACGTCGTGGCACTGAGTGCACTGGTTGAGCGGGTGCTCGATGTTCTGGCCCGCGTACGTCTTGCCGTCGAACTGGTAGGCGCCCTTGGCGGCGTCGCCGAACAGCGTGGCGCCCGCGGCAAAGTAGTGGATGTTCTTGAAGCCAATCTTGGGATCTATCACATCGGCCTCGAGACCCTTCAAGGCGGCGTTCACGCTGGCCGTGGACTCGCGGCCCTGATGGCACTCGATGCACAGGTTGGCGTTAACCGGCTTGAGGTTGCCCTTGTCGTCCTTCTCGGTGCTGAAGGTGAGCTTGGCGCCGCTGGGGAACGGAACCGACGTCACTGCGAGAAGGTTCGGGAAGTTGGCCGTGTCGTGGCAGGTGGAGCACATGAAGCCGTTCGCCGGAGGCTGAGCCACGACACCCGTGATACCCAGGCTGCCAGTGCCGGTGAGGTAGGTGGTGCCGTTGTTGGCGATGAACTGCGGCAGACCGCCGGCGCTGTGGCACTTGGCGCAACCGGCGGGAACCATGCCTTCCTTGTCCCAGTGGCGGAAAGGCTCGGTGTTGCCGGCAAAGTGACCGGCATCATTGCGGCGCAGCTTGGCCATGTCAACCGGCTTGGAGAGCTTGGTGCTCAGGTCGGCAGTCGAGTCGTAGAGCAACTCGATGATGTACTTGGCGTTGTGCGCGAAGGCGCCCGGATCCTTAGCGGAAACCTGGTAGTTGTAGGCGGCCTTCAGCAGGCGGGCCGTCCACTTGTTGTAACGGACGTTATTGCCCTTGTCGTCCTTGGCAACCTTCCCGTCTTTGTCAGCCACAAAGAAGTACGGGTAGGCTGCGCCGTCGTAGACTATAGGCGCGCCGGCAACTTCTGAGGCATACGCCTGGATCGAGCTGTAGAGGATGTCCTGCAGGCCCTGAAGTTCGTAGTAAATGCCTTCCTTGGTGTCGCCGTTGCCGTTGTAGTCCTCCAGCGACCCGTTCAGGCGGTTGTCCTTCAGGTCATCAACGGTCTTAACGTTGGTGTGGCATTCCGCGCATTTCTCCACCCGCACCTTCAGCGCGTGCTGGTCGTGGCAGGCAACGCAGGTGTCGAACTCCGCGACATGGCGGAACTTGGGATCGTAGACCTTGCCGTCATACTCGTAGCCCATCTGGGCCTGCGAGCCGTACAGCGTAGCCCCGGCGGCGAAGTAGTGCACGTTGCGGAAGCCAAACTGCACGTCCTTGCCGTTCGCATCCTTGATCGGCGGGACCTGGGCGTCGACATCGGTGATCTTGAACGTGTCGTTAATCTGCTTGTCGACGCTGACCTTCGACTCGCGTCCCTGGTGGCAGGTCATGCAGCGCGCCTCGCCGTCCTCGGTGGTATTGACAACCTTACCGGACGGGAAGGTGACCGAGGTCAACGACATGGTCTTGTCGTTGTGGCAGGTCTGGCAGGCGAGCGTGCCGGCGGGGGCGGGCACATCGGCGGCCTTGCCATTGGTCAGGTAGTCGATGTAGCCGGCTGAGGTATGGCACCGGGCGCACGCGCCGGGAACTACTGGCGGGGTTGCGGCATCCCAATGCTTGAACGGCTCGTCGCTAGCGTTGGCGTGGCCCGATGCCAGAAACACGTCGAGGAAGGGAATAGCCACAACGGGGGGCGGCGGGATGGCGGGTGTTACTTCCACCACCCGTGTTACCTCCACCTGTCGGGTCACCTCAACCGTGGTTGGCGCGCTCTGGCAACCCGCTACCACCAACGCGATCACAACTAACAGGCCGAGGGTCAATAAGATATTTTTGTTTCGCATTCTTTCCTCCATTTCCTAAAAATTGTCGCCGTCACCCAGATGGCTGAATGACCTTGATTAAATCGCTGACTTCGCCGGCAGGGCGTTGCTCACTCGTCACTACTTGCACCGTTGAATACTGGGGATCAAGGCGGATGATTTTCAGTGACGGCAGCGACCGCAACAGCTTGTCCACCGAGCAGTGCGACGTTGCCTCGCCGGCATCGCTGGCGTCAAGAATCACAGCAGCCGGCTGCACCACCACAACGCGGTTGAGTGCATCCGATTGCCCAGAATCAACTGTCAACAGTTCCAGTTGTTCCAGGTGTTGTCGTAATCGGCTGGCCACTCCCTCGGCAAAAAGGGAGTGCCCAGACAAAATAACGACCCGCGTTCGAGTCACACCGGCCTCAACTTTCTGACGGATTTGCCCATACTGTGAAGATTAGTACAAAGTGAGAGCGCCGACAACCACAGACGGGTCAAAGTTAAATACACAAACGGGTAGGCGCGGCAGCCACCGGCCTACCCGTTTGGACAAGCGACGGAATCTAGTTGAACGTCGGAGGGGTGTCTTTGATGAGGCCGTTGCGGATGGCGTACGCTGCCGCTTCGGTGCGGTTTTGCACGCCAAGCTTTTGCAGGATGTTTTTGAGGTGGTATTTCACGGTGTTCTCGCTGAGCGACAGCCGCTGGGCAATTGCTTTGTTGGGCAGGCCCTGCGCCACCAGCCTCAGCAGATCGGCCTCCCGCTCCGTGAGATGGTCGGCCACTTCGCCCGCCGGCTGCGACGCGTGAGCCATGCCGTGCAGCAGCCGGGCCGTGGTCTGCCGGGTCATGGCGGCCTCGCCGTGTTCCACGCCTTCCAATATCTTCAGGAATTCTTCGGCGTTCAGGTTTTTCAGCAGGTAACCGGCCGCACCGTGCCGGATAGCCTCGAACAGGTTGGCGTCGTCGTCTGAAACCGTGAGCATCACCACTTGTGTGGCGGGCAAGTCGGGGCGGATAATCTGCAAAGCCTGCAGCCCGTCCATGCCGGGCATCGTGATATCCATCAGCACCACGTCCGGGCGCAGGCGGTGGGCCGCTTCCACGGCGGCCTGGCCATCGCCCACCTGCCCCACCACGTCAAACCCTGCCGCCTCCAGCAAACTCACAATGCCGTCACGGAACAGCGAATGATCGTCGGCGACTAATACACGCATGGCTCAATTCTCCTGCAACGGCAGCCGCACCGTCACGCAAGTGCCGCTCCCGGGATTAGAATCCAATTGAAACTCGGCGCCCACCGCGTCGGCGCGCTCGCGCATGGTGGACAGCCCAAACCGCGGCCGGTGGTTGGTGTGGATATGAGCGGGGTCGAAGCCGCGGCCGTTGTCGGCAATCGCCAGCACCAGCATGCGGCCCTCGCGGCGCATGTCAATTCGCGCTTCGCTGGCCGCCGCGTGCTTGCGCACGTTTGCCAGCGCCTCCTGCACAATGCGGAGCATCTGCAACTCGGCCTCGGCGGCTATCGGCGTGCCCCGCGCCTCCGGGGCAATGGTCACGTTCACGGGCAGGTCGCTCAAGCGGGTGAATTGCAGCGCATAGTCATTGATCATGGTGGCCAGATCGGCATCTGCCCGCCCGTTCATCCTCAGTCCGGCAATGGCCTCCCGCACGTCCACGAACATCTCGCGGGCAGCCTCTTCAACCTGCAACAGTTGCTTCTCGGCGGCCTCCGATTGCCTGTTCTTCAGCAGCAGACGCACCGCCATGGCTTTGGTATTCACGTAGCCCAGCAACTGAGCCAGTCCGTCGTGCAATTCGCGCGCAATGCGCTCGCGCTCCTCCATGATGGCCCGCTGCCGCACCGCGGCGCGCTCGTTCTGCTCTTTGGTGTGGCGCTCCAACTCATCGGCCATGCGATTGAAGGCCAGAGCCAGATCGTCGAATTCGTCGGCGGCGACCCCCGTGGCAGGCAGGCGCGACGAGAAATCCCCGCCGGCATACTGGGCCAGGGGCCGGCGAATGGCCGCCACCCGGCGCACTACCGAAAAGTCCACCAGCAGGTAAACGCCAATCGTCACCAACAGTGTCATCACCGCCGATAGCAGCATGGTGATCTGCAAGTCCTGAGCCAAACGGCGGTTGATCGACACGGTGGGAATATCCACCAGCAGCATCCCGAGGTGCGACGTGCCGGACGCATGGCACTGTTGGCATGCCGGTTCGTTGGCAATGGCCGAGGCCACGCGCAGCATCCCGCCGGCGCTCGTCAAGACGACTGATTGGGGCCGGGACGCGGCCGGGAAGCGGTGGCACTCCACACAGCCGGGATCGGTGGGCAGGTGCGCCTCCCCGATGGCGGTGTTGGCGCTGTCGGCCCGCACCTGGCCGCTCAAATCCATGATTTCAATCCGCGAGATGCCATCCATACTGCCCACGTCTTGCAGCGAGCTATTGAGCATCGCGCGATCTTCAGTCAGCATGGCATAGCGCAGGCTGCCGGTGATTACCTGGCCCACCTGCACCGCGGTCACGCGGAACTGCTCTTCCATCAACTGCCGCTCACGCCAGTTGTGAAACAGCGACGCGCCCGCTAATGTGAGAAACAACGGCAGCGCGACCCACAAGGCAACGCGAGCGCGCAGGCTGTGTCTGAATTGAATTGGCAGTTTCCGGAGGGTGGAGAGCATTGTGAAATGGCAACGGTCATCAGCCTGGAGATTCCAGCCAACGTGAGTATCTTCCCCGATTTTGCCATTGAGGTGTAGTAGCGACTATCACTCGCCAACAGTGATGAAGATCATCCGAAACAGAGCAAAAAGCCCCGCAGCAATGTGCGGGAGACCGACGCGGTCTTTGGAGATCGCGTCGGTCTGCCTTAGGGAGGGGCGGGTTTCATGCGGCCCCCGCCGGAGCCGGTGCCGGTTGCCCTGCCGGTTCCGGTTCGGACATGGGAGCATGGTGCACCACGTTGAGATAGCGCACCCCCAGGGTGAACGCCATCAACCCATAGGCAATGACACCCGCCCCGGCGGCAAACTCTACCAGTGATGGCACATACGAGGTGTATCGCACGGCCAGCTCTTGCGGCACGTAGTTGAGCAACACCAGTTGACCGGCCATGTTGATGTCCCAACGGTAGGCCACCACTCCACCCACCACGCACGCCAGCGCTGCCATGCGAAACAGGCGATTGCTTCGCCAGCGCGGGTTGAGCAGGATGAAGGCGGGCAACACCGCGCCGATGAAGATTTCGCCGGCCCAGAAGTTGAACGACAACGCGCCACCCGTGAGCATTTCCAAGCCTTCGGTGCGACCCGGCTGATAGGTGTACGTCATGGCAAACGCATCCCAGAAGCGGAAATAGAGATACCCTACCAGCACCCAGCCGATGAACTTCGCCACGCAGTCGAGCAGCGAGTCGTCAACGCGCGTTCGGCGGCTGAACGCCGCCGACAGCATGGAGGCCAGCACCGTGAGCGACAGGCCGCCGGCTATGGCCGAGATGATGAACAGCACCGCGAGATCAGGGCGGAACCAAATGGGCCGCGCTTTTAGCACGCCATAAGTGGCGCCGAGCGACGATTGGTGCAACAGCGACAGCCCCAGCCCCGCGACGGCGAGCGCCGGGGCAAAATGATGGACGCCGGCCAGCAACGCTGCCAGGCGAGGCCAGCGGCGGCGCAGCCATTCGGCCTGCCCGAAGAGGGGCGCGGCCTCCATCACCAGCACCGTGAAGTAGAGAGCGACGCACATGGTCACTTCCCACAGCACTGAGTGCGGATTCCAGAACACCAGCGCATGCCAGAACCGGTCGGGGCGGCCAATATCCAGCATGAGGCACAGCACGGCCATGCTGTAGCCGATGAGGCCGATGAATGTGGCCGTGCGGGCCAGCGGCTGGTAGCGCTTAAGCCCCAACAGGTACACGGCGGCGCACAGGAAGAACGCCCCGGCGCTCACGGCAATGGACGTTAGATCAATGGTGATCCACAATCCCCACGGCACCAGATCGGTGAGGTTCGTCACCACCAGGCCGCGAGTGAACACCTGCCATGCCGCCGCCAGCCCGGCGGCCATTGCCACGGCCAGCACCGCCAGCCATGCACGGAAAAGCGTGAACTTGGGCAGCTTGATTTTGGCACTCATGCGGATGCCCCCTCCCGGGCGGGCAGGTAATACACTCGGGGTCCGGTGCCAAGGTCTTCGCGCAAACGGTACGATGGATTGTTAGCCAGCAGTTTGCTGACCTCCGACTCCGGGTCGTTGAGATCGCCGAACTTGCGCGCGCCCACCGGGCAGGCCACCACGCAGGCCGGGGTCGCGTCCGAGTCCACCCCCGGCGTTTGCCCGGCGGCCAGGCCGCGATCGATGCGATGAAAACAGAACGAGCATTTTTCGGGCACACCGCGCGGGCGGCGCGGCACTTCCGGCTGGCCCCACTCGGGCACTTCGGGATTGGGGCCGGTAAAGGCTTCCCAGTTGAACGCGCGCGCGCCGTAAGGGCAGGCCACTTCACAATAGCGGCAGCCGATGCATTTGTCGTAGTCCATCATCACGATGCCGTCGGCGCGGTAGTAGCTCGCGCCCACCGGGCACACTTCCACACACGGCGCGTGCTGGCATTGCATACAGGGCCGCGAGATGAATACGTCTTTATCCTTCACTTTGCCGGCGTGGATCACCCGATTCCACGAGATCTCGGGGGCCACGTCGTTGTGCGCTTTGCAGGCCTTCGTGCAATAGCCGCAGCCGGTGCACTTGGCCTGGTCGATGACCATGGCCCAACGGTGCGTGCCGGCCCCCACCGGGGCAGAGGCCATGGCCTTCTGAACCAGGGGCGGCAGGTGCTGCAAGAACTGCAGGCCCACCAGACCGGCGGCGCCGCCGCCTGCCAATTTCAGGAATTCACGTCGAGTGAGCAGATTGCTTTTCTTCACGGTTCACCTCACTTGTCGAAGCGCCCCATCCGACGATACCAGCGCTCGATCCACGGCGCCACCACCAACCCCGCGCCAAAACCCAGCAGGCCGCTTATCACGGCGAACCCCACCGGGCTAACCGGTTGCGGCTCGGCGCTCACGCCCATGGTTTCCACGGCCGCCATGGCATCCGGCGGCCGCGGCGTAGGTTGATCGGTATGCACCGAGGCCGGGTCGTGCATTTGATACGCATGGCATTCGTTGCATGTGCTCAGCCGGACATTGAAACTGTGATCGCGCACGGCATGGCCTTCGCCGTTGAGGGCGTCGGCCATTTGCCCAAGATGGCAATCGGCGCAGGTAAGCCCCTGCTGGCTGTGCTGCGTGTGCGCGAAATTCGAAGACCGCTCACGATGGCAGGTGGCGCACAACACGGAAGGGCTTTCGGCTTTGAGCTTTGTGGCATGTGGATCGTGGCAGCCCACGCAGGTCAGGTCATTCTTGCGGTGGGCGCTCACTTGCCAATCAAAGAAGGTTTCGGTGTGGCACTTGCCGCATGCGCCGGCCGACCGATCGGTGGGCATGGGTTCCGCCGGATGATTGTCGGTCACCGGGCTGTGGCAGGCCTCGCACGTGACGCCTTCGGCCTCGTACGCGCCCGTGTTCGAGTCATACCCGGTAGTGTGACAGGCCAGGCACTTCTCCGGGCTGCCCTGAGCCTCCCAGGCAGACTTGAACGTAGGATCGACCGTGGCGCGCCCGTGCGCGCCCGCTTCCCATGCCTTTTGGAAGTCTTCGTGGCAAGCCTGGCAATTACCTTTGACTGATGTCACCGGCTGCGTTGGCGGTGTGGCTTGAGCCAGCGCAAACGATAGCAGCATCAACGGCAGGGCAAACACCGCCCCGATAGTGAAACGAGTTGTCAAGCCTCTCATTGAGTCGCCTCCATCACACGCGCGGCTTATGCCGTTTGCGGCACAAGCGCGTTGCGGAACACTACGCAATCCAAACAGGCGGCGGGCAGGCGGCCGGTGGCTTGCCGCCTGAGTTGCCAGCACGGCAGATCGATGCGGCCATATACGGGGCAAGCCGCCCGGGCTTCCGGCGGGCACTGCCGCGTTTCCCAACACGGCGTGCGCAGTTCCGCCGCGGCAGCCAAGCTCATCCGCCAGGCTTCCTCAGCCTCCGCCTGCCAGCGAGCATCCAGCCGCCGCAGCGCCCACACCAGCACGGTGGTGATGAGCAGCGGAATGCCGAAGCGCAGCATCAAGGCCAGCGCCACTGCCACCACGACATCAATCCATTCCAACATGGGAGCCAATCCCTGGCAGCCCACGGCTACCGCAGAGCAGTCATCTGGCGGCGGTTGATCAACGTGCCAATGAGCAACAGTCCGCCGAACGGCAACACTACTCGGAGCAGGGTCAGCGCAGCGACAACGAGTATGGTATCCATGGTATCTCTCCTATCCGGGCTTCATGCCCACACATACAATAGGTCTTATGCCGGGCGGCGTAAATCGGGCGAGCGCCCGATTTTTGGCGTGATGGGTCGCCCCACCACCGGCGAAAAGCCGTGGGGTATGAGACGCACTGGATGGGTGAATCACCCCACGCCGGTGTGGGGCAAACAAAAGAGCCACGCGTCGTCACAACGACTGCGTGGCTCTAAGCCGGTTTCCTTTTTGATTGACGATTCTAAGACCGACGCGGTCTCCAAGACCGCGTCGGTCTGCACGCGCTACGGGCGGATGATGCCCTTGCGAATGGCGTATTTCACCAGTTCGGTGCGCGAGTGCAGATTCAGCTTGTGCATGATGTTCTCGCGATGCCGCCCCACTGTTTTGTGGCTGATGGTGAGCGCATCGGCAATTTCCTGGTTGCTGGCGCCGTCGGCGAGGCGCGACAGCACCTCCCGCTCCCGATCCGTCAGCTCGTTGAGCGCCGCCAACGGGGCGGCCTCTTTGCCGCTGGACACATAATCCTTGACCAGCAGTTTAGCCATGGACGGGTACAGATAGACCTCGCCAATGGCCGCCGCCCGAATGGCTGTGAGCAATTCCTCGGGCGCGGCGCGCTTGGGAACGTAGCCGCTGGCTCCGGCCTGCAGCATCTGAAAGAAATATTCCTCATCCTCGTGGATGGTGAGCGCCACCACCGACACCTCGGGCCAGCTTTGTTTGATCTTCCGGGTGACCTCGATGCCCGACAAGTCCGGCAGGCCGATATCGATCAAAGCCAGGTCGGGGTGCAAAGCGGCCACCGCCTCCAGCGCCTCGCGCGCCGTGCCCGCCTCGCCGATGATGTCCAGGTCATCTTCGCTCTCCAACAGCATCCGCAAGCCGGACCGCACCACGGCATGGTCGTCCACCAGCAGCAATCGTATCGTCATGCCGACTCCTCCGCCCCCCAGTAGGGGATCACCATATCCACCTGAGTGCCCGCGTCGGGCTGGGACTCCACGCGGAACTGCCCGCCCAACAGCGCCGCGCGCTCTT
>ORJL010310128.1_pt1 | contig 11009 bp, 10 predicted proteins | sample 1779941 | NCBI WGS metagenome assembly ORJL01 (sample SAMEA104232317, study PRJEB22302) | groundwater metagenome | biome: forest; feature: aquifer; material: groundwater | place: USA | collected 2011-08-07 | depth 5.8 m | reverse complement strand
GGAGCGGATGACCGCGGCTCCGCCGAGGAGTTGGGCGACGAGCTCCGCATCGAGCGTCGCGGACATCACGAGCACGCGAAGCTCAGGGCAGAAGAGTCCCCGCGCGTGCAGGGTCAGCGCGAGCCCCACGTCCGCCTGGAGGGATCGCTCGTGGAACTCGTCGAAGATCACCAGTCCGACGCCGCGAAGGGACGCGTCAGACTGGAGCATCCGCGTGAGGATCCCCTCGGTCACCACCTCGATGCGCGTCGCGGCGCTCACGCGCGACTCCAGGCGCATGCGGTACCCCACCGTCCCTCCCGCGTCGGGCTCCCCCAGCAGGTCCGCCATGCGCGTAGCGGCCGCGCGCGCAGCCAGTCGCCGGGGCTCGAGCAGGAGGATCTTGCGACCCACGAGCCAAGGCTGTTCCAGGAGAGCCAGCGGCACCAGCGTGGTCTTGCCCGCCCCGGGCGGAGCGACGAGAACTGCCGCCGTGCCGACCGAAAGCGCGCGGCCAACCTCGGGAAGGACGTCCCAGACCGGGAGCGCGTCGGTCCGACTCCTCCAACCGTCTCCCATCGCTCGCGCTCCCGTGTCCCTACGCGATCCGCTCGGGCTCGAGCAGCTCCTCGACGACCCGTCCGGCCACGACGCTCACGTAGTAGGCCTTGGCTCCCTCCCGGGTAGCCACCACGCGCCTCACCTGGTCCTCCTCGAAGTAGATCCCGGCGTCGTTGTCGCACGCGTATCCGGGCTTGAGCGCGCCGGACGCGATCAGGCGATGATAGGTGGGCCTGCGTTGCTCCTCACCGTCGTAGTGGGGCGAGTGGCTCCCCTTCAGGAAGCCGAGGCACTCGACCTTCGTCAGCTCCTTGGGCCGGGAGTCGGTGGTCCCCTCCTCAAACCAGCACAGGGATCCCGCGCTCGCGCCGCCCAGCACGATCCCCCGGGCCCACGCCTCGGCGAGCACCTGGTCGATCCCCTGCGCTCGCCAGATGGCCTGCTGGTTCAAGGTGTTTCCCCCTGATACAACGATGCCGTCCATGGAGAGGAGCACCTCGCCCCACGTCTGGCCCATGGAGTAGCTGCTGATGAAGCTCTCCTGGACGAACGGGGACACGTTGAGCTCGGCGCAGCTCTCGTACCAGCGGATCATCCCCGACGGGCTGTCCGCAGATGCCGTGGGAAGGTAGCAGAGCCGTGGGCGCTCCTTTCCAGTCAGGGAGGCCATGTACCGGATGAACGCGGTGCCGAACCCTCCTCCCGCGATGAGGATCTTCCGCGTGGCCGCCCCGCTCCGGGGCGCCGAGGCCGGCCCGGGCTCCGATAGCCCGCTCGTCCCAAGGGTCACCGCGCCCACAGCGGACGCAGCGAGGAACTCCCGTCTCTCCATGGTCATCTCCCGTCAGCTCATCTGCGAAGGTCCCGACCACCCATCCTGCGCGCTGGGGCGGGCTTGCGTCCAGCCCCAACGACCCCCCTCATCCAGGGAAGCAGGCCCTCGCCGCCCACGCGCCCGCCAGGAGCACCCCATGAAGACCGCCATCGTCGCCGGCTGCCGCACGCCGTTCCTGAGGTCGGGTACCGACTTCGCGGACCTGACGGCGACGGAGCTAGGAAAGGCGGCCGTGCGCGAGGCTCTGGCCCGCAGCGGCCTCCGCCCCGACGCTGTGGACCACCTTGTGTACGGGACGGTGGTCCACGACACCCAGGCGCCCAACATCGCCCGCGAAGTGGGGCTCGCGGTCGTCCCGAAGTCGGTGCCCGCCTATACGGTGTCCCGGGCGTGCACCTCGGCCAACCAGGCCATCACCGACGCCTGCCAGCTCATCGAGGTGGGCCAGGCCCAGGTGGTCGTGGCGGGCGGCGCCGACTCGCTCTCCAACGTTCCGATCGGGGCGTCCCGCAAGCTCGCCAAGGCGCTGGTGGAGGCCTCCAAGGCCAAAACCCTGGGCGCACGCCTCCGCTCCTTCAGGAGGCTCCGCCCGCGGGACCTGGTCCCCGTCACGCCGGCCATTGCCGAGCCCACCACCGGCGAGACCATGGGCGCCGCAGCCGAGCGGATGGCCAAGGAGAACGGGATCCGGCGGGAGGACCAGGACGCCTGGGCGCTGCGCTCCCACCTTCTCGCCGCCGCTGGCACGGCGGGCGGCCCCACCCCCCGCCAGGGCCCCCCCCCGCCGAGATCGCCCCCCTCTACCTGCCCCCCGGGTTCGAGAAGGTCGTGGCCGCCGACAATGGCATCCGTGCCGACTCGTCCCAGGAGGCCCTGGCCAAGCTCCGCCCGGCCTTCGACCGGAAGCACGGCTCCGTCACGGCCGGGAACGCTTCGCCCCTGACGGACGGGGCATCCGCCCTGGTGCTCATGAGCGGGGAAAAGGCCCTCGCCGAGGGGCTCACCCCCCTCGGTTGGGTGCGGAGCTGGGCGTGGGCGGCGTTGGACCCGGGGGCGCAGCTCCTTCAGGGCCCGGCCTACGCCGCACCCTGGGCCCTGGACCGCGCAGGCCTTTCCATGGCGGACATCGGCCTCCTGGAGATGCACGAAGCGTTCGCGGCCCAGGTCCTCTCCAACCTGCAGGCGCTGGACTCCGACGACTTCGCCCGCCGGGAGCTGGGCCGAAGCCAGGCGGTGGGTCACCCCGAAGGCGACGTCATCAACGTCATGGGTGGCTCGATCGCGATCGGCCACCCGTTCGGCGCCACCGGGGGCCGCTTGACCCTCACGCTCCTCAACGAGATGCGGCGCCGCGACGTGCAGTTCGGATTGGTCACGCTTTGCGCGGCCGGCGGGATGGGCTTCGCGATGGTCCTCGAGCGCCGGTAACCGTCGCATGACCTTCCCACGGCGCCTCGCTGGCTCGTGGGCCCCTCGGAGCGCTCGTGGCGCACCGGGGCCGGTGCTCTGGCCGCGGAGGAGGGAGTGCCGATGCCTCGCGGTACGTACGTGCCCGAGCCGGACGTGGCCCGCGCCGGCCCCCGGGCCCTACCCGCCGATTCGGGTCCCGCCCACAGCTCGAATCCGTTCCTCGAGGCGGTGGGGGGAGTCACTGCCCACGTACAGGTGGGTCCCGTCCCTGAGGTGGAGGACCACCGCGTGGTTTCCCCGGGCGGTCCAGGCCCTCTTCCCGTTCCTGCCCCGCCGCACGCCCCACCCCCCGAACTCCGCGATAGGCCGGTACGTGACCGATTCGGTCCGGAGGATGTCTTCGTAGCGGACCCTGCGGGAGATCCAGCCGGCCGAGCCGAGGCCGACCACGAGGTCGTCACGAAACAGCCGGACGGACAGCCCGGCGATCAGGAATTGGACGCTGCCCGCGGTGACCGCCAGGACGATCAGCCCCCAGAAGCGGTCCTGGTCCGACTCCCCGGGCGCCCACGAGACCGTGGTCATGCCCAGGAACATGGTCCCCCAGAATACCACGACGAGCCACCCCGGCCAGGAGCTCCACTCCTTCCAGATGGGCTGTCCCTGTGCGTCCATGACGAGGATACGGTTGCCACACGGGGATTCTTCGCGCAGACTGCCCCCTCGTCCAGGTCCCCTCATCCCCCCTCCGGAGCAGCGCCCGTGGAAGAAGGCAACGGCAGTCAGGGTTACCGTCCGGCCCAGCGCGTCGGCCTCTTCCTCGGCGCCGCGGCGTTCCTCGTCATGCTCTGGCTTCCCGCTCCGTCCGGCCTGGACGACCCGGGATGGCGCACGGCCGCCGTGGCGGTCCTCATGGCGTCTTGGTGGATGACCGAGGCGCTTCCCATCCCGGTCACGGCCCTTCTCCCGCTCGTCCTCTTCCCGGCCCTCGGCGTCCTCAGCGCCCAGCAGGCGGCGGCTCCGTTCGCCAACGAGCTGATCTTTCTCTTCATGGGCGGCTTCTTCCTGGCCGCCGCCCTCGAGAAGTGGAACCTGCACAAGCGCATCGCCCTGCGCATCATGGCCTTCGTGGGGACGAGCCCGAATCGCCTCGTCCTGGGCTTCATGATCGCCACCGGCTTCATCTCGATGTGGATCAGCAACACGGCCACCGCCGCGATGATGCTCCCCACCGCGGTCGCCGTCGGCGAGATGCTCCGCCCGAAGGGCCAGAAGGGCGTATACCACTTCGGCGTGGCTCTGATGCTCGCCGTCGCCTACGCGTCCTCCCTGGGAGGCATCGCCACGCTCATCGGCACGCCGCCGAACGCCGTGCTCGCCGGGGCGGCCCTCGAGATGCTCGGCAGGGAAGTCAGCTTCATGGGGTGGATGGCCGTCGGCCTTCCCGTGACGGTCGTCATGATCCCCCTCGCGTGGCTCCTCCTCACCCGGATGCATCCCCCCGGTGACCTGCACGGCGACGCCGCGGCCATCATCGAGGCCGAGCGCGCGGGGCTGGGCTCGCCCAAGCTCGGCGAGAAGATCACGGGCGCCGTGTTCGGGCTGACGGCGCTGGCTTGGGTCCTCCGCGCCGAGAAGGATCTCGGGGGCGTGGTCATCCCCGGGATCGAGACGTGGATGCCCCAAGTGGCCGATTCCACCATCGCGATGACCGGTGCCCTCGCGCTCTTCCTCATCCCGTCGAACTGGAGGAAGGGCGAGTTCTGCCTGGACTGGAAGACCGCCAGCCGGATCCCCTGGGGGGTCCTCGTGTTGTTCGGCGGGGGACTTTCCCTGGCGGCAGCCATGGGTGATACCGGGCTCGCCTCCTGGATCGGCGGGGTGGTATCCCGGCTGCAGAACGTGCCCGACTGGGTCGTGGTGACCGCGGTCGCCACGCTGTTCATCTTCCTCACCGAGCTCACGTCGAACGTGGCGGTCACGTCCATGGCCATGCCCGTCATGGTGGGGACGGCCGCGGGGCTCGGCATGGACCCGCTCCTCCTCATGACGACGGCGGCGGTGGGAGCCTCCATGGCGTTCATGCTGCCGGTGGCCACGCCTCCGAACGCGATCGTCTTCAGCTCCGGCTACCTGACGATCGCCCAGATGGCGCGCGTGGGCTTCTTCATGAACCTGATGGCCATCGTGGTGGTCACGCTCCTCTGCTGGTTCCTCGTCCCCGTCTTCCTCCTTTGACGGGAGTGGAAGGAGGCCGAGAGCCCGCCCGCTGCCACGGCAGCGGCGGCGAGGGTGACGAACTGCATCAGTCCCGCAACCGCTGCAAGGCGCGTCGGACGTACACCGGAATCATGGCGCGCCGCCAGTCCGGATCCACGATGATGTTCTCGAGCGGGTTGCACTGCCTGTGTGCCCGCTCCGCCAGCTCCTCGACGAGCTGGTGGTCCAGTCGCCGCCCGATGGCGATCTCGCTCCATCCGGCGAGCTCACGTGGGCGCGATCCCAACCCCGTCACCACGCCGTCCAGGGCGCGGACCGACCCGTCGTCCCCCACCTCGGCGGAGACGGCCACCGTGAGGAGCGGGAAGTCGATGGACTTGCGCAGCCGGAGCTTGGCGTAGGCAGCCCTTCGCCTCGCCGCGGCGAGCGGGATGCGCACTTCGGTGAGGATCTCGTCCGACCGACGCCGCGTGTTGACGATGCCGTCGGCCACGAAGAAGTCCCTCACCTCAACGTCGCGTGAGCCCTCGGGTCCCACCAGCGTGAGGATCGCTCCGAGGACCATGAGCACCGGGGGAGTGTCGGCCGAGTGCGCCGCCACACACTTCGTTCCGACCTTGGTGACGTGGCAGACGGTGCCGTCCTTCTTGAGGCAGTATCCCAGCGCCTGTCTCCAGAACTCGGTCTGGTTGTAGTACGTGCACCGGGTCTCGAGGCACACGTTCCCGCCCAGCGTTCCCATGTTGCGGAGCTGAGGCCCCGCCACATGCCCCGCTGCCTCGGCCAGGACCGGAAAGCGCTCCCGTACAAGCCGATTGCCCGCCACCGACGAAAGCGTCTCGGCGGCGCCGAGACGCAGGTGGCCATTCTCTTCCCGGACCCCCCTGAGCTCCCGGATCCCCTTGAGCGCGACCAGGTGCCCGGGCTCGAAGAGACGGTGCTTCATGTTCGGCAGGAGGTCCGTGCCTCCCGCCACGGCCATCGCGTCGGGGCCGTGCTCCCCGAGGAGCGCGACGGCGTGCGCCACCGAGTCGGGCCGGTGGTATCGGTAGGGAGGGAGCCTCATCATGGGACACGCTCCAACGGTCGGGCCACGATGATCCCGTCCTGGCCCCGAATGCGCCGGATGCGCTCGCAGAGGGGCTCGTCGCTGATCTGGACCGAGTCTCCCACAAGCGGTGCGTGCAGGAGCCGGAGGGTTCCGTCCACCCAGAGCGCGATTCCGGTGTGGGCCACGTCCAGCCCCCGGGCCGTGCTCGTCGCGGCGATGATGTCCCCGTCGCGGATCGCCGTGGCGGCCTGATCGAGCGCCGCCTCTCGAATGATCCACCGGCCCTCGGCGGTCAGGCGCTCTTCGTCGGCGCGCACCGCCGCCGCCGCGGCCGGGTCCTCGGCGAGCTGGCGGTAGGCTCCCGGGTGGGTGGTCATGAAGTCCACCGCGTCGGTGTCGAGCGCGCCTCCCAGCTCCCGGGTGACGTCCACCACCAGGCCCTTCGCTTCGCCGTCCTCGATCCAGTCGCTGAAGTAGTGGAGGCGGCTCGCATACCCTTCCAGGTGCCCACCGCGGTAGCGGATCCGCGTGAGCAGCTGCTCGTATCGGGCCTCCGCGTCGTCCCGGTGCTCGAGCAGCACGGCCGCGTCGGGCTCCCTCACGAACAGCGCGAGCGCCAGCACGTTCTCGACGAGCGTGACACAGTCGAGGCCCCGGAAGTTGATGACGAGCGCCTCCGGACCCTCGGGGTCCAGCGTCCGGGGGACGTACGCCGTCCCCACGAAGGTGCGGCCCAGCGCCGCCATGGCCTCTCCCATGGGAGCTTTGGCCAGGTCGCGTTCCAGCGCCCATTGGGCCTTTTCCCGGAAGGCCGCCCAGTCGGTGTCGGGCCAGCGCGAGGCCGACACGTCACGGTCGGCTGCGCAGACCGGTCCCGCGGCAGCGAGCGCGAGCGACACCGCCCATCGCGCCACCCTGGACGTTCTCGACCGCCTCATCCCTCGGCCCCCCGGTGCGCCAGGCTCCGCTCTCCGAGGGCGGGCTTGCGCAGCGTACCGGCTTCCTCGGCCGTCCTCAAGGCCCGCCAGACCGACGGCGGGGAGAAAGGCAGGCGGTCCATGCGCACGCCCACGGCGTCGTAGATGGCGTTGGCGATGGCCGGAATGGAAGGGTGCAGAGGCCCCTCGCCGGCTTCCTTGGCGCCATAGGGCCCTTCGGGATCGAGCGACTCGACGATCAGCGACTGGAGCTCAGGGGTGTCCAGGCTGGTCGGGATCCGGTAGTCCAGCAGCGAAGGGGCATTGTGGAGCCCGGCCCTGCCATGGTCGGCATCCTTGAAGATGTGCTCTTCCATGAGCGCTTCGGCGAAGCCCATGTAGGCGGAGCCTTCCATCTGTCCTTCCACAAGCACCGGGTTCAGGGCGCGGCCGCAGTCGTGCGCCACCCAGATCTTCACGACTTCGACCACGCCCGTTTCCGTGTCCACCTCGACCTCCGCCACATGCGCGGTGAAGGAGTAGGCCGGCGACGCCCCGATGGTGCCGCCGCGGTAGTCTCCGTGGACGTCCTTCGGCGTGTTGTACCAACCCGTGGAGCCCAGCGTCCCGAACCGCGACTCCGCCAGGTTGAAGGCCTCGTGGATGGGCATCTGCCGCTCGGTATCCGGCGCCCAGAGCGCGCGGCCGCCCGCCAGGAGCACCTCGCCCGGCTTCACCTCCCACCGCTCCGCCACCGCTTCCTGGACCATCGCGCGCAGCTTTCGCGCGGCCTCGCTGGCGGCATTCCCGAGCATGAAGGTGACCCGGCTGGAGTAGGCCCCGAGGTCCACGGGCGTGAAGTCGGTGTCTCCCCGCAGTACCCGAACGTGCTCCAAGGGGATGCCGAGCTCCTCGGCCGCGATCATCGCCACCACCGTGTCGCACCCCTGGCCGATCTCGCTGGCGCCGCTGAAGACCGCGACCCGGCCCGAGCGATCCACCTGCATCTGCACCCCGGACTGGGGCATGTCGTTCGGGTAGATCGGGTAGTTGGTGCCGGAGATGTAGGTGGACCCGGCGACGCCGACGCCCCGGCCGAAGGGGAGCCTGCGGAACTTCTCACTCCACGAGCTGGCCCGCTCCACGCTGTCCAGGCACTCGAGGAACCCGTTGGAGGTGATGCGGAGCTCGTTCACCGTTCGCGTGTCGGAGCCGATGGAGTTCCGCCGGCGAATCTCGATCGGGTCCAGGCCCACCTTCTCGGCGAGCTTGTCGAGCTGCACCTCGAAGGCGAAACGCGGCTGCACCGACCCATGTCCCCGCTTCGGCCCGCATGCGGGCTTGTTGGTGTACACCCGCGTGGAGTCGAATCGGTACGCCGGCAGCGCGTAGGGCGCACACAGGAGCTGCCCCGCATAGTACGTCGTCACCAGCCCGAACGACGCGTACGCGCCTCCGTCCAGGACGATCTGGGCGTCCACGCTCCGCAGCCTGCCGTCGGTGCCGCATCCCGTGCGGTACTTCATGTGGAAGGGGTGCCGCCCGCGGTGTGCGTAGAAGACCTCCTCCCGCGTGTAGAGGATCTTCACCGGGCGGCCCGTCTTCATGGCCAGCTTGGCCACGCAGAACTCCAGGTCGAAGGGCTCGCTCTTCCCGCCGAAGGCTCCCCCCACCAGGGGTTGGATCACCCGGACCCGGGCCGGATCCACCTCCAGCACCCTGGCCAGCTCGCGGTGGAGGTAGTGCGGCACCTGCGTCGCGGACCAGACGGTGAGCTTTCCGTCGCCGGCGCCCCCCGGCCGGCCGTCGGGCTCCCAAAGGCCGATGGCGCAGTGCGGCTCGATGGGCGCGTGGGTGCTCCCTTCGAAGAAGTACTCGCCTTCCACCACCGCGTCGGATGTGGCGAGCAGACCGTCCACGTCCCCGAAGCTCAGCTGGACCGTCTTGGTGACGTTCCCGTTCGACCCTGCCTTCCTGGGCTCGTGGATGAACGGGGTGGAGCCGTCGGCCTCCAGAGCCACGAACGGGTCCAGGAACGAGGGCAGCTCCTCGTACTCCACGCGGATCAGCGCCAGCGCCCGGAGCGCCGTGTCCTCGTCCACCGCCGCCACCGCTGCGACGCCGTCCCCGATGTAGCGGACACGGTCGACGGCGAGCGGGTACTCGTCGGGCGTCCACGGGATGATCCCGAACGTCGTGGGCATGTCTCGGCCGGTCACCACGCCGTGAACCCCTTCCAGCGCCTCGGTGGCGGAAGTGTCCACGGACAGGACCCGGGCGTGGGCGTGGGGGCTCCGCAGGATCTTTCCGTGGAGCATGTCGGGGAGCTGAATGTCGTCCGTGTACACGGCCCGCCCCGTGGACTTGGCGAGCCCCTCCACCTTCCTCTGCGAATGGCCAATCAAGTTCAAGTCCGACTTGACGTTACGGGCTTCGATGATCATCCCGACTCCTCCACTCTCCGCGGGGAGTGCCCAACCAAGTGCAAGTCCGACTTGACGTTAGCCACTTTGCGAATCACCCTGCCACTTCTTCCCTCAGCCGTGCAGCCGCGGCTTCCACCGCATCGTAGATCTTGGTATAGCCGGTGCAGCGGCACAGGTTCCCGGCGAGGGCCTCACGTATCTCCTCGCGGGTGGGGCACGGGTTCCCGGCCAGCAGGGACGCCGCCGAGCAGAGGATCCCAGGGGTGCAGAAGCCGCATTGGGCCGCGCCGTAGCGGTCGAACTCGTCCTGAAGCGGGTGGGGCCCCCGGGCGGTGGAGAGCCCCTCCACGGTGGTGACCTCCCGGCCCTCGGCTCCCTGTACCGGGGTCAGACAGGCCAGCGTGGGCTCACCGTCGAGGAGGACCGTGCAGGCGCCGCAGTCGCCCTTGTCGCACCCCTGCTTGGACCCCGTCAGGGCCAGTGTGTAACGCAGGACCTCGAGGAGCGTGTGGTGCGACGGGACTCCGACCCGAACCCGGTCGCCGTTGACCCGGAAGCTGACGATCTCGTGGGAGATGGGCATGGCCCGAGAAGGTATGCGAGCGGCCCGCGACGGAGCAACGGCGCCGAGCGAACCTCGGCGGAGCCTCGAGGGTACTCTCGGATCCCCGCCCACGGGGCCAGAGCGCCAGTCGCCCGGAAGCCCAGGAGACACGAGCATGCCGCACCCCGAGTTCATGGTCGCCCCCATGCGTCAGGATCTTGTGAAGGTCGGGTTCAGGGAGCTTCGGAGCCCCGCCGACGTCGACGAGATCCTCGGCAATGAAAAGCGATCCACGCTCCTGGCCGTGAATTCCGTGTGCGGGTGCGCCGCGGCGATGATGCGCCCCGCGGTCTACCTGTCCCTCCAGGGGGAGAAGAAGCCCGAGGTGCTCACCACCGTCTTCGCGGGCCAGGACCTGGAGGCGACGGAGCGCGCCCGCGAGCTCATCGTCGGGTATCCTCCCTCCTCACCCTCGGTGGCGCTCTTCCGGGACGGCGAGCTCGTCTACTTCATGCCACGGGACCGGATCGAGGGGAGGCACCCCGAGGACATCGCCGCCGACCTGCGCGAAGCCTACGCCCAGCACTGTAGGTAGAGCGGGAGGCAACCCCGGTGAAACCTTTCTTGGGGGTTCCCCGTCTAAGCAAGTGTGAAGGGTTGAATGGGATGCCTGCGAATCGCCCGGGCGTTGGGCCGCAGGCGGGGATGCAACAGGGGAGGATGACGATGAGGAAGGGAACGCTGATGGTCGCAGTGGCCGCCGCCCTGCTGGGGCTGGGCGCCACCTCCGCGAAGGCCGACACGCCCGTGCTCGGGCCTTCCACCAACACCGTCGAGCTCCGTGTGGTCAACAACCACGCGTCACGCGTGATGGTGTACGTACAGGATGCACAGGGCAGGCTCCATAGCCTGGGCCGCGTGGCCTCGGCGGACTTCAAGATCCTGCAGATCCCTGGGGAGATCGCCGCGATGGGCGAGGTCCAGATCAAGATCTTCCCGTCGGAGCCGGTCTGGTCGCTGCTCGGGGACGCCGGCGTCGTCGGGACCCGCGGCATCGCGCTCAAGC
>ORJL011484045.1_pt1 | contig 11010 bp, 7 predicted proteins | sample 1779941 | NCBI WGS metagenome assembly ORJL01 (sample SAMEA104232317, study PRJEB22302) | groundwater metagenome | biome: forest; feature: aquifer; material: groundwater | place: USA | collected 2011-08-07 | depth 5.8 m | reverse complement strand
CAAGATGTTACGGCGCTTGGCCGAGCTCGAAGAGGCGCATCCGGAGTGCTTCAGCGCCACCTCGCCGACGCAACGCGTCGGCGCGCCGCCAGCCGCGAAGTTCGAGAGCGTGCGCCACACGCTGCCGATGCTGTCGCTGAACAATGCCATGAGCGAAGCCGAGTTTCGTGAGTTCGACGAGCGCGTACGCCGCCTGCTGAAGTCGGAGGAGGCGATCGAGTACGTGGTCGAGCCTAAATTGGACGGGCTCGCCATCGAGCTCGTGTACATCGACGGGACACTCGCCGTCGCGTCGACGCGCGGCGACGGCATCAACGGCGAGACCGTCACCAACAACGTCAAGACGATTCGCAGCGTGCCGCTGCACCTCCTGCTGGACAAAGGACACAAGCCACCGGCTGCGCGCGTCGAGGTTCGCGGCGAGGTCATCCTGCCGAAATCGGCCTTCCAGCAGCTCAATGAGGAGCGTCACAAGCGCGGCGAGCCGTTGTTCGCAAACCCACGCAACGCCGCCGCCGGCTCGCTACGCCAGCTCGATCCGCGCATCACCGCGTCGCGGCCGCTGACGATGTTCTGTTACGCCCCGGGACAGATCGACGGCATCGAGCTCGTCTCGCAATGGCAGTTCCTGGAGACGATTCGCAGCTGGGGCCTGCGGGTCAACCCGCTCAACCGCCTGTGCCGGGGCGCCGATGCGGTGATCGACTACCATCGCGACATCGCCGAGCAACGCGCCGATCTGCCGTACGAGGTCGACGGTGTGGTGGCGAAGGTCAACAGCACCGCCACGCAACGCCAGCTCGGCGAGGTGTCGCGCTCGCCGCGCTGGGCGATCGCCTACAAGTTTGCCGCCCAGCAGGCAACGACGCGCGTGCGCGACATCGTCCCGTCGGTCGGCCGTACCGGTGCGATCACACCCGTCGCCGAGCTCGAGCCGGTTTCCGTCGGCGGCGTCACCGTGGCCAATGCCTCGCTGCACAACATGGACGAGGTCGAGCGCAAGGACATCCGTATCGGCGATACGGTGCTCATCGAGCGCGCCGGCGACGTCATTCCCTACGTGATCGGCGTCGTGCTCGACCAACGCAGCGGCAAGGAGCGCAAGTTTCGCATGCCGGCGAATTGCCCGGCCTGCGGCAGCAAGGTCGTGCGCGAAGAAGGCGCCGCGGCCTACCGCTGCGTCGGCTTGAGCTGCCCGCGCAAGCTATGCGAGTCGATCCGGCATTTCGCCTCCAAGCACGCACTCAACATCGACGGCATCGGCGACAAGCTCGTCGAGCAGCTGACCGAACGCGGTCTCGTCAAGAATGTCGCCGACCTTTACGAGCTCACCAAGGAGGAGCTCGCCGGCCTCGAACGCATGGCCGACAAGTCGGCACAAAACATCGTCGATGCCATCGCCGGCAGCAAGGAAACCACCCTGGCCCGCTTCATCCTCGGATTGGGCATCCCGCAGGTCGGCGAGCATACTTCCGAGCTCCTCGCCGCGCATTTCGGAAGCATCCAGGCGCTACAAGATGCGACCGAGGAAGAGCTTCTCACGATCCGCGAAGTCGGCAGCGAGACCGCGCGTGAGATCCGCGCTTTCTTCAGCGTTGCCGACAACCCGCGTGTCATCGCCCGCTTGCTGCAAGCCGGCGTACGTCCGCAGGCGCCGCCACGCCTGCGCTCCGGCAAGCTCAGCGGCAAAACCTTCGTCCTCACCGGCGCCCTCTCGATCCCGCGCGACCAGGCCGCCAAGCAGATCGAAGCGCACGGTGGCCGAGTCACCAGCAGCGTCAGCAAGAGCACGGACTACGTCGTCGTCGGCGACGAACCGGGCTCGAAGCTCGACAAGGCGAGGAAGCTCGGCATTGCGGTTCTCGACGAGCAACAGCTCGGCGAACTGCTGGGGTCAGGGGTCAGGGATCAGGGGTCAGGGGTCAGTGGACAGTGATTCAGTGGGCGGTAGCTCAGTATCTCGAGCTGCCGGAACGTTCCCTTCTCTCTGACCTCTGACCTCTGACCACTGACCACTGACCACTGACCCCTGCCCCCCTGTGTGGTATCGTGCGCGCCATGAAGCGTGTGTCCCTGCGCATCACCGGTCACGTGCAAGGAGTCGGCTATCGCTTCGCGGCCGCCGAGGTGGCGGATCGCCTCGAGCTGTTGGGTTGGGTGCGCAACACCGCCGACGGCAGCGTCGAGCTCGTGGCCGAGGGTCCCGAGCAAGTCTTGCGTGAGCTCATCGCCTGGTGCCGGGTCGGACCACGCGGCGCGCGGGTCAGCGAAGTCTCCGAGAACTGGCAGACAGCGATCGGCTCGCTCACTGGCTTCGCGATTCTCCGTTAGTCAGTGGGTCAGTGGCCGGTGGTCAGTGGTCGGTGGCTGTATTTCCCTCTGAACACTGACCCCTGACCACCGACCACTGATCACTGACCCCTGACCACTGACCACCGAGAACCCTTACCGAACCCGCAACGACCGCAACGCGTGCGGCGGGATCGCGATCGCGCACGATCCGTCGGCCGCCGCAATCGCCTGCTGCATCGGCGTCTCGTCGAGACGAACGAGCTCGACGGTCTGTAGCGCGAAGCCGAAGCGCAGCCGGGCGACGATCGCGCTGTCGGTGGGATTGAGGAGGCGCAGGACGAGGGCGCCGTCTTCCGCCGCCGGCTTGCAGGTGGTCACCAGGACCTCACGCGGCTCCACCTCGAGCAGTGGCTGCTCAGGCGCCAGCAGGGGCCGCTCGCCGGCGAACATGGCGCGCAAGCCGACCTCGGCGTCGCGCACGGCGCGTGCGTCGCACCCCGGCAGCAGGGCGAGAGTCGCTTCCATCGTTCCAAGAGCTTGCGCGCCGGGGGTGGAGATCAACGGACCCGCCGGTTCGACGCGGCTGTGCAGATCCATGCGTGAAAGCCAGCCGACCGCACGCAGCAGCGTGATCGCAATCACGCCGTCGCCGCTTACCTCGGCTTCCGGCAATCCCGCTGCCGCCACCGTAAGGCCGTTCGCCATCACGAAGCCTTGCTGTGGAAACGTCGCCGGCGGCGGATGAATCCAGCCCGTTGCCGCGCGCGGCGCGGTCGATCGGCGCATGACGTCGAACGTCGTCGCGGCGAGAAACTCATCGGCCCCAGCGCCGGTCGGAAACAGCAAGCGTAAACGGTGATCGCGGGCGCTGTTGTGCACCCGCACGCTGACGTCGACGCGCGCCAACGATGGAATCAGACGCGCTTCGGTCTCGATCACCAGATCCACCCGCATATCGCTACGCTGCTCTCGATCAGCGGCGAGCCCGGCGGGAACGTTGAGCCTGCGCTCCACGTGCAGGCGCTGCACGCCGTTGGCGTCGAGGTGGCGCGTCACGTTGACGCTGTCGACAGACCACGTGCCGCCCGCATCGACGGGATCGAAGTCGTAGGAATCGCCGCGATCGCCGCGGTCTTCGATGCCGCACAGCCCCTCGAAGCGCTGCGCCCCGAAGCACACGGTAAAGGTGCCATCGCCCGCCGCCGTCACCACAGTCGAGCCGGCACGGATCTCGCGCTCGTGATCTTCGACAGCGGCGGTGGCAGCATCGACGCGTAGCGTGAAGCGACGCCAGCCGAATGCGGGCACGTCACGGGCGACGAACTCGATCGTCCAGGCCGGGTGCTCGGGCAGCAGGCGAACACGATCGTCATTGTCGGCCAGCATGCGCACCGGCTGGCCGTCGACGCTGAATCCCGGCGCCGTGAGTCCGCTCACCAGCAACGGATGGATCGCCAGCTCGCGACCATCCGCACCGTCGCGCGTGGCCATCCACGGCTGCGGATCGAGCGCCAGGCGCACGAGGTCGCTGCGCCGGTGCGGAGACGGATTGAAAACCGCGACGGCGACGCCGGCACCGCCATCGCCGAGGTCGCCCCAAGGAGTGGCGCGCGTCGTTTCCAGGCCAGAGAGTCTTTCGAGCACGCGCCGCGTCGTTTCATCTGCCAGGTCCTCGGCCGCATCGTAGCGGGCCGTCATCTGCTCGTGCACGCGATCCAGGGAGCAGCCGCAGATGGAATCGTGGGCTTGGTTCTGCAGCAAGCTGCACCAGGCCCGCTGCAGCGCCGGGCGCTCGCTGCGCAAGCCGAAGCGTTCGCCCAACGCGCTCCAGGGCTCCGCCCACGCTTCCAGGAGCGTCTCGACGCGGCGATTGCGGAGCTTGAGCGGCATGCGCGTCGACCACACCCCGGGGAGGAGATGGGCGACGCGTGCACCGACGAGCTCGCCGCGAAAGCGCGCCGCCGGCACCGGCAGAGCGGCCGCGAAGTCGTCGAGCAGGGCGCGCTGCACCGTCGCGCCGCTGCGTGCCGCCAGCGCCGCGGCCACCGCCGCGGTGTTGGCGTCGGGCGGCGCGTGATCGATGCCGTTGAGGAGCAGTACGCAATCGCTGCGCGTGCGCGCGGCCAGCTCCTTCACCACATCGGCGAGCCACGCGCTCGCCGCCTGCGCATCGGCCGGCAGCAGCGCCGCGGAGAAATATCCCTTCCAGAGATGATGCGCCGCCACCGTCGATCCGTCCGGTGCTTCCCAGAGATACTCCGCCGGCAGCCCGTCGATCTCATCGCCGTTGCCGCGCCAGTAGACGAACGGGCCGAGATCGAAGCCGGCGAAGATCTGCGGGAACTGCGCCGGATGACCGAACGAATCGGGCGTGTAGGCGACGCGCGACAGCGGCCCGACCGCGGCCCCGAGCGCACGGCCGATGAGCAGGTTGCGCACGTGCGCTTCTCCCGACGGCAGTAACGAGTCCGGCTGCACGTACCACGGCCCGATGCCGAGGCGTCCGCTACGGCAGGCAGCCGTCAGCTCGTCGCGCCGTTCGGGCCGGATCTCGAGATAATCTTCAAGGACGATCGACTGTCCATCGAGAACGAAGCAGAAGCCGGGGTCGGCGGCGATCAGGTCGAGGACGCGGTCGACGGTGTCGACCAGACGGGCGCGAAAGGTCTGGAAGCTGCGATACCACTCACGATCCCAATGCGTGTGGGAGACTAGAAAAACGCGCATGCAGTGGACTCCTTCGATTCTCCGCCACGCCCCCATTTTCTCGCAAGTTCACCACAGAGGCACAGAGGACACAGAGAAGATCATGATCTGAAGAGGAATGGGAGAGCATCGTCCCCACGCCACCCTGCAAGAGCGCGAAGACTTGGGTTCGACAATCTTCTTTGGGCCGGCAAGTGCTCCTGACTTCCTCTGTGCTCTCCGTGCCTCTGTGGTGAGAAATCCAAGCCGCGCCCGATCACGCGCGCGCGTAGCCGAGCTGCTTGTCGACGACGTTGCGCAGCGCGGTCCCGGCCACCCAGCGCTCGAGGTTGCCCTCGAAGATCGCCTGCATCTTCTGGAAGTAGTTGGGGGTGTAGCCGGAGATGTGCGGCGTGAGCACGAGGTTGGGCAAGGTCCAAAACGGGTGATCCGACGGCAGCGGTTCTTGCGTGATCACGTCGACCGCCGCCCCGGCGAGGGCACCGCGGCGCAGCGCGTCGGGGAGCGCTTCTTCGTCGACGCCCTCGCCGCGACCGACGTTGATGAAGAAGGCGTCGGGCCGCATGGCGGCGATCTCCTCGGCGCCGATGATGCGGCGCGTCGCGGCGGTCATCGGCAGAGCGCACACTATCCAGTCCGCCCACCCGAGGAGCTCCTTCAGCTGCTCGGGTGGAACCACGCGCTCCACGTGCGCGAGTGGGCGCGAGGCGTCACGGCGCATGACGCGCACGGTCATCCCCAGACACGCAGCCAGGCGCGCCAGATTCTGCCCGATCGCTCCGGCTCCGAGGATCGCCAGCTTGCCGCCGTTGAGCTCGCGGATACCGCCGGCGTTGGCGATCACGCCCCAGCGGTTCCACTCGTGGCGGTCCTGCATGCGAACCGTTTGATGGAAGCTGCGTGCCAGAACGAACATCTGACCGAGCACATGCTCGGGGATGCACACCGAGTGCAGCCCGGTCGAGTTGGTCAACAGAACGTCACTCGCCACCATCTCCGGAAACAGGTTCTCTTCCACCCCGGCGGTGGCGAGATGCACCCAGCGCAACTGCCGCGCCGCCAGGAAATGCTCGCGTTGAATCTGGAAGCCGAAGTAGATGTCGGCGTCGGCGATCGCGCCGCACACATGCGCCGGATCCTCCACCGACACGACCTGCATCCCCGGAAAGCGCTCGCGCAGACGTTGCACGTCGCTATCGTCGAGGTTCCAGCGCATCTCTTTCAGCTCAAAGTAGGCGACAAGCTTGGGCACGCATCCTCCTGGATCGAGTGAGGGACCCTCAAAGGACCCTCACCCTAACCCTCTCCCAGAGGGAGAGGGGAGCTTGCCTTCCTCCCTCTCCCTCTGGGAGAGGGCCGGGGTGAGGGTGATCGCAAACCCGCGCTGATTCACGACTGGGCACCTCTATTGCGGGTCGCTGAACTGTGGCGGGCGCTTTTGCAGATTGGCCTGCACGGCTTCGACTTGGTTGGGCTTGCCGACGAGCGACCGCTGCAGCTCTTCTTCGAGGCGCAATCCGTCGGCGCTGCTGCCCTCGTAGGCGCGGTTGAGCAGTTGCTTGCCGGCGCGAATGGCGTCGGGGGACTTGCTCGCGATCTCGTGCGCCAGGGCCGTGGCGTCGGTGTGCGGCTCGGCGCTCACGCGCGTAGCGAGGCCGAGCTGCACGGCTTCGCTCCCGGAAACGATGCGGCCGCTGAAGGTCAGCTCCTTGGCGACGTCGAGGCGGACGAGGTGGCGCAGGGTCTGCGTGCCGCTCATGTCGGGCACCAGGCCCCACTTGATCTCCATCACCGATAGCTGCGCGTCGGAGCGTACGATGCGAATGTCGGCCGCCGCGGCGATCTGCAGGCCACCGCCGAAGGCCACGCCGTGCACGGCGGCGATCACCGGCACCGGCAAGGCGTTCCATAGCCACGCCGCCTGCTGCGCAAAGTTGGCGACCTCGCCGGCATCGCGGTCGAGCAGATTGCGGCGCGGGCCCTCGGAACCAGCCAGCTCCATGAAGCTGGCAAAGTCGAGGCCGGCACAAAATGCCCGCCCTTCTCCCGACAGCACGACCGCGCGCAGCGATCTGTCATTCGCGAGGGCATTCGCGGTATCGACGAGCGCCGCGAACATCTCCGCATCGAGGGCGTTCAGCTTCTCAGGCCGATTCAAACGCACATCGGCGACACCACCTTGCTTCGAAACCAGTACACGCTCCATACGCGCCGCGTACCACGCGCCCGGGCGGAAGGATAGACGACAGGGGTCAGTGGTCGGTGGCCGGTGGTCAGGGGTCAGGGGTCAGGGGTCAGGGGTTCCTTCCGAACACTGAACACTGAACACTGAACACTGACCCCTGACCACTGACCTCGATCAGTCGAAGGTCAGCTTGTCGTTGGTGCGCCCGTGCTTGGCGTCGATGGCGGACTTCACCTGCAGATAGCCCGGCCAACCGTAGAGCGGAATCAAGCCGAGCCAGAACTTGCGCTGCGGACAGCGGTCGAAGGAGCCCCATCCCTTCAAGTACCACTCGCCCAGACCGGGATGGAGGATCGACCACCACATCGCGGACGTCGTGCTGCGCGCCTCCCGGGCTTGCGATAGGGCGGGTGCGCCGACGAGGATCGCCAACACCAGGGCCATCGATGCGATTCGTTTTCGCGCCTGCTTCATTCGTTCCACTCCCGTCTTCGCGCGCTGCTCAACCTCTCGTGTGTCCTGCTTCGATCGCCGACGACGCTACACCAGCGGAGCGGCCGAGAGCAAGCCAGAGGTGGGCAACCGCAATCCACCCTTCGCTCGCTGTACCCATCCGACGGCCCTCACCCTAACCCTCTCCCGCGCCGGAATTGGCGCGGGCGAGGGGAGCTGGCCTTGCGGCCCAGTGGGGATTCTTCGCGTGCCGACACGATCCGAATCAAACTGACCCACGACCTGGGGCAACCGTTGCCCTCTACACGAACCAACGGGGGCGGCTGAAGCAACTGCGTTGTCTCGCTGCTGTCGTGTCTCTATAAGTGAACGACCTCATGCGGACGGTGTACATCGAGACGTATGGCTGCCAGATGAACGTGGCAGACACGGAGCTTTTGTTCGGCCACCTTGGGCGGCAGGGCTACAAGCGTACGGATGATCCGGCCGCCGCCGATGTGATCCTCCTCAATACGTGCGCGATTCGCGAGCACGCCGAGGAGCGTGTCGTCGGACGCCTCGGTGACCTCGTGCGCTACAAGTCGCGGCGCACGGGGGTTCAGCTCGGCATCGCCGGCTGGATAGCTCAGCACGTCCGCGACACCCTGCTCGGCCAGCTCCCCTTCATCGACTTCGTCGTCTGCCCCGATGCCTACCGTCGCCTCCCCGAGCTCCTCGACGCTGCGAAGGATCCGTTCGTCGACGTCCGTCTCGACCGCTCGGAAACCTACGCCGATCTGGCGCCGCAACGCGAGGCCGGCGTTCGCGCTTGGCTCACCATCATGCGCGGCTGCGACAAGTTCTGCACCTTCTGCGTCGTCCCCTACGTGCGCGGCCGCGAGCGCAGTCTTCCAGCCGAGACGATCTTGAGCGAAGTGCGGCAGCTCGCCGGCGCCGGGTATCGCGAGGTCGTCTACCTCGGACAGACTGTGAACGCGTACCGCGACGGCGCGGTCGGCTTCGGCGAGCTCTTGCGCCGCACCGACGCCATCGACGGCATCGAACGCATCCGTTTTACGTCGCCGCATCCGGCCGACATGAGCGAAGCCGTCATCGCAGCGATGGCCTCGTGCACCAAGGTTTGCCCGCAGCTGCACCTGCCACTGCAATCCGGCTCCGACCGCATCCTCGAACGCATGCAGCGCGGCTACACCGCGGCTCAGTATCTCGACCTCGTCGCGCGTCTGCGTCGCGCGGTTCCGGGGCTGGCGCTCAGCACCGACATCATCGTCGGCTTCCCAGGCGAAGAAGAGAGCGACTTCGCGGCCACGCGCGATCTGATGCGGCAGGTGGGCTTCGATAGCGCGTTCATGTTCAAGTACTCGGCGCGCAGCGGCACCAAGGCCTTTCACTATGAGGACGCCGTTGCCGACGACGAGAAGAGCCGGCGCCTGCAAGCCATCATCGCGCTGCAAGAGGAGGGATCGGCGGCGATCAACCGCGCCCTGATCGGATCGACTCAGGAGGTCCTGGTCGAAGGCCCGGCGCGACGCCGCGAGGGTTGGCTGGTCGGCAAGACGCCGCAGTTCAAGACCGCGGTATTCCCCGGCAACGGCGCCCAGGCGGGCGACGTCGTGTCGGTGAGCATTGCGGAGACGACCGCGCACACGCTGGTGGGCTGTTGGCTTGGGACCACGCAGAGCCAGCAGCCGCACCCAAAGCAGCAGACGATCGAGATCGACTGTTGACCGTCGACTGTTGACTGTCGACTCTGATGAGCATTCGACTCGACGAGAAAGTTGCCGTCGTAACCGGCGCCGCCGCCGGCCTCGGTCGCGCCTACGCCCTGGCGCTCGCCGCCGCCGGGGCGCGGGTCGTGGTGAACGACCTGCCGGCCAGCGCCGAGCACCTGCCCGCGGGCGAGGGGGCGGATGCGGTCGTCCGTCAGATCCGCTCGCAGGGGGGACATGCGATCGCCGTCTTCGACTCGGTCGCCGACTCCGGCAGTGCGCAACGATTGATCCGCGAAGCCGTATCGGTCTTCGGGCGCGTCGACATCCTCGTCAACAATGCCGGCATCATGCAACGGCGGCCGATCGTCGAGACCAGCGACGCTGAGTTCGATGCGACGATCGCCGTACACTTGCGCGGCACCTTCCTGTGCACGCGTGAGGCGATGCTGGCGATGAGCCAAGGCGGGCGCGGCGGGCGTATCATCAACACTACGTCGGGACGCGCCTACTATGCGCCTTCCGCCGGCACCGCCAGCTATGCCGCCGCGAAAGGTGGGATCATCAGTCTGACCGGCGTAACGGCAGCCGAAGGCGGCGAGTTCGGCATCACCTGCAACGCCGTGTCCCCGCTGGCGCAGACCGCGCTCGCGCACGATTTCCTCGGCGACGACGACGACCCGCAGCTCGACCCGGCAACGGTCGCACCGCTCATCGTGTTTCTCGCCTCCGAGGCCGCGGCGCATGTGACCGGACGAATCTTCCGGATCGCGCGCGGTGAGCTTGCCTTAGTCGGCAGTACCGTCGGTCCGGCACTCCAACCGGCGAACGCGATCTGGACCGCCGAAGAGCTTGCCACTCGCATCGGTGAGATCCTTCTCTGAAAGTCAGCCTCCGACCGGGGGCTTCGGACCTCAGGCTTTCTATCGCTCCCGAAGCCAGCAGCCCGAAGACCTCCTGAGGTCGACACGAGCAAACCACAGAAGGCCCACGTTATCGGGGGAAGATCCGGGAGCCGAAGATTCAGCCCCGAAATCCACCGTGCTCCCAAGAATTGGTCCAAGACGAAATCAACCACAGAGAACACCGAGGGCACAGAGAAAGAGGCCTGAGATTTCCCTCTGCATCTCTGTGGCCTCTGTGGTCTCTGTGGTTCAAAATTCGATCTCCCGGATCAACTTGCAGTCCTGGGGATCAGGCAGCACGGCATGCCGTGCTCCTACAATCTCAAACTGACCCGCTACTTGAGATCCTGTCGCCTTGCCCGCCACGGCGGCGACGCGTAAACCATTGCTTGGCAGGGCCGGAGATGAGTCGAGCGCGTTCACGTCGAGACACCAAGAAGGCGAATCAGCCGACAGCGGCCAAGGAATGGGCAAACACTCCGTTCCGGGTCCTGAAGCAGATCGTTGCGAAAGCGCCGCCTGTCACGGTGCCGCTGAAGCCGAAGCCCACCGGCCCCCAGGGGCCGGTCGCGAGCCCACCGCAGAATGACGAGGATCTCTTTCAGCGCGCCGTATCCGGCGTGAAGCCGCTGCTGCCCGGCGAGCGCGGTCGCGTCGACCAGGCAGCACCGGCGTCGCCGGCACGCGAGATCACCAGCGCCGATGCGGAAGCGCTCGCCGAGCTCTGCGACCTGGTCAGCGGCGACGCGCCGTTCGATCT
>ORJL011114708.1_pt1 | contig 11010 bp, 12 predicted proteins | sample 1779941 | NCBI WGS metagenome assembly ORJL01 (sample SAMEA104232317, study PRJEB22302) | groundwater metagenome | biome: forest; feature: aquifer; material: groundwater | place: USA | collected 2011-08-07 | depth 5.8 m | reverse complement strand
CTTCGGACCATAGACGAAGGCCAGGCCCCCTCCCACGGCCAACTCGCCCCGTAGGGGACCACCATCGGCCGTTGTGAAGGGCTGTGCCCAGACGGGTGCTCCGCTGGCTGGATTCAGGCCGTGGACACGGCCCGGGCTGGTGGCCACGAGCAGCAGATCGCCGGCCAAGCGCGGTGTGGTCACCACCTCGCCGGCCCTATCCACACCTCTCAAGTCCGCATCGAGGCGAGTCTCCCAGAGCATCTCCCCTCGGCGCAGGTCGAAGGCGCGCACCTCGCCCTTCAGGTCAGCCGCGTACACGCGTTCCGAGGTAGCCAGGGGTGCCGCCCAAAGCCAGCCGGCGAAGGGCGCCGACCGCCAGATCAGCTCCCCACTGCCGGCGTGGATGGCATACAGGACTCGGTCCAGGCCACCGACGAAAACGACCCCTCCTGTGATGGCGGGCCTCCCAACGAGCGCACCATCCGCCTTGAACGCCCAACGCTTCGCGCCGGTGTCCAGATCGACCGCGTACAAGTGCCGATCCAGGGACGCCACGTAGACAGTCCTCTCGGAGGGATGAAGGGTCGGGCCACCCCAAATACCGTCGTCGGCCTTGAAGGGGTGTGGTGCGCAGGGCGTGCCCGTGGCCGCGTCGCAGACGAAGAGATTGCCGTTCGTGTCGGTGAAATAGAGCCTGCTGCCGCTTAGAACAGGGCTGGCGACGACGGCTGCACCGGCGGGCTTTTCTGCACTCGGGAACTGCCAGCGCAAGGCACCCGTCTCTGCTTCGAGCGCATAGACGTATCCCGTGTAGGTGCCCACGTACACGATCCCCTCGACGACCAACGGTGAGGCATACACGGGCCCTAGCTTGCGGTCGGAGCCCTCCGGTGGGAACCGCCAGCGCTTCGTTCCATCAACGGCGCTCAGGGCAACGAGCGGCCCTCCCTTCGCCGCCAGGTACAGCCCGTCCGCCCCAAGCCCTGGCCCTGCCCACCCTTCGGGCAGGGCCAGGGGCACACAGGCAGCGCCGCCAGCCACCAGCAACAGCGCGAAGAGGAGGGCCTGTTTCACGTGAAACATTCAGCGCACTGGATCCAGCCCACCGGAGTGGAAGGGGTGGCAGCGCGCCAGACGGCCCAGCGTCAGCCATAGCCCACGCCAAATCCCGTACCGCTCAATCGCCTCGTAGGCGTAGGCTGAGCAACTGGGAACGAAGCGACACCGCGGCGCGCCTCGGCTCGACCACCTCTGGTACAGGCGAATTCCTCGCAGGAGTACTTGCCTCATCTTCCCGGCGGGCTCAGACGTGCCCGCCCCATGAGATCCTGGAAGGCATCGCTGAGATCCTGGTACGAGGCCTCCGCTGCACCGGCTCGAGCAATCACCACGAAGTCCCACCCTCCCACCGTCCGTTCGCGGACGATCTCGCGCAACCGGCGCCGCAGCCGATTCCGCTGCACGGCGTTGCCCACGCGGCGTCCGATGGCGAACCCCCAGCGTGGAAGACCAAGCTCGTTACGACGGACCCGTAGCACCAGAAGAGGAGTCGCCCAGGAACGACCCTGCTGGTATACCCGGTCGAAGTCTCGCCGCCGCCGCAGAGTAGACCGCCCCGGGGCGGCCAGGGTCAGACGACCGTCAGCCGCTTCCGTCCTCGCCGACGACGAGCCTTGAGGATGTTCCGTCCCGCACGCGTGGCTGCATGCGCCAAGAAGCCATGCTTCCGGCGTCGAGGGATTCGCTTGGGTTGATACGTCCGTTTGGGCATGTGACAGGGAGGACTGATCGCCTCGAATGGATTATAGGGGAGAAGAGCGCCGGTTACAACCTTTTCCTTGCCGTGGACCCGGCGACCGCCTAGAATAAGCCCACTCTACGCCTGCAGGCGGGAGAGAGAGATGGAGATGACTCAGTACAAGAAACCGCTGCCCCTGCCCTACGTCGACAGCAAGCCCTACTGGGACGCTGCTCGTCGCCACGAGCTCCGCGTTCAGGAGTGTTCCCAGTGCCATGAGCGCTGGTTCCCCCCCTCTCCCGCGTGCCCGAACTGTCTCTCCCCGGACCACGAATGGCTCCTGTGTAGTGGCACCGGCCATGTGTACACCTTCGTGATCTTCCACCACGTGTACGGAGCCGAATGGGCCCAGGACGTTCCCTATAACACAGCGATCGTGCAACTGGACGAAGGACCCCGCCTGTTCACCACCATCGTGAACTGCCGCAACGAGGACGTGGCGATCGGCCTTCCTGTGGAAGCCATCTTTGATGACGTCACCGAGGAGATCACGATCCCTAAGTTCCAGCCCGTCTCCTCCACCTAACCAGCGCATAAGGCAGGGACTTCCACGCCTTCTCCGTGGACAACCCCCCTCCCCCTGCCACCGCTGGCACGGGTTGATCCACACTTCCTCCACCGTGTTCCCCCATCCATCCACAGACACCCCCCCCGCCCCACGACGTGATCCACGCTGTCCACGCCCCTACTACTAGCTGCCACTACAAGCACTCTTCTGCTAGGCCTCCATGACACGCCAGATAGGGGTACTAGGAGGCACCTTTGACCCGGTGCATCTTGGCCATCTCGTTCTAGCCATGGAGTCACTCGTGACTCTGGAATTGGACGAAGTGGTCTTCGTGCCGGCGGGCCAGCCCTGGCAGAAGGTGGACCGCGTGGTAGCAGGAGCCGAGGAGCGTGCTGAGATGGTGCGGCTGGCCCTCGAGGGAAGCCGACAGCTACGGCTGTCGTTGGTTGATGTTCGGCGACCCGGGCCCTCGTATGCAGTGGATACGCTGCCAGGCTTGCGCGCGGAGTATTCCGAGGAAGTGGAGTTCTGGTTCCTGGTGGGCCTGGATGCGCTGGCTGGCCTCGAGTCGTGGAAGCAGCCGGAGCAGCTCCTCAGGCAAGCACGGGTGGTTGCTCTACCCAGGCCAGAGGTGGAGTCACCAGTTGGTGTCATCTTGGCAAGATGGCCCTGGGCCCGGCTTGTCGAACTGGAGGGGCCTCAGATTGGCATCAGCTCGAGTCAGATTCGACGCAGGATTGCCGAGGGGCTTCCAGTGACGTATCTCGTTCCCGCGCCGGTTGAGGCCTATATCATGCGGCGAGGGCTGTACCGGCAGAAGCCCGTTAGTGCGCTGCCGAGCCCGCGCTAGTCTCTCGCTGCGAAAGGCTAGTTCGGCAGGGAGATCAGGGGTCCCAGGGAGCGACCTCCGAGTACGTGCAAATGGAGATGGTCAACAGCCTGGCCAGAGTCCGGCCCGATGTTGGCAATGACTCGATAGCCACTGGCAGCGATGCCCTGCTCGTGGGCGAGCCGCTGGCTCAGGAGCACGAGGTCGGCAAGGAGACCAGCGTGATGGGGTTCGATGGAGGCAAGAGACCGGATGTGATCCACGGGCAGCACCAGGATGTGCACCGGAGCCTGGGGGTAGATGTCTCGGATAGCGAACACCCGCTCGTCGCGGTAGAGGAAGGTAGCCGGCACATCCCCACGCCGGATCCGGCAGAACAGACAATCTGCGTCCTCCACCATCGGGCTCTCCGATTGTAGGAGCGGGCGATTCCCCCGGTCAAGCGGGAGGACGACTGCGCTCGGATTGATGCGATCAGCGCAGGCAGACACGGGAGACCTTGCAGCGTCATCTAGCCTATACTAGGTGCCATCCACACGGAGGAATTGCCCCCCATGCAAACGCGCCTAGGGAAGAAGGATTGGATCGAGCGCGTGTACGCTCCTTCTGTAGCCAGGGCTGCGGAGAGGCAGGAGCGCTTCGAGCTCACGTCAGGCATGGAGGTGGAGGCGCTTTACACTCCGGAAGACCTCGGCGACGTGGAGTACGAGAGGGATCTGGCGTTCCCAGGTGACTATCCCTTCACCCGTGGCGTGCAGGCCACCATGTACCGTGGACGCCTCTGGACCATGAGGCAATACGCCGGCTTCGGCACCGCAGAGGAGACCAATCGGCGGAACCGCTATCTGCTGGAGCAAGGGCAGACGGGCCTGAGTATCGCCTTCGATCTTCCCACCCAGATTGGCTATGACTCGGACGACCCCGTGTGCGAGGGGGAAGTCGGCAAGGTGGGCGTGGCCATCGACAGCCTGCACGACATGGAGACCCTCTTCGACCAGATCCCCCTCGACAAGGTCACCACGTCGATGACCATCAACGCCACAGCTTCAGTCCTGCTGGCTCTCTACACAGCGGTTGGACGCCAGCAGGGGACGGCCGCAGCGAAGCTCGGCGGAACCGTCCAGAACGACATCCTGAAGGAGTATGTAGCCCGAGGAACCTATATCTACCCGCCGCAGGCCTCCATGCGGCTCGTCGTGGATACCTTTCGCTACTGTAGCCAGGAGATGCCGCAGTGGAACACCATCTCCATCAGCGGCTACCACATGCGAGAGGCCGGATGCACGGCGCCGCAGGAGGTTGGGTTCACCATGGCGAACGCCATCGCCTACGTCGAGGCAGCCATGGGGGCCGGCCTGGACGTGGATAGCTTCGCCCCTCGGCTCTCGTTCTTCTTCGCCTGCCACAGTAACTTCCTGGAGGAGGTGGCCAAGTTCCGTGCCGCTCGCCGGCTCTGGGCCGATCTCGCCCGCCACCGCTTTGGCGCCCGCGACCCACGCTCGTGGATGTTGCGCTTCCACACTCAGACGGGCGGAGCGACTCTTACAGCCCAGCAGCCGGATAACAACATCGTCCGCACCGCCTACCAGGCCCTCGCGGCAGTGCTCGGCGGGACCCAGTCTCTCCACACCAACTCCAAGGACGAGGCCCTGGCCCTGCCCAGCGAGGAGGCCGTCGAAATAGCCTTGCGGACCCAGCAGGTCATTGCCTACGAGACGGGCGTGGCTGACACCATCGATCCCCTGGGAGGCTCCTACTACGTCGAGCACCTGACCAGTCGGATCGAGCAAGAGGCCCGCGCCTATATCGACCGGATCGACCAGATGGGGGGAGCCATCACCGCCATCGAGCGGGGCTACATGCAGCGAGAGATTCACGAGGCTGCCTACCGCTACCAGAGGGACGTGGAGGAGCAACGCCGGGTCATCGTGGGGGTGAACCGTTACGCCCGCCCAGAGCCGCCTCCTACCGGCCTGTTGCGCCTCGATCCCTCCGTGGGGGAGCGGCAGGCGGAGAAGCTGGCCAGCTTGCGGCGAGGGCGGGAGAACAGCACGGTTGCTGCGAGCTTGCGGCGCCTAGGGGAGGTGGCTCGAGGAACGGAGAATACGGTGCCGGCCGTTCTGGAGTGCGTGGAAGCGTATGCCACCCTGGGAGAAATCTGCAATGTCCTCCGGGGCGTCTTCGGCGAGCACCGGGACCGTACGGTGGTGTGACGAATCCAGACGACCCAACACCGAGGAGGAGCAAGGACTTGATCAAGAAGGTCGATCATATCGCCATCGTGGTGAAGAACATCGAGGTGGCAGCGCGCGTCTACACCGAGGCGTTGGGCATCCCGCTCACGCACATCCAGGAGCAGGTCGACGACGCCGTCCGAGTCGGCTTCCTCCCCGTGGGCGACAGCGAGATCGAGCTAGTCGAGCCCACTTCGGCTGAGACGGGCGTGGCACGCTTCCTGGAGCGCCGGGGCGAGGCGCTGCATCACATCTGCCTCGAAGTGGATGATTTGGACCAGGTGCTGGCTTCGCTGAAGGAGCGCGGGGTGGAGCTGATCGACCAGCAGCCCCGCCAGGGAGCGGTGGGCCGTGTGGCCTTTCTGCACCCGCGGGCAACCAACGGGATCCTGATCGAGCTGAACCAGATCGTCGAGCCCCTGCCCTGGCGCCAGTCAGCCGGGGAGAGCCCTGCGGCACCGGCAGATGAACCGAACAGCTTCGACATTTCCCTGCCGCCGCCGGGTGCGTAGCGGCCCTGGGCGGCCCTGACAGCCGGAGAATGGACTTCGGCCCGTTCGTCCTGAGCCTGTCGAAGGACGCCTTGGTGGTTCGACAAGCTCACCACGAACGGGGTTCGTCCGTCGGTAGAGCCCCTGCGGGGGTATGGGGAACTGCCGTGGGCCTTGGCCGCCTCGCCCGCTGGGCAGGGCCAGTCATCATCCTGCTGGTCGCCTTCGCCGTGCGGTTCCCGGCGTTGCCTCAGAAGGGGATTGTCCACTGGGACGAGGCGATGTTACTCAACCAGGCCAGGATGGTGGCGAGCGGTGCCCGCGTGGCCCTGGCGCGGGCCGGGGTGAACTTGCCGGAGGGCCAGTTCCTGCGGCCCAGCGAGGGGTTCGAGATAGAGACTCGCTGGGGCCGGCTGCGGGGCGCCGAGAGCGCCCTGTACAGCAAGCCTACCCACTACTTCTTGCTTGGCTTCGGCATGTTGGCCCTGGGGGAGTATCCCTGGGCCGGCCAGGCGGTCTCGGCGTTCCTCGGAGTGCTGACCGTGGCCCTGGTGTACACGATGGTCAGGCCCGCCTGGGGAGCACCCGCGGCCCTGTTGGCGGGTGCGTCGCTGGCCGTATCAGGCTGGCACGCGATTTACTCCGCCCAGGCGTTGCACGGGGTGAATAGCCTCTTCCTGGTGAACCTGGCGCTGCTCTTCTACTGGCGCGCACTGCCGAGACGGCAATTCAAGCGGGACGCCGTTGCGGCCGGGGCCTGCTTCGGGCTGGCTTTTACGATCGACGAGCGCGCGCTGCTGCTGCTTCCCGTGTTGGCCCTGAGCGAGGTTCTGATCTGGTTGGGGAATCTGCCCGCGTATCGGACCCGCGTCCTGGGGAGAGTTGGTCTCATGGCACTGGCACGGACGGGTGTGGTGCGGGCGACGCTGGTGGTGGGGAGTTGCGCGGCGGTGCTGGGTGGTGCCACGGGGCTGTTGGCCGGCCTCGGGACTGTGGCAGAGAGGGTCGGCGTCGCCCTGCCCGGCGTGCAGTCCAACTACGGGCAGGTCCTTGGCCGGCAGTTCGCCTACTGGCTGCAGTCGGCGGGCCAGAGGTCGGGTTCAGAGCCGGAATTCCTCATCTTTCCGTATCTAACGTGGCAGTGGGATGGGCTGATGCTGGTGGGGCTCGTGATCGCAGGCCTTGTCGTCGCGGCGCTTCAGCGGCAGCGGCAAGATGTGATCCTGGTCGTGATGTATGCTGTGCACTACCTTTTCTGGTCATTGTCGGCGTGGCATGCCGCCCAGTACTTCCTGCCCATGGTGCTGCCCGGCTCCATTCTCGCTGGTCGCTGGCTCGCGGCGGTGCCACCACGAGCGCAGACCATCGTCGGTGTCGCCGTGGCCGGGGCACTCATCGTGGCCAACGGGCCCCGCGTGGCCACTCTGGCTGCCGTGGGCTCCGGGTATCAGCCGGCAGCAGAGATGGCGATCCGCGCAACGGGCGGCAAGCACCTGAGCAACTATCGTGCCATGACGATGTACTACACGGGAGAGGCCAACACCCTTTGGCCCGAGGGCGGGATGGAGTCAGTGCGGCAGGCTGTGAGAGACGGCTTCTGGGTGGCGATCGTGGCGTCGTCTCACCATGACCCCGGACAGATGCCGGCCTGGGAGAGCGAGCCGGAGCTGGCGGGGGCTCGGCTCATGGCGGTGCTGCCCAATCCCGCTGCGGCGTCCTTGCCCCACATCTTTGGTGGTCTTACCGGCGATAGGCTCGATGAACTGCTGGAGGAGGAGCGGAGGGCGAGCAGCGAAATCAAGGTCTACGACCTGCGCCCACTGCTGGCCTCTGGAGGGACGCGAACGAGCAGCGTGACAGACGTGACCAACGCCGGGAGCCGGTGATCTCTTGGTGACGCGTGGTGACCGCTACCGTGACGAGTTGCTGGCTGCCGGCGAGTTGAAGGCGGCGAGGGAGATCAGGATCGCCGTCATCATGCCGGCCTACAATGCTGAGAAGACGCTCGCTCAGACCTATCGCGATCTGCCGATGGAGATCGTGGACGACGTGATCGTCACGGACGACGCGAGCCGGGACGGGACGGTGGAGGTGGCACGTTCCCTGGGCCTCGATCCGATCGTACATCCTCGGAATCTTGGCTATGGTGGCAACCAGAAGACCTGCTATGAGCGGGCCCTGGCGATCGGCGCGGACATCGTCGTGATGGTACACCCGGACCACCAGTACGATCCGCGCCTGATCCCTGAGATGGTGAACCCTCTGCTCCGGGGGGAGTGCGACGCCGTGTTCGGCTCGCGGATGCTGGGTGGGCGTTTCTTCGAGGGGGGCATGCCGAAGTGGAAGTTCTACGCCAACGTGCTCCTGACGGCAGTGGAGAACGTGGTGCTCGAGACGTACCTCACGGAGTGTCACAGTGGGTTTCGGGCCTACACCCGGCGCTATCTTGAGTCAGTAAACTATCTCAGGAACTCCAATGGTTTTGTCTTTGATGCCGAGATCATCATCCAGGGCGTGTTCCGTAACCTGAAGATACGCGAGATCCCCATAGAGACGCGGTATTTCGAGCAGGCCTCGCAGATCGGATTCGTGGCCAGTGTCCGTTACGGTCTGGGCATTCTGGGGGCTCTGGCGAAGTACAAGCTGCACCGCTGGGGACTGTGGCGCTTTGTCTTCCTCCAGCCTGCAGGCCCCCGTGCCCCCTCGGCGGCCGGCAGTGGCCGCTAGGACTTGTGGTGGTCTATGAGAACCGCGGCCGTTATGATTGGCGCCGTTACAATAGCTTGAGGGGGCGCATCGATGACGGGAGAGCGGAAGATTCGCGTGCTCATCGCCAAGCCGGGGCTGGATGGACATGACCGAGGCGCCAAGGTGGTGGCGCGGGCCCTGAGGGACGCGGGCATGGAGGTGATCTATACCGGCATCCGGCAGACGCCCCAGATGATCGCCGAGGCGGCCCTGCAGGAGGACGTGGACGCCGTGGGGCTCAGCATTCTTTCGGGCGCCCACCTCACCCTGTTTCCCCGGGTGGCTGAGCTGCTGCGCCAGCAGGGGCAAGGAGACATCTTGATCTTCGGCGGCGGCATCATCCCCGAGGAAGACGTGCCCAGGCTGGAGCAGGCAGGCGTCAGCAAGGTCTTCGGCCCCGGTACGACCACCAGCGAGATCATCCAGTTCGTGCGCGAGAACGTCCGCCCCCCCCACGAGGCGTGAACCACCCAGACACGAAGCGACCAAGACCCACGAAGCCTTGGTGGTGACGTCCTGACTGTGGACGAGGCGCTGGCGGAGGGCGTTCTGGCCGGGGACCGGATGGCTCTGGCTCGCCTCATCAGCCGCGTCGAGAACGCCGATCCGGTCGCCGACCGGGCCCTCTCGCTCCTCTACTCCGCGACGGGACGCGCCCACATCGTCGGCGTCACGGGGCCGCCGGGCACGGGTAAAAGCACCCTGGTGAACGCCTTGGCCCTGGAGGCCCGCCGGCGGGGGCGGACGGTGGGGATCGTCGCCGTGGATCCCACCAGTCCTTTCACGGGCGGCGCCCTGCTGGGCGACCGCATCCGCATGCAGGAGCTGCACCAGGACCCGGGCGTATTCATCCGCAGCATGGCCTCGCGCGGGGCGTCTGGGGGCCTGGCCGAGACCACTCTGGAGGTCGCCGACGCCTTCGACGCCTTCGGCTTCGACCTGGTGCTCATCGAAACCGTGGGGGCGGGCCAGGTGGAGGTGGCGGTGGCCCGTGGTGCCCACACGACCGTGGTCGTGAGCATGCCCGGCATGGGAGACGAGATCCAGGCCATCAAAGCGGGGATCCTGGAGATCGCCGATATCTTCGTCTTCAACAAGGCCGACCGAGCCACGGACGCCGACCTGATGATGGAGATGGAGATCGCCTTCGAGCGGCGCGCCAGCGAGGGCTGGCGGGTCCCCATCGTGCGCACCGTGGCGACGCTGGCCCAGGGAGTCGGCGAGCTGGCCGACGCCCTGGACCGCCACCGTGCCTTCTTGCGAGCGAGCGGCGATCTGGCGCGACGCCGGGCGTCCCAGGCGCGCCAGCGCTTGCTGGCGCTGGTGCAGCGCCGGTTCCTGACCGCGTTGCTGGCCTCGCCAGCGGCTGCGGCGGCCCTGGAGGAGCTGAGCGAGGCTGTGGCCGGCCGCACGCGCGATCCCTACGGCGCCGCCGGGGAGCTGCTGGCGCTGCTACCCCCTGCCCTCCGCCACCCGCTGTAGGGGCGCGGTCTCCGCGCCCAGCGCCCCGGCCCGCCACACCAGCCCGGACGGGGCGAGAGGACCTCGCCCCTACGAGTTAGGCTGGGCCGGGCGGCGGTTAGTCCTCCGTTGGCTGGGTGGACGACCCCGGGAGCGAATCCGTCGCTGGCACGATGCTGCCCTGGAACGATGGCCAAGGTGGTGCGTGGTCGGCGTGCCCCCGGATGAGGAGCGCGGTCCCCACGGCCTCTCGATAGCCCCGGACGCCCCGTGTGACGCGGATCAGGGCCGTGATCTCGGCGGTTTGCCCATCAGCGCTCCGGGCGATCTGACCGGCGATCACCTCTCCCAACAGGGCACCTCGGGAGGTAGCACCACCCAGGCGCGTGAACTGCCACCGGCCGCTGACGATGGTGTTGGTCAGGCCACCATGGGCCTCCGGCGGCTGGTAGTTCACGGTGGCGCTCCAACAAGCGCCGTCGTGAATGCCGGCGAAGGTGACCCCGTAGCGGGTCCTGCCCACGACGGCACCGGGGAAGAGGGCGTAGCCGGACAGGACTTCGGGCAGCGGAGTGGGAGGGGCTTCGGCCACGTTGCTCAAGCGCACGGCGCCAAGCAGGAGCCCCAACACCCCTTCGATCAAGGGTGTCCCAGGACCCGGGCCACGGTGCGGCCGATCTTCGCCGGACTGGGCACGACGGTGATGCCGGCCCGTTGGAAGGCCGCCACCTTGTCGGCCGCGGCGCCGCTGCCGCCGCTGATGATGGCCCCGGCGTGGCCCATGCGCCGGCCCGGTGGAGCCGACTGTCCCACAATCAGGCCAACGACCGGCTTGGTCATGCTGGCGCGCACGTACTCGGCGGCTGCTTCCTCGGCCGTCCCGCCGATCTCGCCGATGAGCACCACCGCCTCGGTCTCCGGGTCGGCCTGAAAGCGCCGGAGAATGTCGATGAAGCCGG
>ORJL010805298.1_pt1 | contig 11010 bp, 6 predicted proteins | sample 1779941 | NCBI WGS metagenome assembly ORJL01 (sample SAMEA104232317, study PRJEB22302) | groundwater metagenome | biome: forest; feature: aquifer; material: groundwater | place: USA | collected 2011-08-07 | depth 5.8 m | reverse complement strand
GCCGTCATCGACGCGTGCAAGCCATTTGAGTGGTTCGACGACTTCCCGAAGGAAATCAAGATAGATAAAGAGTTGGAAGATAGAGTCAGGAACAAGTGGAGCAGCATACTGAAATGATGGTGTTGGCAGGAGCTGTGACGATAGGTGGCACAGGCGTCCCTGCCTGTGGACAAGGCTGTCACCCACCGTCTTTCCGTCGGAAGCGAGGCTGGACAGGCAAGGATGCCTGTCCTACCGGCAGACGAGTCCGTCATTCCTGCGAAGGCAGGAATCCAGGCGAAATCCCGGGCGTTGGTGGAATGACAGTCTGGTGATTGACTGTAATAACTTTTGGAATTTTGATTTGTCATTTTGATTCTTGACCTTTGATATTTGGACATTGTTTAGGATTTAGAACTTAGGATTTCGGACTTATCGTATGTACGGTTGGATGGGCACAATCTTACGAATAGACCTTTCCACGGGGGAGATCAGGAAAGAAACCCTGGAACCGGACTTTGCCCGGAAATGGCTGGGGGGTGAAGGGTTTGGGGCCAAGTACCTGTGGGACGAAGTCGGGCCGGAAGTGGAAGACGGACTGGACCCTCGCAATCTCCTCATGTATACCACCGGCTCGCTGACGGGGACGTTGGCACCCAGCAGCGGCCGTCTGGAAATCGTTACCAAGTCTCCTATAACCGGCATCTTCGGCGACACGAACTCCGGCGGTCATTTCGCCCCGGAGCTGAAAAGCGCCGGCTACGACCTGCTGATCATCAAGGGCAAATCGGAGAAGCCGGTCTATATCTGGATAGACGACGATACGGTGGAAATCAGGGACGCCCGGCAGCTCTGGGGGAAGAATGTCCCCGAGACCGACGCGGCCATCAAGAGCGAGCTAGGTGACGACGGGATTCAGGTGTCCTGTATCGGTCCCGCCGGTGAGAACCTGGTGCGCTTTGCTATCCTGATGAACAACCTGAGCCGGGCGCCCGGCTGGACAGGCTGCGGCGCGGTGGCTGGCTCCAAGAAGCTCAAAGCGGTCGCCGTGCGCGGCACCAAAGGCGTCAAGATCGCCCGGCCGGCGGAGTTCGAAGAGGCCTGCCGGGCGGCCCGTTTGAGAATCAGGAATCTGGGATTCCTGCCTACCATGAGAAAGATGGGCACCATGTTCCTGGTGAGGGCGATGTACACCCATGGCTACGGACAGGTCCATAACTACAATATAGCCCAGTGTTCCCCGGAACATCTGGAGCAGATTTCCGGCGAGAGGTTCGCTGCTGAATATCCCGACAAGAACGAGGGCTGCTACGGCTGCGAGCTCCACTGCTCCCATTTCAGCAGTATCAAGAAAGGTCCCTATGCCGGCCAGGCTGGCGGCGGCTACGAATACGGCGCTACCACCGGGTTCTACTATGCCTACGGCTCCCCGAATCTGGATTTCGTCCTGGCGGCGGCCAAGTTCTGCAATGACGTCGGCATGGACTCCACCGAAGCCGCTTTTCTGCTGGCCTGGGCCACCGACTGCTACCAGCGCGGGATTCTGACCGGCGCCGATACCAACGGTTTGGAACTCGACTGGGGTGGTGAAGCGGTCGGCATGGAACTGCTGAAGAAGATGGTCAGCCGGGAGGGCTTCGGCGATATCCTGGCCGAAGGCGTCGCCCGGGCGGCCGCGCGGGTAGGCCGGGGATCGGAATATCACGCCCACACCATCAAGGGCCGGAATAGCGAAGAGAGTTCGGTCAGGGCCAACTACTCTTTCGCCCTGGCCAGCGCCACTTCCACCAGGGGCGCCGACCATCTCAAGGGGTTTCCCATGTTCACCAACCTGGGGGCGTCGCCCGAACTGAGCGAGAAGACCTGGGGCCATCGCGAGGCCGGGAATCCCCGCAGCCCCCGCGGCAAGGCCGGTATGGGCGCCTATGTCCGAAATATCTGCACTCTGGTGGACTTAATAGGCTCATGCAAGATGCCTTCGAAGTGGCTGGCGCCGCGAGACGGCCTTATCGAAAGCGAGTATGCCCCGATGGTGGCCGCGGCCACCGGCGTCGATTTCACGCCCGAAGAACTGATGACCATCGCCGAACGGGTGTACAACCTGGAACGTGCCTACAACGCGCGGTTGGGCATGGCCCGGAAGGACGATACCATCCCGGAGATGTATTTCAAGGAGCCTTTCGAGAGCGGTCCGCTGAAGGGTTACAAGCACTCGGAAGAAGAGTTCAACAGCATGCTGGACGAGTATTACGATTTCTGCGGCTGGGACAAAGAGACCGGCTGGCCCACGCGGGAAACATTGAAGCGCCTGGGTATGCCGGATGTAGCTGCGGGCCTGTACGGCTCAAAGTCAAAAATCAAAAAGAAGAAATCAAAATGAGACATCGATCGGGGCGGGTATCGCAGGCCTCCGTGCCTGCGAGCGTCCGGCCAACCACCGAGCGACGGCGTTTCGCACAGGGGCTTGCCTGTGACTGACGCGCTGTTGAACCGCAGCCGACGGTGCCTTGCCGTGCCCGCGCAGGCACGGAGGCCTGCGATACCGGCGGTCACCGCCTTCGAGGGAATAACAGCCCGGCAGAAGCCCAGTGGAATATTGTGAATTTTGATTTGCCATTTTGATATTTGAACTTTGAGTTTCGAATTTGTTTAGGATTTCGATATTGGGATTTAGGATTTAACGCTATGTACGGTTGGATGGGCACGATACTACGAATAGACCTCACTACCGGGGAGATCAGGAAAGAACCCCTGGAACCGGCCTTTGCCCGGAAGTGGCTGGGTGGGGAAGGGTTCGGGGCGAAGTACCTGTGGGATGAGGTCGGACCCGAAGTTGAAGACGGGCTGGACCCCCGAAATCTCCTCATGTTCACCACCGGGCCTCTGACCGGGACGATAGCGCCCAACGCCGGGCGGCTGGAGATTGTGACGAAGTCGCCCATCACCAACCTCTTTGGCGACGCCAACGCCGGGGGCCATTTCGCCCCCGAGTTGAAAAGCGCTGGCTACGATCTGCTCATCATCAAAGGAAAGGCCGCGAAGCCGGTCTACATTTGGATAGACGACGACAAAGTGGAAATCAGGGACGCCAAACACCTGTGGGGCAAGACTGTCCCTGAAACGGACGCCGGCATCAAGCAGGAGCACGGCGACCATGGCATCCAGATATCGTGTATCGGGCCCGCCGGTGAAAACCTGGTCCGTTTCGCCATTCTGATAAACAACCTGAGCCGGGCGCCCGGCTGGACGGGCTGTGGCGCCGTGGCCGGTTCGAAGAACCTGAAAGCCGTCGCCGTTCGCGGTACCAAAGGCGTGAAGATCGCCCGTCCCGCCGAGTTCGAAGCGGCCTGTTTCGAGGCGCGGAAGAAGATACTCGAACTCCAGTCCTTGCCGGTCATGCGCAAGATGGGCACCATGATGCTCATCCGGAACATGTTCATGGGCGGCTATCTGCACAAGCACAACTACGGGGTGACTCAGATTTCCGAAGAGGAAATGGAAATGATCAACGGCGACCGTTTCGCTGATGATTACGTGACGAAGAGCCTCGGCTGCTACGGTTGCGCCATGCACTGCTCGCATTACTGCGTGGTTAAGGAAGGTCCCTACGCCGGCACCCAGGGTGAAGGATTCGAATACGGTTCCCTGGACGGCTATATCCTGTGGGGCGGCTCGCTGAACCTGGCCTACGGCATCGCCTGCTCCAAGTTCTGCAACGATTACGGCCTGGACACGACGGAACCGGGCGAATTGATCGCCTGGGCCACCGACTGCTTCCAGAGAGGCATCATCGACACCGGAGACACCGGCGGCCTGGAGTTGAAGTGGGGTGACGAGCAGATGGGCATGAAGCTGATGAAGATGATGACAGCCCGGGAAGGCTTCGGGGACGTGCTGGCGGAAGGCATGTGGCGGGCGGCGCAGAAGATCGGCAAGGGCAGCGAATACTACGCTCCCACCATCAAGCACAAGCAGAGCCAGGAGAAACCCACCCGGGCGTCCTACGCCTGTGCCTTGCTCAGCGCCACTTCGACCCGCGGGGCCGACCATCTGAAGGGCTTTCCGTCTTTCGAACGGCGGCACCTGTCGCCGGAAATGGGACAAAAAGTCTGGAACAACCCTAACGTCGTCAATCCGCGCAGCCCTATCGGCAAAGTGCCGATGGCGGTCTACTACCGGCTGATGTGCACCCTGGGCGACGTCCTGGGAGTATGCAAGTTCGTCGGACGCTGGTTCAATCCCCTGGACGGGCTGAACGAAAAAGAGTGGGCCGGGATGACTTCGCTGGCCACCGGGCTGGATCTTTCCGCCGAGGAAACCCTGACGGTTTGCCGGCGGACCTACACGGTGGAGCAAGCTTACAACCGCAGGTTGGGAATCCGGCGCAAAGATGATACAATTCCAGCTATGTTCTTCAAGGAACCTTTCAATACGGGTCCCTTGAAGGGCCATGTTTTGAAGGAGGCCGATTTCCAGACGATGCTGGATGAGTACTACGCCTATTGGGGTTGGGATGGGGAAGGGATACCGACGCGGAAGGCGCTCGAGGCGCTGGACCTTCCGGAGGTCGCTGACCGAATGGAAGAAGGAAGATAGAAAGTTGACTACTTCTTATGCAGGAGCTTTGACCATTGGACTATAACATAGTAGGCAAGAGACTGTCCAGGTCTGATTCCTGGGACAAGGCGGTTGGAATGGCCAAATACACCGCCGACCTGGTCCTGCCCGGCAAGTTGGAAGGAAAAATCCTTCGCAGCCCGCATGCCCATGCCCGCATCTTGAATATCGACAAGAGCCGCGCCGAAAAGCTTCCCGGGGTCAAATCCGTCATCACCGGCAAGGACACCAGCGGCTACCGGTTTGGCGTCTTCCGGCAGACTCGCGATCAGTACTTCCTCCCTCTGGACAAGGTGCGGTACTTCGGCGAAGAAGTCGCCGCCGTGGCCGCCGTGGACGAAGACACGGCTGAAGAAGCCCTGTCGCTGATTAAAGTTGAATACGAAGTCCTGCCAGCAGTGTTTTCGCCGGAGGAATCAATCAAGCCGGGCGCTCCCCTTATCCACGACCAGTTCCCGGGCAATGCCTTCCGCTCGCTGGTGCATTTTGGGAACGTGGACGACGGCTTCGCCCAGTCCGACCTCATCAGGGAAGACAGGTTCAGCACTCCGAAGGTGAGCCACGTCCAGATGGAGCCCTACGCCGCAGTGGCAAGCTACGACTCCTGGGGCAAGCTGAATGTCTGGATGCCCAACCAGTCTCCCTTCACCCGGCGCCGGGCGCTTTCCAACGCGCTGGGCGTTCCCCTGAGCAATATCCGCGTAAACCACATAACCATCGGCGGCGCGTTTGGCGGACGGTCCGATACCTTCCCGGCGGAATTCTGCGCCGCTCTGCTTTCTCAGAGGACGGGCAGGCCGGTGAGGATCGTCTACTCGCGGGAAGAGACTATGTTTGCCACCCGGCAGAAGCATTCCATGATCATCTGGCTCAAGACCGGCTTGAAGAAAGACGGCACTATCATGGCCAGGGACATAAAGGCAATCCTTGATGGCGGCGCGTACATGAGCAGCGGCGTTATGGCCGTAAACGTCCCCTGGCAACTCGAAGAGGCGGTCTACCGGGCGCCAAACATGAGATATGAAGGTCTCCGCGTATATACCAACAAGACCCCGGCTTCCATGATGCGCACTCATCCAAGCCAGCTTCACTTTGCCGAGGACACCCAATTGGATGTCATGGCCAAAGAACTGGGACTCGATCTCATGGAAATTCGGGCTAAGAACGCCGTCAAGGCGGGAGAGAAGCTGCCCAGCCAGTCACGGGTGAGCAGCTATGCCCTGGATGAAACCATCGAAGAAGCCGGGAAGGCGTCCGGTTGGGCGAAGAAGAAGGGCAAATTGGGCAAGAACAAAGGTATCGGCGTCGGCTGCGCCGCCTGCATGTGTGGTTTCAACCTGGGTTTCCGTTCCGGCTCCTCTGCCATACTCAAGTTCAACGAGGACGGCAGCGCCACCCTGAACAGCGGCAACGTGGACAATGGCCAGGGCAACGAAAGCATGCTCATCCAGATAGCCGCCGAAGAGGTGGGCATTCCGTTCGAGAGCGTCAAGCTGATCTGCGCTGATTCCGAAGATACCTCCCAGGACCCTGGCAGCTACACCATGACATCGTGCTTCGTTTCCGGCAACGCGGCCAAGAACGCCGCCGCCGACGCCAAGAAGCAGTTGCTGTCTATCGCAGGCCCGATGCTCAATGTGGCCCCGGAGGGCCTGGACATCAAGAACGGCCAGATATTCTCGGTCAAGGGGCCGGCAAAGAAGATTCCCGTCGAGGACGTGGTGCGCCAGTCTTTCCTGAAGAACGCGCCCATCATTGGCAGGGGTTCGTACACCTTGAAGACGGACGACACAGACATGCTGACCGGGCGCGTCCAGGGCCAGCAGACGGGGGCCTATACGGGAGGCACCGTGGTGGCCGAAGTCCAGGTGGACGGCGAGACCGGACAGGTGAAAGTGACTAATTTGACCATCGCCAGCGACTGTGGCGTTGCCATCAACCCCATGGCCGTCGAGGGACAGATGGAAGGCATCGCCATCATGGCGCTGGGCGAAGCCCTGTGCGAGAACCACGTCCTGGACCAGAACGGCAAGCTGGTTACCAGTAATTTCCGCGACTACAAGATTCCGAGAGCGCCTGATCTGGGTAACATCAGCTCGGTCATAGTCCCGACTCTGGACCCCGAGGGTCCGTTTGGTGCTAAGGAAGCCGGCGTCACCTCCGGTCCGGCGGTTTGTGGCGCCATTGCCAACGCCGTCATGGACGCCACCGGAGTCTGGATTAAGGATTTGCCAATTTCGGCGGAGAAGCTGTTTCTGGCCATGAAGAAGAAGAAGAGAGATGAAGGTCGTAGTTAAGACCAATTTCAGATTGAGCGCCATGGGGAAAGACGATATGGTCGAAGTCGACCTGGCGGCCCCGGTCTTGAAGAGCGTCCTGGAACACATTTCCGTTGAATACCAGAAGGGTAGACCGGTAATCAATCCTGTCACCCACGAAGTGGACCCGGAAGAATACACCGTGTTGCTCAACGGGTCGGCTTACCAGTTTTTGCCGCAAAGGTTGCTCACACCTTTGTCCGAAGGCGACGAAGTGCGGCTATATCGCTGGTTCGAGTTGCTCGGTGGGGGGTAATCGTGCATGTCCCCCTAATCAAGGGGGAATAGGCCTAGCTACGAATTGTAGTGGCAAGCATTCTTGTCCCCCTTATCAAGGGGGATTAAGGGGGATTTCTCTGACCTCAAACCGAAAGGAATTGAAGAAGAAGGTATCAACCGGCTTCTATCTGCCCTACGACCGTGGATTGGTGCAGAAGTCCAGGGAACTGAGAAAAGACATGACTCAGGCGGAAAGGAAGCTATGGTACGACTATCTTGCCGGCATGATGCCTCGCGTTTTGCGGCAGCGTCCGATCGGTGACTATATTGTGGACTTTTATTGCCCTTCAGCGAGACTGGTGATCGAGATAGACGGAGACACGCATTTTACCCCTAAAGCGGAGCATTACGACCTGCGAAGAACGGAAACGCTGCTCGGCTACGGACTGAGGGTGATCAGGTTCACTAATTCCGAGGTGTTGGAACAATTCGAAGAGGTTTGCCGGAAGATAGATGAGGAAATCCCCCCTACCCCCCTTGATAAGGGGGGAAAGAAGGTGCCTGAATCCGGCAGGAGTGGCCGTAGTCGCAGGCTTCAGCCGTCTGGGGTGGGCTTGCCAGACTCGTAGTCGCGGGCTTTAGCCTGCGGGGGTTGCGGTCGCGGAACGGGCCAAATTTGAAATCTTAATAATGCAGATTAAAGAAGACAAGGAGAAACAACCAAAATGGCCAAGAAAGACATCACCAGTATAAGGGGTACGGTGGAGTTCCTGAAAAAGGAAGGGGAACTTCTTGAGATAAACAATCAAGTCGATCCCATATATGAAATCTCAGGCATCCAGAAGGCCCTGGAGAACGGTCCCGCGATTCTGTTCAACAAGATCAAGGGATATCCCCACGCCCGCAACATCGGCAACATCTTCTCCCGGAAGGAACGGCCGCCCAAGATATTCGGCTGCGACACGGTCAGAGATTTGCGGCTGAAGTGCCGGGAGGGATTGGTCCATCCCCTGCCTCCGAAGATCGTCAAGGACGCTCCGTCACAGGAAGTGGTCATCACCAAGAACATCGATGTGATGAGCTACCTCCCCATCACCAAATACACCGAGAGAGACGGCGCCCGGATCATCGGCGGCAACAACACCCTTCTCACCGGCAAGTGGCATGGCGGCGGCACGCACATGTCTTTCAACCGCTTGAACTTCCGCTGGCCGGCTGCCTGCAGCCTGGCCATCGGCGCGGGCAGCCATCTCGAGACGGCGGCCCACATTCTGCACCGGGGCGAAAGGATCCCGGTAACGCTGAACATCGCTGCTCCCCCGGCCTGCATGATGATCGCAGGCGCCGGATTCCTGCACCCGTTGGTGCAGGTCGGAGCTGACGAACTTGGTTTCGCCGGGCGGATTCAAGACAAACCGATAGAAATGGTCAAATGCGTCACCCAGGATGCCTACGCCCTGGCCAACTCCGAGTGGGTGTTGGAAGGGTATATCGAGACCAAGCAGAAGGCCTGGGAATCGGAAGAAGCCGAGAAGCTGGGCAAAGAGGGCGTAGCCCCCGTGTTCCCCGAATGGACCGGGTATCTGGGCAGGGCCTACCAGTTGCTGCTGTTCAAGTGCACGGCCATAACTCACCGGAAGAACCCCATCTTCTTCACGCCGCAGGCCAACTCGTTTGAGGGCGACATGGTCGGTTCAGCCTTCCGCGAAGCCTGTTTCTGGGAAATCGCTGACAGAATCCGGCCCGGACTGGTCACCGATGTCAACATCCTCGAGGGGGTCGCCGGTTGGGGTGGCAACATCGTCTATCAGGTGCACAAGCGGAGAAGGGCCGACGATGGCTATCAGAGGCAGATACTCTCCGCCGCCCAGGCCAACGCTATCGGACTGAGAATGGCGGTCGCCGTGGACGAGGACGTCAACATCTACAGCACTGACGACGTGATGTGGGCTCTGACCACTCGTGTCAATCCCAAGCGCGACCTGATCGTCGGCGCCGGCGGCGGAATGGGCCAGGTGCTCATGCCCATGGAGAGGATCGAGTTGGCCGCGGGCAACGTTCAGTACAGTTTCGAAGGCGGCATGGCCTTCGACGCCACGGTGCCTTTCGCCGACAAGTGGAACTTCGAACGGTCGCACCACCCTGTCGACAAGATTGATCTGAAGAAGTGGGTTTCAGACAAGGACATCAATCGCATCCAGTCCATGCAGAGCGACTACGCCAAAGTAATGGCCAAGATGGGGTAGTAGAAATGACGAATAACGAAATCGGAATGACGAATTAGTGATGAATGACGTAATGACGTAATGGCGCAATGACGAAGCAGAGTTGTTTGAGAATTGGAACATTTGAACCTTATTTCGTCATTCGAACTTCGACATTCGCAATTTGGGAATACAGCCTATGAAACCTTATATTGTCGCGGTAGATAGCGGCGGCACCTTCTCCGATTGTGTCATCATCGGAGAAAAGGGCCGCACGGTGCGAGGCAAAGCGCTTTCGACTCCCAAAGACCCTTCACAGGGTGTGGTGGACGCGGTCGGCAATGCCGCCTCCACCCTCAAGATGTCGGCTAAAGAGCTGCTGTCCCAGGCCGGCGTTTTCGGCCACGGGACCACTATCTCGACCAACGCTATCCTCGTCCGAACCGGCGCCAGGGTGGGACTGATCACTACCAAGGGCCACGAGGACGCCCTGACCATCGGCCGGGTACACCAGAAAGTGGCGGGCCTCAGCGAGGACGAGATCATCAACGTGGCCATGCTGGAGAAGGCCAATCCGCCCATCGTTCCCCGGTCGTTGACTATCGGCGTTACGGAACGGGTAGACAAGAACGGCAAAGTCGTCGTTCCCCTGAACGTCCGTGAGGTTGCCGACGCCGTTCGCGAGCTGGTGGGCGAGGGTGTCCAGTCACTGGCCATATGCTTCCTGTGGTCCTTCTTGAATTCCGAACACGAGAAGACGGCCAAGAAGATCGTCAACGACCTCTTCCCGGACCTTCCGGTGACGATTTCCTGCGAGCTGTCGCCTATCATCAAGGAATACGAACGTGTGGCCACCACCGCCATGAACGCCTATATCGGGCAGTTGACGGAGAAATACCTTCTCAAGCTCAAGCACCGGCTGGCCGACAACGGCTTTGACGGCTCGCTCAACGTGATGAGCTGCGCCGGCGGCCTGATGTCCATCGCCGAAACGGCGCAAAAGCCGATCTTCGCCATCGGCTCGGGGCCGGCTGGAGGAGCGATGGGTGCTGTGGCATTGGGAGAAGCCCTCGGCTACAAGAACATCGTCACCAGTGATGTCGGCGGTACCAGTTTCGACGTTGGCCTGATCGTCAACGGCGAACCCGTGCTGGCCAGCGCGCCGGTGATCAGCAAATACCATCTCCTGGTTCCCATGGTGGACGTCGTCTCCATCGGCGCCGGGGGCGGCAGCATTGCCTGGATCGAAAAGGGGACCGGTATGCTCAAGGTCGGTCCCCAGAGCGCCAGCAGTGAGCCTGGGCCGGTCTGCTACGACCGGGGAGGCGCCCAGCCGACCGTTACCGATGCCGACCTGATACTGGGTCGCCTCGACCCCGACTATTTCTGGGGCGGCAAGATGCGCCTGAACAAGGACAAGGCCCTGGCCGCCATGGAAGAGAAGATAGCCCGGCCTTTGAAGATGGACGTCGTCGAAGCCGCCGCCGGCGTCGTCGAGATCGTCGACGCCCACATGGCTGATCTGGTGCGGAAGATGACCATAGGACGGGGCTACGATCCCCGCAACTTCGTCTTGTTCGCCTTCGGCGGCGCCGGACCGCCCCATTTTGCCGCCTACTCCAAGGATGTCGGTGTGCCGCTGGCCATTGTTCCCGAGAAGGCCGCGGTCTTTT
>ORJL010053593.1_pt1 | contig 11016 bp, 7 predicted proteins | sample 1779941 | NCBI WGS metagenome assembly ORJL01 (sample SAMEA104232317, study PRJEB22302) | groundwater metagenome | biome: forest; feature: aquifer; material: groundwater | place: USA | collected 2011-08-07 | depth 5.8 m | reverse complement strand
CAACAACGATGGCGACATAACCTCTCCGCAGGCAGGCGACTGGCGGTGGCTGAATATCGACGGTGATGCCGTGCTGGACCACGCAAACGTGTTGTACGGCGGCGGCACCGCTTCCCGCAACTGGGATGGCACCGGCGTTCTCCGGGTTGGCGGGTCGCTCACCGTCTCCAACAGCCGCATCCGCGACGCCTTTTTCGATGGCGTCCTGGCCTACGGCAAAGCTACTGTTGTGAGCACGGTAATGACCGGAATTGACCGGGCGATAAGCGCACAAGCCGGCGGCGTGGTCAGTCTCGTCAACTCCACCCTGGACGACAACCGCATCGGCGTCCTTGTCCATAACGGAACGGTGGAGGTGGTCAACACCATCGTCACCAACAGCACCGAGTCCGGCATCCAGTTCGACATGGGTTCCCTCACCGGGGTGCGCTACTCCAACATCTGGTCTCCCAAGGAGTCCAAGGCAGTGGCCTACCGCAACACGCCCGACCAGACCGGGAGAAACGGCAACATCTCCGCTGACCCGCTGTACCGGAATGCTGAGCAAGGTGACTTCCGGCTCAAGTTCCGCTCACCGACCATAGACGCGGGTGACGGCGCGGCGGCGCCCGCTGCGGACATTATTGGCAGTCCTCGCTACACAGACCCACGTACCGCAAAGAAGAGCGGGGTCGCCCGCACTGACGGCGTGTTCGCTGACATGGGCGCGTTTGAGCTGGTTGAAGGGGCGAAATCCAATATTGACCTCGTTGTGACGCGGGTTGACGGCCCCGCCAGGGTGGTCGCCGGGGAGCAGGCGACGGTGCGCTGGACGGTCACCAACTCAGGGAGCGAGCCGGCGATAGGGCCGTGGCACGATAGTGTGGCTCTCGCCCGCGACACCGTCGCCGTCGCTGGAGAGGTGTTGGTGGGCAAAGGCGTCACTCTGGGGCCCGGTCAAAGCTTCAACGCTTCCGCGAAAGTCCGGGTGCCCGGCGGAGCCGTCGGGGGATATCGCTGGCAGGTCACCACAAACTCGCGCGGCGATGTGTTCGAGGGACAGCACGCAGAGAACAATGCAGCGAATTCCGCCGCCACTGTCAGCCTGGACCTGCCCGACCTGCCGGTGGATGGCTCCCCGCTGGAGCGCCAGTTCGCCGCAGCCGGCGAGTCACACTGGTTCAAGTTCAAGCCCAAGCCGGGGCAAGACGTCGCGGTGAGCGTGGACAGGGCGGTTGACTCCGGCATCAGCGAACTCTACCTGGGCCTGGGCTACCTGCCCTCGCCCGAACGGTTCGACGCCCGGTCGAAGGAATGGAACTCGGCCGGGGCCAGCGTGCTCGCCGGAAACACCGCGGATGCCGTCTACTACGTGACGGCCTACGCCCGCTCGCTCTCCAGCCCGGCGAAGCTCTCCATTCGGGCGAGGACTCTGGAGTACGGCATCGATTCCGTGAGCCCCGCGGCCGTCGGGAACGCCGGCCCCGTCACCCTCAAGGTCCAGGGTGGACAGTTGAACCAGAAGCTGTCCTTCGCCCTGGTTGGGATGGGCGGCGCCGGACGCCAGGCCGCGTCCGTCTGGCTTGCTGATTCGACGGCGGCGTATGCTACCTTTGACCTGAAAGGCGCGGCCCCCGGGCCGTACACGCTCCAGGTGACTCAGAACGGCGGCGCAGCGCTCAGCTTGAAGGATGCCGTGATGGTCAGAGGAGGCGTCGGCCCTCAGCTCAGCACGCAGGTCGTGGTGCCCAGCGCGGTGCGGGTGGGCCGCAAGTTCGACGGCTACGTGACGTACGAGAATAGCGGTGACGCCGACATGCCCGCCCCGCTGCTCATCTTGTCGTCGGGTGAGCGCGTGGAGACTCGCCTGGCGTTCGAGGCTGCCTCCAGCACGAAGGACGCCCAGTTCATCGGGGCCAGCCCGGAGGGGCCGGCGGGGATACTGAGGCCGGGCCAGCAGGGCCGGGTCGCCTTCTCCGGGGTCGCCCAGGCCGCCGGCGCCAGCGAAATGAGGGTGAGCTACGTCACCGCCGCCGCCTCCAACCGGGTTGACTGGTCTTCCGTTGAGGGGGAGGTGCGGCCAAGAGGCATTGACCCGCAAGTATGGAAATCGGCGTGGACGGCGTTCGTCTCCGAAGCCGGACAGACCTGGGGTGGCTACGTCGCTGCGCTGGCCCGCTACGCCACCCAGGTGGGTGAGCAGGGCGGCGTCGCTTACTCCGCAAGGGAAGTCCTCAACGTCGCCCTTTTCGGGCGGTCCGTGGCGGAGGGCGCCAACGTAAGCGGCAAGCTCTACCTCCAGGATATCGGCCACCCCCTGGCGCACACCACGGTCATGATGGCCACGGCGGATGGCAGCCAGATCGGAGAGGCGATTTCTCGCGCTGATGGCTCCTTCACGCTGCGCGTCGCACAGGGCAGCTATGGCCTCAGTGTGCCGGGCTACCTCGTCGAAGGTCAGGCGCCGGTCATCGTTCCCGCCGCCGGCAAGGTGAAGCCTCTGGAGGTGGTCGCGAAGCCCGGCGCCGCTATCGCGGGGTTTGTCTCGGTCAAGTCCGGCGCAGCGGCGGACCTGGAGAGTACCGCGATAATGGCCCGCGGTAGTGACGGCGTTTCCTACTTCGCCAACCCCGGGCCTAGCGGGGCCTACAGTATCACCGGACTGCCGGACGGAATATACACCGTGACGGCCGGCGGCGAGAAACTGGGAACCAGGTCCCGGTCCGGCGTTGCAGTCGCGAGCACACGCCCGGCGGAAGGGGTCAATTTCGTCCTGGACGCGGCCGCAATCCTGCGCGGGAAGGTAGTCAAGGGCGCCGATGGCGCGCCGCTTGTTGGCGCCGTTGTGGTGGCGCGGGGACCTGACGTTCTGCCTACAATCGCCGTTACCGACGCTCAGGGCGCGTACCAGATAGAGGGACTGGCGCCGGGGACGTACACGCTGGAGGCCAGGGCAAAGGGCCTGGCCCCCGGCAGCCTGCCGGCTTTGTCTATCGCCGCCGGAGGCACAGCATCCGCGCCTGCCCTATCCCTGGTACGTGGCGCGTCGGTCGCCGTAATCCTCAAAGACTCCGCCACCTCCCAGCCGTTCCGGCGAGGGGTGGTCTTTCTCACCGACAAGGACGTGAGCCGCATCATTGATTTCGCGGCCTCGGACGGGTCGGGCCGTGTCCTGCTCCAGGACATCGCTCCTGGCAGCTATGTGCTGGTTGTCCGGGCCAAAGATAAAGAACGGATAGTTGACACCATCACCCTTCAGGCCGGACAGGCCGCTACCCGAGAATACGCGCTCCGCCAGGCTGGCGCCAGCGGTGATAGCGCAAAGCCGCCAACGCAGTCAAAGCCGGGAGATCCCCCGATAGGTGATGAGTCTGTGCTCCCTCCGGGCTACCGTATACCCGGCGTGGACGTAACGTTGCACAACGACGTGGCGGAACTTGAGTCGGAGTTGTTCCAGTTGAATTGGGACCCCACATGGATGGCCGACCTCTTGAACTACTTGAAGGAGCAATTCCGCGAGGCGGAGCGCTTCTCCGACGACGACCCGACCTTGGGCCCACAGCTTCCCAAACCGGCGGACTGCGACGAGGCCTACCTTGCGTGGAAACATGCATTGGCGGCTTGGGCAAACAAGGAGGCGATCTTCAATCGTTGGTGGCAGGCGCAACATAACTTCCAGGACGCGACCCTGATCAGCATAGGCCAGTTTGCTACGCAGATGACCAGCCTCTACGCGTCTTTTACGTCGTCATTCATTGAAGGATTCCGTGATTACCCGGCCCTCAAGGCGGAAATGGAGCAACTCATGTCGGCAGCAGATATTGCGGGCGTGAAGCTTGCCCTCGACTGGCCGACCTTCATTACTAACGCGCAGAGCATGGAGAAGAACTTCAATGGCATTGATTGGAAGGATATCCCGAGCTCCATTAAGACCGTCAGCGGCCTTCTTGGTAATCTGACTTCCCTGATGTCCTCGGCAATCAAAGGCTATAACGCGGACATGGCGCTCTTCCAGTCTGGGAAGGTCCCTGTGCCGACGACGCTGCTCAGCAAGCTTGGTTCCTTCGCGAAAGTCTTCCAAGTTGCTGTCGACAGCTACAACAGTTGGAATGACGTCATGAACGCAAGCGGAGTGAACGCAGAGGCGGAGTACCGCGCCGCCTTGCAAAAGTTCTGGAAGGCAAAAGGGGCCATTATTAAGGCCAACGAGAACTGCAAGACGCCAACTCCTACCCCCGGGCCGTCCCCAACACCCGATCCGAATGCCACGCCCGGTCCTAACGCCACGCCTGTGCCTCCCGACGGGCCCAACCCACCCAACCCCGACAACCCCACGCCCGGCGCGAACGGGCCGTTCAATGCGGGCGGGTCGGTAGACCCCAACGACATGGTCTCCAGCGGGTTCGGCGCGGCCGGGTTCGTGGCGGAGGGAAGAGATGTCCTGTACACCATCCGCTTTGAGAACGTGGCCACGGCTACCGCTCCGGCCGGGGTAGTCACCATCACGGGCCAACTCGATCAGCACCTGGACTGGTCCAGCCTACAGCTAATCTCAATAGGCTTCAATGGGGTGGACATCAAGGTGCCGCAGGGGCGTGACCAGTTCCAAACCAGCGCCAGGGTCGCCTCGGACCCCAACCCGGTCAGCGTGAAAGCAACTCTGGACCCCAAGACGGGCATGCTCACGTGGGTGATGGCCTCGGTGGACCGCGTCACCGGAGGCCTGCCGGACGACCCGCTGGCCGGTTTCCTGCCCCCCAATGACAGCAGCCATCGAGGCGAAGGGTTCGTCACTTACAGTATCCGCCCCAAGAGCGGGCTGGCCACCAGCACGAAGATAGAAAGCAGCGCTTCCATTGTCTTCGATGTCAACGCGCCCATCGCCACCAATGAGGTCCTGAACACTATCGACGCAGCCCTACCCTCAAGCAAAGTGACCTCCCTGCCGGGGAGCAGCCGGCCCGAGTTCCCCGTGGCCTGGTCGGGGACGGACGACGGCGCGGGAGTAGCCTTCTATGACGTGTTCGTGTCCGTGGACGGCGGGCCGTTCGGGCCGTGGTTAGCCGGCGCCACCGGAGTCTCCGCCCCCTTCAAGGGGGAACCAGACCATACCTACAGCTTCTTCAGCGTGGCGACGGACTTCGTGGGGAACCGGGAAGCCGCTCAGGCTGCCGCTGATGCTACTACCAGGGCGGGCGCCGCAGGGCTGCCCATCGCCCTGCTCGCGGGGATCGGTGCCGTCGTCGTCCTGGTACTATTGGGCGCCGGAGCTCTGGTCATGAGGAAGAGGCGCAGATTCTAGGTCTCTCTCGACGCTGGAGGGCGCGGTGCGGCCTCCCCCGGCCGTAGGCGCATCTTCCCGTGGCGGAAGGGGGCCGAGCGGGTGAAACCGCCCGGCCCTCGCTTTGCTCAGGACCGTTTGCCACAGGCTTGCACTCACCACACGCAGAGCGATATAATCTCCTCTCAATGGAGTCTTCTTCCGTCGTCATAGCTCTCACCAGCCGCCTCACGCCGGACCAGGTAGCGCGTATCCAGGCGGTAGACCTTCGGGTCACCACCAGGGGTATCGCTGAACTGCTCTCCGCAGAACGTAGGTGGCGCCGCGCGCCCGAACAGGAGGACGCGTTCCCCGCCGAGCGCAGGCGCGAGTTGGCGGACGTCTTGTCGCAAGCTGAGGTCATCTTCGGGATGGACGTCCCTCGCGATGTGCTGTCCCGAGCGCCAAAGCTGCGCTGGGTCCAACTGACCAGCGCCGGGGCCGATCTGGCAGTGGCCGCCGGCGTGCTGCAGTCGGGGATCTCCGTCACCGATGCCAGCGGCATCCACCGCGTCCCCATGGGAGAGCATGTGCTGGGGGCGATGCTCGCCCTGCAAAGACAGCTCCCTCGATTCTTGTCGCAGCAGGCCCAGCGCCGCTGGGGCCGGGTCATCCCCGGGGAGCTGCGCGGCCAGACGCTGGGCATTCTTGGCCTGGGAGCCATCGGTTCAGAGGTCGCCCGCTTGGCCAAGGCCTTTGGCATGAGGGTGCTCGCCATTCGTCGGTCGGCCGCTGGCCGGCAAGAGAACCAGGGAGACGTTGATGTCCTCTATCCGCCCGGCGAGCTAGAACAGGTGCTGGCGGAGAGCGATTTCGTGCTGGTGGCCGCGCCGCTGACCCGGGAGACGCGCGGGATGCTCGGAGAGAAGCAACTGCGGCGCATGAAGCCCACGGCGCACATTATCAACATCGCCCGGGGTCCTATCATTGATGAGGCGGCCCTGCTGCGGGCCTTGAAAGAGGGCTGGATCGCCGGCGCCGCCCTGGACGTGTTCGAGAGGGAGCCTCTGCCCCCGGAGAGCGAGTTCTGGGGCCTCCCCAATGTGCTGATAACCCCGCACATCGCCGGCGGCAGTCCATTCCACGACGTGCGGGCCACCGAGCTGTTCTGTGAGAACCTGAAGAGGTATCTAACTGACCAGCCTTTGAAGAACCTGGTGGACAAGAACCTGGGCTACTGAGCGGACGCTCCGGAGAGCTACCGCATCCTTTGCGCCCGCACTTGGCTCAACAGGGACCGCCCGTCTACGAGCCATTTCCGAACGGCCTGCTTGATGGTGGGTGGTTCTATCCGCTCGACGTTTCGCTCAAGCTGGTCTAGCAAGCTTTCGTAGGCTGCTTCCAATTGGAACAGCTCGGCCAGCCGGTTCCTCATGAACTCATTGAGCGCGCCCACCTCGTGGGCGCGCATTTGGAGAAGGCGATTGGTATCGCCGGCCGTCTGCTCCAGCCGCTTGTGAGCGGAGAACAGCTCGGTCATGTCCTTGGCGTACCGCGCCAACTGCTCCTCGATGGAGAACTGAGGCTCCTTGTCTTCAAAGTCAGGATTGTTGGATGGCACCATTGCGCTATTCCATGCCCAGCAGATTGCTGACCTTCGACAGGAGAGAGAGGGGACTGAAAGGCTTGGCAAAATAGGCCACGGCCCCCAACTGCCTGGCCAAGTTCTGGTCCTCCTCGTCATGGCTGGCCGTCACCAGGATAACGTGGGTTGCCTTCAGCTTCTCGGACTGCTTGACCTTTCGCAGCACTTCGAGGCCATTGACTCCCGGCATGTTGATGTCCAACAGAATGATGTCCGGGTGATGCTGCTCGGCCAAGGCGAAGGCGTCCTGCCCCTTGTTCGTCTGCACAACTTCGCAATCGCCCGGCAAGGTCATGCTGAGCAGGCGCGTCATGTATACGTCGTCGTCTACTATCAGGATCTTGGGCACAGGCGCTCCTATGCCTAATTCTGTGGCCAGTGTAGCGCACTTGTCAAGCAGCGGCGATTCCCGGGACCCGGTCTCTCTCACTCGGGCCACGGTCCGGAGGGTGTGGTTTGCGTGAGATGTTCTGATCGTCTCCTTAGAGGAGTCCGGGGAACACGAGCCCGGGCCTCTGGCTGACCAGGCAGCCGAGACGCTTCGCTACCTTCGCGGCGGCGCCCGGGGCTGGCGCGGGCAGTCCAAGTCCTCGACCTCCTGGACAACCGGACCGTAATCCGTGAATGAAGGTTCTGCGAGGTCACCTGGTGGGTGCTTGGCGGCGCTCATGGTTCGAGAGCCTCACCACGAGCGGGCAGGAGCACCGCTCGCCCTGTCCGAGGATACGGACTCCGGACCTTCGGAGAGGCTCTCGAAGGGTGAGCGGCACCTTCGCAGTAATCCGCGGGTTACGGCCGGGCGGATTAGCTTGACAAGGCCCTCGTTCTGGGCTAGAATTCTGCCGCTTGCTGGGTCCGACGATCAGGCAACCCAGACATAGGAGGAGAGGAAAGGACAATGAGCGAACAAAGGGAGGTGCCCCGGGCGGTCAGAGACATCATCGGCAAGAAGTACCCGCCCGTCACCCATGACGTAGAGAAGGGGGCCATCCGTCGCTTCGCGGAGGCCGTCGGCGACCCCAATCCTCGATGGCAGAAGGAAGCGCTGCCAACTTTCCTGTGCTCTTTGTCGGCAGAAGGGGACCCCCTGGACCCCCTCGGGAGGCTTGACCACCCCTACAAACGCCGGCTTCACGGCTCTAGCGAGTGGGAGTACTTACAACCGGTGCGACCGGGAGATGTCCTCACTGTCCAGAATTCAGTAGTGGATGCCGCCATGAAGCCTGGCCGCCTGGGCGCCATGTTGTTCGTCACTACGGAGACAACCTTCCTCAACCGGGAAGGCCAGCTTGTCGTCAAACAGCGCCATACCATCATCTATTATTGACCGGGGCGCATACTACTGACTTGGGAGGGGACGTTGACAGCGCAGATCTACTACGAAGATGTGGAAGTGGGAGCCGAGCTCCCCGTCCTGGTGAAGACCCCCACCACCCAGCAACTGGCCATGTACGCGGGGGCCTCCGGCGATTTCTACCAGATCCACTACGACAAGGACTACGCCATCCAGAAAGACCTTCCCGGGGTCATCGTGCATGGCATGCTTGGCACCGCCTTCGTGGCCCAGGCCGTCACAGACTGGATGGGAGAGGCGGGCTTGTTGAAGAAGTTCGGAGTCCAGTATAGAGGCATGATGTTCCCCAATGAAGACATTACGGTCAGGGGCAAAGTCATCAAGAAGCATGTCGAGGGTGGGGAGCGTCTGGTGGAGTGTGAGGTCTGGGCGGAGAACTCCAGGGGGGAGCGCACTACGCCGGGCCGGGCCGTGGTTGCGCTGCCGAGCCGGAAGCGGTAGCATCTCCTTCAGCAGGAGAGCACGCCGTTCCACCGTCACCGCTTCGCGGCGGCGGCCCTACTCCTGTTTTCCGACAGTAACTGAGGCTACGGTACCGGACGCCAGTCCTTGCGGGCCGAGAACAGCGCTACAGCCCTGATCCAACGGATGTAAAATGGAATTGGAGGGACTGTGGGACTTAGGTCGCCAGGAGGGGCTGGAGAGAGCACGGTCCGAGTCGGCGCGGTTTCGCCATAGTACCACGCGTACCCCGGTGGCCCTGCTGGCGAACATTGAGCAGGAGGTGTACCATGCCAGCGCGCCTGTTGCGGGAGCACCTGGACCAGCACAATATCAAGTACGTCACCATCGGCCATTCCCTGGCCTACACGTCTCAGGAGATCGCTGCGTCGGCCCACATTCCGGGCAGCAAGTTCGCCAAGACGGTGATGGTCACTGTAGACGGGAAGATGGCTATGGCGGTCTTGCCCGCTCCATACAAGGTTGATCTGGGCGAGCTGAAGCGGGTGGTTGGCGGCAAGCGAATCGAGCTGGCCACGGAGCGAGAGTTCGAGGACAGGTTCCCCGGCTGTGACGCGGGCGCTATGCCGCCCTTCGGCAACCTGTATGGCATGGACGTGTTCGCCGACGATGACCTGGCGACGGAGCCGGACATCGTGTTCAACGCGGGCACGCACCAGGAGCTCATCAGGATGGCCTATTCCGACTTTGAGCGATTGGTGGCGCCGAAGGTGGCGAGGTTCTGCTCCCAGGCTTTGGTAGCGGCGTAGGGCGGCGCAGGATAACTCCAACTCGCAGTCAAGATGGCAGGGGTATGTAGTGCGGAGCGCACGGGCAGAGACGCCCGTGCCACCAGATCCGATGCCATCTTGACTGCCAAGGGGTATAGATGGCTGCGTCAGGTTGCAGTTGTCAGAGCACAGGCACAGACGGGGTAGGCTTTCCGCGTCGTCTCTCGCGCCCGGGGAACCCTACTTTACAGCCTCCGGCGGGGCGGGGTTGGTGTAGTCCACCAGGAGGGTCTTGGGCATCAGCTCCTCCAACTCCTCGATGCTCCAGAGGCCATCCTTGCGGTAGATGCTTTTTACTTCCTGGGGAACGGAGTAGAGAGAGAGCCGGCCCCCGTGGACCCTGAATAGCTGTCCGTTCACCTTGATACCGGCGTCGCTGCACAGGTAGAGAATGAGCGGCGGGACCGTGTCCGGCGCCGGCGGATTGGTCATCTCCTCATAGTACTCCTGGGTGATCAAACCAGCATCCAGCCGCCTCTTCATCCCTGCCCTGACTTCGTCGGTCAGGGTCATGCGCGTACCCGCCGTCGGCGTGATGCAGTTGCAGGTCACCGCGTACCGTCCCACCTCGCGCGCCACGCCATAGGTGAAGCCAACGATGCCTGCCTTGGCGGCGCTGTAGTTGGCGTGGCCGACGGCGCCCAGCCAGGCAGTGGAAGTCATGTTGATGATGCGGCCCCATTTCTGCTCGCGCATCCGTCCGGCAGCAAAACGAGTGCAGTTGAATGTGCCCTTGAGGAGAACGTCCACGCACTTGTCCCATTCGTCCTCGCTCATGTTCCAGACCATCCGAGGGACATCAATGCCGGCGTTGTTGACCAGGATGTCTACCCTGCCGTAGGTGTCCACGGCCGCTTTGACCAACTCTCCTCCGAACTTGAAGGAGGAGACATCGCCGAAGACGGCTATGGCCTTCCCTCCGGCGTCGGTAATCTGCTTGGCGACCAGGGCCGAGGACTCCGGCCCTTGCGGGCTCCTGTTGTTGAGCACCAGCTTGGCTCCCTCTTCGGCCATGGCCAGGGCTATGGCTTTGCCGATGCCCGTCCCCGAGCCGGTGACGATGGCTACCTTGTCCTTCAGGCTGCTGCCCATGACTCTGCTCCTTCTATGCGGTCTGGATGTTGTGACCAACAGGACTATACCTCAGTTGGGAAAAGGTTAGCAAGGGCCGGAGACGCACCGAAATCAGCGGTTGGCGATGCTGCAGTGGCAGCGCCTGGTTGTGGCTGTCATCCTGAACCAGAATCCCGACGTGTCGGGATGAAGGTGAAGGATCTTAGGACTATCCCGGCGCCAAGGCGAGGCCTAAGATCCTTCACTGCGTTCAGGATGACAATGGAACCACGCCGTCTTGCCCACAGGGTAGACTTGGGCATAGCTGAGTCGCCGGTGCAGGGTACGCCGCAGAACTGGGCATTTGATGGTGGAGTTCAGGCCTACGCATTCATCCGTGCAGCCCGCCAATACGATAGATGAGGTCCATGTCCAGGCTGGAGCGGACCAGGGCCGCCAGGTTGTCATACTCCTCTTCTTTGGATACCACTTT
>ORJL011812750.1_pt1 | contig 11017 bp, 9 predicted proteins | sample 1779941 | NCBI WGS metagenome assembly ORJL01 (sample SAMEA104232317, study PRJEB22302) | groundwater metagenome | biome: forest; feature: aquifer; material: groundwater | place: USA | collected 2011-08-07 | depth 5.8 m | reverse complement strand
GTCTACGGCCTGGTCGAGATGGGCATCGGCGCCACGGCCCTGCTGACCCTTCCCGCCTTCGCCGCCCTGCCCGAGGTCTACCGCGGCCTCTACGATCTTCTCCTGGGCCATCCCTGGGCAGTGGCCGCGCTGCGCGCCGTCCTGGCCTTTGTCATCCTGGTCGTGCCTACCAGCCTCATGGGCGCTACCCTGCCGATCATGGTGCGTTCCTCCCTGCTCCGCGCCGGCCCTCTCTCCCGCCACATCGCTCTCTTCTACGCCGTCAACACCGCGGGCGCCGTCGCCGGCACCCTTGCCGCAGGCTTCTACCTCATCGGCAGCATCGGCGTCGCCGCGACTATCCTCCTGGCGGCCTCCCTCAACCTCGTGCTGGGCCTCTCGGCCCTGGCTGCCTCCTTCCGGGTGGCCGCACGAGTCCCCGCCGAGGCCACCCGAGAGGCCCCAATGGCCGCGGGCCCCACTCCCGGCCCTCGGGGGGACGCGGCCATCCTCGTGGTATACGGACTCTCCGGTTTCTGCGCCCTGGCCTACGAGGTGGCCTGGACCCGAGCCCTGGTGATGTTCTTCGACAACTCCATCTACGCCTTCGCCATCATGCTGGCCACGGTCCTCGCCGGCATCGCCGTGGGCAGCTACGCCGTGAATCCTCTGCTCCAGCGGCGGGCCAACTGGCTCTTCGCCTTCGCCGTCCTGGAGCTGGCGGTGGGCGCTACGGCCCTCCTCTCGGTGCTGCTTCTCAGCCGCATGCGCGGCGTGGTGGCTCTCCTCGCCCAGCTTAGCGCCGGTCTCCTCAACGCGGAGGGATCCTACGTGTTCCTCGCTACCGTGTCCTTCGTCACCATCTTCCCCACCACCTTTCTCCTCGGCGTCCTCTTCCCCGTCGTCGCTCGGATCTATGCCCCCCAGGCGGCGCGAGTGGGCCGCCGCCTGGGCCAGCTCTACGCCGCCAACGTGACCGGCGCCATCTTCGGCTCCCTCGCCGCCTCTTTCGTCCTGGTGCCGACCCTGGGGAGCCAGCGCACTCTGGAGGGCCTGGCTGCGGCGAACCTGGGGCTGGGCGCGCTCCTGCTGGCGCTGGCCCGCCCGGCACCCGCCGCCCTGCGCATCGGTCTCGCCCTGGGCACCGCGGGGGGACTGGCCCTCTTCTTGCTGACCGTCCCGGACATGTACCAGCGCATCCTGCGCGGGCGCTTTCCCGACCACGATATCCTCTGGTATCAGGAGAGCGCCGAGAGCACCGTCACGGTCGTGAAGAACCCAGAAGGCGAGAAGATACTCTACGTCAACGCCCGGGGCCAGGCATCGACATCCTCCTATCTCGTCCGGTTCCACCGCCAGATGGCCCACCTCCCCGTGCTCCTGCATCCCGACCCTCGCCGCGCCCTGGTCGTGGGGCTGGGGGGCGGCGCCACCGCCGGCGCCATCGCCCTCCACGAGGGAGTCCATGTGGATGTCGTCGAGCTATCGCCCGGCGTCCCGCCGGCAACGGCGCTCCTGTCCGAGATCAACGACGGCGTCCTTGAACGTCCCAACGTCCGCCTGCGCGTGGACGACGGCCGCAACTACCTGCTGCTCACGGCCAATCGCTACGACATCATCACGGGCGACGTCTTCCTGCCTTTCGACGCCGGCAGTGCCTACATCTATGCCGCTGAGTACTTCCAACTCGCCAGGCAATCCCTGACCGACGACGGCTTCGTGGCCCAATGGCTGCCACCCTTCAACGACACCGTCTATCGGCTCGTGCTGCGGACCTTTCTCTCGACCTTCCCCCACGTCACCCTGTGGCTGAACGGCGACCTGCTCATCGGGTCCAACCAGCCCCTCCGCGTTGACCCAGCGGTCCTGGCGCAGCGCGTCCGTCAGCCGGCGTTGCGGGAGGTCCTGCCGACCCTGGGCCTCCAGACGCCCGAGGCCATCCTGGGCCAGTTCAACGCCAGCACCGAGGAGCTGCGGGAGTACGCCGGCTCCGGCCTCGTGATCAGCGACGACCGGCCCGTCATCGAGTACTACCGGGGCCTGCCGATTGACCCCAGTCCGCCCGACCTCAGCCGCTACCGGCGGGACTTCACCCAGGTCTTGAAGTAGACTTAGCGGCGCATGCCGCCACTTTGCGGCACCCACCCCTCGGCGGGCGCCACCTGGAAGGGTGGATCGAGGGTCGGGAGTGGCACCTCCAGGATGGCCGGTCGGCCATCGGCCAGAGCAGCCTCGACGGCGGCCCCCAACTCCTCCGGCGTGCACTGCCTCCCCCACGCGCCGAAGGCCTCGGCGTAGCGCACGAAGTCGGGATTGCGCAGCTCCGTCCCTACATAGCGGCCCTCGAACCGCGCCCGCTGGTCGTTGCGCGACGCGCCGAAGGCGCCGTCGTTGAACACGATGGCCAGGACGGGGATCTCATGCTGCACCGCTGTAGCCAGCTCGTTGGCCGCGTAGAGGAAGCCACCGTCGCCACAGAGCGCCACCACCGTCCGCTGCGGCGCCGCCACTCTTGCCCCGAGCGCCGTTGGGAAGCCGAACCCCAGCGTGCCGAAGTACCCCGATCCGACGTGGCAGCGGGAACTGGGGACAGGGAAGGCCAGGGCCGACCAGTAGGCGACGTTGGTGAGATCACTCACCAGGACCGTCTGCCGCTCCACGACGGCGCGCAGGCTCTCTGCCAGGGAGCATTGCAGGGGCGCCAGTCGCTGCAGTTGGTCCCGCGCCTCCCGCCGCATGGCCGCGACTTCGGGGCCGCGATCGGGCCTCGCCGGGACCCCCGAGAGCCTGGCCACCAGCCCTTCCACGGCAAGGCGAGCGTCACCCCGCACCGCGATCTCTGCCGGGTATTCGCGACCCAGAACCTCTTCATCCACGTCGACCTGAATCAGACGCTGCGGCGGCCGCAGACTCCCTGGACCCATCATGGGACCCGCCATGCGCGTCCCGACGGCGAGCGCGACGTCCGCTTGCGGCGCCGCAAGCTGGGCCGCCCCATGGCCCCAGTAGTTGGCCCCCAGGGACAGAGGATGATCCTCAGCCACCACTCCTTTGCCCTCGACGGTCGTCAGAACCGGCGCCTGCAGCCGTTCCGCCAGAGCGGCCAGAGCCGCTCCGGCGTCAGCCGCCGCAGCCCCGCCGCCAGCCCAGATGAGCGGCGCACGCGCCGAGGCAAGGAGAGCCGCCGCGTCATCCAGGCGGTCGGGGTCCGGCCACAGCGGCCGTGGGATGCCCACGGGAAGCGGCCCGATGGGCGCCCGGGCTGCCAGGATGTCCGGCGGGATCTCCACCTGCACGGGACGAGGCCGGCCGGAGAGCATCTGGCAGAAGGCCTCCGCCAGAACCTCAGGGATCTCCTCGACGCGCCACACCAGGTAGCGCCACTTGGTGAGCGTCCGCAGCAGCTCGGTCTGCTCGGCCACCTCGTGCAGCAGCCCTCGGCCGCGGCCGATCTGGCGCGAGTCGACCTGGCCCGCCAGCAGCAGCAGGGGCGTCGACGTCGCATAAGCGGTGCCGACGGCCGCGGCGGCATTCAGCACTCCCGGCCCAGGCACGACCAGCGCCACGCCGGGCCGGCCGCTGACCCGCGCGTAACCCAGTGCCATGAAGGCTGCCCCCTGCTCATGGCGGGTGGTGATGAGCCGGGGCTCTCCGTGCCCGTGGAAGGCATCCAGCAGGTGCATGATCTGCACCCCGGGCAGCCCGAATACCACGTCAACACCGTGGGCTCTTAGGGACGCGACAACCGCCTGCCCGCCACTCAGCGTCTCCGTCATTGGTCGCACCTCTGCATTCGCCAGTTCGGGACCGCGCGCAGCCTACCACCAGGCAGAGGGCCTGTGCTAGTATCGCAGTCGTCCGCCAGGACCGCCGGGGACGTGGCCTGGATGGTCCGGCAGGCGAGGCGGCTGAATGGCCGCGAGAAGGGAGGCCCTTGCCATGGCCGGACTGGGTTCGAACCCCCTTCGCCTGGGGCTCATCATCCCCTCCAGCAATCGGCTCCCCGAGCCCCAATTCTGCCGCTACGCCCCGCCTGGCGTCGTCGCCCACTTCACCCGGCTGCGCATGACGGGGCCGCATCACCGCCCCCTGTCCCAGCTCTTGCCCGACGTGGCCGAGGCCGCCCTGGCCCTGGCCGACGCCAGGGCGGACCTGATCATCTTCCATTGCACCGGCACCGCTATGGAGGAGGGCCCTGCGGGGGACGAGCGCATCCTCGCCGCCATCAGCGAGGCCACGGGCTTGGCCGCCATCTCCACCGGCACAGGCGTGGTCGAAGCACTGCGGGCAGTGGGCGGGCAACGCATCGCCCTGGCCCTCCCTCAGGGTGAGAAAACCCTGCACGAGGAGGCTGGCTACCTCGAATCCCTGGGCTTCGAGGTGACCCGCCGCCGGGGCATGGACTTCTCACGCAGCGATGACTACCTGTCGGTGACTCCCGCTCAATGGGTCGAGTTCGTGGCCGAGATGGCCGAGCCGGGCATCGACACCTACTTCCTGAGCTGCACCAACACCCACGCCATCGAGGTCGTGGAGGAGCTGGAGCAGCGCCTCGGGCGTCCCGTGCTCACCAGCAACCAGGCTACCCTCTGGTACGCCCTCCGCCGCCTAGGCCGCGACGACCGCGTCCCCGGCCTGGGCCGCCTCTTCGACCTGGCCGGCGAGCCCACGCCAGCTCCATCCAGCCCGAGACTTGCCTCGCTACTCAGGACCCCCGCCTGAAGGTTGGGGCATGGGAGGGGGTGAACCCATGCCCCAACCTTCAGGTTGGGGTCGGGTACCTCTCCTCCATTCGGAGGGAGCGAACCAGCAGCGACGCCCACACGGCGAGTAGGGCCAGGTTGGCCGAAGCGTTGACCATGCTGGCCGCCATCACGCCCCCACGGCCCATGGCCGGCAAGAGGGCCTGGTGGATGTCGGGCGTGAAAAGGGCCATGTTGATCAGCAGCGTCAGCGAGAGGGCCCCGTAGATGGCCAGCCGGTGGCTGCCGAGCAGCCCGGCCCCGGCCAGCAGGACCAGGGCCTGAAACGCATGATTCTCGTGCACCTTCGTGACCACCATGAAGAAGCCGAAGGCCAGGAAGGCGAAGACCTCGAAAACCATCGCCCTTGAGGCCGGGCGCGTCAGAGCCCAGAGTCCGCCAAGCGTCAGTCCTCCGAACAGCAGATACCCCCAGTTGGCGTAGCTGAGGCCGCCGAGCCAGGGATCGCTGTCCGGCAGCCAGGGGGGGTCCACCTCCATCCTGGGGCCGGACGCCAGCAGCCACCAGAGGTTGCTGCCGTACACCGAGGTGAAGGGCATCACCGAGGCGATCCGCCCGGGGAGGGTCGCCAGGTCGCCCAGCGTGCCGTGCCGCCAGAAGGGACTGACGACAAGGGCTGAGAGGGCGGCGAAGGCGAGCGCCGCTTTGACCATCCCGCCCTGGCGGCTCTGGCGCCAGGTGAGGACCGCGGCCAGCGGCAGGAGGGCCCACGTCTGAGGCTTGGTCCACGCCGCTAGCCCCAGCAGCGCCCCCCCGGCCACAGGACGTGAAGCGGTCAACGCTACGAGGCCCGCGAGCAGAAAGAACCCCTGGATGGCGTCCGGATGCCCCCAGTAGGCCACGTCGAAGAGGACGGCCGGGTTCAGCCCATAGAGCAACCCCGTCAGGAGCGCGCCGCGAAAGCCGTGGGTCCGCCGGTGCATCAGAATGAGGGCCAGGGTGAGCAACCCATGGAAGATCAGTCCCGACGACTTGATGGCGATGCTCAGGGCATTGCTGGCCAGGGCCACCTGCGTATCCAGGGCAGGGTCCACGAGCGACCGCCAGCCCAGGCCAACCAAGCGCAGGAGGTAGAGGAATACCGGCGGGTAGATGGCATAGGACTGGGGATACTCGCCGGAATACGCGCTGCTGATACCGTCGCCCGTGACCAGCAGCAGCCAGCGCTTGTAGTGCTGCATGTCGTCGAACTCGTAGCCTTGCAGCGGCGCCATGCCCCAGCTCACGGCCACCACGAGAGCGATCGCCAGGGCGACGACGGTTTTCTGCGCGGGTGTCACCTGTCCCCCAAGCCGTAGGGGCGGGGTTGAAACCCGCCCCCACATCGCCTGCTTCCCACTTCACCCTGCACCCTTCACCCTCTGCCCACCTTGCGGACCACGACGACGTTGTGCGCAGCCAGCTTGCGCAGAAGCGGCGCGGCCTCCAGCAGACGCTCGGCTCCTCGAGCCAGAGGTAGCAGCGCCGGCGGCATGAAGTCCGGCATGAACCCCAATCGGTAGACCCCCACCGGCTCACCCCGCGCCGACCGCACACCCCTCAACAGCTCGGACAAGGGCACCAGCCGCTCTGTCCCATCATCCTGGGGCACCCGGCGCATCAGCAAAGGCCAGTAAGGGTTCAAAGGATTGTGGTCGATGAGCACCACGGCGCCACCGGGCCGGACGACCCGCACCATCTCGCGAATAGTCTCGGCAACGACGTCCGGGTCGGCCAGATGATGGAGGAGGGCCACGCAGAATGCCGTGGCGAAAGTGTCGCTGAGGAAGGGCAGCGAACTGCTCAGGGCACACACCGCGGGGAGACCTCGCTTCTCCCGCGTCACGGCCAGCATCTCCGCCGAAGCATCCACACCCGCGGCTTCGGGCTCCCAGGCGGCGATGCGTTGCAGCAGCACTCCTGTCCCGCAACCCACATCCAGGATGGGACCTTGCCCGGCCATGCGCCGCAGCAGTCCCAGGCGCTTCTTCAGATAGTGCTCCTGGACGTGGCGCGGAATCGTCTCATCGTAGACGGAGGCGATCTCGTCGAAGTGATGAGCGTGGTCGTGTATCTCACCTGCGGCACCCGCCGGCTTGAGCACAGGGATCTCATCGTGGCAAAGGAAGTCTCGCCCACAGGGTCGGCATCGGTAGCCGCCCGAGTCGGACCGCTCCAGCGGCCCACGACAGTCAGGACAGGCGAGGCGCGGCTCAAGCCAACCCGGAACGCCCGGCCTCATCTGGCTGTCATCACGGAGCCGGTCTCCTCGCCTGCTCCCGGGGCCGAAGGAACCCTCCTGAACCAGGTCCGCACCCGGAAGCTCAGGATGAGCCAGAGCATTTGGCAACCCAACAGGAAGGCCTTGCGGACGTCCCCAGTCACCGAGGAGCGGCCCACCCGTGGCCGGTAGTTCACGGGGATCTGGATGACACGCAGATTCTGCGTCAGTGAGAGAAGCATCATCTCGGGACCGAAGAAGTTGCCTCCCACCCGGCAACGGGGGAGGATCGCCTCAAGGGCCGACCGCCGCAGCAGCCGCATCGTGCAGCCCACGTCAGTGAGGTTGGTCGCGTTGAAAAGAAACTCCATCAGCTTCGCCTCGGCCCAGTTGCCCCAGCGCAAGAAGAAGCCCATGTTGGCGCCGTGCCAGATAAGCTGGCGCGAGGTCCTGGTGCCGTAGACCACGTCGAAGTCGTCAGCATAGGCCAGAAGCTTCCAGATGTCGTGGCCTGCAAAAGTCGCATCCGGCTCGGAGACGGCCACGTAGTGGCCGGTCGCCTCCGCCAAGCCCCGCCGAATGGCAAAGCCATAGCCCTGTCGGGACTCGTGAACCTCCCGCGCACGCGTCCGAGCCACCTCCTCGGACGTGCCCGGCGCGGCGTTGTTGTTGACCACGACGACCTCGTCCACCACGCCCGTCTCGTACAGCTCCTCGATGGAAGCGCGGATGGAGTCGCGCTCATTGAGCGTCGGGAGGATGACCGACACGGTATGTCCCTGCCACATGTCAACTCTCAGCTACCAGCCATCAGCTTACAGCACCCGGCTCCACCCTCCGACACCGGCTCGGAGTATATACGAGCCGGCCGTCAGCATTCGAGGCTTCCATGGGCGAGACACCGATGGCTGGTGGCTGGTAGCTGACGCCTGACGGCTGACGGCTGACGGCTGAAAGCTACCCGGCCGGCTGCTGCAAGAGCTGCAACAGGTTCCCGTCAGGGTCCCGCAGCGTCGCCACCCAGCCGCCCCAGTGCTCCCGCTCGGGGGGGCGGACGAACTCGACGCCCCGCCGGGCCAGCTCGCGGTGGACGGCCTGAATGTCGTCGACGGCTAGGTTCACCATCACCCGATGAGGATCCCGGCTTGGCCCGCCCACCTGGGAGTGGACGCCCACGCTGAGCCGCACCTCTCCGAACCGAAAGGCGGCGAAGCCGGGCTGCAACGAATGGAGCGGCAGTCCCAGGGTATCGCGGTAGAAGGGCAGCAGCCGCTCCAGGTCATCGGTCCAGATGACCACTCCGGCAACCCCCTCGATCATGCCAGCCTGCCACCTCCTGTAATCGTAGCACGCAGCCCTCGTTTCCGGTCGCCTTCACCCAGGACCCCCGGCCCTCGCGTTGACACACTCCCGGCAACCCCCTAGCATGCCCTCGCATCCCCCGCCCAGGAGCCCTTCCCATGGCATGCACCTACGTCCGCGGCATTCGGGACGACATTCGCAGTTGCTACGGCGAGCCCGAGCCCGCACGCCAACCGCAAGGCCGGCTGCGCGCAGCCGGACGGCCCGGCTGGCCTTTCGGCGCCATCTGGACCCGCCACCACGGGGAGCTCCGCTACGTGGTGGAGCGCTAAGGAGGCCGGAAACGGCAGCCCTCGCCCGCTGTGCGCGCTTCCTTTGGGGCCTCCCGGGGGCGTACGTCGACCCCACCTCGGGGGGCATCCTCCTCCAGCTCCTCCTGGGCGGCTCCGCCGGTTATCTTCTTCTACGCGCCCTCTTCAAGCGCATCATCCCTCGTCGCCTTCGCCGACGCCCGCCGTCCGAGAAGGACGGTACGTAACCCCGAGACCTGGCTCTTGCCCCCTTCCCCCCTCCCCCCTCCCCCCTCCCCCTCGTCATACGAGCCCTCCTTCCGAGATCCTGACAGCGGCGTCCACCTCCAGGAGGGCCGCGTCTTCCGCTTCTTCACAGGGCGCGGGGTCGCAGCCTTCGAGTCACTGAGGCGCAGCGGCCTCCTGGACTCCCTGGTCCGCCAGGGCTTGGTGCTGCCCTACGAGATGGTGTCCGATGAAGCCCTGACCGAGCCGGTCCCGGCCGACGCGGTCGTCATCGAGCAACCGGTGCTCCCCTTCGTCTCCTACCCCTACGAGTGGCCCTTTGGCATGCTCCAGGCCGCCGCCCAGCTTCATCTCGATCTCATCGAGACCGCCCTCCAGGCGGGGTTCAGCTTGAAGGACGCCTCGGCCTACAACATCCAGTTCCTGGGCACCAGGCCTGTCTTCATCGACCTCGGCTCCTTCGCGCCGTACCAGGAGGGCCAGCCCTGGTACGCCTACACCCAGTTCTGCCAGATGTTCCTGAACCCTCTCCTCCTGTACGCCCTGACGGGAACGCCCTATCACTGGTGGTTGCGCAGCGCGATCGAGGGGATACCACCCGGCCGGCTCAGTCCCTTGCTGGGCCTGCGGCACAAGCTACGCCGGGCGGTCTTCGTGCACGTCGTCCTCCAGGGTCAACTGCAGCGGCGCCTCGCCTCCCTTGGCACGCGCCTGGCCGGCCAGCGGCCCCAGGTCGCCCGCCAGGCAGTGCTGCGCAACATCGCCGCGCTGCGCCGCGCCATCGGGTCCCTCACCCCCCCCTCCGGGCCGTCGGCCTGGAGCGGTTACGATGACTCTCAGAGCTACTCATCCCCCGCCCGCGAGCAGAAGGCCGCCTTCGTTGCGCAAGTGGTGCAGCAACTCACCCCGAGCACCATCTGGGACCTGGGCTGCAACCAGGGCGACTATACCGAGCTGGCCAGCCGCCACGCTCGCTCCGTCGTCGCCATGGACGGCGACCCCCAGGCCGTCGATCTCCTTTACCGGCGTCTCAAGGGGCGGGAGCAGGTGCTGCCGCTGGTCATGGACCTGCTCAACCCCTCGCCCGACCAGGGCTGGGCGGAGCGCGAGCGACTGGGGCTGGCGGCGCGGGGCAAGGCCGACTTCGTCCTTTGTCTGGCGCTTCTGCACCACCTGCGCATCGGCGGCAACGTGCCGCTCGCGGCCATCATCCGCTGGCTGGCCCAGGTGGCGCGAGCCGGCATCCTGGAGTTCGTGCCCAGGAGCGACCCCATGGCGCGCCGCCTCATGGGCTGGCGGGAAGACATCTGGGCCGACTACACCCAGGCCTCGCTGGAGACCGAGCTGGCACGCTACTTCCGCATCGAGCGGACGCTCCCGCTCGGGGGGTCGGCAAGGGTCCTGTACCACCTGGGCCCACCATGAGCGCGCGCCAAGACCCCTTTCTCCCCCCGCTGAGTCAGCTCGCGCTGGCCTTCAACACCGCCACCCTCTTCTTTGCCCTCCCCCTCTTCGAAAGGATTGCCGGCAACCCCGGCCTCCCTGCTGTGCTGCGCCTGATGCTTCTCGTCCAAGTCCTGCCCACTGCGGCGACCCTGTTACTCGACCACCTCGTGGCCCGCGACATAGCACCGACACATCAGCATCATCTGGCTCCCTCATCGGTGTAAGATGCTCCCACGCCTGACGCCCGAACCAGCGGAAGGTCGCCGGCAAGTCTCGCCAGAGGAAGGAGCTGCCATGCCCACCATCGATGCCGATTGCCACGTCCTCGAGACCGACCGCACCTGGGCGTACATGGGCGCCTCGGAGCGGCAGTACCAGCCCCAGACCGTCGCCTCTGTAACTCCCGAGGGCCGGAAAGAGTTCTGGCTCATCGACGGCCGCCTGCATCCCCGCAGTGACAATGTCGGGAAGGACACCCCCGAGGAGGCTCGGGAGATGGCGAACATCGATGCCCGCCTGCGCCACATGGACGAGCTGGACGTGGACACCCAGGTGCTCTATCCCACCGTCTTCCTGCGGCCCATCAGCCGCCGGCCCGAGGTGGACCTGGCGGTCTGCCGCAGCTACAACCGCTGGCTGGCCGACATCTGGGCCCACAGCCGGGGAAGGCTCCGCTGGGCCGTCGTGCCGCCGCTGCTGAACATGGAGCAGGCCCTGGAGGAGCTACGCTTTGGCCACGCGCACGGCGCCTGCGCCGGGTTCATGCGCGGGCTCGAGGACCAGGGCCGCAT
>ORJL010601598.1_pt1 | contig 11017 bp, 5 predicted proteins | sample 1779941 | NCBI WGS metagenome assembly ORJL01 (sample SAMEA104232317, study PRJEB22302) | groundwater metagenome | biome: forest; feature: aquifer; material: groundwater | place: USA | collected 2011-08-07 | depth 5.8 m | reverse complement strand
GTCTGCGCGACCGGCGTGACCCGCGCCGTCGTCGGCTATTCCGGCGGAAACGGCGAGACGCGCGCGAAGGCGATCGGCGCCCTGCGCAAGGTCGCCGCAGACGCCGGCGACACGCGCGGCACGATCGGCGGCATCACCGGCCGCGACGTCAACCTCCGCTTCTCCCACCTCCCCCCCGTCGGCCTCGATCGCCTCGACATCATGATGGAATACGAGGTGATGCAGATCGCCGGCAAGAGCGGCGGGTCGGTCTACTCCGGCTACTGCGTCCTCGACATCCCCGACAAGCCGTTTCCCGAGGTGCCGATGCTCATCGGGCTCGGGAAGAACACCTACGTCGACGAGAAGTACGACCTCTTCGAGAAGGCCGGCATCACGCCGAAGGACCTCTGCCCGAACTCCATCGGCCTCTTCCACGCCTTCCGCCTCTCGGGGCAGGGCGAGGAGGGGAAGAACTCGCTCATCCTCGACGTCGGCGCGGAGAACGTCGACCTGGTCATCGCGAGCGGGACGGGGATGGATGCGCGGCTCGTCTTCGCGCGGAACCTCTCGCAGGGGGCGAAGGCGTTCACCGACGCCGTGCGCGCCTCGCTCGGCGGGAGCCAGGCCGAAGCCGAGCGGTGGAAGATGAAGGCGCGCCTCGGCCGCACCCCCGACGAGGAGCCGAAGGGGGAGGCGGCGCGCCTGGCGCTCCTGAACGCCGCGGGGCACTTCCAGACCGTCGTCAACACCTCGCTCCAGTTCGCGCGGCAGCAGACGAAGATCCCCGACCTGGACGTCGCCCGGGTCTACCTCTCGGGCGGCGGGGCGCGCGTCACGGGTTTCGCCGAGTACCTCGTGCAGACGATGTCGCGGCCGGTCGAGATGCTCCGCCCGTTCGACGGCGTCGACCTCTCGGGGCTCGACGAGGCGGCGCAGAAGGCCGCCGCGGACCTGCCAACCGACCTCTCGGTCGCGCTCGGCCTCGCGCTCCTCGCGGAGACGCCCGGCGCGCAGGGGCTCTCGCTCCTCCCGGAGCCGGTGCGGAAGCGCCGCGACTTCCTGCGGAAGGACATGTTCCTCTACGCGAGCATCCCGGTCCTCCTCGCGGGGCTCGTGGTCCTCTTCATGGCAGGCACGGCGAACAAGCTCGCCGAGAAGGCGGCGCTCGAGAAGGCGCAGAAGGAACAGGCGGAGGTGAACGGCGCCGTCGCGCGGTACGAGGCGCTCCTCGCCGAGCGCGACGAGCTGCGCGAGAAGGACGGGCGCCTGGCTGACGAGGTCGGGCCGGGGAGCTTCTTCCTCTCCGTCCTCGCGAGGGCGCGGTCGGTGAAGCCCGAGCGGATCTGGGTCAGCCACGCGGCGCTCGAGCCCGCCTCCCGCGACAAGGACACCGGCGAGCGCGTCGCGGTGCTGAAGGGGTTCGTCGAGGAGGCCGACACGGAGGCGCACGCGATCTTCGATCGCTTCCGCAAGGCGATGGGCGAGGGGAGCGGCATGTCGGTGAAGACCAACGCGGAGAAGATCTCCGACGACAAGGCGCGCCTCGAGTTCGAGATCACCGTCTCGCGGCCGGCGCCGCCCAAGGCGGAGTGAGCCATGGCTGAGACCTGGAAGCGGCACAAGAAGTTCATCTCGGTCGTCGGCGGAGGCGGCCTGGGAGTGCTCATCCTCTACTTCGCCCTGGTCTACCCTGCGTTCTCGAGGGCCGCCGCGGACCGCGAACATGCCTCGAAGATCGAGAAGGAAGTGAAGGCCGTGCGGGAGTCGGACCGCTTCCGCGATGCGAACGACCTCGAGACGCTGGAGCAGGAGATCGCGACGCTCAAGGCCCTCCTCGGGCAGGTGCAGAAGGACGTCGTCTTCCACGCGAACGACGCCTTCGCCATCGAGAAGGGGGAGGACCTCGTCGCCGCCTTCAGCGGCAAGCGCGACAAGGCGAACAAGGACCTGACGAAGCTCGCCTCGAACGCGGGGGCCGCGTTCCCCGACAACTTCGGCTTCGACAAGGCGTCGGACACCGCGGCGGGCCCCACGCCGGAAGACATGCCCGTGTACCTCGAGCGACTCGACTTGATCGACCGCGCGAGCCGCCTGGCGATCGAGTGCGGCGTGAAAAAGATCGAGTCGTTTTCGCAGGGAGACTCGATCGAGCGCGAGATGGGGCCGGTCGCGAAGGGGGACGAGTTCATCGGACGGAACTGCGTGCGGATGGTCGCCGGCGGGACGTTCGAGGCGGTCATGCGGTTCCTCCACGGCCTCGAGCAGAGGGGCAGGTACGCGGCGCTCCTCGAGTGTTCGCTCGACAAGGCCGAGTTCGAGACCGACTTCGTGAAGGGGACCTTCACCCTCGCCGCGCTCCACGTCGACCTGGAGGCGAAGAAGGAGGTGGAGGAGACGGAGGAAGGGCCGAAGAAGCCGCCCAAGAAGCCGCCGAAAGGGACGTGGAGATAATTCGCAAGACTCAATGCGCAATGTGCACGTAATTCGCAATTGTGGAATTTTGAATTACATGCACATTGCGTATTGAAACTTGAATATTCCGGGGACCCCGATGGCTCGCATGCTCGACAAAGAAAAGGCCGCCTTCCTCGGGGCGCTCGCGATGGGCGGGCTGCTCGCGGGCATGGCGGCCCTCCACTGGACCGTGTCGCATCCGCTCGACTTCGGCGCGCGGGGGCCGGGGACCCATGTCCCCGTCGAGCCCGCGAGCATCCCGTTCGCGGGCGCGGAGTTCGCGCGGTACTGGGAGGAGGGGGGCGCGAACCCGTTCACGCTCGTCAGCGACCGACGCGATCTCCCGCCGAGCGACATCCCGCTCCCGCCGGTCGCCGCGACCGCGCCGCAGACCTTCCCTCCCTCCCCCTGGCCCGCGGGCGACCCCGGGCCGTGGGCGGGTTTCGACCTCCCCGCCGCGGGGAAGCCGCTCTTCACGCTCGCGAGCGGGTTCGATCTGCCCGACCTCCAGGGGCTCGTCCCGCCGCCGGCCCCGGCGTCGGCCGACCCGGGGGCGAATCCCGACGCGGGGAAGGGGGACGTCGTCCTCAAGAGAGACGGCTCTACGCTCAAGGGGAAGATCCTCTCGCAGAGCGACACCGAGATCGTCATCCAGACGACGGGGGGCCGCCAGAAGGTCGACATGAAGGAAGTCGCGAGCTTCGACTGGAAGACCGCGACGCCGAAGCAGCGGTACGAGAGCGATGCCGCGAAGCTCGACCCGAAGGACGCCGACGGCCACCAGAAGGAGGCCGACCTCTGCGAGAAGAACGGCCTCGTGCCGGAGGCGGTGAAGGAGTGGGAGGCGGTCCTCAAGGCCGACCCGAAGCGGCTCGCCGCCTGCTTTGCGCTCGGGGACCTCTACCGCCGCGCGATGGACCTCGACGGCGAGATGGGGCTCTACCGCCGCATCTGCGCCACGGGCGGCAGCGGCGGCGAGAAGGTCTGGATCCGCCTCGGGAAGCTCCTCGCGGCGCTCGGCCTGCGAGAGGACGCCATCGCCGCGTACGAGGCGGGCGTGAAGGCCTATCCCGTCGCGATCGACGCGAAGATGGAGCTCGCCCTCGCGCTCGCGCGGGTCGGGCGGATCGAGGAGGCGGCCACGCTCGCGGATCGCGCGGAGAAGGGGGGCTCGGGAGACGCCCGGTGCCCCGTCGTGCGCGGCCTCGTCGAGTTCGAGCGCGGGAACGACCCGGAGGCCGACAAGCTCCTCCCGTCGGCCGACGTCGCTGCGGATGCCGACGCGGCGCTCGCGCGGGGCGTCCTCGGCGTGCGCGCGGCGCGGAAGGACCCCACGAGGCTCGCCGACGCGGCGACCGCGTTCAAGAAGGCCCTGCAGCTCTCGCCGACCTCGACCGACGCCTGGGTCGACCTCGGCCTCTGCCTCCTCCTCGCGGGGAAAAACGCGGAGGCGGACCTGTGCTTCTCCACCGCGACGGCGCTGGACCCCTCGATCGCGCGCGCCGAGTGCGGACGCGGGCTCGTGGCCCTGGCGCTGGCGAAGCTGGACGAGGCGGCCGCGCGATTCGACACCGCCGCGAAGCTCGACCCGACCGACGGCTACCCGTCGTACGCGCTCGGGAAGGCGCGCCTCGAGCAGGGGAACGCCGACGAGGCGTGGAAGGCGCTCCTCGCGGCGAGCAAGGCGGGCGGACGGACGCCCGACCTCGCCGTGTCGCTCGGCCTCGCCGCCCTCGCGAAGCAGGACCACGCCGACGCGATCGCGTTCCTGGAGGGGGCCTCGCGCGAGGGAGGCGCGTCGGGAGGGATCCTCGCGGCGCTTGGGATTGCGAAGCTCGGGCGGGGCGACGGACAGGGGGCCTACGCGGCGTTCAAGGACGCGCTCAAGGTCGACCCGAACAACGTCGCCGCGCTCTCGGGCCTCGGATACTACTTTTACTTCGGGAAGCAGCCGGCGGAGGCGCAGAGGAACTTCAACGACGTCCTGAAGATCGACGCGGCGAACGCCTACGCGACCGACGCGAATGCGCGGGTGACCGAGACCGCCTCGCGGACGCTGTGGGAAGACAACTTCGACCGCGAGGACCGGGCCGAGCTCGGCCGGCAGTGGAATGAGATCGAGCGATCGGGCGTCGAGATCACCCTCAAGGACAAGCGCGCGAAGTTCGGCGGGCGGCAGGGGGTGAAGGACGACGAGATGACCACCCTCGATCAGCCCGTGAAGCTGAAGGGGCTCCTCCGGTTCGAGGTGGAGCTCGACACGACCGATCTGGGCGAGGCGACCGCCGGCGTGCGGCTCATCGGGAATCTCGACGGCGCGGGGCGGATGGGCGGGGTCCTCTTCGCGAGGAACGAGCACGGGAAGTGGGCCTGGACCGCGACGGAGGACCTCTCGCAGATCGTTCGCTGGACGGAGCTGCCGGGCGGGCCGGACTCGCCGGTCTTCCGCGTGACGCTCCAGCGGATGGACGCGCCGCAGGGCCAGGTGGTCTTCGCGGTGATCGTGAACGACAAGCTCGTGGTGAACATGCACGCGGAGTTCCTCGACCCGATTGACAAGGGGCTCGTCGGGGTGTTCGGATCCGCGGGCTCGGGGACGGCCTGGACGCTCTGCGCCGACGGGGTGAAGATCATCGAGAAGAAGGGGAAGAAGAAGTGAATGCACGCCGGGGACCTGCCCTTCGTAGCGCGAAGCGCGAAGGAGGGTTCACCCTGATCGAGCTGCTCGTGGTGATCACGATCATCGGGATCCTCGCGGCGCTGATCAGTTCCGCGGTGATCGGCGCGCGGAAGCAGGCGAAGAAGACCGCGCAGATGTCGGAGATCAACTCCCTCAAGCAGGCGATCGGGACCTACCAGAGCACCTTCGGCGACTACCCGCCCTCGACGCTCGAGGGGTGGGGCGTGAAGATGAATCCGACGAACAACGGGATCGAGGCGCTCGTCGCGTGCCTGACGACCTCGAAGAAGGGCGGGCCGTACATCACGAGCGACCAGTGGCGGGAGAACCGGATCACGAACCTGGACGCGGACGACGCGGGGAAGAACCTGACCTCCTGGTGGTTCGGCGACACGCAGCTCCGCGAATTCACCGACCAGTGGGGGAACCCGCTCGTCTACTACCACCACCGCGACTACAAGAGCCCGAAGGGGCTCACGGAGGACTCGCTCGAGAACGGCGCGACGGAGACCTGCACGCCGCAGCAGAGCGGGTCGCTCAAGGTGTTTCACTCCCCCGAGAGCTTCATGATCTGGAGCCGCGGCCCGAACGGGAAGAACGAGGACGGCTCGGACGAAGACGAGGCGGACGACGTCCATTCGTGGTAGGAACTGGAGTCGCGCCCGCAAGGGCGCGGTGGACTGACAGCCGCAAGGCTGTCAGTCCACCGCGCGCTTGCGCGCGCGACTCCATGGGGGCGCAATGCGAAATGCCCGGGCCGTCACCCTGATCGAGCTGATGGTGGTCCTTAGCGTGATCGCCATCATCCTCGGCGTCGGCCTCGCCTTCCTCACCTCCGCCACGCGCGACCTCGAGTTCCGCTCCGCCGTCGGGCAGTTCCGGACGCTGCTGCGATACGCGCGCAGCGAGGCGATCGCGCAGCACTCTCCCGCCTACGTCGAGGTCGACCCGACGCCGGACCATCGAGAGATGCGCGCCGTGACGAAGCGGCCGATCGCGCTCTGGCACTTCGAGGACCCCGAGTGCACCGGCGCCTTCGGGCAGAACGGCAAGATGCACGGAGGCGACCTCGTCCGGGGGAAGCTCGGCAGCGCCCTGTCGCTCGGGACGGGGGACTCGGTCGACTGCGGCGAGCTGCCCGTCTTTCGCCCCGACCAGGGGATCCTCCTCGAGGCGTGGCTGCTCCTGAACAGCCGCCAGGCGCAGACGCTCTTCACCTGCGAGGGGGAGTACGCCCTCCGGGTCTCGGCGGACGGCGGCCTGGCGGGGGAGGCGGGCGGGAAGAAGGCCGACGCCCAGGGGTCGCAGGTCCCCGTCGGGAGGTGGTTCGAGACGAAGCTCGTCTACGACGGGAAGGTGGTCCTACTCTTCCAGGACGGCCAGGTCGTCGGCGCGAGCGAGGACGACGGGAAGCCCGGCGAGCTGGACACCCGCGGGAGCCGGTTCGTCATCGGCGCCGACAAGAACGGCGTCGACGGCCTCGTCGACGAGGTCCGCGTGAGCGCGATCCTCGCGACGGAGTCGCGGAAGATGCCGGAGGGCGTGACGATCGTCGGCGACGCGGCGGGGCAGATCTGGTTCGATGACCGCGGGAGGCTCGACCGGGGCCACCACGCCGCCCCCGCGAGCATCACCCTCTCCTGGGAAAAGGAGAGCGAGACCTTCACGGTCGGGTGGCTCGGGACGGTGCAGTCGATCACGGGCGAGCCCGTCGTCCCCGAGGAAGACAAGGCGAAGGACGACAAAGCGAAGGACGGCAAGGCGAAGGACGGCAAGGCGGACCCGAAGAAGACGGAGGCGGGCAATGGCAAGTGATGCGCGAAGCAGGGCTTGCCCTCCGAAGCGCGGAGCGCGAAGGAGGGGCATGGCGCTCGTCATGGTCGTCATGGTCCTCGCGATCCTGGTCGTGATCGGGACGCCGTTCGCCGTCTCGATGCTCCTCCAGGAGAAGTCGGGCCAGTCGTTCCTCGCCGACACCCGCGCCCGCTTCGCCGCGGAGGGGGCGCGCAACCACGCCGTCGCCCAGCTCGCCCTGGGCCACGACTTCCTCGAGCGGTCGAAGAAGGCGAAGGCCCCCTGGAACGACCCCTACGCCGACACCGTCGGCGAGATGCAGTTCGACTTCGCCGAGCTCATCGGGCTGGGGATGCCCGTCGCCGACCCGAAAGGCGTGATCTGGGGCGCGGAGGTGGAGGACGAGCAGGGGAAGCTGAACAAGCGGACGACCCCGAAGCGGGTCCTCCAGACGCTCGACGGGCTGATCGGCGGTGGCGCCGTCGCGAGGTGGCACTACGTCACCGAGCACTCGCAGCGCGCGGCGTCGTGGGTCATCCCGCAGGGCGTGAGGTCCCTGATCCTCGACTCGACCGGACTCCACATTCAGGTCGACGACGACTTTGCGCTGAGGTGCGCGCCTCGGTTCCGGCTGACGAAGGGGAGTGAGCAGCTCGTCGGGACCTGGGCGGAGCTGACGGAGCTCCTGGGCACGCGGTCCCGGGAATTCGAGGCGCCGGGGTCCCTGATCGAGCTGGAGGCGATCCACCCTGTGAACCCGAACACCGCCTCCCGCGAGGTCCTCGCTGCGGCATTCACAGGGCTCTACGTCTCGCCGCTGTCGATCGCGCAGGTCCTGGACATGCAGTTCAACCACCTTCCGGTCCCCCCCGGGGAGCCCGTGACCGCGGCCGAGGCGATGGCGCTGGCGATGAAAATCGTCCAGCGCGAGGAGCCCTTCCGCACGGCCCGGGACTTCTTCGATTTCCTTTCCGGCGAGGCCGCCGCGGGGACGATCCGCGAAAACTCGGCCGGGGCCATCATGCGGAACTCGATGAATCCCTACGACAATCGCCTGTTCGATCCCGGCCCCCCGATCACTCGGCTCGGAACGGTGCCGTTCTGCTACGAGTCGCAGAACGTCTTCCTCGTGGAGGCTACCGGCGTCGCGAACAACCCCTCCGGGAACGAGGCGGGGAAGCGCGTGATCCGCGATGTCGTCGAGGTCGTACCGGCGGAGAGGCTCACCTGGGCGCTCGAGAGCCAGTACGACTTCGACCGCGAGCTGTGGCGAAACCAGGGAGGACGCGTCGTCACCTGGCCCGAGGCGAGCTTCCTGGGAGGCGACCCAGCGGTGCTCTTCCTCGGGACCGACCAGCGGATCCCCGCGGCGCAGATCGGCGATCAGCCGAGCTTCGATCGCGCGGACGACGTCGGGTACCTCACGCTCCGCGCGCCGCAGGACCAGCGTCAGCCCGGGGGCATCAAGTGGGCGGACTCGTGGGACGACCGCCACGAGGGAGCGGAGATGAAGGGGGACCCGATCACCTTCGACCCGCCGGAAGTCGGCCTGGAGATTCCGAACCAGCAGCGCGACATCAACGCGGGGGGCCTCGAATTCTGGGTGAAGTTCCAGGGGACGCCGAGCGACACGACCTTCCTCGACTACGCCCAGAAGGACTGGGAGAACCGCCTGACGCTCAAGTACGACAGCGGGAAGCAGGAGCTGGTGCTCTCCGCCTGCGACGCCTGCGCGGAGCGGAAGGCGAGCCAGGTGCGGGTGCCGATGACCCTCGACCGCGACACGTGGTACCACCTCGGCGCGGTCTGGAAGAGCACGAAGTACGCGGAGCTGTGCGTCTTCGTCGACGGCTTCCCGAAGGGGACGTTCCAGATCCAGGACGACAAGGGGACGAACTACGTGACGCAGCTCACGAGCGCGCTGACCGAGTCCTCGACGACGGTCGCCGTGAAGAGCACGACGGGGTACCCGGCGCCGGGCGTGATCGAGGTCGGCGACGAGGCGATCGAGTACACCGGTGTCAGCGGGTCGAGCTTCACAGGGTGCCGGCGCGGCGCGCGCGGGACCGCCTCCTCGGGGCAGGGCCCGAGCACGAATTACACACACAGCCATGTGCACGACCACGCCGCGGGGGCCGGGGTGGCGCCGTTCGGGTACGCGAACGACCTGCGGGCGATCAACGTCGCTCTCGGACCGATCAATGTGAGCCTCAATGGAGTCCCTGTGGTGAAGGGGGCCGTGCGGAAGGACTTCGGCGCGGACCCGACTGCCCTGACGACGTTGCAGGGAGTCGCGGCGAACGCGACGACGATTGTCGTGGTTTCGGCTGCAAACCCGCCGGTCGCCGACGGGACGCAGGACTTTCCCGACGGCGGATACATCCTCCTCGGCATGACCGAAATCGTCTACTACACCGGCAAGGCGAACAACCAGTTCACTGGCTGCCAGCGCGGACAGTTCGGGACCACTGCGGTGGCGATTCCACGGGGACAGCAGATGCCCGTCCTCCTGTGGGGAATTCCCGTGACGGACGTCACCGGGTACTTCGACCCCTCGATCATCCAGATCGAGGACGAGTGGATCGTCTGCCGCCCCGAGCCCAACGGCATCGATGGCCCGTACTTCATGGGGCTTGTCCTGGGTCAGCGGCTCATCCCGCCTATCCGTGGTCGGCTGCTCGGTCCCAGCCAGGCCCACAGCACCGGGAAGATCGTGATCCCCGTCTTCGCGACGAAGGACCCCTTGTGCGGGGACAGCGGCGCCTCGGGTGACCTGGTCACGATCGTGGAGGGGAACCAGAACGGTGCGAAGGCCATGATGAAGGTCCGGCACGCGAGGTACTTCCCGCAGTTGGACATCTCGCTCGCCGCCTTCGACGATTTCACTGCGAAGGCCTACGGCGCCGATGGCGTGACGCGCCTGATGAAGTTCCCCTCGGGCGAGCTGCTGTCGGTCCAGACCGCGCCTGTGACGTTCGGCTCCGAGGCCCCCTCGGTCTCGAAGGGGAACGGGTCGAAACTGGTGGGGACGATCGACGACCTGCGGTTCTTCGCAAACCCCAAGGGCGCGTTCAACACGGAGAAGCAGGTCCTGTCGGGCGACACCTCGCTCATCGTGAGCGACATCGACCAGAATTCGCCCCAGCAGGGGGCGATCAAGCTGGGCGACGAGGTGGTCGGCTACGTCGGAAGCGCCGGGCAGGGGCCGGTGACTCTCGGGACCACGAAGCGAGGGTATCTCAAGACGCCCGTGCAGGGGCACGGGACGGGTGAGCGGTTCCTGAACCTCTCGTTCCTGCCGCTCGCGGCGACCACGGCCGCGATCGACGAGAAGGCGGCCTCGATCCTCGCCACCACGGTGCGGTTTTTCGCGCCGGCTGGATTCGTGCTCATCGACGACGAGATGATCGGTTACCACAGGTTGGCGGCTGGGTTCGAGGGGCCGATAGACCGGGAAGGGAGGGGCACCTTCCGCGGGCGGTTCGGGACGACCATCGCCCCGCACGACGCGGGGGCGCTCGTCTATGGCATCCCATTCCGCTACTTCGACTTCTCGAAGCAGGAGGCGTTCGACAACCAGATGGCGTACTTCCAGGCCTCGCTCCACGCGACCGGGGCGAAGTTCGCGCGCCTGCGCTGGGACGAGGAACGGAAGGGCGACAAGGCGATCGTTCGGGTCCTCGCACGCGTCGACGGGAAGCCCGCGTGGGACGAGAAGCCGACGAACCGGCCGGGGGGCCTCTACGAGTTCACCCAGGCCGACGGGCGGAACGCGCTCGACGTCTCGGGGAGCGAGCTGCAGGTCCAGGTGAGGTTCGAGTACCAGGGGGGCGCGTTCGCCGACGACTCGTGGAAGTACTCGCCGCGCGTGAACGGGATCTGGGTGGAGTACGAGCAGCCGGAGGTGGTCCGCTCCCATGAGGAGGAATAAACTGGCGATCTCCGCCGTACCGGACCTCCTCGCCCGTGTAGGGGCGGCCCTTGTGGCCGCCCGCTCGTGGCGGCATGAGGTGGCCGCCCGATCATGGCGGCATGTGGCCGCCCGATCATGGCGGCATGCGTTGACGAACGCCCGAATCGGGAATTCCCCCGGGGCGGCGGGGGGGG
>ORJL011212066.1_pt1 | contig 11018 bp, 9 predicted proteins | sample 1779941 | NCBI WGS metagenome assembly ORJL01 (sample SAMEA104232317, study PRJEB22302) | groundwater metagenome | biome: forest; feature: aquifer; material: groundwater | place: USA | collected 2011-08-07 | depth 5.8 m | reverse complement strand
GGTGACGGCTGGACAGGAGCGGACACACCTCACGCTGCGTCCCGGCGAAGAAGTCCGCACGCCTCTCATCGTCCTGCAGTTCTGGAAAGGCGACCCGATTCACGCCCAGAACATCTGGCGGCGCTGGATGCTGGCACACAATGTCCCACGGCGCGGCGGCAAACTGCCCGAGCCGATGATGCCAGCCGTGAGCGGCAACCAGTTCCCCGGCCTGCTCTGCAACGAAGCAGACGAGGTTCGCTACATTGACCGCTTCGGAGAAGAGCGAATCCCTATTACTCACTGGTGGATGGACGCGGGCTGGTATGTCAACAAGGGGGATTGGACCAGTGTGGGCACGTGGGAGGTTGACACGAATCGTTTCCCACGCGGCCTGCGCTACATCAGTGATCACGCGCATGCCAAGGGCATCAAACTGCTAGTCTGGTTCGAGCCCGAGAGGGTGACAGCCGGGAGTTGGCTGGCCGAGAAACGCCCGGAGTGGGTGTTGGGTGGCAAGCAAGGCGGACTCCTCAATTTGGGCGATCCGCAGGCGTGGAATTGGCTGGTCAATCACTACGACAAGCTCATCACGGAACAGGGCATCGACTTCTACCGCCAGGATTTCAACATGGACCCGCTGACCAGTTGGCGGGCCAACGACACTCCCGACCGCCAAGGCATTACGGAAATCCGGCACATCGAAGGTTACCTGGCTTTTTGGGATGAACTGGTCCGACGTCACCCGGACATGCTCATCGACTCGTGCGCCAGCGGCGGCCACCGCAACGACCTCGAGACCCTACGCCGCGCCCTGCCGCTCCTGCGTAGCGACTACATCCTCGATCCGATCGGCAACCAGTGCCACACCTATGGCCTGGCGCCCTGGATGCCGTACTACGGGACGGGCATCATCGACTACAACACCTACCTCCTCCGCAGCATGATGGGGCCTGATACGACGCTTTCCTGCGACGCGCGGCGAACGGACCTCGATTGGGAGCTGCTGCGCAAGCGGCTCGCTGAATGGCGCCAGATCGTGCCGAATTACTTCGGCGATTTCTACCCGCTCACGCCCTACAGTCTGTCCAACGACGCATGGATGGCGTGGCAGTTCGATCGTCCGGAAGCGGGTCATGGAATCGTGCAGGTGTTCCGGCGCGCCGAGTGCATCTTCCGCACCGCCGAGCTGAGACTGCGCGGCCTGGATGCGGACTCAAGCTACGGCGTGAGTGATTTTGGCGAACACCCGCCCCGTCAAATGATGGGACGCGAACTGATGGAGAAAGGGCTTTTGGTCGAAGTCCCAGACCGGCCCGGAGCCGTTGTCGTCACCTACGAGAAGCTCAAATCCGAGCGGTAGGATGGCTTTCTCTCTGCGAGGGCTTCCACACGGGTTCGGTAGTCGAAACGGCCGAGGAGGTTTTCGCAATCCTCCCAGGTGAGGCCGAAGGCGCGGACGTCGGCCACCCCGAGACGTGAAACCACAAAGCGGAGGGCATCCGTGTCCTGGTCGCCAACGCCCCATAACAATTCCTTGACCCACCGGCTGACTTCCGGTTTCTTTCCCTCATGCCTGAGAGCGCACCCGAGTTCGAGCCCGAGTCCGAAGCCAATCCGCTTCAGGCCTTGCGTGCCGCGTTGCGGCTTTCGCCAGGGAACGTCCCCTTGCGCCAGCATCTGGCCGATTCGCTGCTGGGCGCCGGGCAGGCGGAAGCAGCGGAGAAGGAGTATCGCGACGCCCTGGCCCTCGCGCCCGAGAGCGTCCCGCTTAAGCTCGGCCTTGCCCGCGCCTTCTACCGTCAAGGCAAGAACAGCCACGCGCTTGCGCTGGTCGAAAACATCGCTGCCACCTCCGCGCCGCCCGCCCGCGCCCTGGTGCTCCACGCCCGTCTGCTGGTGGGGATCGGCGAGGTGGAACAGGCCGTCCGGCAATACCGCCGAGCAATCGAGTCCGATCCCGCCGTAGCCGACAGGGCCTTCGCCCAACGGCTGGGGATTCGCGATGAGGTGGAAGATGACGAAGAGGAGGACGACAGCGACGTGTTTGAGGGCAAGGTGAGGGAAAGCTGGCAGGAGGAACCCACTGGACCCGACCTGGAAATCGAGCGGCCCACCCTGACCTTTGCGGATGTGGGCGGGATGGAGTCCGTAAAGGAGGAGGTGCGGATGAAGATCATCCATCCTCTGACCCACCCCGAGCTTTACCGAGCCTATGGCAAGGCGGTGGGCGGGGGGATCTTGCTGTATGGCCCGCCGGGCTGCGGAAAGACCTACCTGGCAAGGGCCACTGCGGGGGAGATCGAAGCCGGCTTTCTCTCCGTGGGCATCAATGACGTGCTGGACATGTGGATCGGCAACAGCGAGCGCAACTTGCACGAGCTATTCGAGCACGCACGGGAGCACAGGCCGTGCGTGTTGTTCTTTGACGAGGTGGACGCCCTTGGGGCAAGCCGAAGCGACATGCGGCATCACGCCGGACGCCAGCTCATCAACCAGTTTCTGTCCGAAATGGACGGAGTGAAGAGCTCGAATGAGGGTGTGCTCACCCTGGCCGCCACCAATGCCCCCTGGCATCTGGATTCCGCCTTCCGCCGCCCGGGCCGCTTCGATCGTGTCCTCTTCGTTCCCCCGCCCGGCGCGGAGGCCCGGGCGGTCATCCTGCGCCTCACCTGCCGCGGCAAGCCGGTGGAGGACATCGATTTTGCGGCGCTCGCGAAGAAAACCGATCACTTCTCAGGCGCTGATTTGAAGGCGGTTGTCGATGTCGCTGTCGAGCGCAAACTAAGGGAGGCTATGAAAGCCGGCACCCCCAAGCCGTTGGGCACCAAAGACCTCGCCCAGGCGGCCGCCCTCCTCCAATCCACGACGCGCGAGTGGTTTGCCACCGCTCGCAACTACGCCCTCTACTCGAACCAGGGCGGTATCTACGACGACATCCTGACCTATCTCAAGATCAAGTGAATCTCGCTGACGGCCCTCTCATGCCATGGCCGCACGGCCCGGTTCCGACAGGACTGTTTTGTCGCGGGGGCCTGCTCCGCCCCCTTTCGCAGTCAAAGTCCCCATCCTGCCCATGACTGCCCACCTTCAGCGCGCCGCTCTGCTTCTGGATCAGTCCCGGTTTGACCTGGCCGAGGCCGAGGTCAGACAAGCGCTTGCCACCGAACCGCAGGACGCCTGGGCTCATGCGATGCTCGCCTTCTGCCTTGCCCAACGGCGTCAGTATCAAGCGGCAACCGACGAGGCCCAGCAGGCCATCCATCTGGCGCCCGACTTCCCTTTCGCGCACTACACTCTGGCCAACATTCTCCATGATCGCGACCGTCCGGACGAGGCCGTCGCCGCCCTCTCCGAGGCGATCCGGCTCAATCCTTCCGACGCGGATTTCCTTGCGCTGCTGGCCCAGATCCGGCTCGGCCAGAAACGTTGGAGCGAAAGTCTGGAAGCCTCTGAGCGCGGATTGCAGCTCGACTCCGAAAACGTGGCGTGCACCAACCTCCGTGCCATCGCCCTGGTCAAACTAGGCCGTCGGAAGGAGGCGGGCCTCACCATCAATGCCGCGCTGGCCCGCGACCCCGCCAATCCGACCACCCATGCCAACCAAGGCTGGACCTTGCTGGAAGGGGGCGAGGCGGAGAAAGCCCTCGATCACTTTCGGGAAGCCTTGCGACTGGACCCGGAGAACGAATGGGCCCGCAGAGGGATCGTGGAGGCCCTCAAGGCCCGCTATTTCCTCTATGCGCTCCTCCTGCGCTATTTTCTCTGGATGTCCCGTTTGGGCGCCAACGCGCAGTGGGGCGTGGTGCTGGGCGGTTACGCGGTTTATCGACTCCTCAGCAGCCTGGCCGAGACGAACGCCGCCCTGAAACCCTGGGTGCTTCCCATCCAGATCGCCTACCTCCTGATCGTCTTCCTCACATGGCTGGCCGACCCTCTGTTCAACCTCGCTCTCCGTCTCAACCGCTTCGGACGTCTGGCCTTGTCGCGCGAGCAAACCATCGCCTCCAACTGTGTCGGTCTCTGCCTCCTTGCCGCTCTCCTTTGCGCGTCGGGAGGGCTCTACGCAGGCTTCCGTGGGCCATGGATCATGGGAACGTTCCTCTTCGGTTTCCTCGCCCTGCCCGTCGCGGGGGCGTTCAAGTGCCCGGAGGGTTGGCCCCGTAAAGTGGCAAGCATCTACGCCACCGTCCTGGCTGTGTGCGTCCTCGGGGCCATGCTAACGTATCTGCCCGTGACAGCAATGCCCGAGGAGCCGAGGACGGCGCTCCGAGGGGTGCTCCTCGGGTGCGGCATCGTTGGAATCATCGGCTCCACATGGCTGATCAACTTCCTCCTCATGGCCAAACCCAAGCGCTGAAACAGGCAGGGCGAATCAGGAACCATCACGTCCTTCGATCCGGGCAATCGCCCACCCGGCATGTTCCGCGATCAGCGATTCAGGATCGCGGGCCGCCCGTGCCAAGGCCGGCAGCGCGGCGCGGTCCGCCGTGTTTCCCAGCGCCACGCAGACATTCCGCAAGAGCCCCCGGCGCTTGGCGCGCAAGAGGGGGGTGCCCGCAAAGCGGAGCTTGAACGCGGCCTCGTCCAAGGCGAGCAACTCGACCAACCTGGGGGCTGTCAGATCCTCGCGGGCCCGCCCGCGCAGGAGCGCCCCTTCGCGGGAGAACCGGTTCCACGGGCAGATCGCCAGGCAATCGTCACAGCCGAAGATCCGATTACCAATGGCTGGACGCAACTCAATCGGGATCGACCCTTTCAGTTCAATGGTGAGGTAAGAGATGCAGCGTCGCGCGTCCAGCTCGAAAGGCGCCGTGATCGCTCCCGTGGGACAGGCCGCCAGACAGCGGGTACAGGCGCCACAGCGGTTGTGCTCAGGGGGGTCCGGCTCCAAAGGCAGAGTAGTGAGTATCTCGGCGAGAAAGAACCAGTTCCCGAGCCGGCGGCCGATCAAGCTTGTGTGCTTGCCCACGAAACCGAGGCCGGCCCGCTGGGCAAGATCACGCTCGAGCACCGGGCCGGTGTCTGTGTACCACAACGAGCGGGTGCCGGCCCCTCCCAACTGATTGAGAAATCCCGCCAGATGATTCAGAGGCTCCCCAAGCACGTCGTGGTAGTCCGCAAAACGGGCGTAACGAGCCACCTCCCCCGCGGCGTCCGGCTGGGAACCCCGGGCATCGGCGGCACAAAGCCGATCCGAGCCAGCCGCATCGGAGCCGGGCGCGCACGGGATCGCGGACCGGTGGTAGCTGGCGGCGAGGGTAACAACCGTCGCAACGCCTGGGAGAACAAGTTGGGGATCGCGACGTTTGGGCGCGTTCCGCGCCAAATAAGCCATTTCACCGTGGCGCCCGTCGGCAATCCAACGGTCGAGGTGGACGGCGCTGGCTGGCGGCGCGGCGGTGGTGACGCGGCAGGCATCGAACCCTAGTTCGAACGCGCGACGTTGGACGGCGCTTTTCAAAAGGGGGGGGGCTTGCCGGTGGCCTGGAAGAAGTGGTGGATGATCTGCTGCGCCAGCTCGCGCGAGTGGCGGTGACTGGTGTCCATCAGAACATCCGCCTCCCGGTAAATCGGTTCGCGCAGGGCCAAGAGCTCGAGAATTCGCTCCTTGGGATTGCACACCTGGAGCAACGGACGATGCCCGTGGCACCGGACCCTCTCCCAAATCACCTCCGGCGACGCCCAGAGACAGACGACGAGGGCGTGTCGCTTCAGGCTGGCAATGTTCGCCGAGTTCGCCCCCAGCCCCCCCCCGGTGGCCACGACCGTATCACGCCGGTGACCGAGTTCCTCCAGAACGCGCTGTTCGCAAGCCCTGAAAGCCGCCTCGCCATCCTGGGCAAAAATCTCAGTGATGGTCTTGCCGGCGGCGCTCTCAATCAGGCGGTCCGTGTCGAGCAGCGCGAAACGCAGTTGGCTGGCAACCAGGTGGCCGACGGTCGATTTGCCCGTGCCCATAAAGCCGATCAAGGCCAGATTGCGAATGTCGCGTCCGGGGAAAACGCTGGGCGTGGTGGTCACAAGAAAAACAGTAAAATCCAGCCCGAGTCTGAAATATCCTTGCGAGCACGCAAGAAAAATTGGTTTTCAATTTCACTAAGAACAGTTATTCATCACTGCATGCCTGAGCTTGCCAGAGCGGGAGAGAAAATGATCCGGGGAATTGCGGTTTCGTCCGGGGTTTGCCGGGGCAAGATTCTTGTCCTGGGTAAACCGCCGGAAACCAGCATTCCCGAATACGCTATTAGCGAAGGCGAGGTGGCTGAGCACACCAACCGGCTCGAGCAGGCGCTGATGCGGACGCGCCAGCAGATCCAGCACGTGCAGCGTGAGGTTCAAGAACGCATGGGCGCGGCGGATGCCAGTGTGTTTGACGCCCACCTGCTCGTCCTGGAAGACCCGCTTCTGCTCGAGGAGGTAGTGCGCATGGTGGCGGAAAAGAGGGTCAACGTCGAGCATGCGTTTGCCTCGGTCACCAGCAAGTACATCGCCACGCTGGCGGCGATCCAAGATGATTACCTGCGAGAGCGGGCCGCGGACATGCGCGACGTCGCCTCCCGCATCCAGCATAATCTCCTGGGTGAGAGTGAATCCCTGGAAATCGGGCAAATAACGGAGCCCTGCATCCTCGTCGCCCATGACCTGACCCCCTCTCGCACCGCCCTGCTGGACAAGCGGAAGGTGCTCGGCTTCGCGACCGACCAGGGCAGCAGGACTTCTCACACCGCCATCCTGGCGCGTTCGCTCCAGATCCCCGCGGTCACCGGCCTGTCGGACGCCACTCAACGCCTCAAGACCGGCCAGTACGCGCTGTTGGACGGCTTCAACGGCGTCATCATCGTCGATCCAACCGAGCAGACGCTCTTCGAATACGGCCAGCTCAGCTTTCGGCACACTGCCGTGCAGGAGCGCTTGCGCGATGTCAGGGACCAGCCCGCCGTCACGCTCGATGGCACACGGATAACGCTCTCCGCCAACATTTCGGACCCAAGCGAGACAACCATCGTCCGCGACTCCGGCGCTGAAGGCGTGGGGCTCTTCAGAACGGAGTACCTCTTCATGGGCCAGGAGACCCTGCCAACCGAGGAGGAACAATTCCAGGCCTATCTCCAGGTCGCCAGCGCGCTCAAACCCCTGCCGGTCATCATCCGCACATTGGATTTGGGCGGCGACAAATTCCTTTCCCACCGCTACGGTCCCGAGGAGGCAAATCCGTTCCTCGGTTTTCGCGCCATCCGCATCTCTCTCCAGGAGCCGAAGCTCTTCCGTGACCAACTGCGCGCGATATTGCGGGCCAGCGTGACGGGCAACGTCAAGCTCATGTACCCCATGATCTCGAGTCTGGATGAACTCAACCAAGCCAACGCCCTGGTCGAGACCTACAAATCCGAGCTCCGCGCCGAAGGCATCCCCTTCGACGATGGCATTGAGATCGGCGCCATGATCGAAATCCCGGCCGCCGTCCTGATTTCCGGAGCCCTCGCCAAACGAGTGCGGTTCTTCAGCGTCGGCACAAACGACCTCATTCAATACTCGCTGGCGGTGGACCGCCTTAACCCAAAAATCGCGCACCTCTACGAGCCCACCCACCCGGGCGTGCTCCGACTCATCAAGGCGGCAACCGATGCCGCCCACGCGGCGGGCATCTGGGTGGGCGTCTGTGGCGAGATGGCCGGCGACCCCGTGATGATCCCGCTCCTGCTCGGATTGGGCGTCGATGAGCTGAGCGCCGCGCCCGCGATGGTTCCCGCCATGAAGTTCATGATCCGCCGCGTCAAGCTTTCGGAGGCGGGAGCACTTGCCGAATTCGCCTTGCATTGTGAGAGCGGAGCGGAAATCCTCTCGCGCGCTCAGGCACTAGCCAAGGCGATTGCACCGAGTTTGTTTGAAGATCAAGTCTGATGAAAGTCCTTATTCTGGCCGCGGGGTATGCCACGCGCCTTTATCCGCTCACCCTCAGTCAGCCCAAGCCCCTCCTCCCCGTGGCGGGCAAGCCAATGGTCGAGCACGTCTTGGACAACCTCACCTCCATCGGCGACATCAGCCGGGTGTACGTGGTCACAAACGCCAAGTTCACCCAGCACTTTGAGAAATGGGCCGCCCACTACCGCAAAGACAAATCTCCCCTCGATTTCACCATTGTTGACGACGGCTCGACCGATGACACCAACAAGCTCGGCGCGATTGGCGACATCCATTATGTAATCAAGCGCGAGAAGATCGATGATGACCTGGTCGTGGTCGCCGGGGACAATCTCTTTAGCGAAGCAATTGGTGACTTCGGACGATTGTGCCGCGAGAAAAACGCCCCCGTTCTGGGGGTGTACGATGTGGGCAACCTCGAGCTCATTAAGAAATACAACGCCATCACACTCGACGACACAGGGCGCATTACGTTCTTCGAGGAGAAGCCCAAGCACCCAGCCAGTACCCTCACAGGCATCGCCCTCTACTACTACCCCAGGCACACGCTGCCCATGGTCGGACAGTACATCGCCGAGGGCAATAACCCGGATCAGCCGGGGCGCCTGATCCAGTGGCTCTACCCGCGCACCCCGGTTTACACCTGGCGCGTGCCGGGCCTGTGGTTCGACATCGGCTCCAAGGAGTCTCTCGAGGAGGCGAACACCCTCTTCGCCCAGGGGAGCGAGTGACCTTAATGCGGCGCACTGGCGCAGCCATCGGGATCGAACGTCTTGTAGGTCAGCGCAAACTCCTGATGGCCAAGGTCTTCTGATGCAGTCCGTTCCCCGGCTGCCACCCGCAGCACCCGGTCAACGATCTCCTGCCCTACCTCATCCAGCGTAGCTCGCCCCTCGAGGACGCGCCCCGCATCCAGATCCATGTCCTCCGTCAGGTTCCGGTAGGTCTCGGGGTTCGCGCACACCTTGATGACAGGAGAGATTGCGGAGCCCACCACCGAACCGCGTCCAGTGGAAAAGAGAATGAGATGCGACCCGCAGGCGATCAGTTCTCCGATCTCCGCGTTGTCGTTGATGTTGGCGAAGCCGAACCGCACCTCTCCGTCGGGCACCACATCCAGGAGGTAGAGCCCGCCCAACGGAGGCACATCTCCCGGCTTGAGAATGCCCGCAATAGCGGAACTGCCGCTCTTGCTGTAAGCGCCCATCGATTTCTCCTCGATCGTCGTCAACCCTCCCTCGGCGTTCCCCGGCGCAAAACTCCCGTGGCCCAACACGGCGTAGTGCCTGGCCGCCTTCTCGACACACGCCACCAACTCAGTTCTCAGCGCGGGATGCGCCGCCCGCCCGGCCATGATCTGTTCGCAGCCGATCAGCTCCCCCGTCTCCTCGAAAATGGCGGTCGCTCCTTCCGCGACAAGCCGGTCGAACGCCCGCCCGATCGCCGGGTTGGCGGTAATCCCGCTCGTGGCATCGGATCCGCCGCAGATCGTTCCAACGATCAATTCGTCCACACGCATCTCAGCCCTGGGCACGGATGCCAGCGCATCCAGGTTCTCCGACACCCACTTCCGCCCTTCGGCGATCGACTTTCGCGTGCCGCCCGAATTCTGTATCACCAACGTCCCCACCGGCCGGCCGGAATCACGGATGTGGCCGGCCAAATCGCTCCGGTTGAAACTCTCGCATCCCAGCGACACGAGAAGCACCCCTCCAACATTCGGATGGGTGCAAAGCTGGCGCATCATCCGGTGGGCGTACGCATTCGGAAAACAGCCTCCGAAACCGATCAAATGCACCTCCTTGTCCCGAAACGCCAGGGCGATCTCCCGTGCCACATGGTGCGCGCATTCCACCAGGTAGGCGACCACCAGGATATTGCGGATGCCTTTACGGCCATCAGAGCGTAGGTAGGCGTTCACAGGTCAGCCATGCTGTCGAAAGTAGTGCTCCTGGTTCTCGCGCAGGTATGTCGGCAGGTAATCGCTGCGCAAGTTATGTGTATGAACGTGATCACCCGCGGCAATGCCGCGCGTTGCCGAGCCGATGGACACCCCGTATTTGATGATCTTCCCTCCTGCAGGAACGTCGCACGCGGCGATCTTGTGCCCTAGCGCGAGGCTTTCACCCACGACCACTCCCCTGCCCCGCACCACGATCAACTCGCCTGCGGCGATCGCGCGCGTCACCGTCAGGACGTTGTCCCGTGGGTCCAGTCGGAGCAATCGTTGGTCTGTCGCATCGGCGTGATCCATAAGCGAACGGAAAGCCGAATTCAAACGTCCGGCCCCGTTGTTCGCAAGTGTGATATCACCCATCCCTCCTGGAATGCAATTCCCTTCAGACATCCATGGCCATGGTGTCAGCGAAGACCGCGTTGGCAACGCGTTCCCTCGCTGCCGCCAGGAACACGACCGTCGGAAGGACTGAGGAAGCTTCGCTGGCCGGGTTGCCCCCGGTTGGCAGAGGGGAGGTGGACGGCTCCAAGGTGAGGTCACCGTCACCCGAGGCGTGCAGCGCCCATACTCGCCGAAACAGCAACTCCAGGCAGTTTGTCAGCGGCCCCCGATTGAGGCGGCGGAAACGACGAATATCGTTCCACGTCGGATACCGGTTCGCACAGAGGTAACGGAGCGTGGGATCGGTCTCGAGGGACGCCTCGACGTGATCGGAGGCGTAACGGCCCGTGACGTAGGCAAACGCAAGCAGGCTGAGCATGACGCAAGGCTGCAAGTCCTCGTCCGGACGGGTGATCCGCCTCAGCCCCAAGCGGTCCGGACTCTGGCTCGAGACCGCGTCAAGGACGAGGCAGAGCAGTACGCGTTCGTTGATCCAGTCGCGAAGGTCCGCGGGGAAGGAGGGTTGCGGCGTGGCAAGGGCGCGCCCGCGCTTCGATACGGCGTTCGTGGCGTCACAGGTCAGGCGATTCATAACAGCTCGGATCAGTTCGTCGAACTTGCGGGGAGATCCCGTAAGTTCACGAGCTAACCTCGCACCGCCCTGTTACAGTTGTATGACGCCCGCGTGAATTCCCAGTGTCGAAGAAGAGACCGAAACTGCCCAAACGGTAACTGTTGAGGTCCGAGCGAGGGGCAGACCTCCGGTCTGCCGGTT
>ORJL010249173.1_pt1 | contig 11018 bp, 10 predicted proteins | sample 1779941 | NCBI WGS metagenome assembly ORJL01 (sample SAMEA104232317, study PRJEB22302) | groundwater metagenome | biome: forest; feature: aquifer; material: groundwater | place: USA | collected 2011-08-07 | depth 5.8 m | reverse complement strand
GACTCGAGCACCTCCGCCAGCGACACGCCGAGCGCGGCGAGACGCTCGGGCCGGATCTGGACCTGGAGCTGCCGCACCTCCCCGCCGAAGACCGCGACCTTCGAGACCCCCTTCACGCCGAGGAGCCGCGGTCGGAGCGTCCAGTCGGCGAGCGCGCGCACGTCCACTGGCAAGGCCAGCTTGCTGGCTGGCAAGGCCAGCTTGCTGGCTGGGCTCCGCGTGTCCGACCCAGCAAGCTGGCTTTGCCAGGTCAGGCCGATCGTGAGCACCGTGCTGGTCGACGACGTGAGCGGCGCCATCACGGGGGCCGCCCCCCCCTCGGGGAGCCGGCCCACCACCTGCGTCAGGCTCTCCCCGACGAGCTGCCGCGCGCGGTAGACGTCGGTCGTATCGGCGAATGTAACTGTCACGACCGAGAGCCCCTGGATCGACTGCGAGGCCATCCGCTCGAGGCCCCCGACCCCATTCACGGCCGACTCCACGGGCCGCGTCACGAGCTGCTCGACCTCTTCGGGCGAGAGCCCCGGCGCCTCGGTCTGGATGATCACCTGCGGCGGGGCGAACTCGGGGAAGACGTCGTAGCGGGCGTGCAGGGCGGTGTAGAGGCCGTACCCCGCGGCGAGGCAGGCGAGCGCGATGACGACGCCGCGGAAGCGGAGGGAGGCCTCGACGAAATGTCGAAGCATCACTCGCCCTCTTCGCCGATCCGGATCTGCGACTTCAACTCCTCGGAGAGGAGGAGCTGGGCGCCCGCGACGACCAGGGCGTCCTGGACGCCGAACCCGCTGGCCTGGCCAAGCCAGCTTGATGGGGCGAACCAGCCGTCGTCGGTCGGGGCGTCGAGGGGGACCTCGCGGCGCGAGAATCGCCCCAGCAAGCTGGCCCTGCCAGCCAGCAAGCTGGCCCTGCCAGCGTCGGCGACCTGCACATAGGCCCACGCCTTGCCGAGGTGCCTCACGACGGCCTCACGCGGGATGACTACGCCGGTCATCGCATCGCCTGGCAGACCGAGGAGCGCGGTCACGGCGGCGCCCGGGCGAAGTCCGCTGCCGGCGGCATCGACGGCGAAAAGAAACGCAGGGCCCTCCGTGGAGGCGACCGGCGCGAGGAGCGTCCCGGCGAGCGGGTGGTCCTCCCGGCCGACAGGGATCACGAGCGCGCGCTGGCAAGACCAGCTTGCTGGCTCGACCTCCGTCGGACAAGAATCCCCCGCGGGCAGCCGCACCCGAGCGAGGAGCCGGTCGAAGCGCGCGAGGCGGAGGAGCGCCTGCCCGGCATTGACCACCTCGCCGGGATGCGCCGAGACCTCGACGACTTCGAAGCCGCCCTCGATGGCGACTGGCACCCACCCGCTGGGGTCCTTCGCCCCAGCAACCAGCAAGCTGGCTATGCCAGGCTGGCCCTGCCAGGCCGTCGCGGCCTCGATCACCACGAGCGTCTCTCTCGCCGACTTCACGCGCGCCTCCGCGGCGCCGACGCGCGCGCGGGCGGAGTCCGCCGAGGCCTCCTCCACCTTCGCGCGCGACTCGGCCTCCTGAAGGACGACCTCCGAGTCGATCATGTGGTCCTTGTTGGCGTCACGCATGCGAGCGAGGGCGGACTTCGCGGCCGTCAGCTTGGCGTCGGAGGCGCGCTGGTCGGCGCGGGCCGACTCGACCGCGGCCTGGGCGTTGGCGACCTCGGCGCGTGCGGAGGCGGCCTGCGCGGCGAGGTCGACGACCTCCTTCGCGGTGAAGCGCGGCTCGAGGCGCCCGACGACGCCCGTCGAGGGGAGCTCTCCGATCATGGGCCACGTCCTCTCCGCCGCGGGGCGGAGGATGCCCGCGACCGGCGCGCGCAGCACGAACGAGCGGGAGGGGTCCTCCTCGAGCGCGCCGTACGCCGTGAGGGTGCGCACATGCGTGGCCGCGCGGGGGGAGGCGGTCGCGAGGCCGATCCGCTTCTGCGTCTCCGCGTCGATGGAGACGACCACCGCCCAGCCATCTGGCCCTGCCAGGCCGCCTTCGCGCGCGACGCGCGGGGGCGCCTTCACGGGCTTCTCGCGCTCCCGCTCGCGGTCCAGCTCGGAGCGACCTTCGAGGAAGCCCCAGACGCCGAGCGTTCCGGCGCCAGCGGCGACAACGACGAGCAAGACGGTCCTGAGCGGCTTGGGCATGGCGCGGAGTCTCCTAGGATCCCAGACTTCTATCCGCCCGCAATTCGGCGCACAAGGGTTTTCCGGCGAATTGGCGACCTGGGCGGACAGATCCGAAGAAGCAGTGTTCCCAGCGATTCCTAAGAGAGGCCTCACTCGCCTATCATCGGGAGCGGGTAGCCTGTTGCCGATTGCAGCGACAGGGGAACACGTCAGGATGAGCGAGCACGGGTGGTTCTCGAGGAGGGCCCGGGTCCGGATCCTGCGACTGGGGTTCGTTCCGATCGCGTTCGTCGCGGTGTTCGGGGGGAGGTCCTGGGAGAACGAATCGGCCAAGGGCTTCCTGATCGAGGCGCTCGGGTACATCCTCCTCCTGACCGGCACGGGGCTGCGTCTGTGGGCGACGCTCTACATCGGCGGGAGGAAGAGAAGCGAGCTGGTATCCGACGGCCCGTACTCCCTGTGCCGCAACCCGCTCTATGTCGGGACCCTGCTCATCACCGCGGGGGCGTCCCTTTGCTTCGGGAACTTCCTGATGCTCGCGCTGTCGCTCGGGCTCATGGCGCCCGTCCACTGGCTGGTGGTGAGCGCAGAGGAGAGGCGGCTCGCCGAGCGGTTCGGCGCCGACTACCAGGCGTACGTGCAGCGGACGCCGCGGTTCCTGCTGCGGTTCCGCGCCTATACCTGCCCGGAGTGGGTGTCGGTCTCCAGCCGGTCGATGTGGAGCGCGGTGTCGGAGACCGTGCTCATCGTCCTCCTCCCCCTCGTGGGGAGGCTCGTCGAGCTGCTGCACGACAAGGGCGTCCTGCCCGTGCTGTGGAAGGTGGCTTGAGGGACCGTCAAGGATGAGTCCGAACGGGGCGTTCGCCGAGCTGAAGAACGGCGACCGCAGCGCCCGCCCGGGCGCAACCGTCGAGCTTCAGGCGTGCGAGGCCCGCATCAGACGATCTCGCGATACGCCGCGAGAGTCGTCCTCGCGCAGTCGCGCCACGTGAACTGATCGACCCGCTTGCGGCCCTCGGCGATGAGCTTCTCTCGCAGATCTTCATTGGTGTCGAGGCTCACAAGCGCCTTCGCGATCGCGCCCGGACTCGCGGGATTCACCAGCAACGCAGCCGTTCCGACCACCTCCGGCATCGAGCTGACGTCCGAGGTCACGACAGGCGTCCCAGCCGACATGGCCTCGAGCAGGGGCAAACCGAACCCTTCGTAGTAGGAAGGGTGCAGGACCACGCGTGCGGCATTGTAGAGCGCATTGAGGACCTCGGGGCTCACGTAGGGCAAGGTGATGACCTGCGCCCTTGCCTGTGAACTGCCGAGGAGCGCCCGGAGCGCGCTGTCGCCGCCCAGGCAACGGCGAACGAGGACCATGCGGAATTCAGGCCGGCCCTGGAATGCCTCCAGGAAGCCCCGCACAGCGTTCAAGTGGTTCTTGTAGGGCGTGCCCTGGCCGACGGTGAGAATGAACGGTGTCCCCGGTGGGACGATGTGGGCGATGGCGCCATATGCGGCGTCGCGGTCGATCGGATGGATGCGACTCCTGTCGATCCCGTTGTACGCCACCCGTATCTTGTCCTCGTGCCACGGCGAGTACTCGATGATGGCGCGTCGGGTCGCTTGGGAGACCGCCATGATGCGGCTCGCCTCGTTCATCGCGGAGGTGAGAGTGAAGCGGTATTTCGCCCCCCCGAAGAGTCGAACGATGGGGTTGTTCGAGTTGTACGCCGGGTTGACGATCCAGTTGAGGTCATGGATGGTCACCACCAGCGGTCGACCGAGTCCCCGGGGAGTGATATCGAACGGGGAGTGGAAGACATCGAATGAATGCGACCGAAGGAATCGGCCCAAGGCGAACTGCGTAAGAAGAGAGTTGGGCTGGAACGGAAACACCACCTCATGGATCCGTTCGGCCTTCACCCTTCCCTGCTCCCGCGCCGTATTGCACACGAGCAGCAACTCGAGGTCCTTGTCCTCCTCCAGCAGCGCGCGTGCCAGATTCAGCGTGTAGCCCCCAATCCCGCTGTCCGTTTTCTTGAGCTTGCGAGCGTCGAGGGCAATCCGCATGGGAACTCGACCGGTGGTGGAGGCAGGATTCGTGCTGAAGATCGGGGGCGCAGCGCCCCAGGACACTCGACCCACGGGGGGAATCGTACGAGGCTGGTCCTTATGAGAGCCTGAGGCGTGCCTGACGGATGTCTAATCAAGTTCGGGGGCGGGCCGAGGCCGGCGGGATGGGACCCGTGAAGGTTCCCAACCTTGCCACCGGGTGCCGATGGTTCATTCGTCACTCCCGGGCATCCCTGACGACAGGGGCGGGCCTTCTTACCTCCCACCCGTAGCAGACGAAGCCGAGCGCCGTGTACGCGAGCCCCTCCAGGCGCTGGAGGAGCGCGAACGACACGCCGCTTGCCTGCGGCAAACCGAGGAGTTGGAAGGCGAAGTAGCGGGACACCTCATGGATGCCGATCCCCGCCGGCACCAGGAAGCTCGCCATGTCGAACCACGTCGAGAGGAGCCAGATCGCCGCACCGTGATAGAGATGGCTCCTCCCGTCGAGGAGCCACAGGAACCATGCGGCCTGGAGCATCCCGCAGCAGAAACCGAGCAGGTGCAGGCCGATCGAGGCGAGGAAGTCCCGCCCATGCACTGCGTGATACTGCATGAGGCTCTCATCGAGTCCCGAGATCCGGGTCTCCACCCAGCGACGCCCACGCTCGCCCGCGAAGAAGCCGCAGACGGAGCGGATGACGGCGCCTATCTTCCCCCTTCTCTGGAAGATGAAAAAGCCCACGAGCCCCGCGCCGACGAGGAGGCTCCCTCCGCAGAGCATCGCGGCGATCCAGGGTGCGAGGGGCACCCAGAGGAGCAGGACCGACGAGCCCAGGCACGCCAGGCCGAGCTGCGCCACCGTGAAGGAGAGCTTCTCGACCAGGATGGCGCTCGTGGCCTCCGTGAGGGGGCAGAACCGTCCGAGGAGCGCGGCCTTCACGACCTCGCCGCTGTTCCCCGTGGGCGTCACATAGTTGATCGCCGACCCCGAGAGGCGGATCTTGTAGAGCGTCCCGAACGGCACCGTGCGATGGTCGCGCCGAAAGGCCAGGCCCGTGGCGAACGTGTGGAAGACGTCCGCGACCGCGTCGACCAGGAAGAAGGGAATCACCCCCAGCCCCAACCTGCGGACGTCCTGCCAGATCGCGTGTGCGCCCGTCTCGTGGATCAGCCAGGCGAACAGGCCGATCCCGACGGCGAGCATGAAATAGTGGAGGTACTTCAAGGGAGTTGGTCGGCCAAACGGCGCTGGCCCCGCAGGGCTAGAACGGGAAGCTGAAGCCGCCGACGACCAGCATGCCGTCCGCGCCCCAGGACACACTCATGCCCCCCACCACGTTCGGACGGGAGAGGAGGCGCACCGCGAATCCGGGGTTGCCCTGACCGCCCCGGGCGATGTTGTCGAAGCGGGAGTAGCCCGAGCCGATGTCCACGAAGGGCGCGGCTTCCAGCTCGATCGGGTAGTCCCAGAGGCTGGTCCTCCAGATCCGGATCCGCTGCTCGACGTTGATCAGCCAGAAGTGGCGATCGATGAATCGATCGTCCCCGAAGGCCCGGAGGGTGGACTCCCCGCCGAGCGAGCTCTGGTCGTTGAATGGGGCCTGCGGTCCCGACTGGAACTCCAGCCTCCCCCGCACGACGAGCACGAATTGCCGGTCGTCTCCGAACGGGATGTACTTCTTCCCCTCGAACGAATAGCGCTGGTAGGCGCTCGGGGTGTCGTTCGAGATTCCGGTCACGCCGTCCACGGAGGCGGAGTAATACTCCCCCTCCCTCGGGGTCTCGGCGTTGTCGCGCGTATCGAACGTCAGGTATATGTTGGTCCCCACGAGGCCGAGTCCATGGACCCCACGAACGCCCGGGAAGTGATCGTCCAGGAAGGGAACGGACGCGACGCTCCCCTGGGAGATGCTCTGACTGCGGTATCGCTCCCCCAGGCCCACGGTGAGGTGGTCGGTCAGGTTCAGGCCCCAATGCGCGCTCGCCTGCAGGTCCTCGTCCCCGTAGTTCGTCTCGTTCGATTGTGAGGACTCGGGGCCGAGCCCGAAGAAGCGGTTCGTGCCCTGGCGGTCATACTCGAACTTGAATCCGATGTCGTACTTGCCGTCCCAGAACCTCCGGTCGTCGTACGCAAGCCGGATCTCGCGATCGATCTCCTGGGACCAGTCGAAGACGACCTTGTACTCCTGGTGGTCGGAGGGATCGCCGAACGCGATGAGGCCCCCCTCCCACCCGGTGAAGTCGTTGTACTGGATCAGGGAGGCGATGACGTGCTCGATCTCGTGCTTCTTGTTCACCACCAGGAAAACGAGGACGCCGCCGTACGTGTTGCCCTCATTGCGACTGTTGTTGTACGTGGGGAAGGGGTAGAAGTCGATGTCGCCGTCGAGGTCGAAGCCCCACGCCGGGGCGAACGCGGTCAGTAGCACCACCCCCGTGCACATCGAGAGCCATCGAACGTGGCGCCAGCCTGCGACCACAGACACCCCTCCTGGCATCCGGGTTCCTGAGAGAGGCCGAGGCATCATCCAGGATGAGTCCGAGCCCGTCGACAGAATCTCTCCCGTGAACCAGGATGCCAGGAAGGTAGCGCAGGGCGGATGACAGCCCCGTGAAGGCGCCATTAGATGCGTCTCATCGGGGCGAGGCCCCACCACGCGTGCCGTTTCCGCGTACCGGCTTGCGTCGAACGCCTCCGCGTGCTTTGATATCCGCATGAGCAAAGAAGAAGCCTCCAAGAAGAAGCAGAAGGAATCCCCCTACCAGGTCTTCGGCCTCCACATCCTCGTGCAGGCCCTCAAGGAGACCCCGAAGGAGCTCGAGCTCCACTGCCCGAAGGGGGACAACGTCGTCTACGGTCGCGTCCTCGGCGTCGGCGACGGGTTCGACGCGGACGCCGCCTCCCTCCGCCCGATGCCCGAGATCGGCAGCGCGGTCGCCTTCGAGGAGACCGGCGAGGACGTGCAGGGGCACTACTTCTACCGCGACGGCGAGGAGTTCCGGGTCATCCACCTCGACTCGGTCATCCTCTCGTTCCCCCTCGGCGAGTAGCGCGCAGCGGGAATCCCCTTGACTCGCTCCGTCCCGCGGAATGATGATGCCGCGCTCCGCCAACTCTCAGGGGGTGAGCCGATGAGCGCGAGGCACGCGGGCCTGGATTCCTGGGTGAAGGAGTGCGCCTCCCTGACGCAGCCCGATCGCGTGGTCTGGTGCGACGGGTCGGAGGAGGAGCGCCAGCGCATGACGCGCGAGGCGGTCAAGACGGGCGTCCTCCACGAGCTGAACCAGGACGAGCTGCCCGGCTGCCACCTCCACCGCTCGAATCCGAACGACGTCGCGCGGGTCGAGCAGTGCACCTTCGTCTGCACGAGGCAGCAGGCCGACGCGGGGCCGAACAACAACTGGATGGACCCGAAGGACGCCTACCAGAAGCTCGGCGCGATCTTCCGCGGCTGCATGAAGGGGCGGACGATGTACGTCGTCCCCTACCTCATGGGCCCCACGGGCTCGCCCCACAGCAAGGTCGGCATCGAGCTGACCGACTCCATCTACGTCGCGCTCAACATGCGGATCATGACCCGGATGGGGAACGTCGCGCTGGAGGCGCTCGGCAGCGAGGGCGCCTTCGTGAAGGGGCTCCACTCGATCGCAGACCTCGACCCGGAGAAGCGGTTCATCGCCCACTTCCCGGAGGACTACACGATCTGGAGCGTGAACTCCGGGTACGGCGGGAACGCCCTCCTCGGGAAGAAGTGCTTCGCGCTCCGCATCGCGAGCTGGATGGCGCGGCAGGAGGGGTGGCTGGCGGAGCACATGTTTGTTTCCGGGCTGGAATCGCCCGAGGGCGAGATCACCTGGATTGCGGGCGCGCTGCCGAGCGCGTGCGGGAAGACGAACCTCGCGATGCTCGTCCCGCCGGCGCGGTACAAGGGGTGGAAGGTCCACACGCTCGGCGACGACATCGCCTGGCTCCGCTTCGGGCCCGACGGCAGGCTGTGGGCCGTGAACCCCGAGGCGGGGGTCTTCGGCGTCGCGCCCGGGACGAACTGGCAGACGAACCCGAACGCGATGCGGACCATCGCGAAGAACACGCTCTTCACGAACGTCGTGATGACGCAAAAGCGGACCGTCTGGTGGGAGGGGATGGACGCGCTCGAGAACGCGGGAGGGGCCCTCGACTGGACGGGGAAGCCGTGGGACCCGGCGGGCGGGACGAAGGGGGCGCACCCGAACGCGCGCTTCACCGCGCCCGCGAAGCAGTGCCCGAGCCTCTCGCCGAAGTGGGAGGCTCCCGAGGGGGTGCCGATCAGCGCGTTCCTGTTCGGCGCGAGGCGTTCGACGCTCGTGCCGCTCGTCTACGAGGCGTTCAACTGGCAGCACGGGGTCTACCTCGGCGCGACGCTCTGCTCGGAGACGACCGCCGCGGCCGCGGGGACGGTCGGGGCGCTCCGCCGCGACCCGATGGCGATGATCCCCTTCATCGGGTACAACGCGGCCGACTACTTCGGCCACTGGCTCGCGATGGGGAAGAAGAGCGACAAGCTGCCGCGGATCTTCCGGATCAACTGGTTCCGGAAGGAGGCGGGCCGCTTCCTGTGGCCCGGCTACGGCGAGAACATGCGGGTCCTGAAGTGGATCGTCGACCGGTGCCACGGCCGCGTGGGCGCGGATGAGACCCCGATCGGATACCTGCCGCGCCTCGAGGACCTCGACCGCGAGGGGCTCGACGTGTCGGACGAGGACTGGACGAAGCTCTTCGCCATCGAGAAGGACGGCTGGCGTGGGCGCCTCGCCGACCAGGCGAAGTTCTTCGGGCAGTTCGGGGATCGCCTCCCGAAGGGGATGCTCGACGAGGCGAAGTCGCTCGAGCTGCGCCTGGACGCGATGAAGTAGTCGAGGCGCCCGTGGACAAGGTCCGCGCCCCGGAGCTGGCGGGCGGCGTCGCGTGGCTCAACACCGACGCCCCCGTGACGCTCGCGTCGCTCCGCGGGAAGGTGGTCCTCCTCGACTTCTGGACCTACTGCTGAATCAACTGCCACCACGTCTTCCCGGACCTGGGGAGGCTCGAGCAGAAGTACGAGAAGGAGCTGGTCGTCGTCGGGATCCACTCCGCGAAGTTCACCGCGGAGAAGGAGACGGCGAACCTCCGGAAGGCGATCCTCCGCAACGGGCTGCGGCATCCCGTCGTGAACGACGCCGACTTCGCGATCTGGCGGACGTACGGCGTGAAGGGGTGGCCGACCGTCGCGCTCATCGACCCCGAGGGATACATCGCGGGGGCCGTGAGCGGCGAGGGGCACTACGACGTGCTCGACGGGGCGATCGGGAAGATCGTCGCGGAGCACGCGGAGAAGGGGACGCTCGATCGCACGCCCCGCCGGTTCCGGAGGGAGGCGGAGGAGAGCGGTCCCCTCTCCTTCCCAGGCAAGGTCGCTGCGGACGCGGGGCGGCTGTTCATCTCCGACACGCACCACCACCGCATCGTGGTCGCGGATCTGGATGGGCGCGTCCTCGAGACGATCGGGAGCGGCGAGGCGGGCCTCGCGGACGGCGGCTTCGCCGAGGCGCAGTTCCACGAGCCCGAGGGGATCTGCATCGACGGGAGCCTGCTGTACGTCGCGGACCCGGAGAACCACGCGGTGCGACGTGTGAACCTGAAGCGGAAGCGGATCGAGACGATCGCGGGAACGGGGACGATCGGCCGCGCGCGGGGCCGTGGCGCGGGGCGGGAGGTGGCGCTCTCGTCGCCGTGGGACCTCGCGCTCGACGGCGACGTGCTCTACATTGCGATGGCGGGGATGCACCAGGTCTGGACGCTCGACCTCGGCGGCGGGAGCGTGGGCCCGTTCGCGGGGAGCGGTCGCGAGGACATCGTCGACGGGGAACTGGACGACGCAGCGTTCGCGCAGCCGAGCGGGATCGCGCTGGTCGGCGGGAGGATCTACGTTGCCGACAGCGAGGTGAGCGGCGTGCGGGTGATTGACCTCGCGAAGGGGGTCGTCGGAACCCTCGTCGGCGAGGGGCTCTTCGAGTTCGGCGACGCGGATGGCGTCGGCACGCTTGCGCGGATGCAGCACCCCTTGGGCGTTGCGGGGGGCGAGGGGAAGCTGTACGTCGCGGACAGCTACAACCACAAGGTGAAGGCGATCGACCTCGCGACCAGGCGCGTCACGACGATCGCAGGCGACGGGAATGCGGGCCTCGTCGACGGCAAGGCCGCGCGGTTCCACGAGCCGACGGGCCTCGCGTTCGCGGGGGGGCGTCTCTACGTCGCCGACACGAACAACCACTCGATTCGTGTCGTGGAGCTCGCGAGGGGCGAGGTCAGCACGCTCCCGGTGGGCTAGATCCGCCTACGACGGACCGGCTGCTGGCCCAGGCATCGGTCCGAGGAGCCCGAGGACCGCATCTCGCACCTCCCCGAAGCTGGGCACCTCGGCGAGAATGCAATCGCGCACGGATCTGCTTGGCATCGCGGCCACGAAGTTGAAGAACTTGTCGCGCGCGTTCAGGTCCTTGTCGAGGGCCCCTTCGGCGCGCCGCTCGAGCGAGGGATCGCACCTCACCGCAGCGCTCACCAGCGATTCGAGGTTCTCCACGAGCGGGAGAACTTGCAAGCGCTCGTGCAGGCATGCCCTGCGGAATGACTCCAGGGCCTCTTCCACCGTGGCGCGCTTGGGCAGCTCCTTGAGGTCACAGCGCGGCCTCGCTTCGCTCGGCCGCAACCAAACCGGGCATCTTGCGAGGGGGCTCCGCCCCCTCGCGCTCCCCCAGCAGCTAGAGGTTGAAAAGCACGGGGCTCCCGGCGAGATTGTTTACGTATCAAGAGAATCTT
>ORJL010699728.1_pt1 | contig 11019 bp, 7 predicted proteins | sample 1779941 | NCBI WGS metagenome assembly ORJL01 (sample SAMEA104232317, study PRJEB22302) | groundwater metagenome | biome: forest; feature: aquifer; material: groundwater | place: USA | collected 2011-08-07 | depth 5.8 m | reverse complement strand
GCCGTGGACATCGGCGAAGGGCTGGCGGCGGTCTTCAAGATCGAGTCGCACAATCACCCGTCGTTCATCGAGCCCTATCAGGGTGCGGCGACCGGCGTCGGCGGGATCATCCGCGACATCTTCACGATGGGCGCGCGGCCGATTGCGCTGCTCAACTCGCTCCGCTTCGGCGCGCTCGACGCGCCCGGCACGCGTCGTCTGCTCGAAGGCGTGGTCGCCGGCATCGCCGGCTACGGCAACAGCATCGGCATTCCGACAGTCGGCGGCGAAGTCGTGTTCGAGCCGTCCTATGCCGGCAACCCTCTGGTGAACGTGTTCTGCCTCGGCGTCGCGAAGGCCTCGGCGATCGTCAAGGGCGTCGCGTCGGGGGCCGGCAACGCCGTGTACTACGTCGGCGCGAAAACCGGACGCGACGGCATCCATGGCGCGACGATGGCGTCGGCGGAGTTCGACGAGAAATCGGCGGAGAAGCGTCCGGCGGTGCAGGTCGGCGACCCGTTCATGGAGAAGCTGCTGCTCGAGGCGTGCCTCGAGGTGATGCAGACCGACGCGCTCGTCGGCATCCAGGACATGGGCGCGGCGGGTCTGACCTGTTCGACGGCCGAAATGGGATCGCGCGGCGGTGCGGGCGTCGAAATCGACGTCGCGCTCGTTCCGCAGCGCGAAGCCGGCATGACGCCGTACGAGATCATGCTCTCCGAATCCCAGGAGCGAATGCTGCTCGTCGCGAAGAAGGGCCGCGAGGCGGAGGTCGAGCGGACTTTCGAGAAGTGGGACCTGCATGCCGTGAAGATCGGCCACGTCACCAGCGACGGCATGCTGCGCGTGAAGGAGCGGGGGACGGTCGTCGCGGAGATCCCGAATCGCGCGCTGACCGACGAAGCGCCGCTCTACCGCCGTCCGATGACGGAGCCGGAGTATCTCCGCGAGGTCCAACAGCTCGATCTCGACGCGCTCGAGCGCTCGGCTGACGCCGTCACGCTCGGACGCTCGGCTGAAGCCGTCGCGCCACGCTCCGGCGCCAACGTCGCAGCGCGCGGCGTTCAGCCGGGCGGTTCGAGCGATCAGAACGCCGTGCTGCTCGCGCTGCTCGGCTCGCCCACCATTGCCAGCAAGCTGTGGGTCTATCGGCAGTACGACCACATGGTGCGCACCAACACCATCAACCTGCCGGGCATGGGCGCCGGCGTCGTGCGCATCAAGGGCACCGACCGCGCGCTGGCGATGTCGGTCGACGGCAACGGCCGGTACTGCTACCTCGATCCGTACCGCGGCGCGATGCTGGCGGTGGCGGAAGCGGCACGCAATGTCGCCTGCGCGGGCGCGCGGCCGCTGGCCGCGACCAACTGCCTCAACTTCGGCAACCCGGAGCGTCCGGCGATCATGTGGCAGTTCGCGCAGGCGGTCGCAGGCATCGGCGCGGCGTGCCGCGCGCTCGACGTCCCGATTACGGGCGGTAACGTCAGCCTGTACAACGAAACCGACGGCAAGGCGATTTACCCGACGCCGACAATCGGCGTGGTCGGCCTGCTCGAGCACGCGGACCGCGTCGTCGGCCGGCGCTTCCAGGACGCCGGCGACGCGATCATCCTGCTCGGCGACGGCCGCGGCGAGCTGGGAGGCAGCGAGTATCTGAAGGTCGCGCACGATCTGGTGCGCGGCGTGCCGCCCGCGCTCGACCTCGAGGCCGAGCGCGCGCTGCAGACGCTGCTGGTGAGGCTGGCGGACGAGCGCCTCATGCGGTCCGCGCACGATTGTTCGGATGGCGGCCTGGCGGTGACGCTCGCCGAGTGCTGCTTCGACACGAACGGCATGGGCGCGGCAGCGTCGATCGCCGCAGTGCAGGTGGCCCGCGACGCGCCGTTGAACGTGGCCGCCGCGCTCTTCGGCGAATCGGCGTCGCGCGTCGTGGTGTCTGCCGTGCCGGACGAGGTCACGCGGGTGCTCGAACGCGCGGCGGCGGCGAAGGTGCCCGCGCGGGTGATCGGGCAGACCGGCGGCAGCCAGTTGCGGATCGCGGTCGGCGGCGTGATGGCGATCGATCAGTGTGTCGACGACGTCGAGCGCGTGTGGTCGACTGCCCTCGAACGATATTTCGCGAAGCGTGTGGCCTGAAAACATGTTCGACAAATTCAAGGACGAGTGCGGCGTCTTCGGCATCTTCGGTCATCCCGAAGCCGCCAACATGACCTACCTGGGGCTGTACGCGCTGCAGCACCGCGGGCAGGAGAGCGCCGGCATCGCCGCGTCGGACGGCGCGCGGGTCCGGATCTCGCGATCGATGGGCTACGTCGCCGACGTCTTCAACGGCGAGACCCTGTCGGCGCTGCCCGGGCCGCTGGCGATCGGGCACGTCCGCTACTCGACGGCTGGCGAGAGCAAGCTGCTGAACGCCCAGCCGATCCTCATCGACTGCGCGCACGGGCAGATCGCGCTCTGCCACAACGGCAACCTCGTGAACGCGCGCGAGCTGCGCGACGAGCTGGTGCAGCAGGGATCGATCTTCCAGTCGAACAGCGACACGGAGGTGATCCTGCACCTCTACGCGCGCTCGAAGGCGCGCAACGCCGAGGACGCGATCGTCGAGTCTGTCGCGCAGGTGCGTGGCGCGTTCTCGCTGGTGATGCTGACGCGCGACCACCTGATCGCGGTCCGCGATCCGCACGGGTTCCGGCCGCTCGCGCTCGGTCGCCTCGACGGAGCGGTGGTCATCTGCTCCGAGACGTGCGCGATGGATCTCATCGGCGCGACCTACGAGCGCGACGTCGAGCCGGGCGAGGTCGTGATCGTGTCGGCTGAGGGCGTCCGCTCCATCAAGCCGTTCCCGCCGGCGCCGCTGGCCCACTGCATCTTCGAGCACGTGTACTTCGCGCGGCCCGACAGCTACGTGTTCGGCCGCAGCGTCAACGAGGTCCGAACCGAGCTCGGCCGCGTGCTGGCGCGCGAGCAGATGGTGGGCGCCGATGTCGTCGTGCCGGTGCCCGACTCGGGCGTCTGCGCCGCGATGGGCTTCGCCGAAGAGTCCGGTGTGCCGTTGCGCATGGGCCTCATCCGCAACCACTACGTGGGCCGGACGTTCATCCAGCCGCAGGCGTCGATCCGTCACTTCGGCGTGAAGGTGAAACTGAACCCGGTCCGCAGCATCCTCGGCGGCAAGCGGGTGATCCTCGTCGACGACTCGATCGTGCGCGGCACGACGAGCCGCAAGATCGTCAGGATGGTGCGCGCGGCGGGGGCCAGGGAAGTGCACGTGCGCATCAGCTGCCCGCCGACGATCTCGCCCTGTTTCTACGGCGTCGACACGCCGCAGAAGTCGGAGCTGATTGCGGCGACGCACACGCTGGACGAGATTCGCGAGTTCCTCGAGGCCGACAGCATCGCGTACCTGAGCCTCGAGGGGCTCTTGAGCGCCGTCGACAGCGAGCGCGCGTCCTACTGCAGCTCGTGCTACACCGGACGGTATCCCGTGCAAATCCCCAGCGACCAGGCGGGCTACCTGCAGCTGGCGCTCAAGCTGGATCAGGCCCCGGTCGCGAAATAGTCATGACTCACTGCGCGATCGCTCGCTGCGCCGGTTTGATCCTCTGTGTTGTCAGTGTCCTGTGTGGTGGGCGCGCCGCAGGCGCTCAAGAGCCCAGCGCGCCTCAGGCCGTCTCCCCGGCGCAGCTTCGAGCCGCGATCGACAAGCTCGGCGACCTCGACTACGCGACGCGCACGGCCGCGTCGCGGACGGTCCGCCGCACGGCGACCGCGCAGGCGGTCGCGGCGCTCCTGCAGGCCGTCGCCGAGCATGCCGACGGTTACGTGCGCTACCGCGCGCTCGTCCTGCTCACCGGCTTCAACGACCCGCGCGCGAAAGACGCCATGCGCGAGTCGCTCGTCAGCCCGAACGACCGCTTGCGCGCCGTCGCGTACAGCTTCTTCGAGCACAACCCCGACCGCTCGATGGCGCCGCAATTCCTGGCCGCGCTCGACAAGGAGCAGGCCGAATTCGTCCGGCCGGCGGTCGTCCGCGCGCTGGCCGCGCTCGCCGCGCTGCCGCCGGGAGACGAGGTCGCGCGCGTGCGCCAGGCGCTTCTGCGCGAGGTTGGCCGCGGCGAAGACTTCTTCCGGAGCGCCGTCATCGAAGCGCTCGGCGATCACAAGGCGGGGTATGCGCTGGACCCGCTCATGGCGATCGCCCGGCTCGACGGTCCGCTGCAGGACGATGCGGCGCTCGCGCTGGGAAAGATCGGGGACAGGCGGGCGCTGGAGACGCTGGCGGCGATCCAGCGCACGGCCCCGCGTCAGACGCAGCCGGCCATCGCGACCGCGATCTGCCTGCTCGACGTCAACTGCGACTCGCACCAGGGGTACCTCGTCGAGACGCTGAAGTTCGCCGACAAGAACCCTGGCTTCCAGGAGCTGCTCCGCGGCACGGCGGCGGGCCTCGGCGCGCTCGCCGTGGCGGGGGACCCCGACGCGGCCGGCGCGCTCGTCGACATCGGCGGACCGCCGCGCGATCCGACGCGCGCGCCGGTGGCGCTGGCGCTCGCGACCGTCGCGCTGCGCAACACGCCGCTGATGATGACCCAGCTCGAACAGCGCAACGACCGGGAGGCCGCCATCGCGCTCATGGCCGAAGGCTTCGATATGCTCGAAGAGGATCTCGACAAGGAACGCTTCTTCGCGTTTGCGCGGCGCACCTACTGGGAGTCGCCGGACGGGTCGCTGCGGCGCACCTTGATGCAGACGCTCATCGGCAAGCTGGACTTCTAATGGACTATCGGCAGTCGGGCGTCGACATCGACGCCGGCAACGAAACCGTCCGGCGGATCAAGTCGCTGGCGCGGTCCACATTCACACCGGGCGTGCTTTCGGAGATCGGCTCGTTCGGCGGGCTGTTCCGTCTGGATCGCGAGCGGTATCAGGATCCGGTGCTGGTCTCGAGCGCGGATGGCGTCGGGACCAAGCTCAAGGTCGCGTTCATGACCGGGCGCCACGACACGGTCGGCGGCGATCTCGTCAACCACTGCGTCAACGACATCCTCGTGCAGGGCGCGGAGCCGCTGTTCTTCCTCGACTATCTGGCCACCGGCCGGCTCGATCCGTCGGTCGCGGAGCAGGTGGTCTCCGGCGTCGCGCGTGCGTGCCGTGAGAACGGCTGCGCGCTCATCGGTGGCGAGACGGCGGAGATGCCCGGGTTCTACGCCGACGGGGAATACGACATCGCGGGGTTCATCGTCGGCGTGGTGGACAAGGCGAACGTGATCGATGGGAAGGCGATTCTGCCGGGCGATGTGCTGATCGGTCTGCCGTCGGCCGGCCTGCACACCAACGGCTATTCGCTGGCGCGACGTGTGTTGTTCGAGGTTGCCGGGTGGAAGCCCGAGACGCGCTTGCCCGCGCTCGGGACCACGATCGGCGACGTGTTGCTCGCGCCGCATCGATCGTACCTGTCGCTGGTGCGGCCGCTCGTCGAACGGCGCCACGTGAAGGGTCTGGCGCACATCACCGGTGGCGGCATGACCGAGAATCTGCCGCGCATTCTGCCCGAGGGATGCGCCGCGGAAATCGACCTCCGGTCGTGGTCTGTTCCGCCGATCTTCAGCCTGCTGCAGGAGCATGGGGCCGTGCCGCGCGAGGAGATGTTCCGTGCCTTCAACATGGGCATCGGTCTCATCGTCGTGTGCGGGGCCCGCGATGCGGAGCGCGTGATCAACACCGTCGCCCGAGCCGGCGAGCCCGATGCCGTGCGCCTCGGCTTCGTCGTCGCCGGCGACCGGAGCGTGCGCTACACCTGACGGGGTCGGGAGTCGTTTTTCACGTGCTGTACGATTCCTGTGGCTCCGACCCGTCCTCTTCGAGGCATGATGGCGGTCCGAACGACCGGCACGTGTGATGCCGCAGCGGCGTATGGCGAAACCTGCAAACGACTCGCGACCCCGGCGCATCGCGGTCCTCATTTCCGGGCGGGGCAGCAACCTCCAGTCGATCCTCGATGCGATCGCGTCGCGGCGGCTCGACGCGAGGATCGCTGTCGTCATCTCCAATCGCGCCAACGCGCCAGGACTTCAGCGCGCGCGGGAGGCAGGCGTCGCGGCGCTCTTCCTCAATCCGCGTGAGTACCCGGACCGCGACGCATACGACCAGGCGATCGTGGACGCGCTCAACGCGCGCGACGTCAGCCTGGTATGTCTCGCGGGCTTCATGCGGCTCGTCGGCGCGCCGCTCCTCGAGGCCTTCCCGCAGCGTGTCCTCAACATCCACCCGTCGCTGCTGCCGTCGTTTCGGGGTCTGGATGCCCAGCGTCAGGCGCTCGAGCATGGCGTGCGGATCACCGGCGCAACGGTCCACCTCGTGACGTCCGAGCTCGACGACGGTCCCATCGTGCTGCAGGCGGCCGTGCCGGTGCTCGACGACGACACCGTCGATACGCTCGCCGCGCGGATCCTGGTCGAAGAGCACCGGATCTACCCCGAGGCCATCGGCATCGTGCTCGATGGCGGATGGACGGTCGACGGGCGGCGCTTCGTTCGGCGTCGAAGCTAGAGCCGTTTTCACCACCACGTAGTGGCCGGCTTCAGCCGGCCTGCGGCGGTCCGCCTAAAGGCGGACACTACACGCTCGTGAAAACGGCTCTAGGCGCCGGTCACCGGCTGCGACAGCACGTGTGGCGCGCGCTGGCCATCGCTGGCGGCGTCTTTGTTTTGACAGCCAGCGCCCGTCGGGAGACCCTCGGTGCGCCCGCGGTGGCTGCCGCCGGCATCCATCCAGGGGGAGCAACTTGGTGTGAGAACACGAAATGGGCGGGCCGCAGGCGAGCTCCAACGAGTGGACCACGGGCGTCAGTTACACTGTGCGTGACAGCAGGGTCAGTGTCGGCGTCGAGACGCAGCTCGCGCTTGTCAACGCGCGCGATGCCGTCGGGCGCCGCGGCGATTCCTCGAATTCTGAAGATGAATCACACCGCGTTGAGCATCGAGATGCAGAATGCGCTCGTATCGGCAATACCGTTCGCGGCCGCCGACGAGCTCAGGATGGTCGAGCTCGGGGCCGGAGCGGGGCTGCTCACCGACGCGCTGCTGTCGCGATTCTCGCGCGCAACGGTGATCGCGCTCGAGAGCTCCGGGTCGATGCGGCAGGAGGCCGCCGAGCGGCTCGCGTGCTTCGGCGACCGCGCGCGCCTTCGTCCCTTCGAGCTCGCGACGCTCGACTGGTGGGACGCGATGTTCGGCGCCGACCTCGTCGTGTCGTCGATGTGCCTGCACCAGCTGAACGACGCCAGGAAACAGTATCTCTACAAGGCTGCCGCGGACCGTCTATCGCCGCGTGGCGCCTTCCTCGCCGCGGATCGTCTCGAGCCGCAGCAGCTCCTGCACCATCTCGTGTGGCTCAAGCATGCGGGCTTTCAGGCCGTCGACTGTTTCTGGTTACGTGACGGCCATGCCGTGTTCGGCGGGTTCAAGCAGGCTGGAGCGTCAGCAGCGCGATCTCCGGCGGACAGTTGATTCGCACCGGCACGTAGATCGTTCCAACCCCGCGGCTGACGAATATCGTCGTGCGATCGCGCCGACCGATGCCGGCGATGACCGGAAACTTCTGGGCCGCGATGGCCCCGACCAGCGGCAGGACGACCTGCCCCCCGTGTGTGTGCCCAGACAGCACGAGCGGGACACCCAGGGCGGCGGCTTCGGTCAGCCGGCGCGGGTCGTGTGCGAGGAGGATCATCGTCGGCGCGGCGTCGCGCGTCAGCGCGGCGATGTCCACCTGCCGCTTGGTCCAGAAGCGGATGCCGACAAGATCGATGGTTTCGTTTCGGATCGTGATCCGCGTCCGCGCGTCTTTGAGCATCTGGACGCCGTTCTTGCCGAGCGCGGCCGGCATGTCGTGGTCGTCGTCGTGATTGCCGAGAATGCCGTAGACGCCGTGCGGCGCCGACAGCGGCGCGAGCGCGTCAGCCGCGGGCCGGACGAACTGGCGGTCGCCCCAGGTGACGTAATCGCCGCCGAGCACGATGAGATCCGGCTGCTGACTCATCACCGCGGTGACCGCCTGCGTCACGTCTTCATGCGACACCCACCGGCTGCGGTGCACGTCGGTGAGCAGACCGATCCGCAGGCCCGCGAGGGCGGGCGGCAAGCCGGCGACCGGCAGGGTCGCCTGCGTGATCGAGAGCTCGTGGCGGCCGGACAGAAAGCCGTACGCACCCGTTCCCGATACGGCGCCGACGCCGGTGGCGAGCAGGGTCTTGAGGACCGCGCGGCGGGTGACGACCATCGACTGGTATAGTAACCCGTTGCAAACAATGGTGAATCTCTACGACGAGCTGCAGTGGCGCGGGATGGTGTACGACGCGACGGAGGGGCTGAAGGAGCTGTTTGCCGCCGAGCGGGTCACCGCGTACATCGGATTCGATCCGACCGCCGCGAGCCTCCACGTCGGATCGCTGCTGCCGGTCATGGCGCTGGCGCGCATGCAGCGCTTCGGGCACACGCCGATCGCGATCGTCGGCGGCGGCACGGGCATGATTGGCGACCCGAGCGGCAAGTCGCAGGAGCGCACGCTGCTGTCGCGCGAGCAGATCGACCAGCATCTGGCCGGCATCCGGCGGCAGCTCGAGCGTTTTCTCGACTTCGAGCCGCGCGCCGGCGCGGTGACGGCGGCGCGCATCGTCAACAACGCGGACTGGCTGGGCACGATCGATCTGCTCTCCTTTCTGCGCGACGCGGGCAAGCACTTCACCGTGAACTACATGCTGCAGAAGGAATCGGTGAACCGGCGGCTCGAGAGCGAAGAGGGCATTTCGTTCACCGAGTTCAGCTACCTGCTGTTGCAGGCGTACGATTTTCTGCAGCTCTTCGATCGCTTCGGCTGCACGCTGCAGATGGGCGGCAGCGATCAGTGGGGGAACATCACCGCGGGCATCGATCTCATTCGCAAGCTGCGCGCGAAGAAAGCGCACGGCCTGGTCATGCCGCTCGTGACGACGGCGTCGGGTGTGAAGTTCGGCAAGACGGAAGCCGGCACGATCTGGCTCGATCCGGCGCGCACGTCGCCGTTCAGGTTCTATCAGTTCTGGCTGAACACCGACGATCGCGACGTCGTGAGCTACCTGAAATACTTCACGTTTCTCAAGCGCGCCACGATCGGTGCGCTCGAGACGGCGGCCCGGAGCGCGCCGGAACAACGCGAGGCGCAGCGCGAGCTGGCGCGCGAAGTGACCCTGCTCGTGCACGGCCCGGAACAGGTCGCGCGCGCGGAGCACGCCTCGAGTCTGCTCTTCGGCGAGGACATCGCGACGCTCGAGGTCGACGATGTGCTGGCGGTGTTCGAAGATGTGCCGTCGACGGAGTTGCCGGCCGAGTCGTTCGAGGGCAACGGCATCGGCATGGTCGATCTCGTCGCGCGCGTGCAGCTCGCGACATCGAAGAGCGATGCGCGGCGCGTCGTGCAATCGGGTGGTGTGTACGTGAACAACCGTCGTGTGGCGGACCCGCAGGCGCGCGTGACGCGAGATCAGGCGATTGGCGGGCGCTTGTTCGTGCTGCGCAAAGGGCCGAAGCAGACCCATCTGGTTCGGTTGACTTGACGTGCTGGAATCGGTACGCGATACTCTCTGAACGTTCGGTCGCGAGAAATTCTGCCAGGTAAGTCCGAGCAGCGTTCAGCTCCGGCGTCTTCCCAACCAAGCAGCTCGGCCGTGAAAGCGGAGTAATTTTCGGGGGCTTGACAGGGTAGGCTCGTTCTAGTAACCTTAAAAGGTTCCCCTAAACATGCCGCGTCCGACAGGCGGCGAGGCCTTCCAGGCGGGTCCTGGGCGGTGGGAGCGGGGATGTCGGGGTGGGGCGCCACGGGCGCACCAGCCGTCGGTTCTTTGAAAACTAGATAGTGCGTGCAAGCACACACAGCCCGTCAATCCCGAGGGCTCGCGCAAGCGAGCTTCGAGGGAGAGACAATGAGAGTCAGCGGGTGGCGTCGCGGAATCAGTCGACCGGAGTTGTCAGTCCGTGCGACGGCGACTGACGACGACCACTTCAGACGACAAACGGATTGAACAACGCAGAGCCAATACATCGGCCTCGCGTTGATGAGTTGTCCCTGAGCGAGCCCGCGAAAGCGGGCGAGTCGAAGGGCGACGAATTTAACATGAGAGTTTGATCCTGGCTCAGAATCAACGCTGGCGGCGTGCCTAACACATGCAAGTCGAACGCGAAAGTCCCGCAAGGGATGAGTAGAGTGGCAAACGGGTGAGTAACACGTGGGTGACCTGCCTTCGAGTGGGGGATAACGTCCCGAAAGGGACGCTAATACCGCATAACATCCTGCCTTTGAAGAGGTGGAGATCAAAGCCGGGGACCGCAAGGCCTGGCGCTCAGAGAGGGGCCCGCGTCTGATTAGCTAGTTGGTGAGGTAATGGCTCACCAAGGCAACGATCAGTATCCGGCCTGAGAGGGCGGACGGACACACTGGGACTGAGACACGGCCCAGACTCCTACGGGAGGCAGCAGTGGGGAATTGTTCGCAATGGGCGCAAGCCTGACGACGCAACGCCGCGTGGAGGATGAAGACCTTCGGGTCGTAAACTCCTTTCGATCGAGACGAACGGTCTCCGGGTGAACAATCCGGGGAAGTGACGGTACCGAGAGAAGAAGCCCCGGCTAACTCCGTGCCAGCAGCCGCGGTAATACGGGGGGGGCAAGCGTTGTTCGGAATTACTGGGCGTAAAGGGCTCGTAGGTGGCCAACTAAGTCAGACGTGAAATCCCTCGGCTTAACCGGGGAACTGCGTCTGATACTGGATGGCTTGAGTTCGGGAGAGGGATGCGGAATTCCAGGTGTAGCGGTGAAATGCGTAGATATCTGGAGGAACACCGGTGGCGAAGGCGGCATCCTGGACCAACACTGACGCTGAGGAGCGCAAGCCAGGGGAGCAAACGGGATTAGATACCCCGGTAGTCCTGGCCCTAAACGATGAATGCTTGGTGTGGCGGGTATCGATCCCTGCCGTGCCGAAGCTAACGCATTAAGCATTCCGCCT
>ORJL011097470.1_pt1 | contig 11020 bp, 9 predicted proteins | sample 1779941 | NCBI WGS metagenome assembly ORJL01 (sample SAMEA104232317, study PRJEB22302) | groundwater metagenome | biome: forest; feature: aquifer; material: groundwater | place: USA | collected 2011-08-07 | depth 5.8 m | reverse complement strand
TCATGCTTCATGGCGCCGGCTGCAAGCCGGCATGGCGGATTCCCCTGAAAGTACCGTACTCGGGGTCGTCCCTGACCCCGAGATGGGTCGGGCTCCGGGACGAGCCCGACTACGGAGGTGCTTTCATGTTTCGTGGTGAACCTTGGTTCATGGTTGATTCCTGCGAAGGCAGGAATCCACGGGGTGGGGACTCTACTCCTCCGTCGTCTTTGCTTGAAACAACCGCACCGTGGCCGTCTGGTCGATCTGCCCGAACTTCGCGATTCTGCCTGTCAGCTTCGCGTCCCATTTCCCCTCGTCAATTATCTTCGCCAGCTTGAAAACGTCCAGGTCGGACACCTCCATCCACTTGCCCATTTCCCTGATCAGGGTCTCCAGCGCCGCCCGTTCCGGCTCTCCCTTTTTCGGAAATCTCAGCGCATCGCGGAAATAGATTCTGGCGCTGCACCCGCTGCCCTGGATGTTGCTGCATTCCTCGCGCCTGGCATACTCGACGATGGCTTCCCTTATAGCGTCCATTTCGCCGCCGATTTTGTCCGCCTGCCGCTTCAGTTCCGCGTACTTGTTGACCAGCCTGACGCCGGGCTCTTTCAGGTACTCGCTGGCGGGGAGGTTGGCCACGCTTGCCGCGTGCTTCTGGTGGGGGCACAGGTGGGGATAGTCGCACCAGTTGCAGAGAAAAGATTCCCTTGCTGGAAAGTCTTTGGCCGATTCTATTTCGTCGATGAGGTTCGACGTGTCTTCGATCAGCGCCTGAAGCGACTCTTCAGAGCGGGTCGAGACCAGTTCGGCGTCGAAAGCCAGGTAGTGCCAGACCAGGCGAACATCCCTGGCCTGAGGCCAGTTTCGCTTCACGCCGATGTGATAGAGGGCAAGCTGGCGGTCGTGGTCGGCCTCCTCCTGCGTAGGCAGATGGCTGGAGGTCTTGTAGTCATGGATTACGAGCGTTCCGTCTTTGTCCCGGGCCAGCCGGTCGATGACGCCTATGAGCTTGTACTTGCCTTCGGCGTCGAGGGAAAAGCTGAGCCTGTGTTCAGTATAGATGGTGACATCCTGGTCGAAAGGGGCGTACCGGCGGTAGTAATTCTCGATGATTTGCGCCCCCAGCGCCCGGTAGTTATCGGCGGTGAGGCCGGCCTTGGCAATGACGATGTCGGCGTGCCAGTTCTTCTCCCACACCGTTCCGAAGAATTCCAGCAGGTCATTAAGAGTGTCGACCCGCGTACACTTCAGGTCGTCATAGCACTTCTGCAGCGTTTCATGGACGCGGCTGCCCATGAATCCCTCGATCCCTTCCGCCGCCTCCTCGGTTTTTACCTTGTCCAGGTAATGAAGCTTATACTTCAGCGGGCAATCTTCGTAGGTGCTCAGTTGAGTGTGAGAATAGACTGGCATGCTACCTCTTCTCCTTGTCCGTCATTCCCGCGAAGGCGGGAATCCACGGGGTGGGGGCGGACTGGCGCCCTGCGAACGTTGCGCCTTCCCGTCGCCCTTCGGCCCGTGCAGTTTCTCCCTCAGCACCTTCAGATTCGTCACGTCCTCGCCGTTGTATTTCAGAAGCAGATCGAGCGCTTTCTTGTCCCCGTGGTGTTTGTATCTTCGCCAGAGGACCACGGCGTCCCATCCGCTGACCCCTTCGGTCTCGCGGGAGATGCCCAACTGCCGCTCCACGCCCTTGAAGCCGCCTTTGAGGTTGCGCGCCCAGCAATCGTACATCAGGTCGTGATGACGGTGGTGCCGGCAGAGGTCTATCCCCAGGCAGGCGGTGATGAATGGCAGGTCAAACCGGCTGCCGTTATAGGTGTAGATGGTGTGGACGCCGTGCAGAGTCTCGGTTAGCTTCTCTATAGTTGCTTCCTCGCCAACCAGTTGCACGAGTCTGTCTTCGGTCTCATTGACGAGGTAGACGCCGATAACGGTGATGGCATCGCCTCCCGGCGAAAGGCCGGTGGTTTCTATATCCAGATATGCTTCAAACATCGTTGAACGACTTCCCTGAAAGAACTACCGGCGAAAGGGTCCCCGCTCAGCTATCGTGGTGGCTGAAGGTTCTTAACTCAGTGTAGGCTGTCAAAGTGACAACAGTATGTCACAGACCGCGATGCCAGCGCAAACTTTTCCATGCTCCGCAATACGAGGCATTTCAGGGTTGCCCGGCCATGCACCGAGCACCCCCAGCCCATGCTGTGATTGAGCTCTAAACGGCGGCTTATCAAGCTATGGATACGCACGGTCACTCTTCTTCCGCCAGAAGCCCTTATAGCTATTCCTTGTGTATGACATACAGCAGATGCCTGGCCCGGCTCATTGCCGTGTAAAGGGCGGGGTCCGCCCATCGCTCATCCTTTGAATCAACGTCAAGAAGAATAACGGCGTCAGCCTCGCAGCCCTTGAACTTCATGTACGTATAGTACCGGACAACATTTGGCCCATCGACAGAGTCTTCCTTGACTATGTAGTTGCCGATGCCGGGGTCTGTCTTGAGGCAGGTATGGACCAGGGAATGGGCTCCAATTATGGCGACATTTCTCCTGTCCACGCCTTGTTCATGGAGTTCGTGCAGAATTGTCCCGAGATGCTTGCGGCTGTTTCTCGGAGTAGAAGAACAAAACTCAACAACCTCTTTCCCAAGCGGAGCGCCGTTCATCGGACGCATGTCCATCCGGGAACGGGACTTAAGCTGGTCGAATATCTTCCGGGTGTTGCGGCAGGTCTCGTTGAGGGTGAAGGGCAATTCCCTGAAGGGCAATTCCATCTCGGTCTTGAATATGTTCTGCGCAGGGTCGTAGAAAATATAGAAATAACCGTCCGGTTTCAGCATCTCTTCGATGGTCACCCAGTACTCCAGACGGAAGTCCTGTCCCTCATCTACAATAACGGCATCGAACCTGACGGGGTTTTCCTTAAGCCATCCAGCAAAGGCCTCCGGGACTACCTTCTCCCAGTATTCCTTTTCGCCGCGATCGGGAGGGAGCCGCCCGGCTTCCCGCAGGTGTTTGACACAAAAATCGTGATAGGTTGACGCCGTCACATTCGGGACGGTTTTCAGACTGACAGCCAGATGCTCGCCAAGCAGATTGTTGTAGGCCAGAAGAAGGACAGTAGCACCCCCGTCGGCCAACTCACGGGCCTTTTTGATCGCCATCACCGTCTTCCCGGACCCGGCGCAGCCCTCAATCAAAGCTTGCTTCCGATTGTGAATGAAGTCCAGACACCGGCACTGGGTTTCCGTCAAGGCGAAAAGAACTCGTTCGTCATGGGCCACTATCTCAGACAGTTTGGCGCCGTACTCGCAATGGGGCATCAGAATCTGGCTTATCCGGTCTCCCTCGTCCTTGTCCAACCGGCCAGGACCGTCTTTTTCAAAACCATCCATAATCTGTGAAACTGTTTTCCCGATAGCCGGCAAGGCCGGAGCCGTGATACACAAGGCCGGGTCAATGCCGGACGGCAAACCGCGCATTTCAGAGGAAACATCCGGGAAACAAACAGCCTCAGCGAAAGTGGCTGGAGGCACGTGGCCAAGTTTTTGGGTAAGGAATTTCAGTAGCTGATACTTGGCAACCCGCGCCTGTTCGAACGGGCTCTTATCCATCCGCCGTGCGTTCTGGTACCAGGTTCCGGTCGGGCCGTCAAACGCTATCAGCCCGCTCTTGACTTCAAGGACAAGAAACCCCCGCTCAGGCGAGAAGATAAGGAAATCAATTTCGCCCTCAATGAATTTGTTTTCGAGGTTGCGGGTGAGGAGATCGAATGAATGGAACACCGTGAAGCTATTATCCAGCCCGTCCCGGAGAATGGGAAATAGCTGCTTCTCGGCGGCGCTTTCAGTTTCCGCCGGCATCGTGGCGGGTATCATCCTGGCCATTGAACTCCCGATTGCCTGAGCGCCCCTGGCGGCGCCGGCCGTAGCATCTCGTTGATCAAAGACCCTGGCAGTTGTTTACCCCATCAGGGCGCTTCATTATTGCCCAAGCTGCCATCGCTGTCAATCAGTGCCGGTTTTACGTTTGACAGGATGTTGTCAAAACCGGCTGCTATTATGTCTCTAAAACACCCTCCCAGATACGATTGAAAGCTGAAATTATAATAGCAGGGTTAAGAGAAAGGAGAAACCCATGTCAAACCAGGCAGCCATATTTCTCAAACTGGGTCGCCACTACATCGGGGAAAAGGATTATGATCTGGCGATCAACGCCCTGACCAGAGCCATCGAACTGGAACCGGATAACGCTCACGCTTACGGCAAGCGTGGGGTCGCCCACGCCGAAAAGTTCGAGTACGAGGAGTCTGTCCGCGATTTTGACCGGGCTATCCTCCTTGACTTCACCTATGCCGGTGCGTACAATAACCGTGCTCTATCATGTTACAGAACAAGCATGTTCAAAGAGGCCCTGGCGGACTACGATAGAGCGATCGAACTGTCTCCGGAAATAGCCCTCTTCTATGCCAACCGCGGTCTGGCACGCCACCGTCTCGGCGAATATGAAGAGGCCATAGCGGACTACAGCCAGGCCATCGAAATGGACCCGGCTGACTCAGAAGCTCTGAACCACCGCGGCGAAACGCATGCCCATCTTGGTGAATATGAAAAGGCGCTGGCAGACTTCGACGAGGCACTGGAAATCGATCCATGGCACATCCATGCCTGCGCCAACCGCGCTCTGGTAGCAAGCTTTGTGAAAACTCAAGAATGTACTGAGGAGGAACCAGTGGCACGCGGCCAGAATAGCAGTTCACCCTGGACCAGGAAAGTGCGGGTGATATGGCATGAAGTTGAGAACATACCGGCCAAGAGCTACTGCATCCGCCTGTACTATGTCCCCAAACCTCTAACGGATTGCTTGTCCAACGGCTTCGTGATCGCGTACGCCGACAACTACCGGTGGTACCTTGATAACGGCGGAACAGTAGAGGTAGGCATTCTCAAGGCTGACTCAATAGAATACCGTGACCGGAACCTCGATGGGTTTGAAATCGTCGCCAAAGCTAAAAGGTGTTTGCTGAAGTATTTCACGAAATCAACAAATCCGGGCCATTTGGGGCCAATAGATAAGCACATGTTCCTGGTAACAATAACCGACGGAGCCCCGGCTGATTGGGTAAATGTGACCGCACTGGAGGCACGTCAAGAGGAGGAACTGTGACTTGCCCGCCAGCGTCCGCGGCAATAATACGCCATTCAAGTTTCGCAGGTATTCGATCTACGGAGGACGAGCTACCATGTCATATCTAATAGTCAGTGACATTCACGGTAATTCTGACGCCCTGATGGCGGTGCTGGAAGATGCCAAAAAGCACGCTGACATCGAGACGATCCTGTGCCTCGGCGACACCGCCGGCTACGCCGCTGAGCCGGATGTCTGCATATTCATCGCCAGGAAACTGGGCTTCATGTCCGTCAAGGGCAATCACGACCTGGCGGTGTCGGGAGCCATGGAAACGGACGATTTCAACGGCGCTGCCGCCGAAGCCGCGGCCTGGCAAAAAGCGCATCTCAGCACGGCAGACCGGCAATGGCTGAAGCAGCTTCCCCTGACCCTGGAATACAAAGATTTCACCCTGGCCCACGGAAGCCCCCGGGACCCCGTCTGGGAGTACGTGGCCGACCGGGCGCAGGCAGCCGCCAATTTCGCGCATTTCACCACCAGGTTCTGTCTGGTGGGGCACACCCACTGCCCCGTCTATTTCACGGACCGGGGGAACACGACCCAGAAGCGGTTGTTCACAGCCGGAGTGCCAGTGAAACTTGAGGCCAGAACGCTGATGAACCCCGGCAGCGTCGGCCAGCCAAGGGACGGAGACCCCAGGGCCAGCTATCTGATCTGGGATAATCAGAAGAAAGAAGTGTGCAATTACCGGGTCGCCTACGACGTAAAGACGGCCCAGGCCAAGATTCGCCAAGAGGGCCTGCCAGAAATGCTGGCCAGCAGGCTGGCATCGGGGTGGTAGCTGAGCAGAACTGAACGAAGCGAACCGGAGAGTCTTCAAACGGCACAGAGGACCGCGGATAGAGTACTCGCACGGATATGACGAGCCTATCGCAGACTTCACCAACTGACAAAAACTGGACAATGCCCTTCCCTGGGGCTACAATAGCGGCAGTCTTTGTACTACAGGCTGAGCAGGTTTGGCGAGAGCCTCGCGAATTGCAGCGAGGCCGACTAGTTAAGCCGGAGGGTTGCTGCTTTCTGCTTCGCTCCGGGGCTGGTGCACCCATATTAGTGAACACCATAAGGCAGTATCAGATTGCACCATGGCATTCAATTTAGATCATGGCGGCCCGGAAACATCCAATTATTGGAGGAAGATGATAGATCTTGGACCCAACCGATCGAGGATAATGCAGCAGTCTTATGGCTTGACGAACCGGCGCACGTTGTATTATCCGTGTGAAGTTCCACCGGCAAACAGGTCACAATCCGATCAGGCGATTACCTTACTACAAAGCTGACCTGTATTGGACGGATACCGCGCAAGTTCACCCATCCACACTACTTACTGCATCGATGGCAGTACTTCTTAAAGAAAGGCTTGAAATGGCACCAGGTAGCGAGATTAAGAGCGATAAGATTCTCCTAAAACAGGTCTTCGAGAAATGGTTTCGAATCCCAGAGTATCAGCGGCCATACGTGTGGGAATATGACCAAATTCACGATTTGCTGGATGACATAGCTTTTGCAGCTAGCAACAAGCCGGACGTCGAATATTTCCTTGGTTCAATCGTGTTCCAATCAAAACCTGCTGACAAGAGCGAGGGCCGCCTGTTCGATGAAAATGACCTACTAGATGGGCAGCAACGCCTCGCAACTCTTCTTTTGCTAATGGCCGTCATCCGAGACCTAACTGGTAACAAAGGACTGCACGATACTTGTCAAAAATGTATTTTCCAGGAAGCAAATGTCTTCTTGCACGTACCGGAGCGAGTTAGATTGGTGTTTCAGACGCACGACAGTGTCATGCAATTCATAGAAGAGTTCGTTATGAAGGACGGCGGAACAAAACACAAGGACGATGTCGCTACCTTCGCACAAAAGTCTAAAGATATATCAGTTGCGAACATGGCAAATGGTCTAAAGGTCATTCGCGAATATCTGGAGAGCACGGATGCACCTATATTCGAACCGTTTTTCGATTTCTTGCTTAACAAAGTTCTTTTTATTTACGTATCTACTGAAGATCTAGATGACGCTTTCCGCCTTTTCACTATACTGAATAATCGCGGAATTCCGCTCCGTCCGAGCGATATTCTGAAGTCAACCAACTTAGGCGCCTTGGATAATCAGGCGGATAAATTGAAGTATGCACGGATGTGGGAGAAAGCGGAAGGGGAACTCGGTGATGAGGGCACGTTCGATAGGTTCCTAGCACACATTCGGACGATCCTAGTGAAGGAAAAACAGCGATCCAATTTGCTTGACGAGTTCGAAAACAAGATATATAAGCCCAAAGAGAAGGATCAAAAAACTGGACTTCCTAAGCCCGTCTTGTTGCAGAGAGGGAAGCCGACCTTCACACTTATTGAAGGCTACCTTGATAAGTACAAGCAACTGACCGGCGGCATGAACAACGGATATTTTGGGAACTTTTCATTTGATAATCTGATTGCCGTTATGGACAAGGGCTTGGCAGCTACTGACTGGATTCCTCCCCTTATGCGCTACTATGATAAATTTGGGGGTAAGAGCTTGCTAGACTTCTTGAACAACGTTAACCGTAAATTCGCCGGGGATTGGCTATGTCAAGAAACCCCAACAGATCGTATCGAGGCAATGAATGATGTGATCAAAACAATTGATACCAGTGCAGATACAGCCTCAGTATTGGCGTCACCTGTATTTGCTTTTGACCGCGAAGGAGTATCCCGTGCCATCAGAGGAAACGTCTACGGGAAACGATTTGCCTTGTTCATCCTTCTCATGCTCGACTATTTGTACCAGAACCAAGATCAACAAATGCACTTGGAAACTCTATCAGTCGAACACATTATGCCGCAAACACCTGATGCGAATAGTCAATGGGTAAAGGACTTTTCCTTGGCGGACCGCGGCGAGTGGACAGACAAGTTGGGGAATTTGGTTTTGATCACCAGGCGAAAGAATACTTCCCAGGGCAATCTCGATTATCAAGTGAAGAAGACAAAGTATTTCGAAAAGAATATCGATACCTGTCCCAATTCCCTAAGAGTTCTGAACAAATATGGTGTTTGGAGACCGACTGAACTAATAGAGAATCACTCCACCGTCCTTACAAGACTCGGACAATATTTCGGCCTTCCGGTAAACTTGTGAAATCATGTCCGCAAATGCATGGCACAATCACTGGTTATCAAGGACTAGATTTGCTAACTGGCGCTATGGCGATGTTGGTCGGTCTAAGAAGATACGCATGGAACTAGACGCCGAAGCTTTCGCCAGAACTTCGAAGAAGTCTTGCTGCGCCACTTGGCCCTATGTTGGAACGCCTCATACCATCCGGAGGGATCGTCGAAGAAAGTGTCAAAACGGCACGAGGCCATAGTTATCACACGCGAAGTTAGGACGTTGCTCTATGGCGATGAAGATACCGACGGCGTTGGCGGCTTCAACGAAATCTTTGGTAGCGAGGTGCTACTGGAAGATGATAATGACTGCTGCTGGATTTTGGGACAGCATAAGCGACGAGGAAGATAGCCCCCAATGGGGTCAATGTACCGTCACTCCTGCGACAATTGCGGGTACTCCTTCAAGACTTCCGGGCCTTGGGAGTTCTACCGCGATGGCGGCGGGCAAAAGAAGCCGTTTGGCCATCCTATCCCAATGTCTGCAGAAGCCGCCCAGCGAGGAATCTACGGTCTGTCGGCCAACCTCTACTGCCGCCAATGCGACCGGGCGTTTGACCTTGTAATCGCAGAGTTCAAACAACCCCAGCGATCAGGTCTCGACGTCTGGTCGGGCGCCGCCGAGCCAAAGGATGAATTCAAGCGAGAAGGCGCTGTCAAGTGCCCGGTCTGCGGCAACCGGCAGTTGCTCCTTGAAGGCAATGAAGCCGCAGAACCCACCTGCCCCCGGTGCAAGTCCGGGCGGCTGGTGAGCCAGAGGGAATGGATTTCCTGAACACATTCTTGGAAGTATAGAATGATAGGAGCTATCGCAGGTGACATCATCGGTTCGGTCTACGAATGGGGCCGAATCAAGACTACTTCCTTCCCGCTGTTTTCACCCGGGTCGCAGTTTACTGACGACACCGTACTGACTGTGGCGGTGGCCGACTGCCTTGTGAACGGCAAGGAATACGCCGCCACAATCAAAGAATACGGGCGACGTTATCCCCACGCCGGTTATGGCGGAAGGTTCCAATCTTGGCTTCAGGCGAGCGATCTTCAGCCGTACAACAGCTTTGGCAATGGATCGGCCATGAGGGTCAGCCCCGTGGGTTTCGCTTTTTCGACTCTGGGCGAAGTCCTGGAGGAAGCCGAAAGAAGCGCCGCGGTAACCCATAATCACCAGGAGGGAATCAAGGGAGCACAGGCAGTGGCGGCGGCGATATTCCTGTCACGGCAGGGCCACACTAAGGATCAGATACGCGACTACATAGAGCAGGCTTTCGGCTACGATCTGCAGAGGACTCTTGAGGAGATTCGGCCCAACTATGAGTTTGACGAGACCTGCCAGGGATCAGTGCCCGAGTCGATCATCGCTTTTCTGGAATCAGAAAGCTACGAAGACGCCGTACGGAAAGCAGTCTCCCTCGGAGGCGACAGCGACACCGTGGCCTGCATCGCCGGGGGCATCGCCCAGGCGTACTACAAAGAAATTCCGGCCCATATCACCAAGAGGGTGAGAGAAACTCTGGACAAGGCGCTGCTGGCTGTTGTGGACCAGTTCAACGAGAGGTATGGACTAACCGGCTAGAGGGTCATGTTCAGAGATTCACAATCCCGCATTTGCCGGTTCAACGTTCCACCCGAAGTGAGCGATTGCCACTTCAGGTATCCTTGTGTTTCGGACCCATCTTCTCAACGGCAGGTGGGTTTCAGGCACTTAGGTTCACCCATAAGCCTTGGCAACCATAAACATCATTGCTAGGTAAGAGGTCTCGGCAACGTTACGAATCGCAGGTCAATTGTTCAAGCACAGACACTCTCTTGCCTTCGACTTTTAGTTTCACTCTCCCCCTTCGAAATCCGCCAAGGGCAAGTTCGTCAACCAGCCTCTTGCAGCCACCGTTTAGCGGAGCGGATAACCAAGCGGTCGGGTCACTTGGAGCAAAATTCAGCCTACCACTGTACACATTATGCCCTATGACTAACTGAATATCTATCGGGTAGTCTTCCTTGACGTAGGGAAGCGTCTCGAAATAGCCCCTCAAAATCCGTATTTCTAGCCTGTCGGTTTTGTCAGCATACTCGCCCGGCCTCGTGACCGTCGCCTCAACAAAAGGTGGTTCAAATGATACTCTCTTGTTCATCTAATGTAGCTCCTTATAAGAATACGCCCTTGAGTGACCGCGCGGCTGCCATTTCGGCCACTGGCGGCGTTGCGCCAGAAATCGGCGCTTCTTCCTATAAATACGTGAAATTGCTCGAACTTTCCCGGCCACTTCACGCCGCAAAGACACAGGTTCCAGGACTTCGACATTTTCGCCCCAGTGGAGGACCCAGCCGGTGAAGTCAGGCGTGCCCCCGACTTTGAGGATCAGAATTACTGAGCCATCGGACTGGCGTTCTATCACCTGGGAGGGGTGCCAGATGGCTTCCGTGGCCATGCGGGCAAGTTCTTTGGTGAATTTGAGCCGGACGGTCTCGGCCCGTTCCGCCTCCACGATGCCCCAGGAAGACCCCATGTGGGAGTTAATATCGAAATCACCCGGGATGGTGTAACGGTCTTCCAAGAGTTCGATCTCGCGTATGCGCTCCACTTTGAAGGTGCGGATTGTCTGAGCCTTGTGGCAGAAGCCGATGACATAGTTGGCCCGTTCCAGCACCGACGGTTGGATGGAGTAGGGTTCTATTACCCGTTCCCCGGCTTCTTCGGCGCCG
>ORJL010241860.1_pt1 | contig 11021 bp, 10 predicted proteins | sample 1779941 | NCBI WGS metagenome assembly ORJL01 (sample SAMEA104232317, study PRJEB22302) | groundwater metagenome | biome: forest; feature: aquifer; material: groundwater | place: USA | collected 2011-08-07 | depth 5.8 m | reverse complement strand
CACCCCCAACCCCTCCTTAAAAAGGAGGGGGGAACTCGTAACACCCCCAACCCCTCCTTAAAAAGGAGGGGGGAACTCGTAACACCCCCAACCCCTCCTTAAAAAGGAGGGGGGTCGGAATGACACGCCAGCCTGTAAGCGAACTACATCGGTGGGTTAAAGAATGGCGGTTGGAAGTATTGGACGAGCAACCACAGCGAGATGCCTAGCAAGAGGTGCGACGCGATCGTCTCCATCCAGACGTGCTTCCCCTCTTTGAGGCCGAACCAGCCAAACCCAAGTGCCGGATAGACGACGATGTTGGCCACGACCCAACTCAAGACCGCGTAGACTACAAGCGACAAAAACGTGTACGGGGCATTTGTCACAAAGAGCCAGCCTTGTTCGACAAACACGACGTAGATGAGGCCAAACAAGAATCCGATCACGATGTGAACGAGAAGCCCGATCAAAAAGACCTCGTGCTTGTGACGAATCTTGAGACCGAAGATCGACTTCACGTCGATGAGCAGGGGCGCTTCCTTGACTCGACCTTTTTTCGTGACTTCGAGCAAGATCGCGGGAATCGCAAACGCAAACGCGACCAGACCTCCGAGCGCGCCGCCAAGCAGATAGTTCATAGATAACATTACGGGTTTAACACGAGCGCGACTTTCCGACCTTCTGTAATCTCGTCTCCGTCGTTCCAATCGTGCATCGCGTTCATGATCGTGTCAAAGTCATAGAGAAACGCCTCTCCTCGATACGTCCCAGGGTCATTGACGATAAACTGTCCATCTTCCGTGTACCCTCGAATCACAAGCATATGATAGAGCGGCCCTGGTGGCGTGAAGTAGGGATTGCCCAAGAGTCTGCCAGCTGCTGGAACAATGACGGGGTGACCTTGGACGAGCTCGCGCTGGATGTCCTCGACCGTCGGGTTCGTGAGGATTTGATACGCATGACCGTACAGAAGCTCGGCAAACATGCCTGTCTTCTCCGCCGTCGTATCTTTGTAGAACCCAAACAGCCCCATTTCAAATTCCACAGCCTGGAGGATAGCCTCATCCGCAGTCTGCGCAGGAATCTGACCTTCCTCCATTCCTGAAAAATACGCATGCACCATGTACACGCTCGCTTCCTCGCACGCCTCTTGATACGGCTCATCCCAATTTCCTTGTGGTGCCTGTGACGTGAATGGTACGGCAAGGTTGATGGACGTGGGGAGAGCAACTTCATCTGGGTCGGATAGATCCGATTCGACCAATAAGTCAGATGTTTCCACCTCCGCCACCTTCTCGCCCGCCATAGCTTCAGCGACGGCGGGTTCCACCTCCGCCACCTTCTCGCCCGCCATAGCTTCAGCGACGGCGGGTTCCACCTCCCCATACCCCACCGCCTCGGGCAACTCCACTGCGCTCACGGCGCGATACCACTCCAAAACCTCGGTACGCTGGGTGTAGAGCCCAGCGCCCAGGGCGATGAAAAAAATGGTGAAGGAAAAGAGTTTGCGCATAGGTGGAGGAGGGTTAGGAGGTGTAGGAGGGTTAGGAGGAGTAAGAGACTCGAGCAATTTGCTCCTCCTAATCTTCCTAACCCTCCTACACCTCCTAACCCTCCTAACCCTTCCCTACCTCGCGCATCCAGCGCTGCAGTGCATACGTCGCCCGCACGTCGTCTTCGTTGTACTCGAGAATTTTCTGCAACAGCTTGGGCGACTTTTTTTGAAGCCACTCTTCAAACCACAGGACCGAGTTGGCGCCAGACGCATCGTCCGACCGCCATACAAACCCGATGTACCCCGCAAGATCCTTGAGCGAATAAAACGAGAGCGGGAAAATGACCGTCGGACGGATCACGTAGAGGATGTCGATCATGTTGCGCTCTAACGCCTCGCGGGCGATCTCGCCAATGCCATACTTCGCGCTAAAACGCCGCACGACCTCTTCCTCAAACCAGCCGTAATGGTAGATCGGCGCGTCGATGTGCCGCTCGATGAAGTGTACGAACTCTGCCCACATCATTCCTTCCTGCTCGGGCGACTGCGCCATAAACGAGATGTACTCCTCGCCCTGCGGAGTAACTTTCAGCACGCCGAACAAATAATCAAAGTCCCGCAGCGGATCGCTCTCAATGTCGAAAAACAGCTCGATGTCGCCTTCGGGAAGCTTTGCTGTGCCGCGGATGATGTGGCGATGTTCCTTGATCGCGATCGCCTGATCGCGCATGGTTTCCAACCGCGACGAGCTGACGCCCGGAGCCAGACGCTCAAGATCGGCCAGCGACTTGAGCGCGAGCGCGCCTATGGTTTTGACCCCGGCTGCCTCAAGCGCATGCACCTCTTCGCGCCAGACGCGGTTGAGGAGCGACAGATCGTCGCACGCTTCGGCCGCGCTTCGACACTCCTTGTACCACGGTGACTGCTTGCAGCCGCTGGTCACAAAATGCGCGGGGCGCTGACCCTGAATGATTTTCTCGATCTGCGTGAGCGTGAGCTCGTACTGGGCCTCGAACTCTTCAATCGAGTAGGGCAAAATGTTCTTGTCGGGCGTGATGACGTACCCCTGCACCGGTTTGATCCCCTGGATCCGCTCGAGCAGCTCCGCGTAAAAGCAGCCTTGGAACTTAAAGTCGTCGCGGATGAAACGCGAACGCTTCACGTCCGAGGCGACGTAATACCAATCGCCCAGGCGCGAGCGCCCTTGCACCTTCTCCAAGATGTCTGGGTGGCCGACCCAATGCTTGTCAACGAGAACGCCGTGATAAATCGTCTGGCGTCCCTCGCGCATGAACACCAGCGTCTGGCGAAACGCCTCGTCAGGATCTTCCGCTGTCACCTCTCCCATGTCTTGATGATCGGAAAGAATCGCGTGCTCGTTGTGCGCCATGAGCCCGTCGTCTTGAAGTTTGGCCATCAAGGCTTCATGCGTCCGGCTCTGAAGGGCGTGCGCATCTAAATACACCCAATCTGGACATTTGAGATATTGGTAAAAGGTTTTCTCTGTGATGGTGCCACGCATATTCCTATTATAGCAGCCATGCCTGGCACATTGACAGATTTCCGGCTTTTGACTATTGTACCGCGTCCGACTCTACACGGATCCTCGGCCGGTTAGGCCGAAGGCACAGGAGGTGTCATGTCCATCAATCGCGCGGTACACGGCGACGAGGTCGGTCGCGTACTCGAGATCGCCATCACGCTGGACGGGGGCGACTGCGTCCCTGGCGACAAGTGGACGATCACGGCCACAGGCGTGGCCTTCACGCCTGGCGAGCAGGAAATCCCCGCAGGGGCGACCAGTCACACGCTCACGTGGCAGACGGCCGCGCCCTTGTGCGGGAACCACCCCAACCCGCTCGTGGTCGAGCTCAAGAAGTCGGGCGCAGCCGTGAGCGCGCAGAGCTTCACGGTGCCGATCCGCGCGCGAGCGACCATCCAGGTGGAACACACCGGGAACGTGCAGATGGACAACCTCGTTCAGCGCGGGCCATGGGTGCTGATCCTGATTTCCATCGTTGGCTTTCTCGTGGCCATCGCTGGCGTCGTGTTCCTGCTCTGGCTCTTCTCCGGGCAGGCCGCGACAGGCTTCAACAGCCAGGGGGCGATCCCGCCTGGCATCAGCTCGATCCCGGCCGGAGCGAGCGTCGTGGTGACCAGCGTCAACCAGACGGTGGTCTCCGGCGACCCCGCGGTCCTGCAGACCGCAGTCAAGGGATCGGCGAGCATCACGCACCCACCGTAGTCGCACTCACGCGGCCGTCTGTAATAGGATGGCCGTTTTCTTTTTCTTCCACTCCTTCCCCTCCTAACCCTCCTAACCCTCTCCCCGTGCTACTATATCCCCATGCGCGTCAATAAATACCTCGCCCAAAACGGCTACTGCTCCCGCCGCGAAGCAGACCGGCTCATCACCGCCGGGAAGGTTTTTATTAACGACGTCCAAGCCGGGCTTGGCGATCAGGTGAACGAGGAAGATGTCGTGCGAGTTGAGGGACGTGACCGACTGGCTCGCAAAGAAAACGTCTACATCCTTCTGCACAAGCCGATCGGCTATTCGACCTTTGGGCGCGAGAACAACGTCTTGGAGCTCATCAACTCTCCCGAGCGCGTCTTCCCTGTCGGTCGCTTGAGCCAACAAACCACCGGCCTTCTCCTCTTCACCAACGACAGCACGCTCGCCAACCGCCTTCTCAATCCCAAATACGAAGTCGAACAAGAATACGTTGTCGACGTCGAGCCGACCATTCGTCCCATCGATCTTGGCCGCTTCCAAAAGCTCGGCAAGACACGACTCCTCTCCCCGACTCGGTTCGCAACCATCCTCGCGGACGGACAACAAGGCGATCTCGTGGCGACGTGCGAGGGGCTTGGCTACCAGATCCTCAACCTCATGCGCACGCGCCTGGGCAGCCTCAAAATGCCAACGACCTACCCGGAAGGCAACGCGCGATATCTGACAGAAAAGGAAGTACGGGATCTCAAAAAACTCGTTGGGCTGCAAACAAGATGACCTCGCATGGTCCGACGTGATCTACTCCTTCCCACCCCGCTGGTGGGATTTTTCTTTTTTGGACGATGATGACTTTTATTCACCCCGGTGAACAAAAGTCATCAAAGTAAAACTCCCCAGGTGGGGAGCCATAGAGGGAATCGTTCTTCGTCGAGCTCGAGCTCGTCCCTAATCGTGACCCGTGACGCGCAGCACTTCCTCGAGCGAGGTGACGCCATCCTTGAGCTTCGCCAGAGCGCTCTGCCGAAGCGTGCGCATGCCGCCGCGAACGGCCTCGCGACGCAGCGCATCCGTGTCAGCGCCATTGACGATCGCCTCGCGAAGCTCACTGCCGATTGGCATGAGCTCGTAGATCGCGATACGCCCGTAGTACCCGGTATCGCCACACACTTGGCACCCCTTGGCGCGCATCACGTGGAAGTCGTCCAGATCTTCTGGCGCGACCCCCAGCGCCTTGAGCGCTTCATGGTCGATCTGATCGGGCGTGCGGCACTGCTGGCAGAGCACTCGCACAAGTCGCTGGGCCATGATCATCCGAACGGTCGCGGCGAGCAGGAACGGCTCGACCCCCATCTGCGCCAGCCGTCCGATCGTGCTGGGCGCGTCGTTGGTGTGCAGCGTCGCGAGGACCAGATGTCCGGTCATGGCCGCCTTGATGGACATCTCCGCGGTCTCGTAATCGCGAACCTCGCCTACGAGGATGACGTCTGGATCCAGACGAAGGAAGGAGCGAAGCGCCACGGCGAAGGTCAGACCTACCGCCTCATTCACGGGTACCTGGTTGACACCAAACAGGTTGTATTCGACCGGATCCTCTGCTGTCAGAATCTTGATCCCGACCGTGTTGAGGTGCGCCAGAGCCGAGTACAGCGTCGTGGTCTTGCCCGAACCTGTAGGGCCAGTCACCAGGATGATGCCGCTGGGGGCGCGCAGCTCCGCCTGGAGGATCTCGAGCATGCGAGGCTCGAACCCGAGCTTGGTCATATCAAGCTGCAGCTGACTCTGGTCAAGCAGCCGAATGACAACGGACTCCCCGTGCAGCGTTGGCACGATGCCCACGCGCAGATCGATGCTTCGGCGTCCGCCCAGCTTGAGCTTGATCCTGCCGTCCTGGGGCTTGCGCCGCTCTGCGATGTCCAGCCCAGCCATGATCTTGATGCGCGACACGATGGCATCGCGCAGCCTGAAGGGGGGCTTCATCACCTCATAGAGCACGCCGTCAACCCGGAAACGGATGCGGAGCTGCCGCTCGAAGGGTTCCACGTGGATGTCGCTGGCACGCATCCTGATCGCGTTGACCAATATGACGTAGACCAGCTTGACCACCGGCGCATCGCCCGCGAGCCCAGCAAGATCGGCTACGGAGAGATCCTCCTCCACTCCCTCGACCTCGATCTCTGAATCCAAGCCCAGCTCGCCCAGAGCGTCCGCGAACGTCTTGGGAGACATGTAGTACTGCTCGATGAAGTCGAGAATCTGCCGTTCGGGCGCGATCACGACCTCGATCTGAAGCCCCGTATGAAACCGGATGTCGGCGACAGAATCCAGATCGCCGGGGTCTGCCATGGCGACCATCAATTTGTTTCCGACCTTGCTGATTGGAACCAAGCGGTGGCGATCCACCAGGTGCCGCGGGATGAGCCGGATGACCGCGTCGTCTGGCACAAACTCGGTCAGATCGACGCTTGGCACGCCGTAGCGCTTCTTGAGCATTTCGACGATCGCACTCTCATCGAGCACGCCCAAGCGCACGAGCGCACCGCTCAACGGCGGGCCGTCTTTGGCAACGCTGTCCATCGCCTGGACGAGCTCAAGCTGGGTGATCAACTGGTCGCGCACGAGCATCTCGCCCAGACGGACATCGGAGGCTGACATGATAGGTCTCCAGGGGTGAAGGAACGGGGCAGCCTAGGAACACCATGACAGAAATCGCCACCGATCGCAAACAAAAAGCCCACACCGTATTGGTGAGGGCTTTCTGGCGGATCGGACGGGATTCGGCCGCGGCTCTGCGCTCGCCAGCTCGCGCAGGCCTGGCCACCGCCTCGCCTGTGCAGCCTTGCTGGCTGCACATGGCTCCGGCGTTCTCATCCCGACGCAAGCCGCGCAGGCGGCTTGCTTCCGATCTCGCACAGCAAAATCCCCCGGCGGAGCCTGGGTATTTTGCTGGCGGATCGGACGGGATTCGAACCCGCGATCTTCTCCGTGACAGGGAGACGTGTTAACCGGGCTACACCACCGATCCATCTGTCGCCTTAGAGCGACGGCATGATAACACAGGCGCTTTCGAGCGTGCAACCATCCCTCCATCCGCTGTGAAAACTGACGACTGAAGACCTGACCCCAGAAACAAAAATCCCCGCCGGCGTGGGCAGGGAGAGGAGTCAGCGTGCGTCGGCAGGTGCCGCAGCACCGTGGTTCGGCTGGAGGGGTTGGGATTCAGAAGGACGAAGCCCGTGCTTTTCCTCCAGCTCGAGCAGCAGCTCTCCGCGGAGGATCAGGCTCGACAGCGTGCATCGCGCTGCGTCCAAGGACATCGGCTCGTTGGACGACCTGGCATCAGCGGCAAGTGCCGTCATGCATCGAACGAGCAGGGCGAGCTCATGGTGACCGGCTGATCTCTTGTTCTTCACTAGGATGTCGCGTGCCGCCTCAAGATCATCCGCATGCTTGGCACAGATGACGGTGAGAGCGTAGTTGGCGGCTCGCAGAACTCCAGGCGGAGTTAGATCGACGAATTGCAGACAGAACTCATCGTCGCCCAACGTACCCCACAGCAGCTTCTCCCCGCTTGGAAGAATGAGCCAGAGTCCGTGCTTCCGCGGCCGCACGGACGCGACGAGCCCGTGGTAGTAGATCTTTGGAGCGCGTCCGAACGCCCAGGAGACAGGGATCGTCATGTACCAATCCAAGGGATGCTTGTCGGCGTACGTCGTGCGGATGAATCGGAACCCCATCTTGTTGGAGGGATTACCGGCCACATGGATGCACGCGTGACGGTTGTTCCAAGAGACGCGGATCGGGAAGTGCTCGGAGCTGAAGCACGCAGTGAGCGCGAGCGCACTTGGCACAAGTACGATGTAGCAGATGACATCGACGACGAGTGCGACGTTGATGAAGTCCAAACGCAGTTCGACCTTCGCCCAGTTGCCCAGGTAAAGAGCCGTCACGACCACCATCCCCATGAGCAGAACGTAGCTCACCAGGTAGGTGTAGAAGTGAACGCCGTCTTCCTTCCACGGCTTGGTCATCATCCGCCCCAGGCGCTTGGCCCAGTGGGTGTCGGGCAGCACGGCGCCGCCCAGAAGGAGGTTGGCGAACCAGCGGAAGATCGCGAGCAGACCATCCACGACACGGGCGAACCCGCGCGTGAACGGCCACACACAGATGGCCAGGAACCAGTAGGACATGACTCTCTCCAAACGTCTCCTGCCAAAGCACTCGCGGGTGCGAGCCGGGACGATTCCCATCACCTGCCCAACAACGGCCAGGATCTAGCTTCCGGTTGAACGCGAGGTGCAGTGTGGGGATTGGGGAACGAAAAGTCAAGGAGGTCGTGGAAACAAAAATCCCCGCCGGCGTGGGCAGGGACGTGTCGTGGAGCGGACGGCGAGGCTAGTCCTCGAACACTCCCAGGACGTATTTCTTGCTTGGCGGCCAGTTGAGCGGCCGTCGACCGGGCAGCACGCCCCTGAAGTATCGCGCGGCCTCATCGGGGATGGGCGCGAGCGAGCCGAAAAGGAAGGAGCCGGGACGGTGGAGGTCTTTTCGACCGTCAGGCCGGCGTACGAGACAGACGTGGGCGAGAGGGTTTTTGACCGAGTCGGGAGATCGCATGGTGTCCTCCTGGTTCAGGCGGTGACGAGGTTGGGAGCGCGTTCGTGTGTTCCCTTGGAACCATCCTGACAGACCGAGTATTGTTTGTCGATGTCCGAGTCTGCCGAGGGGACATTGACATCTTTCCACTCTTCCCCTACTCTCCTGCTTGCTCCGTCCGGTCGCGCAAGCGACTTTTGTGTGGCGGCGGTTGGTCCAGGGGGGAACAGGGATACCAGAATCCTTGGCCTCCTACCCCCACACGTCCAACACGCTGTAACCAAGGGCAGTCACTGGCCCACGTTGCTTCCCAGACGATCTGGAATGCGCGGTCCCACTGCCAGGCCAGGCGGTGCGCGCGTACACTCGTGGGATGGCCTTTGACCGCGAGTCGCTCGGAAGCATTTGCGATGACCAGGGTAGCATTGTCCCCTGCCGCAAACAGATAATGGGAATTGACCCATGCACGAGATGGTGCGGGATGTCATCTCCCTCATCACGGACGGATCTTTCACGACCGCTCCCCACGCAACGCGCTGGTTCAGAGCGGTTTTTTCTTTGTGGACCTCTGCAAAAGTCATTAAGTCGTTGAGTGGTTGAGTAACTCAACGACTAAACCACTCAACCACTAAACGACTTTTTCAGAACTCTCTGTGGTAAAATGGTCACCTATGAAACGCTACATCCCTTTACTTGTTCTGCTCGTCGTCTTGCTCGTAGGTGCGGCGATCTGGCTCCTTCGCACGCCCAACATCGACTCAACCGGCAAGGTGAACGTCGACCTCTACGATGGCGCCACTGGCTTGTGGGATCCACAGATGCAGGTGCTCCCGTTTGAGCGTGCCCCCTCAACGACCCTGACTCTTCGGTGGCAGCCGCCACAGGACACCTACAACCACTTCGTCATTACGATTAGTAGCGCGGACGGAACGCTCCTGCGAAAGGAGTCTGGCGAACATGATCGCTTGAGCCTGGATCCAGACGGTCTCGAGCCAGGAACGCAATACGTCTTTGCGCTTCAAGCCTGCCTAGACCGCCGCTGCGAGGCATGGCTCATCGCGAAAGATGAATATCGAGGAACGACCGCCCAGTCTCAAAATGAGACTCCAGAAACGTCTCAGGAATAGGAGCCTTTGACAAAGCGATGTCGACTCGCTAGACTCTTTTTGTCTTGGCTGGATCGAGGGGCCAGTCTCTGACTTCTTCAACCCTCTCCCTCATGTGGAGTCGCTCGTGCCACAGGCACAGATCCTACCGTTCCCGCAGTCACCCCAGCAGACGCAGCTGCCGCCTTCCGCCACCCCGGCCACTCCGGCCACGTCCCTCCCGCGCCTCGAGGCTCCGCCCAACGAGCGGTTCCTCGGCTACGAGCCGCTCGTCGCGGGTCGAGCCGTCATCAACGAGCTCTACTCCCCCGCGGGTGCCACGGGCGAGGAGCGACTGGCACTGTCGAAGTACTACCGACAGGATGAGGGGGTGAACCTCCAGGACCTCGGCCTCGCCGCCCAGGCGCTCGAACGTGCCGGACTGAACTGGCGCCAGGCCAAGAGCCACGAGAAGATCCTCGCTGCCTCCGCATCGCTCGCGGGAGGAACGGTCAACTAGCTCGAACCGAAAACCAGCCTTCCGGCTGGCCATCGAGAATTTCTCTGCTCCTTCACGGAGCCAGCCCCCCTTCGCCCCTCGAGAACCTCGGGGCTTCGGGGGGTTTTATAATTCGACCGACTGAATTTCGCACTGATCGTCATAGCAGGATGCCTCCGCCTCTTTCACAATCTTCGCCATCATCTTCACCGCTTGCACAGGGTACTTCCCGCTGGCGGTTTCTCCCGAGAGCATCACCGCACTCGCGCAGTCGAACACCGCGCCCGCTACGTCGGACACCTCGGCGCGCGTCGGTCGAGGATTGCGAATCATGGAGTCCAGCATCTGGGTGGCCACCACGACCGGCTTGCCAGCGTGCCGACTCGCGTGGATCAGCTCCTTCTGGCGGATCGGCACTTCCTGCGCCTCGATCTCCACGCCCAGGTCACCACGCGCAATGATGATCGCATCAGCGGCCTTCAAAATTTCATCGAAACGATCGATGGCCTCGTGCTTCTCGATCTTCACGATCACCCGGGCGGCGATCTTGCCCTTGGGTGTGTGTTGCTTGATGAGACGCTTGAGCGCACGCACCGGCGAGGCGCTCGTCGCAAACGAGAGCGCAATCCACGCCACCCCATTCTCTATCGCAAACAAGGCGTCCTGTTTGTCCTTGGGAGTGATGGCCGCAACCTTCAGACTCGAGTCTGGGAAATTCATCCCCTTGTGCGAGGTCACCTTGCCGCCGTTGACGACCTTGGTCTGGATATGGCGACCCGTCACGCGTGTGACCACGAGCTCGAAGATCCCATCGTCGATGAGTACGCGATCGCCTTTTTTCACGTCCTTGTGCAGCGACTTGTAGGTCACAGGGAATTTCCCAACCGAGTACTTGTCCGTCGCGGTCGTGAGCGTGACCATCCCCCCTTGAGGCAACTCGACACCTGCTTGTGGAAGCTCGCCCAATCGGATCTTAGGACCCTGGAGATCCACGAGAATGGGAACAGTCTTCCCTGCCTTCTTCGCGCAGGCACGAATCGCCCGAATGAGCCGCGCATGGTCCTTGTGCGTGGCGTGCGAAAAATTGAGCCGCGCCACGTCCATCCCCGCGCGCATCATGTGTTCAAGTGT
>ORJL011095782.1_pt1 | contig 11022 bp, 10 predicted proteins | sample 1779941 | NCBI WGS metagenome assembly ORJL01 (sample SAMEA104232317, study PRJEB22302) | groundwater metagenome | biome: forest; feature: aquifer; material: groundwater | place: USA | collected 2011-08-07 | depth 5.8 m | reverse complement strand
TGCCCCATCCTCGCTACTGCGAGGGTGGGGGACGGATTCTCCCTCCCCGGATCGGCGTGGGCGCGACAAGACGGATCGTCCGCGGAGTCCCTTCACTGCCAAAGCATGGCACCGCCACCTTGTCCGTGCCGCACTTTGTTCGACGACCGTTCCGCGCGGGAAGGGGTCTGGTGTCGACAACCGCGCCCCGAGGGTAACATCCGGATCGCCCAACGCGGAGGCACAACCCAACGGCGGACGTCACATGGACCTACTCCCCCACGGCACAGACGACCTCTGGCTCACTGAAGCCCTGGAATGCAACCCCGTCGTGATGCAAGACCTAGGCGGACCCGTGCCCCGGGAGTCCATCCCGCAAATTCACCAGAAGCGACTGACGTACATCGCCAAAGGCGCGTGGTGGTTCAAGATCGTTCCGCATCCCGCGATCGGACCGGTGGGCACCATCGGGATATGGGAAGGAGAATGGAACGGGTCGCCCATCCATGAACTGGGATGGATGGTGCTGCCCGCGTTTCAGGGACGCGGTCTCGCCAGCACGGCCGCGCGGACCATCGTCGAACGCGCTCGATCCGATGGGAGATTCGCCGGCCTCCAGGCGTTCACCTCCATCTCGAACGGACCGTCGAACGCGATCTGCCGGAAGCTGGGGTTCACTCACATCGAGGAATGCAACATCGAATACGCCGGAAGACCTCTGCGATGCAACCACTACCGATTGGACCTGCGGAAATGAATGGCGCGTGTGCCGCCGTTCCATGAGCAGTGCGGCGCACGAGGGTGTTCCGACTCCGAGATCGTCGTCCGCCGCGGATGAACCGCGACGCTACAGCGCACGGTGGCGGGCCAAGCCCGCCCTACTTGCTGGCTTCGAGTCTTCGCAAGCGGTTGGCGATCGGCTGGACATACGCCGCGTCTTCCCGACCTTGAAGAGCTTTGCGATACGAGTCGGTCGATTCGGCCACGTACGCAGGATCGCCGAGAAGCGCGAGGAGATACTCCGTCCCCGCGGCTTGGGCGACGACGGTCCAGTGTCTTTCCACGTCCTTGTGCGCTTTCTCCAGCAGCGTCATCGCCTGTTTCACCTCGGCGATGCCTGCGGTGCGCGCCGCGGTCGCCTTCTCCGTTTCCGCGGCGGCGTCGGCCTCCTTCAACGCGAGCGGTCCTGCATAGTCGCTGAGGAGAGATGCGGACTGCGAATACGCGGTGTACCGATCGCTGAAGATCCACGCCCGCGTAAGCATTGGATCACCGGCCTGCGCCTGCGTGTATCCGCCGATCCAGCCGTCTTTGGTTCGCTTGAACACACCGGAACGCTCTTGCGCTTCGGGTTTGATCTGATCGGTCCGCTCACGGGCGTCGCTAACCCACGTCGCCGCGGAACCGGCGGCCTGCTTCAACGTGTCCGCGGACTTCTTGAGCACGTCGAGCGCCTTCTCTTCGAGGGCGTGCGCCTCGGCGTTCACGCGATTCATCTCATCGAAGACCGCGCCCGCCTCTTTGTGAACGACCGCCGACTCTTTCTGGGCAGCCGCCTCAGCGGCCGTGAACGACGCTCGCATACCCGCGAGCTGGGCGGCGCCGCCCTCGAGTTCCTTCGCCGCCGCGTCCTTGCCCGCGATGCGGTCCGCAAGCACGTTCCGCTCCGCACGGTGGTGCAACACGCCGAACTCCGCCGTGAGCTTGATCGAAGAGCCGTTCTCCACGTACTTGCCGGTCAGAAAATCCCCGGTCGCGTCGATCTTCGCGTTGGGGAAATCGCCGTGCGTCGCGACGTGAGCAACGCGATCCGCCTCCCGGAATAGGCGATCCTGCTCGGCGAGCTTCGCGCGAAAATCCGCCGCACCCTTCGGATCCGCGAAGTTGATCCCCGACTTCAACAACCGCTCCATCGCCGCCGACGCCTGATTCCGCTGCGACTCGGCTGCCGCGATGCGCGATTCCAATGCGGTGATCTTTGCATCGAGCTCCGCAAGCTGCTTGCGATCCTCGCCCGCGGTGGTCGACAATTCCGCCGCCTGTTTGCGGAGCGATTCCGCCTGCTCGTCGCACCCGCTGCCGTCGGCCATCCCCTTCGCGGATTCCGCCAACGTCACCCGCCCGGCCAGCGCGACCAACTGACTGCGGAACGGGACGGCCTCAGACCGTGTCGCCGCGGCGCGAATGCGCAGCGCCAGCCCTTGATGAAACTGAACGACACCCTTGAGGCGATTCGCTTCCGCGTGCGACCGACCGGACTCGTCGCCGACGGAAACCGCCAGCGCCTCGTCGATGGCCTTCATGGCCTCGCCGAGAAGTCGCTCGTTCGCTTTCACCAATTTCTCGCGCCCGGCAAGTCCATCGCGAACTTGCGATGCGATGTTGCCGTAATTCGCTTTGGCCGGCGTCGGACGACCGGGATCGTTCCGATCGACCGGCTCGAAAGACTTCCAAAGGTCGGCGTGCGTTTTCTGATACTCGTCGGCTGCGTCCTCGGGCATGTCGCCGGGCTTCTGCAGCGAAACGCCGCCGTCCGACAGCTGACCCCAAAGAATCGACTCATAGTCCAGTTCGGCGTTGTACTGATGGAGGATCCGCCGCGCCGTTTCGAGATGAACGGACGCTTCCGCTTCCACCGTCCGCTTCGCACTTTGCAGCTTGGGAGCGGCGAGGTAGCTGCCGGCAAGCAACACCACACCGCCGAGAAGACTCGCCGCAAGGACTCGATTGAATGGCATCGCCAATGTCTCCGCCTGGTCCCCGCCCGTTCGCACACGCCGAGCCGGTCTCGTCCGCCGAGAGCCGGGCATTCTAGGGACGCGCGGTTCCACCGACAAGAATCCCCGCTCGACCGCTAGAACACCGGGTGCATCCCGAAATGGGTGGCATGGGTCCACGCACCAGCCGGGACCCGTGCGATTCGGATTGGATGATCGAGCTCCATCACGTTGAGGAACGCGGTCGCGCGCGTCGCCGACCGTCGACGCAGTGGGTAGGGCGGGCTTTGCCCGCCACGCTCGTGCGAACACGGATAATTCTAGGTTCGCCGACAACTCGAAGGCGGGCATAGCCCGCCCTCGACTTTCGTGGCCGAAAAGCGGAACGATGGGAAGGCCCAGCGGGTCACTCGGTTCCGGTGAACAAGTTCTCGAACGTCTGCACGTCGCGCAGATCCACGTCCGCATCGAAGTCCAAATCAACCTTCAAGCAGGCCGGTTGGACGATGCGTTGCGGGCCCTCGAGGCAAAGCGGAATCCGAACGAAATCGACGAGGTCGATCGCCCCGTCGCCGTTCACGTCGCCGGGCACGTCCCCGCAGTCCACCCACCGCGCCACGTAGGTGGACGTCTGATTCCCCGCCAAAGTGAAGCTCCCCGCCGCAAACAATCCAGGACCGATCGGGGACGATCCGCCCGCGGCCGCCAACGCGAAGACCGCGTTGTTCGCGCCCACGCCCAGAGTGCTCCACGCGTTGCCGCTCCAGCGCGCGATGCGTGATGCCGGGCTCCCCCCCGCCAGTTGGAACGTCCCCCCGGCGTACAACGCGGCGCCGGTTCCATCATCAAAGACCGCGAGCGCACGAGTGACCGCGTCGGTCCCACCGCCGACCGAGCCAAAGCTGACTCCGTCCCAGGACACGATGGAACTGATCGCCGCCTCCGCGACGTTCGCCGTACCGTCGTCCGCCGTGGCGCTCCTGAAGCTGCCGCCCGCGTAGAGTCGAGATCCGCCTCCGTCGTTGAACTCGGCGAAGGCGTACACCGGGCCGTTCAAGCCACCCGCAAGCGGCGTCCACGCACTGCCGTTCCAGCGAGCGATGTGGAACAACCCGGTCGCGCCGGACGCGGTGAATTCCCCGCCGGCGTACAGCGCCGGACCATCGCCGTCGTCGAACGCCGCAAGCGCATGCACGTTCCCATCGAACCCGGCCCCGACGGGAGACCACGCCGTCCCGTCCCACCTTGCGATGTGCGTCGCACCGACGCCGCCGGCTTCCGAGAACGCCCCGCCGACGTAGAGCGCTTCGCCGTCCCCGTTATCGAAAACCGCCAGCGCGAAGACCGTCCCGTTCGTCCCGCTTCCAACCGAGCGCCAGCCCGACCCGTCCCACCGGGCGAGTCGCGCACTCGGCGTTCCGCCCGCGCCGCTGAACTCACCCCCGACAAAGAGCACAGGACCATCGCCGTCGTCGTACTCCGCCATCGCGTGAACCGCCGCCCCCACGCCGCTGATCCCGCTGCCCAGCGCCGACCACTGCAGCCCGTTCCACCGTGCGATCTTCCCGGCCGCGACTCCGTCGATCTGGGTGAATCGCCCGCCCGCATACAAGACCGGAACGTCCCCCTCGTTGCGGACGAACAGTGCGTTGATCGGACTGTTCGCACCGGGCACACCGACCCCAACGTCCCACGCACGCGCACACGTCCCCGCACGTGCGCGCGCCGAACCACTCGCCGCCGCCGCAAGCGTCATCGCGATTCCGATCCGTCGTGCTGGCGTAGTCCTTCCCAGTGTGTTCCCCCCGTCCCATGCGCGCGGCACAAGCCGCTGTGGCCCCGGTTTTCAACCGGTGCGAACACGGGTTGAAAACCCGCGTCACACATGTTGCTACCCGTTGCCGAGCGCCGGCTCGGCGACCCATCGCCCATCTTACAGGTTCCGACAGCGCATATTTCCGCAAAAACACGAGAAAAAACGACGTTCTCGAAAAATGGCCGACGGTGGATTTGATTCGGCACGCTTCGGTGGTGATGATACAGCGGAGAGATGGCTATCGGTCCACGTGCGGCGTGGCACGGTAGCGGGCGCTGGAACGGACACCCGCCGAATGGTCCGGTAACTTCGCCATTCCGACGAGCAAGGGAAGCCGGAACCGCGACTTCGCACTGCGACGCGGTTCGACCCTGCCATTTGCCGCTGATTTTGTCAGGAATACCTACGGAGCAGGCCGTGTTACACCCACATGGCGATTCGAAGCGACCGGTCGGCGGCGTCGGGCATGGCGGTACCCGCGTCGACCTCGATCGTTTCGATGCGCTGACGCTCCCGCACCTCGACGCCGTGTTCCGCTTGGGACGGGCGTTGGCGGGAAACCATGAGGACGCCGAGGATCTGGTCCAAGAGACCTACGTCCGCGCGTTCCAAGCGTTCGGAAATTTCGAGCTGAGAGAATACGGAGCGAAGCCCTGGCTGTTCCGGATTCTCTACAATACGTTCTACACCCATCGCACCAAGCGTCGGCGCGAACCGACCCTGATGGGCGATGGCGACCTGGATTACGTCGGGGCGAAGTCCGATCTCCCATCGGCCTCGGCGACGCTCCCCGGACATGTTGACTGGGAGCAGTTCGACGAGGAAGTAAAACTAGCGGTCGACCGCTTGCAGCCGGAATACCGGTCTGCTCTTCTGCTTTGGTCGATCGAAGGGCTCACGTACCGAGAGATCGCCGAGGTCTGCGGCTGTGCGCTCGGCACGGTGATGAGTCGGTTGTACCGAGCGCGACGCGTGTTGGCATCGAGTCTGGCCGACTACGCTCGTGATCGAAAGTGGCCCTTGGAAAGGTTCGAGAAGTGACCTGTTCGGATTGGGAGTCGCAACTCGATGCGTTCGCCGACGGGGAACTGGCGGCGGAATTGGCCCCGACCTTGCGCGCCCATCTCGACGAATGCTCGAACTGTCGCGACGCCCTCAACACGTTGCGCAGTTTGCGCGTCGCGCTCGTGCGCCGGTGGGCGGACGAATCCGCACCCGCGGGGCTCGCGGAACGGGTAAGGCGAACCGTCGCGACCCAAGACGCCGTCCGAAGTCGGTCGTTCGAACAGACCGCAGCCGCAGACGACAACCACTCCGCTCCCGGGCTCGACGAGGCCGCTGGTTGGAGTGCCGATGGCGAGTCGGTTCGCTTGGAACCCGACGAGGGACCCTTCCAACGAGTTGGCCTCCGGGCGGGTCGTTCGCCCGCTCGCCGACGGTGGGGATTGTCGCTGGCCACGGTCGGAACGGTCCTGCTGGTCTTTGGGCTTTACCACGCTTTCTTGCCGTCGGCGGCCACTTCGCGCGATGTGACCATCGTCGCCAGTGATCGATTCTCGGAAATCAGGCAGCTTCACGCCGCTGCGGTCCTTACGCGCGGGTCGAACCCTGCAACGCCTCTCGCCCCGAACACGGTTCCGAACCTGGCCGCGAAACTCAGCTCGATGGCGGACTTGAAGGTCATCGTTCCCGACCTGTCGAACGACGGATACGAGCTGCTCGGTGCCGATCTGGTTGAAATCGAGGCCGTACCCGCCGCTCAGGTGCTGTACCGGTCTGCGAAGGGCGGAATGTTGTCGGTCTTCACGCTACGCCGCATGGAGAAACTGGGAACGCCGGAGCCGCGACGCGGAGTTCGATCTTTTTTTGCATCCACACTGCAAACCGCCTCCGTCGTCGGCTGGCACGACGGGGCACAAACATATGCGATCTGCGCCGACGTCGATCAGGATGCGCTGTTTCGCCTCATTGATGACTTCCCGACCGCGGAACGTGGGCTGTTCGATGCGATGCGCAGCGTCTTGGCGACGATCGTGCCGCCGTAATGACGATCGCTACGCGGGTCGCCCCGCGAAGCTGGTCGATCGACTTACTGGCGCGGCGACGCGGCTGCGGGGCAGAAAAAAACGGACCTGGGTTGGCCTGCGACGATTTCTTCGCAATAATGAACGGTTGGACGAAACGAGGGTTGACGTTCGCCTACGCAGAATCACCAGGTTGGGATTCCAGGACGTAGGCGCTCGGCGAGGATGATCTCGGTTTTGTTAGGACGATCCCCCATGCTTCGAAAACTGATCGCGGTGCTCACGGTGTCTTTCATTTCGGTTTCCATCGCGCGGGCGGAGACCCCCGCTTCCAAGGCAGGCGTTGAGAAGACGGCGCCGGAAGCGCTTCGGGACGCGGGCGCCGCGGCGCAGCCCCGCGCCGGATCGGCCGCGGCGCTGCTCGCTCAGCGAGTCCCGTCGGTGGATTGGAGCGACACCCCGTTCGAGGACATTCTCAAGTGGGTGGAGGATCTCGGGAACGGCCAGGTGAACGTTCAGGCCAAGACCGGGCCGCTTGGAGTCGAGGGTGTGACCTTGGACAAGGCCGTCACGCTGAAGCTCAAGAACAAGACCGTGGCTGAGATCCTCTTGGAAGTCGAGGAACAGCTGTTGGAAAGCGGCGACCTACGGTTCATCGCCGAGGGCAACACGCTGAAGTTCACGACCAAGCAGGACATCGACAAGCAGCTGTATACCCGCGTGTACGACGCGACCGACATCCTCACTCGAATCCCGAACTTCGGCCAAGAGGCGCCCGGCATCGATTTGCAGAAAACCAAATCGAGCGGCAGCGGCGGCGGCGGTGGTGGTCAGTCCGTGTTCTCCGGGGGATCTGGGGGAGGGAAGACCCAGGATGACGAGAGCGGAACTCAGGGTGAGCAGAAGCTCGAGGAACGCCTGAAAAAACTCCAGACTTTGATCGAGGCGCAGGTGGAACCCGAATCGTGGAAGACTCCGCAAGGCGGCGGGAAGAACACGATCTCGGTCTTCCAATCGTCCTTGATCGTGAAAGCGACCATCGAGGTGCATGAGCAGATCGCTGGACGTTTTGCGTACGGCGAGTGATCGGCGCGTACGAGCCACAAGCGCGAGCGCGTCGTTCTCTTCGACTCGAGCGAGGATTCGACCCGAACGAGAAACGCGGGGTGGGTTCAGTACAACACACCCCTACGACAGGAAATTCAATCAGGGTTGTTCGGCTTGGAGCGCGGCGCGAACGGCGTCGGCGGAAACCCGGACGACCCTGATCGTTTTTTGGGGCGACGTGGCGCCGCGGACTACGTCCACTTCGCTCTTCTTCACGCCAAGCAGCTTCGCCAGAAAATCGGTCAGTTCTTTGTTGGCCTTCCCCTTTTCCGGTGCGGCCGCGACCGCGACCTTCAGCCGCCCTTCCCATTCACCCATGAGCCGCGTTCTCGACGCACCGGGAACGACTTTCACAGGGACGAGAACGGCGTTATCTTGGGTCCTCAGATCGATCACGGCGAAATGGTAGCGGGAAATGGCGAAGGGCGAATAGCCAGGAGCGAATGGACAGGGCGAAGTGACGAATTACGAGTTACGCGGGCGTCCGGCGCGTCGAGTGTGCGCTGTGGCGCGCGACGCGGACGAATAGCTCGTCCCTCGGAATTTCCTCCATTCGCTTTTCGACACTCGACACTCACCCAAGGCGTCATCTATGGCTCGACAATATGAAATCGGCGTCATCGGCGCCGGTAACGCAGCCGAGGGGATCGTTCACGGCATCCTCCGCAACACGGTGCTGTTCGCCGATCGAATCATCGCATCCGATCCATCCGAGACACGGCGGAAGCTGTTCGCCGAGCGGTTCCATATCGAAGTGACCTCCGACAACCGCCACCTGGTGTCAAACAGTGACATTCTCATCTTCGCGGTAAAGCCTCAGCAATACGCCGAGATGTGCAAGAGCGTCGCGGACCTCGTGGAAGAGGGACACTTGATCGTCTCGATCATGGCCGGCGTATCGACGGCGTCAATCGAGAAGATGTTCCCGGGGCGGACGATGCGCGTGGTGCGGACTATGCCGAACCTACCCATCCACGTCGGCGCGGGAATGGCCGGCGTGTGCCGAGGTCGAAACGCGCAAGAGGTCGACCTGCTCCGCGCGCAGCGCATCTTCGACGCCGGCGGACGATCCATCGTGATCCACGATGAGGCGCAGATGGACGCGGTGACCGCGGTGTCGGGAAGCGGTCCGGCGTACTTTTATTTCTTCGTCGAAGCGCTCACCGCAGCCGCGGAAGCGATCGGGCTTTCGCGGCAACAGGCGGATATCCTCGCCAAGCAAACGTGTCTCGGCGCGGCGCGGATGATGCTGGAATCCGGCGACGCGCCCAGCGTGCTGCGAGAAAAAGTGACGTCGCCGGGCGGAACGACGCAGGCGGCGCTCGCATCGATGCGGCAGAATCAGGTGTTCGAACACATCGGTGAAGCGATCCAAGCGGCGTGGAAGCGAAGCCAAGAACTGGGTCGCTGAGCCGACTGGCGCTTGACGGTTCGTAGGGTGGGCACTGCCCACCGTTCGGTGTCAGTTCGTGGCACTTGGGGGGAGTTGGACCTGGATCGGCGGTTGGACGGCGACGCCTAGACCTCTTCGACGTTGACCCTCCCCTCTCACGCCCTCTTTCTCGATGATTCGCTGGATGGCCATCACGCCTTCCAGCAGCGTCTCCGGTCTGGGCGGACAACCGGGCACGTACACGTCGACCGGCAGAAACTGATCGACGCCTTGCACGACCGCGTAGGTGTCGAACACGCCGCCGGTGCTGGCGCAGGCGCCCATGCTGATGACCCACTTGGGCTCGGCCATCTGCATGTAGATTCGCTGCAACACGGGCATCTGCTTGATCGCCACGCGCCCGGCGCAGATCAAGAGGTCGCACTGTCGCGGGGTGAACCGCATCGCCTCGGCGCCGAAACGGGCGATGTCGTACTTCGCGGCGCCGGTGGCCATCAGCTCGATCCCGCAGCACGCGGTGGCGAACGGCATCGGCCAAAGCGAGTTCATCCGCGACCAGTTCACGCCCTTCTCGCGGATCAGATCCACGAGGTAGCTGAGCTTGGTGGAAAGATATTCTTCCTTGCTGGCTTGATAGCCGGGGATGGCGATGGCGAGACTCATTCGTTCGTACCTCTGCAGCAAGCGGAAGAAAGGTCCGCACAGCGGACCCTACGGGGCGCGATCGAGTCGACGAAAAAGGTGCCTAATCCCATTCGAGCGCTCCGCGTTTCCATTCGTACACGAGACCGAAGAGCAGCAGGGCGAAGAAGAAACCCATTCCGCCGAGCAAGAATCCCTTCCCGGCGGAGAGCCCCTGCTCCATAGGGATCGTCGTTCCGTGGACGGCTGCTTGATAAAACGCCATCGCCCAAGGCCAGAGGAAGACGACCTCGACGTCGAAAAGCAGAAACAGCATGGCGACGAGGTAGAAGCGAATGTGGAAGCGCCGTTCGGTGCTCACGATGATGGGCATGCCCGATTCATACGGGCTGTCTTTGACCGGTCCGCGCCGTTTGGGTCCGAGAGTGTGAGCGACGACGAGCATTCCGCCGGCCAGCGCGACCACCATCAAGAGCGTCGCTCCGATGGCGGCGTAGGGTTGGATTGTGGAAGCGTCCATCGCTCGTCTCGTCTTGGCGATCGTTCATCGGGCCGTCGCACGCTCGCCGGATCCCAGTCCGCGAGCGTACATCGCCGCTCATATTAACCGCGAAAGGGTTCCGGCACAAAACCGCAGAGTTGCGCCGACGGGACGTGTGCGTCTCGTTTCGGGTGGCATGGGTCCGCCCTAAGCGGACCCGTGCTTTCGGTCACGATCGGTGACGATCGCGCGTCGGCCGGTTTCCAACGTGATCGCGATAGCCTGATCCTTCCGCGATGCACGGGTCCCCGCTGGTGCGTGGACCCATGCCACCCAATTTGGAATGAACGCGAGGGTCCGACCTTCTCCGCGCGTGCGATCACGGTCGGGACGGTCCTGAGTCGACATCCAAACGCTTGGCGGACCGCATCCACCCACGTAGACTCCCCTCGTGATGACAGACGACAAGCGAATTCGATTGACCGATTACGCCAGTTGCGCGGGCTGAGCCGGTAAGCTCCCGATGGGAGCGCTGGCGCAGGTGCTGCGTGGTCAAACTCGGTCGACCGACCCCAACCTCATCGTCGGGTCGGAGCACTTTGACGATGCGGGCGTGTACCGCATCAACGACACCACTGCGCTCGTACAGACCGTCGATTTCTTTCCGCCGCTCGTCTCCGACCCGTTCCAATTCGGGCGCATCGCCGCGGCCAACAGTCTGTCCGACGTGTACGCGATGGGAGGACGACCGATCACGGTCCTGAACATCGTCGGGTTCCCGGACAAGGATCTCCCGCTCGAAATCCTCGCCCAAATCCTCGACGGCGGCGGAGAACGAGTGGCCGCCGCCGGCGCGGTGGGCG
>ORJL011914832.1_pt1 | contig 11023 bp, 11 predicted proteins | sample 1779941 | NCBI WGS metagenome assembly ORJL01 (sample SAMEA104232317, study PRJEB22302) | groundwater metagenome | biome: forest; feature: aquifer; material: groundwater | place: USA | collected 2011-08-07 | depth 5.8 m | reverse complement strand
GCTGGGACGGGGCGACATGCTCTACATGTCATCCGACTCCTCCCGCCCGGTCCGCCTCCAGGGCAGCTACATGTCTGACGCCGAGATGGAGCGTATCGTGACCTTCTGGAAGGGCATCAAGAGTCCACAGTACGTCTGGGAGCGGAACCAGATCGCCACCTGGTCGGACGACACCGGCGCCGCGGACGACCCGCTCCTCGAAGCCGCCCGCAAGCTGGCCCAGGACGACACCCGCCTCTCCGCCTCCCTGCTCCAGCGCCGTCTCCACGTCGGCTACCCCCGCGCCTCCCAGCTCCTGGAGATGCTGGAGAAAGAAGGCATGTACCACCAGGGAGCCGGCGTCCCGCAGCCACAGTCGGCCATTCCGCCGGTGGCGCTGGATGAGGGCGATGCCGCGCCGTGGGATGAGGAGGGGGAGGAGCGGGAGTAGGGGGCTAAAATGAGCAGGTCCTTAACATCGCCCTATAGGAGCAGCGCGCCGACTATGAGGATGAGCTCGAAGAAGCCCCCGATGTGCGGTTTGTGGTGACCAGGGCCAAGACCAAGAAAGGGATCACCGTCAGGCTAGAGGAGGACTTGCTGGAATCCCTCAGGACCGAAGCCCACGCCAGGGGGCATCGGCCAATCAACACTGATCCGGATGTGGGTAATCGAGCATCTCAGGGAGCTCCATCGCAAGACTGCCTGACGCGCACAAGGGCGATTGGCGGTTCCCGTGTTCACCGCGAGACGAAGTTCATATCCTCCGGCGGCAGCGACATTGCCCTGCTCGGCCTCCGGCCTAAGGTTCCACGCGCTGCACCGACTCAATAGGATCGAAGTGGCCATCGTAACTGTAGACTTCTTCAATGCCCTGATCTTCCACATGACCCACGGCGACCGCATCGCCAAAATCCAGGGCCTGTGAAGAGGAATAGAGGTCCAGGGCCCGCAGGTAGAGGCGTTTTTGGGGGATCTTCAAGCCCCGGAGGCTGAGGACCGGGCGCAGGCGAGAGGCCGCCTCTTCGTGACTCAGGCCGTAATGGCGCTTAGAGGTAAGAACGTAGAGGACCTCATGCAGGATAACCTCGCAAGTGGTGACCTGCTCCTCTCCCCGGCTAAGGCGTTGGAAGAGAGATAGGCAGCGTTGAGCCTTGGCCTCATCGTCGCGGGTTAAGTACCGTAGGATGATATTGGCGTCCAGAAACCTCATGGTTGTTGCATCTCACGTACCATCTCATCTCCATGCTCCTCCATGACCTCCCGAATGGCCTCATCAAAATCCTCGGGCCTCTGTCTCGGCTTGACGGAGCCAAAAGCCGTTTCAAGAGTGAATTTGGCCGGCGCTAGCGTGACCTGATGGTCCTTGATCTGGAAGGCCACTTTATCTTTCGGGCCGATGCCCAGGACCCTTCTGACTTCAGCCGGCACGGTGACCTGGCTCCTTTGGGTGAGAGTGGCGAGAAGTTCCTTCGTAGTGTGACTCCCATTGCTAAGTTGAAGATTCAATGTATTCCAATACAAGCACGTCTGTAGTGTCAACACAAGGCAGGCAGTTGAGCCTGCCCCTGATAACGATCTTCAATTGGTCGCCCGCGAGGCAGTGGGCCATACGGCCTGGTGACGGCCAGAGACGCTGATGAAGCCGAGAAGCGGATGTACCAGCGGAGAAGCAGGTGACTACGATGGAGACAACTGAACGATCCACGGTTTGTGTTGACCAGGGCCAAAGCGGAGGGGGACCCGTTTCCCAACGGATGACGGATTGGGTAACGGATAACGGATGAGTCGGCCAGCAATGACCGCATTCCGATTGTCATGCCGGGCCGGGACCCGGCATCCAGGCCCACCAGCCCCGTGATCCTCGTGCTCAAACGATATCCTATCTCAGCCCTGGGCTCCCCGACGCGGGCATTGACGTGGTTGGTCCGTAGACATCGCGTCCAAGGCAGCATCGATTCAAGCGTGATTCTGACGTGACCAGGGCTATAGGGGACCCGTTTCCCAACGGATGACGGATTGGGCAACGGATAACGGACCTCCCGGACATTAATGACCCTGGCCTAGCTGTTATGCCGGGCCGGGACCCGGCATCCAGGCCCACCGGCCCCGTGATCCTCGTGCTCACACGATATCTATCTCAGCCCTGGGCTCCCCGACGCGGGCATTGACGTGGCTGGATCGTAGACATCGCGTCCAAGGCAGCTTCTATTCAAGCGTGATTCTGACGTGACCGGGGATGAGGGGACCCGTTTCCCAACGGATGACGGATCGGGAAACGGATAACGGATGAGTGACGTCAGGCCCCGAGGGGCGGCAATCTGGAGCGTATCCGTTGTCCGTTAGTGTGGCCAGAATATCGTCGTCGAGGTACCGTCCTTGTTCCAGTATGAGGAGGCCCATCCGTTGGGAATCAGACGGTGTCAAATTGGCGGTCAAGTATGCTGTCAAATGACTCTTCATCATGGTTGACGGCAGCCCGATTGAAGGCCAAGAACAAATACAAAACTCGTGCTAAGCGTGGCAAATAGCATGCCAAATAGGCTGCCAAGTTCGGCGTCAGATATCTTGCCATGAGGAGGTCAGACATCCATCCGGCTGATCCGTGGATCGGTCCGGTCGCTTGCGGCCAGCGTGACCTGCGGGAAGAGGCCCGCTACGCAGAGACGGAATCTTCAATCCTTCCACCGCCTGAAAGTGCGTCCGGTTATTGGTTAGAAGGCAAGTATTGAACTGTCACAGCTTGGGCTTTCGCCTTGTGGATACAAGGCGGTCGGCTAGATATCTCTGATCAGCTTCTCGGCGTCTATCGTCCCTTCCCAGCCCCCAGCCGATTTCTCGAAATCGTCATCCTCGGATTCCAGGGAAGTTTCGACGATGGTGATGGTAATCTCCCTTCCCTCGGCGATCTCAACTTGTTCCAAAGGTTCAATGATCCCTTTGGAGTATCTAGCTCTGATAGTGGTAGCCCTTGCCATCTGGCATCCCCCGGTCTCCGAATCGGATGCGCCAACAGGTTGTCTTACTTCGATGGCATAGCTTCCTGGGGCTGGTGTCAAGAATCATGCCCTTCTATTCCTGCTGAATGAGACTGAGCCATTGGACCCCTTCTCGGAGAAACCTCGCCGGGCATTGCGCTCCCTGAGCTCCAGCAATCAGCCTATGTGAGCGCCGCTTACAGAGGGGTTACTCCGCGCACCTTCGTCAGGGAACTCACCCGGCTGGCTGACCTCGGCTTCATCAAGTTCACGAAGCTGGGTTCCTCACCGAGGGATTCTCTAGTTGAGCTAGACTTCGGGGCGATTGCTAAGTACCAGGTCTACTAGGCCTCCCGCGGCTGACAAGCGTTTTGGGCGGACTCCGTGTGATGCTCAGGGCTGTTTGCGGATTGTCCGTTGAGAGAGCCCAAGCAGCGTAGCGAAAAACCTCATGGCAAGAGCCTGTTCTAGCGGATAGGACGCCGCCTTGGACAATTGATCATCTGCACCATTTGTATTACAATCAAATCATGAGGCCGCGGATGTGAAGGTCTATGAACTTGTCGTCGAACCGGATCGGGAAGAACACATCGGTCGCCATAACGTCAGCGTGGAAGAGGTCGAGGAAGTCGTCTACGGACAGAATGTCAACTTCCGATCTCGGCACGGTTACTTTGGTCTGGTTGGGCAAACGGAGGCCGGCCGTTTTCTGACCATCTTCATTGCTCCACGAAGTGGTGGGGTATACGGCTTGGTGACGGCCAGAGATGCGGATGACGCGGAGCGTCGGATGTACCAGCGCAGAAGCAGGGGACTACGATGGAGACAACTGAACGAGAGAGACCATCACCAAAGAGGGTGAAAAGTAGGATTCCTCATTTCAAGACGACGGCTGAAGAGGCTGAGTTCTGGGGTACCCATTCCTTGGCCGACTATGAGGATGAGCTCGAAGAAGCCCCCGATGTGCAGTTTGTCGTGACAAGGGCTAAGACCAAGAAGGGGATCACCGTCAGGCTAGAGGAGGACTTGCTGGAATCCCTCAGGACCGAAGCCCACGCCAAAGGCATCGGCCCTTCAACGCTGATCCGGATGTGGGTAATTGAGCATCTCAGAGAACTCCATCGCAAAACCGCCTGACGCTCGAAAGCCCACCCGTCTCCAGATCGAGACCGCAAACGCATTGGGATTCGCCGCCGGATCCTGAACGCCAGGGAGTACCAACTCTTATTGTTCCTGCTGAATGAGACTGAACCTCCAGACCCCTTTTTGGAAAAGCCCCCGCGGGATATTGCGCTCCCTGAATTACACCAGTCAGCCTACTTGAGTGCCGCCTACAATGGGGTTACTCCGCGCACCTTCGTCAGGGAGCTTACCAGGCTGGCTGACCTCGGCTTCATCAAGTTAACGAAGGTGGGGTCCTCACCCAGGGATTCCATAGTTGAATTGGACTTCGGGGCGATTGCTAAGTACCAGGTGTTCTAGGCCGCCACGCCTGAGCCACGTTCTTGGCGATCTCTTTCGGCCCAAAGGCTTGTTCAGATAACCACCGTAGAGCCGTTATCTGGGACCTGACAAACGGGAAACTGGCGTCCGCCTCCCCATCCTTGGGCCCGGTCAGCTTCTGTCTTCCGACGCCGTGCCATCAACTCCCCGCTCCGTTACGCTCAACACCCAGATCAGCTGCGAGGGACGCTCCTTCTTGCCGCCGGAGCTTGCGCACCCTCATCTGTTAGCCCAACTTCCGCAGTTGGACCCGCCAACGAGTTTTTGGCGAGTTTTCTCAAACGTAAGAAGGCAGGTTTCGTGGTCCTCTGCAAGAGTTGCCAAACGTAAGTCCCGATCAAAACGTGATGTAGTGTAGACGCCCGGCTGGACCGGAGTCGCTATAATCTGCCCATGTATTTGCGGAGATGTCGCCGAACCAGGGGCCAAAGGGACCACGTCTACTGGGAGTTGGTTGAGTCCTACCGGACCGAGCGCGGGCCTCGCCAACGGGTCGTGGCTTATCTGGGGGATGTGGGTGAAGCCAAGCGTCTGGGTGTGAAGCAAGCAGCCAAAGGAGAAGGCGGGTCCTGGCAAAGCCGTCTGTTCGATGAGGAGGGGGAGCCCGAATGGGTGGAGATAGATACCAGGCGGGTCCGAGTGGAACGGGTGCGGGACTTCGGTGGCTGCTGGCTGGGCCTGGAGATTGCCGACCGGCTTGATCTGATCCCCCTTCTTGAGCGGTTACTTCCCGAAGGTAAAGAAGACATCCCCTGGTCTATGATGGCCATGACGCTGGTCCTGATGCGCCTTTGTGAGCCATCCAGTGAGCTTCGGATAGCCGAGCATCTCTACGAGAGGAGCAGCCTGGCGGATCTGCTGGGGACACCGGAAGACAAGGTCAATGACGACCGGTTGTACCGGGCACTGGACAAGCTCCTGCCACATAAGGTAGAGATGGAGAAGCACCTGAAGGAGCGTCTGGGAGAGCTATTCCAGTTGGAATATGACCTGCTTCTGTACGACGTAACCTCAACCTATTTCGAGGGAGAGGCTGCCGATAACGGGCTGGCCAGGCGGGGCTACTCCCGGGACCACCGGCCGGACTGCAAGCAGGTTTGCATCGCCCTGGTAGTAAGCAAAGAGGGCCTTCCCCTCGGCTATGAGGTCTTTGCCGGTAACCGAGCAGATGTAACCACGGTAGAAGATATCGTGGAGAAGATCGAGGCCCAGTACGGGAGTGCAGGAAGAGTCTGGGTGATGGACCGGGGCATGGTCTCCGAGGATAACCTGGAGTACCTACGGGAGGGGGGAAGACGATACATCTTGGGCACACCCAAGAGCCAGCTCAAGCGATACGAGCAGGAACTGCTCAAGGCAGACTGGCAAGAGATCAGGGAAGGGCTGGAGGTAAAGCTGTGCCCATCCCCGGATGGGGAGGAGAGCTTCATCCTCTGCCGCAGCACCGATCGAGCGCTCAAGGAGAAGGCCATTCACGAGCGGTTCGAGAAGCGGATCGAAAAGGGACTGACCAAGCTGACAGATAGTTGCCGGAAGAAGAAGCAGAAGCTGGGAGCAGTAGAGCGGAGAGTAGGCAGGCTACTGGAAGCCAATAGCCGTACTGCCGGCTTGTTCCGGGTGGAAGTTGTGGAGCGAGCGGGTGGGGGGGTTGATGTGTTATGGGGGAAGATAGAAGACTGGCGAGCCTGGGCGGAATTGAGCGAGGGCTGCTACCTGCTAAGGAGCAATATCACCGATTGGGATGCCGATCAGCTCTGGCGTGCCTATATCCAACTGACTGAGGCAGAGGCAGCCTTCCGTGTCCAGAAGGGTGACCTGGGGATCAGACCCATCTGGCATCAGAAGGAAGAGAGGGTCGAGGCTCATATCCTGGTCTGCTTCCTGGCCTACGTGCTCTGGAAGATGCTCGGTCAGATGTGCAAGAGGGCGAGCCTCGGCAATGAACCACGCAAGGTATTCAACGAGATTGCCCAGGTCAAGGCCGTCGATGTGGCCATGCCAACCAGGCAGGGCATCGTGATCCGCAACCGCTGCATAGCCCAGCCGACCAAACCACAGGCGATCTTGCTCCAGATGCTGGGGCTACACCTGCCCCAGCGCATGAAGATCCAAGAATTGTAGTGTAGACCGCACGATTGGCAGTAGCCCCGCCCAATCGTACAACTGCGGAAGTTGGGTTAGCTGTGTGGCTCATCCGCTCACGATACAACCGCTCCCCAAACCTTTCAGGGATGCTGCGCCATCGCCTCGGCGAGTTCAGACCAGAAAGTTTGGATACCCTCGGCGTACCGCGAAAAGTCAGATGGTGTCAGGTACAGGTCTTCACCAAACATCGGCTTTCGTATCCGAGAGTGGCCGGGATCATGTACCTTGCTGCCTTCGCGCCGTGACGGGCGGACGAAGAGTTCCGGGCGGCTCTGGAGAAGCGCTGCCGCCGAGCCCCCTTCAGCATGCTTCATGGTGTTGGCCACGAGCCGAAGCTCCTGGATAACGGGCCAACTGGTGAATCCCTCTACATCCACGAGGGCCTCCACCTTGAGCCACGCGCGCACATCCATTGGCTTGATCTCCGCGCTGTAGGTGTGAGCTTCTAGGAGCTGCAACGGAAGATCGGCCATGTGCTGCTCGTACAAATGAAAAAGTCCAACACAATAGAGACCGATCGACGCGAAGCACATAGACACGAGCATGTCCGCGAAGGACAACGTCTCGTCCAATGCCTGGTCTGCGAGGTAGGACTCGTCGTCCAGAGGGCCAAGGTGACCAGCCTTCGCCCGGAACCAATCATCCCCGTGACGCAGTGCTTCTGTGCCAAAGCTATCGAACGTTGGTAGCAGGCGCTTGGTGACTACGTCAGCGAAGACACGGAAGTCGGGGAGAATAATGTGCCGGACATAGCCGGCTGCCCATCGTCCGCTGAACTTCATTGCCTCACCCGCGCTCTAGGGATCTTCCTGTATCCTCAAGATGGTTACTGCAACGCACAACAGTCAAGATAGGCTGTTCCCAACTACGTCACATTGGCGCCGAAACCGGTCATTAGTTAGGGGCCGGCGTGATGGAAACCAGATCACCTTCCTTAGGTTTTAGGCTCTGTTGGCGTGCGGATACCTCCGCTACATGGATAGCTTCCGCCTTCACCCTTCCTTGTGGCAGCCCGCATTTGGTGAAGCAAGCAAATCGCTTTTTGGATCCTGGTACCGCCCAACGCGCCCGAGGCCTGGCAGGTCCTCATTGTCCACGCCGCAGAGAGCGAACCGAGCCTCCGCAAACCTCGGTGGATATCAGCTGGTGTCCACCCCGGGACCCATTGTCGGTTCCTTACAGCCTTGGCTTTGGCTCCGCATTCCGAGGTTAGAGAGACCAGTGCTTTCTGAGGTATTCGTGGCTTTCCTTCATACCAAGAGGTTGGCTTTGATTGCCGGTGCGGATGTAGAATTCGTGTTCACCGCCCGTGATGTAGGCAGGCGTCGACGAAGGTTCTATTCGCAACATGCACACGTCTTTGCCCTCTATTTCATGGAAGGTAACGGCCATGCTAACGCAATGCCCCTTGCCAATGCGACCAGAGACGAGATGTGTCAAGTGTAGCTCGTAGCTATCGCGTCCGGGATTTGCCAACGTCTTGTAGTCCTTTTCGAGCCCAACGACCTGTTTGCTATTGTCCACTCCGATTAGCAGGGTTCCTCCGTCGGTATTGAGGAAGGCAACAATGGTCTTCAAAACCACTCTTTCCAGGCCTATGTTGGTCTTAGAGTCTCTCCAATCCCACCTCAGTGATGCTTTGAATTCCACTTTGGCGCTTTCTCCGGCCGCTATCATGTCCTGAACGGTCACCGATGAGACGAGAATGCGTTCATCACGGGAGGAATGCGTTTCCCGCAGTGATCTGAACAAGTCGATCATCATGTCGTTTGTTCGCTCTTGCCGTTCAGCAATTCGCTCTTGCGCCCGTCGCAACGCAACTTGCTCCAAGGCGATTCGCTGCAGCTGCGTTTCGCCGGGGCTCGGTGCCAAAGGGTTTAGATCCGCGGACTCCGAGGATGCCTCCGTGTCCCTCATTTCCCGGATGGCGTGTGCCAATCCGAGCCTAGCGGCAAGATGCTCTATCGAGCTGGGCGCCAGTCGTTCCGCAGGACCGGCGGAGGAACCGAGCAGTTCCGCATCTATGCCTCCCCACGCTGTCTTGTAGAAGCCACTAGCCCTATCAAGCGACTCCCGTAATCCTTGGGCCTCTAAGGCCAGGGAAACCGTTACGCTTGTCTTAGCGGGGTTTTCCTGTTCGCCATGCTCGATCAAATAGCCGACCAGCGTGTCCACGGAGCCAAGTTCCATGAACCACGCCCCCAGAAAGCTCCCTAAGTGCCATGACCACCAGCTGGAAGAAGTCGCAAACGCCAAGTCAGCGGGGTCATCCGGACGAATACGTGAAGGGGTGGCCATGGCTAGCTCATAGATCAAGGAAACCACCAAGTAACAGTTGTCCGGGGTCGCTTGAAAGCTCGGTTCCCTGAGGCCCTTAATGACCCAGTTTGCTGCAATCACGACACTCTCAAACAGCTCTGGCGTAGAACGTAGATATGAGAGGAATTGCACCGCTCGCGCGTCCCGACCCATGCTCAGGTAGCCATAGACAGTCGCATTTACCGCCAGCAAACCGGCTGAAACTGGAGCGCTCTTCCATAGCCGTTCGAAGGTCTGGACCGTGTCCGGTGGTAAATCCTGCCTCCACAACGCGATCTTCTCGAGAACGGAAACGCCGTCCTCGTACTGCTTGGATGCCAACAACGCTGCACCTACGGCGAAACGCGCGACAAAGCGGTACCACTCCTGCCGGTTGGGGCTGAACCGCTCGGCGCGCTCAGAGTCCTCGATCCAGTTTCTGTACTGTCGTAGACGATCGATTAGCACCTGCGCCGATTCTTCGTTCTCATACCCAAAGCACAGGTGAACGCCTGCGGCATAAGGTGCCTTCCACCAGTCGCGACTATTCCATGAACAGTTGGCTACGAGCCAATCGACGTCGGCGAGACGGGGGTCCCACCACGTGTCCCCAAACGCGCGCGATAGTAACGCTTCAATTGCCGAATCGTATTCTGGAGATGAAGGCATCATGTTGCTAATCCTCCAACTGCTGTCTGAGATGCCTCACCGACACGTAAATGGCCCAGAAACCGACGTTAGGAGCATTGTTGAAAGAGGGCGTCCAGCGTCCCACGCGTCTAAACCGTTCCACCACCTACAACCACTCCTTGAAAAACGCCGCCACCGTCTCGGCCACCCGCTCCTCGTACCCGGCGAGGAAGTGGTCGGCGCCGTCCATCACCTCATGGCGGTTCTCGCCGGGCAATTGCCGCAAGAGGGCCAGGAAGGGTTCCAGGGGCGTGATCTCGTCCCGGCTGCCGACGATGAAGAGCTTGGGCTTGGCCGAATTCTTCAGGAAGGACATGTCCAGGTAGGATACCGGGGGTGCGATCCCGCAGAGGGCCTTCGCCCGCCCGTCGGCGACTCCTGCCACCAGGGCCACGTAGGCGCCGAACGAGTAACCCGCCACCCCGAGGCGTTCGAAATCGATAACCTCCTGCGCCTCCAGGTAAGAGAGCGCCCCCTTGACGTCATCCGGTTCCTTCATGCCGTCCGTATGCGTGCCCTGGCTGCCTCCCGTCCCCCTGAAGTTGAACCGCAGGGCGGCTATACCCTGCTCGTTCAGGCAGCGGCATATCTCGGCCACCACGGTGCTGTGCATACTGCCGCCATACGTCGGATGGGGGTGGCAGACCACCACCGCCGGAACGGGCGGGGTCACGGGTGGGAGGTGAAGCATCCCCTCCAGGCGTAGGTGATCGACGGTGAAAGATACGGCGTCGATTATAGGCATTGGTGTTCCAAGCCCCAGCGCGTTCCGAGGGTGTCAAGCTCCATGCCGAAGTTGGTCTTACCGGCGCCGGTCCCGCCCCCTGCCCCTCTGGATTCCCGCCTGCGCGGGAATGACATTGGTATAGGTGAGAATGACATTGGTATAGGTGGGAATGACATTGATGCAGGTGGGAATGGCATTGATGTAGGTGGGAATGACATTGATGTAGGTGGGAATGACATGGGTATAGGTGGGAATGACATTGATGTAGGTGGGAATGGCAGTGGTGTAGGTGGAAATGACACTGACCGAGTTGTATTCATCAAACGCTTGGCTGCGGTCCGCCGGGAGCTGGTTTGGTGGGAGCGCCGTTCCTGATGGGCTCGTGGCTTATTCGAACACTGACCTTGCGGACCTTCACGCCCATCATACCTTCCACGTTGTCCCGGACGATCTGGCAGGCCTCCTGGGTCTTGCTGGCAGCCTCCACGTAGGGGTCGGTGACGAGATCGAGCCGGATATCCACCTGCTTGCCGCGCCCGAAGACGACGGGCTTGGCCCGGCGCACCCCTCCTAGCATCTCGGCGTCATACTGTACCCGCTGAGCTATGGCTCCCACGGAGAGGGTCCCCGCCCCCCCGTTCAGCTTCTTCAGCTGTACCACGGTCTTGCTCCGCTTCGGCGTCTCCAGCATCAGGATGAGCAG
>ORJL010311154.1_pt1 | contig 11023 bp, 6 predicted proteins | sample 1779941 | NCBI WGS metagenome assembly ORJL01 (sample SAMEA104232317, study PRJEB22302) | groundwater metagenome | biome: forest; feature: aquifer; material: groundwater | place: USA | collected 2011-08-07 | depth 5.8 m | reverse complement strand
TCTGTGCGTGGATAGCCTACAGCGGCATACTCACCGCCCTGTACCACCGTGAGCGCACAGGCAGGGGCCAGTACCTGGAGGCGTCCCTATTGGAAGGGCAGGTCGCCTCGTCCACCTTCTATTCCACCACCTACATCGCCACGGGTTTTATCCCCGACAAGATAGGCTCCTCGAACCCCTCGGTCCATCCGTTCCAGGCTTACGCCTCCAGCGACGGCTATTTCCTCCTCGGCGTCGGCAACGATGGCCTGTGGGAGAAATTCTGCAAGGCCACAGCCCGTCTGGACATGCTGCAGGACGAGAGGTTCAAGACCAACGTCCTGCGGGTCAAGCACAAGCAAGAGTTGAACAACCTCCTTGAAGAGATGTTCCCCAAGAAGACCACAAAGGAATGGCTTGACCTGCTGGACAAAGCTGGAGTGCCTAACTCGCCCATAAACAACATTGGCCAGCTTGTAAACGATCCGCAGGTCAACTACAGAGATATGATAATAAGGGTAAAGCAGCCCAGCGGCAAAGAGGTCGGTATGCCGGGCAGTGCGCTAAAGCTGTACGAAACTCCGCCATCATTCAGGCGTCACGTTCCGCAGTTAGGTGAGCATACCAGAGAAGTGCTGAACGAGTTGGGCTATGCCGAAAAAGACATCAAGCGCCTGGCAGATGTCCAGGCCATTGGACTTGCATGATCATCAAGGAGGAGAATTAACATGGCAACAATGACGGGCGGACAAGCTCTTATACGTTCCCTTATTTCAGAACAGGTCGACACTATCTTTGGCCTGCCGGGCATCCAGATGATGAAGGTCTTCGACGCCCTGTATGACCACCGCGAGGTGCGCATTATAGTCCCACGCCATGAGCAGGCTACCGCCTACATGGCGGACGGCTACGCCAGAGTGACCGGCAAAGTGGGTGTGGCAATGGTCGTCCCAGGCCCGGGCGTGCTCAACACCCTCGCCGCTGTTGGAACGGCCTATGCCTGCAACTCGCCCGTTCTGCTGATTTCCGGCCAGATCCCAAGTTCCAGCATTGGCAAACGGCTTGGCCTCCTGCACGAGGTGGACGACCAGATGGACTCCATTCGCCCTCTCGTCAAGTGGTGCCATCGGGTGCTGAAGGCGAATGAGATACCATCTGCCCTCCATGAAGCCTTTCACCAGTTGAAAACCGGGCGCCCGCGTCCTGTTTTGCTGGAAATTCCTCCCGATGTTCTGGCGACCATCGCAGACATTGAGCTGATGGAAGCCGAAGAATACGCGGTCTTCGGCCCTGTGGACAAGAAACAGGCGGCGGAAGCGGCGAAACTCCTTCTATCGGCGGAGCGTCCCACCATTCTGGCGGGAGGTGGCGCCGTGATCTCGGGTGCTGGCAAGGAGCTGCTGGCGGTAGCCGAGTTCCTCCAGGCGCCGATAGTGGATACTCCTGAGGGCAAAGGTGTTATCTCAGAAGCCAGCTACCTCTGCATGGGTGGAGCCTCGGTTGGACTGGGCCCTATGAAGCATGTTCTGCCCAAGGCCGATGTGCTCCTTGCCATCGGCACACGCATGGTGCTGACCGGTTACAAAGCTGCTCCCAACCAGAAAATCATACATATCGACATAGACCCATTTGAGATTGGCAAGGTCTGGCCCACTGCCGTCGGCATACCCGCCGACGCCAAGGCTGGCCTGAAGGCTCTTTTGGCGGCTCTAAAGGCGCAAGGCTCGCCCAGGCCTTCCCGCAGGGCCGAGTTGGAAATTCAGAAGGCGGAAATTCAACATGAGCTGAAGAGCTTTGGCCCGGAGCAGACGGAAATCATAGACACCATTCGCAAAGAGCTTAAAGACGACGCCGTCTACGTCAGCGGCATGACCTGTATTGGGTACTGGGACCGTTTGACCTATCCCGTTAGAAAGCCCAGGACGTATTTGACATCCGGTTACTTCGGCACCCTCGGCTACGCATTCCCGACAGCTCTTGGAGCCAAGGTGGCTCGGCCCGATGCTCAGGTGGTGGCCGTTAGCGGCGACGGCGGCTTCATGTTCAACGTCCAGGAACTTTCCACGGCGGTCAAGTACGGCATAAACACGGTCACAATAGTATTCAACAACGGCGTCTACGGTGCCTCAGCCTACGACCAGAAGAACCAGTTCAAGGGCCGGTACATAGGCACCGACCTGCTCAACCCTGACTTCGTCAAGCTGGCCGAGTCTTTTGGGGCCGTGGGTCTGAGGGCAGAGGATCATACCAAACTGGGGCCTCTGCTGAAGAAGGCCCTGAAGATGAACAAGCCTGTGCTGCTGGAGGTGAAGGTGCCCAACATGACGCCGCCCTTCGAGTTGCCTGGCAACCCGATTCACTAGGCAGCTCTCAGGAGCTCGAACTGACGTTACCTTGGAGGGTGTTGATGGCTTCGGGCGACTAACGTCCCTTTTTAAGCGGCGGCATCGCCGATTTTACGCCTGTCTTCGCCAATTCTTGCTCGAATTCTTTTCTGATCGCGGGGTCCTCGTACTCGTACTCTATCTGGTCGCCGCCCGTAGTGGTCGGCATCATGCTTCTATCAGGCATAAGTTTCTCGAACACCCTGAACCGTTTGCTGAATCCAATGCGCAAACTGCGCTCCGGGACGGCACTGGTGTTGAAGTGCTGGTGAAACCACCTGTTCGGTGGGGAGAATACGCTTCCAGGCTTCCATTCAAGCTTGGTCCTCTTCTGGCCTTCTAGCCATAGCAAAGTATATCCCTGGCCGGCGAGGGTGAGAATGTGCACACCTGGGCCATGCCGGTGGGCTTTGGAATAGGCGCCCGCCGGCTCTTCTCCCACATGTGAGGCCAGATTAGAGAGGGCCATCTCAAGCCATATCCGCCCTACCTTGCCTCTGGTGGGGAACTCAGGCACTTCAATGCTCCTCACATCAGGCACGAAGTTAGTTTCCCAGATGTTCCTTTTGCCAATCCAGCCATGCGTACCCTGGGCATTCCAGAAGTCTTTTTCCGCGGAGTAACGGTCATTGAAAATGAAGGGGTTAGAGAATACAAATTCAAGGTTGCGGAAAAAGTTGATCACCAGTGGAGCGTTGGTAACAGCTAGGAAGCGTGCAGGCTTCAAGCCGCTTCCATTGAAGTGCTGGCGCGACGCATTAAGCGGCACTGCGAAGAGGCTGCCTTCATGCCACTCAAACGTTTGCTTCTGGCCTTCCCGGTTCCAGACAGTTGTGGCGCCGCTGCCACTGAGAACATATATGACTTCCTCGAACAGGTGGCGTTGCGGATTCAACGCACTCCCGGGGGGAATTTCGCACACGTAGGCGTTTATGACATCCGCGCCTCCATCTATGTTTATGAGAGCGCCCGCTCCTCCCATTCTGGGCCATTTGCCGAGTTCTAGAGTGTATACATCATCAATCTGAAATCCACGCACAACAGGAACGCCTTCGGACTTCAGCCAGTCCTCGTATGGATTGACGTCTGGAAACCTTGTCTCAGCCATCGAATCTCCTCCTTTAGAAGGCGTCATAGAAATTGAAACGGCTGCGAAACCAGCGCGAGATATCTTGGGAAGGGTTGAACTGGGCCTATCTTAACGTCTTGTTGAAAGAGTTGGCCCAGCTTAGCTATCCGGTTATTCTGCTCCGTTTGCTACTTATCCAGCCAGAATTGGCCGAAGCGGATGAACGTGTCCGGGTACCATGTGAAGTTCTGAAGCTTCAGGCTTCTGGCGGCGTACCACGTCTGGAAGTAATAGCTAACGTACACAGCTTCGTCAAAAACTAGTTTCTGAGCCTGAATGTACATAGGCCCTGCCTTTGCCGTGTCGTATGTGCCTGCAGCATCGTCAATAAGCTTGTCAACCTGGGGGTTGCTGTAGCCTGCTCTGTTCTTTGCTGCGCTACCCTGACTGTGGAGCGCCCACCTGTTGACGAAGTCTGGATCGGGGCGCACGCGATACGACTGCCTGCACCATCCGCACTCGCTCTCGCGAATCTTCGCCCAGTCCGCGCTGACGACTACCTTAATGTCGACCTTTATTCCGGACTCAGCGAGCATAGCCTGAACTATTTCACACTCACGTAGCTCAGAGTCCGTTCCCTGGCACCAGTAGGGGACGGTGATACCCTGCGGATACCCTGCTTCGGCGAGCTTTTGCTTAGCTTTCTGAGGATCGTATCTGTAGGGCTGGTAGCTGGAGTCTCCCCACCAGGAGAAGCCGAAAGTCGTCCAGCCGGGAGCTGCGTGCCCCTGCCACTCTGCATCCACCATCTTCTGCTTGTCCATGGCAAAGGAGATGGCTTGTCGCAATGCTTTGTTGTTAAAAGGCGCCTTGGTAATCCTGAAGAAAGTGCTCTCCCAATTGTTGGTGTCAAGGGACTCAGCACGTATTTTCGTGTTTCCTTTGATCACGTCAAGCTCTGGCCCTGAAAGCTCGTCCACCAACTCCGCTTCATTGGTACGCAGCATGGCGAGTTGCACAGATTTGTCTGGGATCATGCGGTACTCAACCGCGTCCAGGTAAGGCAATCCTTTCTCCCAGTACTTGTCGTTCTTGGTAATGATGATCCTGTTGTCTACTAACCACTCCTTCAGTATGAAAGGCCCTGTGCCCGTTGGGTGTTGTGGATATTTGTCGCCCCACTTATCGTAGGCGGTAGGCGAGATGATCAGTGCGTCCGAAAGGGATAAACTTGCCAGCATGGGCCGCCATGCCTGTTTCAGCTTCAGGATCAGGGTCTGGTCGTCCGTAGCTTCAGTCCCCGCAAAGGCGGTTGCAATATAACTTCTGCCAGTCGCTCCCCACGTTGGGTCCGCAATCTTGTCGATGTTCCACTTCACCGCCTGGGCGTTGAAATCCGTACCATCGTGGAACTTGACTCCCTTTACCAGGCGGAAGGTGATGGTCTTGCCATCAGGCGCAATGTCCCACGACTGAGCCAGATCGGGAACGATATTCATCTTGGGGTCCATCTTTACCAGTCCGTTGTAGACTGAGTATTCGACATGCCGTTCTTTATAGTCGACGTTGTGCAGAGGGTCCAGGCTCTTTATGCCTGTAGCCAGAGCGAAGCGGAGCGTGCCGCCGTTTACAGGCATGCCTTTGGCATCCGAGGTAGGCACGGGTGCAACGGTAGGGGTCGGCGCAGTAACAGGCGCTCGTGTGGGTGTTGGGACGATGACCGTGGTTGCGGTGGCGGATGCTTTTTCCGGGGTGGGGCTGGCGGTCGCGCTGCACGCCAGAGAGAAAGCGAGCAGGAGACTCAGAATCAAGCCAAAACCGACTGTGCAGAGATGCCTACTTTTGCAGCGTGTCATGCGCATCCTCCTTGGTGATGAATCATTCTCTATCGCACAACTCTCTGCGACGAAGCTTATCGAAGCAGAGGCTGTTTATGAAGGCAAAATGTCTCCAAGGGGGTTCATTCCGTCTTCTGCTCGGTGTTCAGCGTGATTAAAATCACACGCGGACATAGTAGCACATCTGTCAACGTATAGTGATGCTTCATCTGCAGGCGAGGAAAAAGGATGCGGCGGCGCCTCTGGGCGCATTTAACTGAAGGGTGGTGGCACAAGCGGCAGGGTGAAGCAGAACTCTGCCCCTTCACTGCGCTCGCCTTCCACCCAGATTTTGCCGTTGTGAAGCTCCACAATGTCTTTGGCAATTGCCAGGCCTAGCCCCACGCCGGTGCTGCTGCGCGTATCGGCGGTTGGGACTTTGTCTCCTCGATAAAACGCTTCGAAAACGCGCTTCCTTTCCCCCTGGGGAATTCCCGGCCCGCCGTCTTTGACTTTGATCAGAAGCGAGCTATACAGGACCTGAGCGGATATTCTGATCTCTCCTTGCGCTGGAGTGAAGTCCACAGCGTTTTGAAGCAAATTCACCAGGACAGTTTCAATGCGCGCTGGGTCAATCATGACTTTGGACAAAGTCGGCGCGATGTCCTGAGAGATACGAAGTTTCTTTGAATCTATTTGCGGGCTCAGATATTCCAGCGCCGAAGCGGTAAGGGCACCAACGCTGCTAGGCTGCATATCCAGAGCAATGTCACCGGACCTGAGCCGGAAGAACTCAAGAATGCGCTCTACCTGCTTCTCTATTCTTTGTTCAGACCGGATGGCTCCGTCTATCAGCTTGGTATCGCTCGGATCGTCCGTCTTCTTACTGCCGCGTTGTTTCATCAGGTCAAGGGGGACCCGGAGGGAAGTGAGGGGAGTCTTGAGCTGATGGGCCACGGCCAGAAGGAAGTCGTTGCGACTCTTTTGAAGAATGGCTACCTGCATTGAGCTTTCCTCGATATTGCGGAACATCCACCTGCCGAAGACAAAGCTCACCACAACAACTAGACTTTCCACTGTGACTTCGCCCCAGAACAAGTCGGATGCCGCTCTTTCGTAGACCACCGGACTGTACAGGACTGCAACGGAGAGTATGGCCAGGATAACCAGTGGCCATCTATCTCGATAATATGCTGTGCTTCCCAGGGCTACAAACAGAAGATAGGGCCAGAAGATGCTCTCGCTTCCCCCTGTGGCCCACATGAAAACCCCGAGATGAATGCAGGCCATAATGCCTACAATTAGGAACAAATTAACCTGATATCTTCTCCAAGGGAACTTGTAGACAAAGAGAGATGCTGGAAAACCCAGGGCAATTAAAGTCAAGGCTGGAATATAGTCGGAAACGCCCCTGATGCCTGGCAGGTGAAACGTCCAGGTCGCACAGGCTGTGGCCACCAGGTAAAGGGCTGCGGCGCCGGTCACAGCGCCCTTTCTGCGCTCAGTTGAGTCTTGTCTCATCTATTATTTCTATGCCAACCGTGCTGCATGCTTAAGTACCTTTTCCTGCGCGGGATCGCGAGAACACCTTCAAGCGTCGTCCAGGGTTATTTCCAGAAGCACGCTGGGGTCTTGCCGCAAGAATCCACGAACCATGTTTTCTACCGATTCCCACCACTGGCCGCTGCTGTCGTACTTTCCAAACAGTCCCTGAGCGGCCTTCTGAATTACCTCTTCGTCTGCGGCTATTCTGGCACTGCCTCGTAGGACTGGCCCCAGCCTCTTCTTCCCGAACTGCAATTCAACTCTTGGGTCGGACTCAATCCTTCTGACCTTCACCGACTCCCTGTCGGTGGACATGTAGATTCTCCCAGACATATAGAAGAACCACATAGCCACCGTGCCGGCGGTCCCATCTTTGTCGAACGTGGTTATGCGGACAATCTTCTCTCTTTCAAGCTGCTCTGGAAGCTTCGATTTCATGGCGCACGCCCCTTGATAGTAATATTTTGGGAGAACGTGGAAGGATAACGTACGGTAATTGTACGGTAAAGAAATGGTAAATATGGGGAGATATGGTAACTGGTGTCGGCTGGCTGACCTGAAAAAAGGCCTTGGCAAAGAACTCGAAGGTGAGCCGTAAATTAAACTACTCGCCGGCGCTTGCCGCCTGTTCAGCAGGCTTTTGAACCTTCTTGCCTCTTCTTCGGCGTCTGATTCTCTTGACTCTTCTGGCCACTGCGAGGCGGAAGCGGGAACTGTGTTCACCCATCTTACGGAACTTCTTGTATCGTTCCTTTAGCAGCTTCTTCGTCGCGGTGTCGTGAAGCGCAATCAAGACGCTCAGGAGCGCGCGCTTCAAATGGCGAGCTGCCTCGTTGGGGTTGGTGTGAGCGCCGTTCACAGGTTCCGGTACTATCATGTCGACAATCTGTAGGTCTTTGCAGTCGGCAGCGGTTAGCTTTAGCGCCTCCGCCAGTTCCGGGGCCCTGGTCTCGTCCCTGTAAATCAGCGAAGCGGCGCCCTCAGGCGATATTGATGAGTAGATGGCGTTTTCAAGCATAAGCACCCGGTCTGCAATTCCCAGGGCCAGCGCTGCCTCGCTACCGCCTTCGCCGATTATCACCGCTATCGAGGGCACCGGCAGCCCTGCCATATGAGATATGGTGGCCGCAATGATGTTTCCTAGTCCGCGCTCCTCTGACTCCAGGCTTTGCATTGGGCCTGGTGTGTCTATGAGCGTTATAAGGGGCAGATTGAATTTGGATGCCAGCTTCATGATTCGCTGGGCCTTGCGGAATCCTTCGGGCGTGGTGGAACCTTCCTGCCCTATGACCACCACGGACTGGCTCCCCATCTGTCCTATCCCGCATATAATCGAACTGTCCTCGGCAAAGGTCCTGTCACCGTGAAGCTCCACAAAGTTGGAGAACATACGGATTATGAAGTCTGTGGCGGAAGGCCTCTGCGCATGCCGAGCAAGCTGCACGGACTCCCAGGCCGGTGAATGGCGGATTTGAGCCTTGATCTTGGTTTTTCCCTTGGTTTTTAAAGCGGAGGAGCTGATGGAGTCCAACAGCGTTGCCAGGAAGTCCCGCAAGTCCTCCCTGTCCACAATTTTGTCCAGCAGCCCGTGCCTCAGATGGTACTCCGCGGTATGGGCCTCTGGCGGAAGGGGAGCAGAGCTGGCTTCTGCGAGTGCTCTCAAAGGAGCCAGGCCTACAAGAGCGCCAGGCTCGGCCAGGATAATATCGGCAAGGCTGGCGAAGCTGGCGTAGGCCTGCCCGGTGGTTGGGTTGGCCAGCACCGATATAAAGGGCAAGCCTTCTTCCGACAGCTTGTTCACCGCCATGCTGGTCTTGGCCATCTGCATGAGCGATAGTACGCCTTCCTGGATGCGCGCTCCTTCGCTGGTGACAATGGCGACAGCAGGCAGCTTCTTCTTAGCGGCCCGCTCTAGGGCCAGGGTAATCTTCTCCCCCACCACTTGTCCCATGCTTCCGCCCATGAACCCCACATCCAGGACTATAAGGACTGCGGATATCCCACCTATCTGGCAGGTGCCGGTCACCACCGCTTCCGTAAGGCCTGTCCTTTGCTGGTCCATAGACAGGCGATCTTTATATGAAGTGCGGCCGGAGAACGATAGGGGGTCGAGAGAGGCAATAGAGCGGTTCTTCTCTTTGAAAGTTCCCTCGTCAACTATGAGGCTAATCCGTTCCCTGGCTCCGAGCGTGTAGTGGAAGCGGCAACTGGGGCACACACGGTATTTGAGGTAAAGTTCCTTATCGGCTATCTGAGAGTCGCAGGCAAGGCACCATTCCATTGACTGCGCTTGCAGGTTCTCTAAGGAACCATCGCCTTTTCCGTCGGCCTGCAGTTCATGAAGGTACGGCAGATCACGCGCCATATTCCCTAACACCCACCTGTTCCTGGCGAGATTCCGCTAAGACCAGTTGGTCGTAACGTCCTTCGGGCTCCCCGAGTCACCGGCATTGACAAGGCCTTCATCCTCGAGCTGCTCCATTAGCCTTGCAGCTCTAGGATACCCTATGCGCAGCTTACGCTGCAAAAGGGAAGTTGAAATCTTGGTATAGCTGTTAGTCAATTCTCTCGCCTTGTTCAATAGCGCGTCCTCAGGATACTCGCTCTCACCGCCTGGCGCACCCTCGTCTTCTATCTCCAGTTTGATTTCGGGAACTGGCGGTCCCTGGTATGTCGTCCAGTAGCTGACCAGGCTCTCTATCTCCTGGTCCGATATGAAGACGCCCTGGCATCGTTTGGGTTTCAAACCATCCAGGGGCATGTATAGCATGTCGCCGCGGCCCAGCAGCTTATCGGCGCCTGCCGAATCCAGTATCGTTCGCGAGTCGACCTGCGACGCCACCGCAAAGCTGATGCGGCTTGGGAAATTGGCCTTTATCAGGCCTGTCACAACGTTCACGGACGGCCGCTGAGTGGCCACCACCAGGTGAATGCCCGTTGCCCTTCCAAGCTGTGCCAGTCTGCATAGAGAGCCTTCGGCCTCGTACTGGGAGGTCATCATCAAGTCAGCCAGCTCATCTATGACCACAACGATGTATGGCATTATTTGAGGCATCTTCTTGTTGTGCGCCTGGATGTTTCTTACTCCAACCTCTTCAAATATCTTATAGCGTTTTAGCATCTCGTTTATCACGCCCTTGAGCATCCTGACCGCATCCGCCGTCTCCACCACTGTTGGCCTCAGCAAGTGAGGGATGCCGTTGTACAGGTTAAGCTCCACTCTCTTCGGGTCTATGAGCAGAAGCCGCATCTCCATAGGCGACCGTTCCATTATCAGGCAGGAGATAATTGAGTTAATGCAGACGCTTTTGCCGCTGCCGGTTGCTCCTGCTATCAGCATGTGCGGCATCCTTGCCAGGTCAGTGACCACCACCTCACCGCCGCTGCCCTTTCCCATGGCGATGGGAAGCTGTGCCCTGGGACGCAGCTTCCTGTAAGCGTCGCTCTCCATGACGGATCGTATGGTGACAATGCCGGCGGTTGGGTTGGGCACCTCTATGCCTACGAAGGACTCGTTGGGCACCGGCGCCTCTATGCGAATGCTTTGCGCGGCCAGCGCCAGCGCCAGGTCCTTCTCCCTCGCAACAATCGTATCCACCTTCACCCTGGTCTTGCGTTCTTCCATGGACGTCACTGCCCTTCCGCGCTCGTCCAACTTGATCATGCCCTTCTTGTCCTTTTCCTTCACCTCTTTGTAGCGGCGGTTCCACCCGGGCTCCAGGCCGTACATGGTCACAGTAGGGCCTGGCCTGATCTTCTTGACCTTCACCTCTATGCCGTAGTCCAAGAGCGTGTGTTCGATGGTCGCCGCCGTGGACTTCTGAGCCTCGTCGGAGATGTTCACCTCGGGTGCCTCCCAGAGCATCCTGGTGGAAGGTAGCTTCCAATTCTTTACGTGGGATTTGGCCGCTTGGTTTTGCAGTAAAGAAGCCGGGGCCAGCGCGCCGTTGACCTTTGCGTCCGTTCCCGCTTTCGTACCCTTGGCTGTGCCGTTGGCTCCTGTAGCCAGGTTGGCCTGCGACTGCCCGCCCTCGTCGGCAGGGGGAGCGCTTTGGAACTGCAGACTACTGTCCTCGCCATCTTCCTCCGCCCGCTCTCCGTGCACGTCGTCCAACTCAGGCGATGGACTTTCTGCCGACGGTGGCAGCTTACCCTTCTGCAGACCGTTCTTGGCTATGCCCAGTGTCTGCAGAACATGGCTTGCCCCTACCGAGACGTAGGTGTAGCTT
>ORJL010924061.1_pt1 | contig 11024 bp, 9 predicted proteins | sample 1779941 | NCBI WGS metagenome assembly ORJL01 (sample SAMEA104232317, study PRJEB22302) | groundwater metagenome | biome: forest; feature: aquifer; material: groundwater | place: USA | collected 2011-08-07 | depth 5.8 m | reverse complement strand
CGATAACACAAAGGCCGATAACAAGAAGAAAAAGAAAAGTACCGATAAACTCAACCAAATAATTTTTCATATTTTCCTCCTTTCTTTAATTGCATTATATCGCGGAAAAAGGCCATTTCAACCTATTTATATGCAATGGCCTTACTGAATATAACTCCCCTATATGACGCATTTCGCAACTGGTTATCTTACGGGCTCCGGATTTTTCCTATTTTTTTAAACGCTGAAAAACTGATAAGTTTCTCTGTTTTCCCGTACCACAAAGCAAGAAACATGGACCGAAAGGCATCCCGGAGCGTTAACGGTTTCATTTTGTGTAATTCCTCAATATCCTCATAACACTTTTTAAGGTTATAATTAGGAATCCGGAAATTCAAATGATGGATATGGTGGTATTCGATACTATCCGTAAACCAAGCCAAAAGACTGGGGAACCGATAAAAAGAACTTCCGCGCAGAGCAGCGATGATCCGGTTGCATTCTTTATCATGCGCCCAATAAGTATTTTCGAATTGATGATTAATGTAAAATATCCCAACACCCAAAGTAGAGGCAATACAAATGATAGGCAGTTGAACCGCAATATAAGCGTTTATTCCAATAGTAAAATAAGCCGCCAGGATGATCAACATGATCATGAGGTCGGTAAAGAGAATACTCAACAACTCTTTCCGACGTGAAATACGGTTAGGAAACCTTTGCGTTAAAATAAATTTTAGCGTTGGAGCGATTATAAAAAGAAATAACGGGTTACGAAAGATTCGATATACGAACTTAATACCCGATGAAGCCAAGCGATACTCTTCTGATGTCATGGTCCAGATATCGCCAATGCCGCGCTTATCCAGATTTGCGACCGTAGCATGATGAATAACATGGGACTGCCGAAAATCAAAAAAAGACGTAAAAGTGAATATGCCGCAAATATGGCCCAGGATAAAACACCCAACAGGCGAACCTTTAAGATATGATTTATGGGAACAGTCATGAAGGATCATAAAAATCTTGACCAAGAACAAGGCGGCCAAAGGCGAGAAAGCCAGCACTATTCCATAAGTATACCCTTTGGAAAACACAAAAAACATTATTGTTAGCAAAGCGAGGTAAGGAACAAATGCGGAGGTAATCTGCCAAATAATTTTTTTAACGTTGCTAGTCTCGTATTGGAATAATTTAGCGGCCCATTCTCTTCTGTCCATTTCAAACTATTTGCTGAATGTTTAAAATGAAAATACCATTCAAATTGTAAGATTTTATCACAACCGAAAACAATAAATCAAGCCTTTTTTAACCAATAAAAACCCTCTGCAATATATTCTATCGCAGAGGGTTAAGAAGTAAAACTCCCCCTCGTGGACTCGAACCACGGACCTGGAGATTAACAGTCTCTCGCTCTACCAACTGAGCTAAGGGGGAAATGATTTTGCAGTATTTTAACACTAAAGAATCTGGCTTTCAAGCCCTTTTATCTGAGAATCTATCTCTAAAATCTCTTTTTCTATCTCCTTTAGCCGACGCCCATATTCTCGGGCCTTATCTTCATCTTGATAAAACTTTGGATTTGAAAGTGCGCGCGCCTTGGCATAACTTTCAATATTGAGCTTTTCCTTATTACCTTCTAATTTGATTATTGCCGTACGTAAAGCTGCATTATGCGCCTTACGTTTTTTGTCATCAGATTTACTAGCTTTCTCTTCTTCCTTTAACCTTAAGCGCTCTTCATCTATCTTTTGCCTATGATGATCGGACTTTGATTTATTATGTTCAATATGCGATTCGACCGAATCTTTTTTATCCAAATAATAATCAAATGCACCTGGGAATTTCCTGATCCTGCCGGATTTTACTTCATAAACCATATTAGCCACAGAGCGTACAAAATAAATATCATGGCTAATAAATACCAACGTACCCTGATAATCTGTTAACGCGCGTACTAAAGCCTCAACCGCATCAACGTCAAGGTGCGTGGTCGGCTCGTCCAAAAGAAGGAAATTCGGTGGATTAATTAAGAGCTTAGCCAAAATAAGCCTGCTCTTTTCGCCTCCAGATAGTACCTTAACTTTTTTCTCCGCATCGTCACCAGTAAATAAAAAAGCCCCGAGAATCGTCCTTATGGTTTCCTCGGACATATATCCAGGGGCGGCTGAATATGCTTCCCGTAAAACCGTATTCTCTAAATTTAATACGTCAGTCCGCGTTTGAGAAAAATAACCTATATCCACATTATGGCCAACAGTGCGCTGGCCGCTATCAATATCAACCACTCCTGCTAAGATCTTTAATAGAGTTGATTTTCCGGCGCCATTTTCACCTGCGAGTACTGCTTTTTCGCCCTGGGTAATCTCAAAATCCAACTCTGCATAGACTTGGGTATCAGAATAACTCTTAGCTACCTTGCTTAATTGTATAATCTTATGCCCGCTCCTTCTTGCTTGAGGAAAACTAAAACTGTTTATACTTTCCCGAGAATCAGGAGGCAAAACTACCATTTCTTTCTCTAGCCTCTCTAAAGCAGTGCGCTTAGACCTTACTGCTGCGGCTTTATTCGGCTGGGCATGAAAACGAGAAACAAACGTCTTCAACTGCTCCCGCTTCTTCTCCTGCTCCTTAAATTGTTTCTCTAAATGAATACGCCTTTCTTTCTTTATCTGTTCATAATGCTCGTAATTACCGTGCACTTTAGTAATTATGCCATGTTCTAAAATTAAAGTATAGTTAGTAACATCAGTTAAAAAAGCTCGGTCATGGGATATCATGATAAATGTACCGCGAAAACCAGCTAGATAATCCTTTAACCATAGAGCTGCGTTTAAATCAAGATAATTTGTAGGTTCATCTAAAAGCAACAAATCATACTGATAAGTAAGAAGCTTGGCTAAAAGCGTACGCATCTGCCAACCCCCGCTCATATCTTTTATCCGACGGGTGAAATCACGCTCCTTAAAACCTAAACCCATTAAAATCTTCTCTGCCTTGTGCTCTAATTCAAAAAATCCCAGAGATTCTAGTTCGTGTAGGACTTCTCCATAGCGTTTTGAACCAGCTTCATTTTTATCTTCAAGAAGACTTTTTTCTTTCCTCAAACGCAGAATATGCTCGTCCCCTTCAGTCAACTCCGAAAGAACAGTATGCTCTGAATTAAACTTTGATTCTTGAGCAAGATATCCAATACGTGTATTTTTATTGACCCTGACCTCTCCAGAAGTTGACTCAATATCGCCTAATATAAGTGAAAAAAGGGTAGATTTACCTGAACCGTTTGGCCCGATAAGCCCGATCTTTTCTCCTTGATTTATATTAAGGGAAATATTTTCAAAAAGTACTTTTTTGCCGTAGTTTTTAGATAAATTATTTATAGTAATCATTGAATTAAATAGTGCGGCGTGCTTCTAAAGATTTGGTAAGTGTAGTAGAATCCGCATACTCAAGGTTTGATCCTACCGGTAAACCCAAGCCAATACGACTTAATTTTACCCCTAATGGCTTAATTAACTTAGTAAGATAAAGAGAGGTAGTCTCACCTTCGGTATCAGCATCTGTGGCAATAATAATTTCTTTTATACTATTTTGTTTTATACGGCTCAATAAAGAATTTATCTTTAGGTCTCCCGGGCCCTTTCCCTCCAATGGCGATATTGCACCTAACAATACATGATAAACCCCTGTAAAACTCCCGGACCTCTCAATTGCCGTAACATCACTTGGCTTTTCAACAATACAAATAATATCTTTTTGTCTCCTAGTGTCCTGGCAAATCTTACATAGCTCCTCTTCGCTTAAATTATGGCAAAGATTGCAGAATCGCACATTTTCCTTTACTTTAACTATTGCTTCAGCTAAAACTCTTGCCTCTTCTTTTGGGGCACCAAGTATATAATTAATTATTCGTTCAGCGCTACGCCTGCCAATACCAGGCAATTTGATTAAGCCATCAATCAGTTTCTCTATTGACTCAGTATAATTTGCCATCATTCTTCCTTTACAACCCTTCCGCCAAAGACATCCATCACTGACCTAATAAAAGTATTTCCTGAATCGTCACCTTTAGGCTTAGTCTCGGTGGAAAGAATAAAACTTATTCTCAGGGGCGTATTTAACGCTTCTGCCAGATTCTTCTCGATAATCTCCTTATTTTCTCTTCTTTCTAAAGATTCTTTATGTAAAGAATGGCTTTTGGGAAATGATACGGTAAGCAAGTTTCCTTGAAGCTTAAAGAGCTCACCCTCACTAAGATAAGTAGCCGCGGATATCTTAACTCTGCCCAAACTATCTAAAATATTCTGCCAAACAGCCCTGATACTATCTAGGGTTATATTATTCACTACTGATTCTGAAGGCCCTTTGGAATCTTTTACCTCACGCGAGACCTCTTCTTTAGGAAGTTCTTTCTCTCTTGGAGGCAGCTCCTGATTCAAGGGTGGTTTTTTCGTATCCAAACCAACTTCCGGATTCTTTTTATCATAACTTAAACGAACGATACTTACCTCTAATGGAATACGTAACGAATCAAGCCTCTTAGCCATCTCTTGGGTATTGGCTAAGACATTAAAAACCGTAAATATCTCTTCTAGGGTTAAAGACTGCGCTTGCTTAAGCAAACGTTCACAGATATCCAGAGGCAAATCAATTAATTTTGGATCACCCTTAGAAACCTTGGCAATCATGAGATTACGAAAATGTTCAATTAAATTATTTAAGAATACATTTATATCTTTTCCATCATCAATAATCCTATTTAACAGGCTTAGGGCTTTTTTGGGGTCTTTTCTAATTATCTGGTCGGTTATTTCAAATAATGCTTCTTGTTCTACAAGTCCCAAAATAGAAATAACATCCTTTAAAGAAACCTTACCCTTAGAGAAAGATACCAACTGGTCTAGGATTGATTCGGCATCACGAAGCGCACCATCGCTAGTCTTAGCGATAGCAAGCAATACTTCTCTATCTACGTTTATTTTCTCTGATTTGACAATTTTATCCAGTTGCGAAACGATTTCCATAGTTGAGATCCTTCTAAAATCCAGGCGCTGGCAACGGGATAATACTGTTGAGGGTATCTTATCCGGATGGGTAGTCGCAAAAAGAAATTTAACAAACTCCGGAGGCTCTTCAAGGGTCTTAAGAAGAGCATTAAAAGCAGCTGTTGAAAGCATATGCACTTCATCAATAATATAGATCTTAAATTTACCCGAGGTAGGAGCAAATTTAACATTCTCGCGCAAAGAACGCACATCTTCGACTCCGGTGTTTGACGCACCATCTATTTCAATAACATCAAGCGAACGGCTCTGAGATATCTCAAGACAAGAACTGCATTTCCCGCAAGGATTGGCTGTTGTTCTCTCTTTACAATTTAGAGCCTTGGCTAAAATACGTGCAGTAGAAGTTTTACCTATTCCACGGGGCCCGGCAAGAAGATAAGCATTGGCCAATCTATCCTTCTCTATGGCACTTTTTAAAGTACTAACAATGTGGGGCTGGCCGATAACTTCATCAAAATTATTTGGCCGCCATTTTAGGGCAAAGACTGTATAGGACATAATATTTTACGTGAGCAGCAGGCACCACGCTCGCTGCTTTTTCATTATTGGAACTAGATACTGTACTCGCTGCCTCGCTTATCGCTCGGCTACGCTCGTACAGTATCCTCAAAATTTCCCTTGTCGGGAAATTTTTCGGAGAGGCTGGGATTTGAACCCAGGGTCCCAGTTTCCCAGGACAACTCATTAGCAGTGAGTTGCTTTCGACCACTCAGCCACCTCTCCAAATTTTTCGCTATTTAAAAAGTGTGAAATTTGGTACTTATCCCCGTAGGGGATAAGTACCTTAAAAACTACAGAGATCTTTTCCTCTTTTTCTTAAAGAATTCTTTCAATAATAGACTGCACTCTTCTTCGAGGATACCGCCTTTAGCCTCTATGCGGTGGTTTAGCTTATTATTATTTACAATATTGATTACCGAGCCGCAAGCTCCGGTTTTAGGATCTTTAGCGCCAAAACAAATATTTTGTATCCGCGCAAGCACAAGCGCACCTGCGCACATACTACACGGTTCAATTGTAACATAGAGGGTTGAGCCATTCAACCACTTTGTACCAAGGAAATTTGTGGCAGAGGTAAGAGCAATCATCTCTGCATGAGCAGTGGGATCTTTTAAGCGCTCTACCTGATTATAACCGCGGGCTATAACTCTATTCTTATAAACAATTACCGCCCCAACAGGGACTTCATCTTCTTCAAAAGCCTTTTTCGCCTCTTTTAAGGCTTCAGAGATATAGATTTCATCTTTCTTAGACATAAAAATTCAATAATATTTTAAAGGCATACCGGCTAAGAAACCTACGAAGAGCGCGGAAGGATAATCACAAACTTAACCCCTTTTTCGGAGATATTTTCTGCCCAGATATCCCCACCATGTAATTCTATAATATCTTTTGCTATAGCCAAACCTAAACCAGTTCCGGCATTAGGATCGTCGAGTTTCTTAAATTTATTAAATATCACCTCTAACTGTTCAGACGGTATTGAAGTACCGTTATTCATAAACTCAATCCTTATAAAATTATCAACCGGGTTTACAGAGATACTTATTTCCCCTGAATGCGGAGTATACCTTAAGGCATTACTCAAAATGTTATTAATAACCTCTTTTATTTTAGATTTATCTATCTGCGTAGATGTATCTTTTATGCTGAATTTCTTAACCATCCGGATATTTTGCTTACTAAAAACAGGTTCGCACTCTTTCATCTTTTCTTCAATGAGCGCGCTGATATCATAGGTCTCTTTTTTAAGCTCAACCATACCACATTTAATTTTATACAAGTCAAGCAACGTATCTATAGTGCGATACATATTATCGAGAGTGCTCTGACAAGAATCTAACCTCGTCTTTTGTTTATCGCTTATTTGGCCGGCATTGCCTTCTTGAATACTACTTAGTGCTTCTTTAAGAATACTGATTGGGATTCTAAAGTCATGCGAGATAGATGCTGCTAATTCTGCCTGGAGCTGCTCACTTCTCTTGACTTTGGATAAATAAATCATAATGTTATTTAATAACTTCTTAACTACACCATATCCTATACAAAACCCTAAAACCGAGATAAAAACGAGAATATAAATTATAATACTGATAAGACTAAAACTATAAATCTTAGACAAAACATTAAGAAAAATATATGTAAATGTTAAAAGCGGTATAACGCTCATCAAGGCAAAAGCAAGTTTAAACCTATTATAGGGATCATCATTTAGTTCCTGAATTACCAATTTAGTCATTAACCTCTTGCTTTCAGCGTCATTGATGTTTTTCTTAATAACCATTTTACCTCCAATAAATTGCGCCCAGCAGGAGTCGAACCTGCAACAACCAGCTTCGTAGGCTGATGCTCTATCCAGTTGAGCTATGGGCGCGATACCACTTGTCCCTATGCCTAACCGCTTCGTCGATTTTTTCAAAATCTCCTTGCAGGCACAGGGATTAATTCCGGCATATGAGTTATGTCGCTATTGCTCCATAACTCATGCCGTCATTAAAGCTATGGGCGCGATAATCTTTTAATTCTTGAGAATATATACTACCAGACTTTAAATATTATGTAAAGCAAGAATCAAAACAGCCTTTGAAGAATAATTGTTATTCCTAAGAATATCAAGATTAAGCTAGAGACAACCTTAATTATCATCTTAACTTTCTCATTGCCCGAGAAACTCCCAGCAAGCTTACCAGATAATCCAATTAACAGAATAACCGGAGAAATGGTAGTTCCTAATCCAAAAACAAAAGCATAGATCAACCCATCAATCGGAGAACGCGAAATAATGATTATATAATTTAAGATACCTAAAAAAGGAAGACATGGAGAAAAACCTGCTAAAAAACCTAAGATGCTCGCGTTCTTTAGATTACCCTTAGAAAGAAACAAACAGTATTTATTACTTAGCGGCTCTTTCGCAATAATAGTCAAAATACCTACGGCCAAGATAAATATACCCAAAATTATGTTAATAATATTTAGATATCCAACAAAAACCCCGCTTGTAAATATACCGGAAAAGACACCGCACAAGAAGCCAATAATCATATAACTAATCAACTTGGCTGAAGAGAAGGAAAAATAAGAAATAAGAGCTTTTCTTAGCGACGGCTTATAATTAGCGATATAACTGGCTAAAATCGGCGCGCAAAAACCTATACATGGCCCTGAGCCAAGGATCAAGCCGCTTAAAAATAAATAATATAGACTTTCTTTCATCTTAGGATTAATATAATAACAAAAAGAAAGATTGTCTATGGTTATCTTTATACCCCTAGGAATAATCGCTGCGGTATTTCAGCTTGTCATTTTGCGCGAATTCAGTTTTTCAATTGCTAAAAATGAACTAGCGTTTGTAGTCAGTGCTGGTTTCTGGATCATCTCATGCTCTTTGGGCAGCGTTACTAATATACCTAAAAAACTCCGGGAATTACCACTACCGCTTTCACTCTCCATAACCTTTTCTCTCTCTGTTTCTCTCATCCACTTGGCAAAATCACTAATTGGTTTGAAATATTACGATACTTTAAGCCTGGGCCTTGTCTTATTACTGGGCATTTTCTTAATTGGGCCGACTGCTTTTATTATAGGATTTGCATTCAGACGCTTTACCCAAGAACAAATTAGAAACAATCCCTTGGGAAACAATATTTATGGTAAATTCTTTGCGTTTGAAGCAGTTGGTTTCTTCTTAGGAGGCTTAGCTTTTACTTTCTACTTCAGCAGCTATGCAAACCCCTTAGTCTTTTCTTTATTACCCTTGCTTATCTTACCGAATGTTAAAAACCCTTACAAAAAAGCCTTATTCGCTGCGCTTATTATTACCATAACCATAATAACTTTACTAAGTTTCGATTCTATTCTAAAAAAAGAATTTAATAACTCGGACACGCTCTCAAGTTTCGCCTCACGTTATGGACCAATAATTTCTACTCGTAAGGCAGGGGTAACAACACTATTTTCCGAGGGATCACTTTTAGCTACCAGCGAAGATAGATCAGCTAATGAAGAATTTATCCATATAAGCCTCTCCGCAGCAGACCGTCTAATTCAGAAAGACCTCCTCTTTATCGGAACTGCAGTAACCGGACAGATCAAAGAAATACTAAAATATAATATTAACTCATTAGACTGCCTTCAGATAAATCCCCTGATCTCAAAACTCACCCAAAAAGGATTACCTGCCGGATCAGATAATAAGATCAATCTTATTACTGACGACCCCCGGCTTTACCTTAAAAACAAAGATAAAAGATACGATGTTATTTTAATGAATGTGCCCGCTCCCTCAAATATCGCCTTAAATCGTTATTTTACCGAAGATTTTTTTAAACTTATTGCTAACCGCCTTAACCCCAAGGGCATATTCTCTTTTACTATCCCCTCTAAAAGAGAGATCCTAAGCCCGCAATTTATTAGATTTAACTCTAGCATAACCAATGCTATAAATAAGGTATTTGCAAACAGCCTAATTATCCCATCCGACTCTATGATAATAATCGCATCCGATAAGCAAAAACTCGATGATTACTATCTGCTTGATAATTTTACCAAGACAAAACCTGAGACTGCATTTTTTACAATCTATCATTTTAAAGACTATCTTACGCCTTCGGCTCGTAATTATACGCAAAATCTTCTGGACAGAAAGATTGCAGTAAATACTGATATTAACCCATCAGGTTTTCTCAATTATCTTATCCTAGAACAAATCAAAACCTATCCTAACCTTAAAATAAGTTTTGAAAAAACACAATCAATTATAAAAATAATTCTCTACTTTTTGGGGATAATTATAATTATTGCATCCTTTCTGTCAAAAAAAGCATCCTCTCTTTTAAATATTGGTGCAATTGGCTTTACTTCAATCGGATTAAATTCTATAATCTTTATCTTATTTCAATCTTATTGCGGGGCTTTATTCTGGAAATTAGGCTTATTAGTCGCGTTTTTTATGGCTGGCCTTAGTATTGGGACATTTTTCATGAACAAGATCAAAACCTATTGTACCCATGCCCTCTCGGGACTTTATCTTTTTTGGACAGTTCTGATTTTTATTCTATTTTTAAATCTAAAAACTATTGGAAGGCTTAACTATGCAGAATTTATCTTCTATCTTTATTTCCTAATATGCGGATTTCTTACGGGTAGTTCTTATCCACTCTTAGCAGATAATTTACTCATAAATAAGTTTCACGATAAGAATATAGCTACGACTATTTATTCTGCTGACCTGATTGGGGCATTCTTGGGGACACTAGCCTGCGGAATACTGTTTATACCTTTCTTAGGTATACCTCACAGCCTTTTAACCCTGATATTATTAAACGTGATCTTTACCTTAAAGAATTTACGTAACTAATCCCAAACTCCAGGAATATTAGTTCCACAGAATCTGCATTTATTTTTAACAATATTATTCTCTAGTACTGCGTAACCCGTACGCTTAACCAAGATCTTGCCGCACGCCAAACATACTGTATCTTCACCTGCGCTTTGCGAAATATTGCCTATATAGACGTATTGGAGCCCTGCCTCTTGAGCGATTTCTTTTGCGTGAACTAATGTTGAAAGCGGGGTTGGAGATAAATCTAAGAGTTTATACATTGGGAAGAATCTTGAAAAATGCACCGGAGTTTCCGGGCCTAAATTGTCTTTTACCCATAAACAAAGATTATAAATATCTTCATCAGAATCATTTGCAGTAGGAATGATAAGATTAGTTATCTCAACCCAGACTTTTTCTTCTTTTAACACTTTGAGAGAATTAAGGACACTAGCCAAACCTCCTTCGCAAAAAGATGAGTAATATTTTTCGCTAAAACCTTTTAGATCAATATTTGCAGCAGTCAAATATTTAGCCAATTGACGCAAGGGCTCTTCATTAATAAAACCTGCCGAATGCATAACGCAAGGAATACCTTCCTCTTTAGCCAACTTCGCTATTTCAAGCATATACTCGTAGAAAATAGTTGGCTCAGT